>Ga0268256_1001720_pt1 | contig 12440 bp, 12 predicted proteins | sample AgamicAtAmrz_FD_200247 | JGI IMG/M metagenome (GOLD analysis project Ga0268256, IMG submission 200247) | Agave microbial communities from Guanajuato, Mexico - At.Am.rz (v2) (version 3) | ecosystem: Host-associated > Plants > Roots > Rhizosphere | place: Guanajato, Mexico | collected 2012-06-07
CCAGGGCACGTGCTTCAGTAGTTTTTTAGTATCCATAGTAAGACCTGGTTTTTTATGTAAAGAAAAAAGGGTCAGGGTTCGTTGTGAGGAGGTATTGATTAATGCTGGAGCGATCGTGCCAGATCCTCGCGCGTGTAAAGGACGGTAAATGAATGAGTGGTTGAAAGTGCCGGGTGAGCGGTCAAAGGGGGCGACGAGCGGTTCCGGCTCGCCGCCAGGGGGCGAAATTATGTGATTGAGATCACTTGATTATTCGGGTTACGCTCCACCGCCAGATAGTTCTCCAGCGTTCTAATCAGTTTTTCCTTCAGCCAGTTCGGCTCCAGAATCTGAATGTGGGGCAGCCAGTAGAACAGCAGCGGCAGGATCTGGTTCTCGTGCGCCGCCTGGCAGCGCAGCGTGACGCCGCCCTGTTGCTCCTCCAGCAGCTCCTGTTCCGGCAGAAGATCGCGGCGCAGGAAGTAATGTGAAATATTATCTTTGATAAATATTTTCACAGCGAAAGTATTTTCAGACACCCAGGGGTCGAGGCTTTTCTCCAGCAGCTCAAGGACATTTTCTTCGGGCGTGAAGGTCGTTTTCTGAATATCAAACCAGCTAATCTGGCTCAATGAGAAGGATTTCAGGCGGCTATTTTCGGTGGCTTGTAAATACCATATATTTTTTTTGTTAATGAGTTTATAGGGATTAATCAGACGGGTTTTTCCCTTATAAACGATCTGACAAACATTATGGTTTTTAATCGATTTCTCGATTTTCGTTAAATGACGGCGAATATCACGTTCTACCGTGTGTTCTGCCTCATTGCCAAGAATGAGAATATGGTTTTCGTCAACGCGCGTTTCAAGCTTTTGCCAGAATTCCATATTTCTTTCAGGGAAAAAGCTGTCAGCATTCAGGAAGTTAGCAAGGGTGTGATGTAAGCCTTGTCCGCCGGGCGATTGTGCAGAATGGATCAGCCGATATAGCCCGTTACCGGTATGTTCAACAATAGGAGATAGGGCATTTAAATCCCGGTAGACGGTACGCTCGGTAATTTTAAATTTCTCCATTAGCGCACTGCGGTTTACCACACCGTTTAAATGTAGCTCAACCAGAATATCGACCAGACGTTCAGCCGAGCGGCTCCGCGTCGTTTTAGCCATAAGGTCATCCTGTATATTTAGGTATGCGCTGAATGATGCGGATGCACTGACAAAGGGTGTCAGTATTCAGTCACAGAAAATTTCTCTTATGGGTATATAACGGCGTGATTTAGCGGAAACCTTAGGAGTTTTTGTAGAAAGCGGCGCTGGCCGAAGAAAAAGGCCAGCGCGAGGGGGGATCACACGGCGGCTTCCGCCTCCAGCATGACCGGATGGAAACGGCGCTTGAAGTAGATCAGACCGTGTCCCGCGTCACTCAGAATAATGTTCTTAACTTCAACAAGGTAGACAAGATGCGTGCCGATGGTTTGCACCTGGCTAATCTCGCCCTCAAGGCTGGCGAGCGCGCCCTTGAGCACCGGCTGCGCCAGCGGTCCTTTCTGCCAGCAGGAGAGGGCAAAGCGCTCCTCCATCGTCATACCGGTCATCCCGGCGAAATGGCGAGCCATGATCTCCTGTTCGTGGTTCAGTACGTTAACGCACAGCCTGCCGTTGCCCTGAAATACCGGGTTCATGGCGCTGTTGGCGTTGATGCACACCATAACCGACGGCGGGGTGTCCGTGACCGAACAGACGGCGGTGGCGGTAATGCCGCAGCGGCCCGCCTCGCCCTCGGTGGTGATCACATTAACCGCCGCCGACAGGCTACTCATCGCGTCGCGAAAACGCAGGCGTTGTTCATCTGAATGCATTGCAACCTCCCGCTGCGCTATTTCAGCAGCTTGTCGAGCATGTTGATATCGCTGTTGTTGTGCAGGTGCGGCACCGTCCAGCCGTGCTGGTCGTATTCGGACATGCAGCGGTCAACCATCGCCATCATCTTGTCCATGTTGCCGGAGCTTTGCGCCTGGCGCAGACACTGCAGGCGGATCTCATCCTGGCTGCCGGAGTAGTTGATTTCGTACAGCTCGTGACGGCCGCCAAACTCGCTGCCGATGGCGTCCCACATCAGCTTCAAAATCTTGATGCGTTCGACGTGATCCATGCCGTTGGAGCCGCGCACGTACTTCGCCAGATACTGGTCGATCTGCGGGTTGTTCAGATCCCGGGCGCTGGACGGCAGGTAGATCAGCCCGGACGTCACGTTACGCTCGATGATGTTCTTGATCTTCGCGTAGGCCATCGGCGCCATCACGCGGTAGGTTTGCAGCGCGGCGTGATCCGGCAGATACGCGCCGTTGACCCACGGGGTGGCTTCGGAGCACATGGAGTCGCTCAGCGCCCAGAACATGTTGCGCCAGGCCACCACTTCGCCGAGATCGGCCTGCACGCCGCGGAACTCCAGGGTGCCGGTGCACTCCAGGGATTTCTTCAGCAGGGCGGTGATGAAGTCGAGCTTCACCGCCAGGCGAACGCAGGCCTGCAGCGGGTACATCCGCGCAAAGCCGCCTTCCATCGTCCAGCGACGGCAGCGGTCGAAATCGCGGTAGATCAGCACGTTTTCCCACGGGATCAGCACATGATCCATCACCAGGATCGCGTCGTTCTCGTCGAAGCGGCTGGAGAGCGGGTAGTCGTACGGGGATCCGGTTGCGCCTGCCACCATCTCGTAAGAGGCGCGGGAGATCAGCTTCACGCCTTCGGCATCCATCGGCGCGACGAACATCAGCGCGAAGTCCGGGTTTTCGCCCATCACCTGCGCGGAGCCGAAGCCGATCATGTTGTAGTGGGTCAGCGCCGAGTTGGTTGCCACCACTTTCGCGCCGCTGACGATAATCCCGGCGTCGGTCTCTTTCTCCAGCTTGATGTAGACGTCTTTCACCTCGTCCGCCGGCTTGTGGCGGTCGATCGGCGGGTTAACGATGGCGTGGTTGAAGTACAGGCCGGTTTCCTGAATGCGGGTGTACCAGTTGCGGGCGTTCTGTTCGAACTGGCCGTAGAAGGCCGGGTTGGCGCCGAGCGCGCAGCCGAACGCGGCTTTGTAGTCCGGCGTGCGGCCCATCCAGCCGTAGCTCAGGCGCGACCACTCGGCGATGGCGTCGCGCTGCTGGCGCAGGTCGTCGGCGCTTTTCGCCACGCGGAAGAACTTGTGGGTATAGCCGCCGCTGCCGGTGTCGGTGCCCCAGCAGAGCGCGTCCTGCATCTCCGGCTTGTGCAGCGCGTCGTACATCTGTGCGATGGAGGCCGCCGCGTTGCGAAACGCCGGATGGGTGGTGACGTCTTTGACGCGCTCGCCGTAGATATAAATCTCACGGCCGTCCTGCAGGCTTTTTAAATACTCTTCGCCGGTTAACGGACGTTTGGCATCAGCGCGGAAATCTTCAGGCTTCATAGGGACCTCGTATCGGAATAAGGTTGTTAAATTTATGTTTTGTTTTTGTTGTTTAATTGAAGCCTGAGAGGGGCGGAACGTGAAGGGACGATTGGGACAACGGCGGGTACTTTTCGCGAGAGATCGCAGAGTGTGATTTCCCTCACCCTAACCCTCTCCCAAAGGGAGAGGGGACGGTTACTCCCTCTCCCTTTGGGAGAGGGGAACAGGCGACACAGGTACTTTCTGCGCCCGATACGCGCTCGGCGAGCACCCCACTAAGCGGTTAAAAAAACGGGCAAAATAGGCCGGATCCTTAAACCCCAGCTGCCAGGCAATGTCGCTGACCGCGCTGTCGGAGAAGAGCAGCAGCCGCCTGGCTTCCCGCAGCTGGCGGTCGAAGATCAGCCGCTTCGGCGGGCGGTTGGCGAAGCGGCGGCAGATATCGGTCAGGCGGGATTCGGTCAGGTGCAGCTCGCTGGCGTATTCCGGCACCGTCCAGTGCTGGTGGTAATGAACGTCAATCAGCTGGGTAAAGCGCTGGAACAGCTTCAGCTCGCCGCGCATGCCGCCCGAAGCGTGGTCGTCGAGCTTCGCGTTGCGCAGCAGCAGGGTAAACACCGCCTGCGCCAGCAGGACCAGAGTATGTTCGCGACCCGGCAGCTGTTCCGTGGATTCCCGGGCGATAAGCTGCCAGTAGTGCTTCAGCGCCGCCAGCTCGTCCGGCCTGTCGGCCAGCGAGAGGCAGATCCCCGGCAGGCCAAACGCTTCCCGCGTGCCGGGGTAGAGCACCTCCAGCAGCGGCCAGATCAGATCCTCGCGCACCGTCAGCACGTGTCCGTCGCTGTCGGATTCGGTGATAAACGCGTGCGGCACCGACGGCGGCGTGAGGACGAACAGCGGGGCCTGCACCGAGTAGCGGTGATCGTCGAGCTGGAGCTCAATCTGCCCGGTATCGAGAAAGTGCATCTGAAAATACTGGTCGTGACGGTGCGCCTGCATGTCGCGGCCAAAAAAGGCCGCCATGCGCGCGAACGACTGGTAGTGCACATCGTCGGTGCCCAGACTTTCGTCGTACTCCTTGCTGATATCAATGTTGGCGATAGGGCTCTGGCACATGCTCGTTCCTTTGTTGATCCCGCTGCGTCATCGGAATGCGCGTCAGCACCAGCGCGCCGACCACCAGCAGCCCGGCCACAAACCACAGCCCGGAGCTGAAGCTGCCGGTCGCGTCGCGCAGAATGCCGATCAGCAGCGGGCTGACGGCGGATCCGACGTTGCCGATGGCGTTGATCACCGCCAGCGCCACCGCGCGGGACTGCAGGCTAATCACCCGATCCGGCGTGGTCCAGAATATCGCCATGGCGGTAAAGGATCCGGTTGAGGCCATAATGATGCCAAGCAGCTGGATCAGGCTGTGATCGGTGGCCGAGGCCAGCATCCATCCCGCCGCGGCGAACAGGTACGGCAGGATGGTGTGCTTTTTTCGCTCTTTCAGCCTGTCGGAGCGTCGGCTCCACCAGATCATCCCGAGAATGGTGCAAAACTGCGGGATCGCCGCCAGCAGGCCGATGACGATATTGCTGCTTCCCGTGTTGAAGCTTTGCAGGATCTGCGGCGTCCAGATGTTGATGGCGCTGAGCGTGTTGGTCAGGCAGAAGTAGGCCAGCGTGTAGAGCAGCACCGCCGGGGTCAGCACTTCGCGCAGCGTCGATCGCGGCGTGACGGACTGGGCAATGGCGACCTCCTGCTCGCGGGCGATCATCGTTTTCAGCGCCTGCTTTTCGTCGTCGTCGAGCCAGGTAGCTTGATCCGGCGTGTCGTTGAGATAAAACCAGGTCACCACGCCGAGCACCACCGACGGCAGCCCCTCCAGCAGGAACAGCCACTGCCAGCCCTTCAGGTTCCACAGCCCGTCCATCGCCAGAATGTATCCGGAGAGGATCGAGCCGAGCATCATGGTCACCGGCATGGCGATCATAAACAGCGCGTTGGCGCGGGCGCGGTGATAGGCCGGGAACCACCAGGTGAGGTAGACCAAAATCCCCGGCAGGAAGCCCGCTTCGGCAATACCCACCAGCATGCGCAGGACGTAGAGCGTTTCAGGGCTGGTGGCAAACATGGTGCAGGTGGAGGCGATGCCCCACACCACCATGATCCCGGCGATCCAGCGCCGCGCGCCAATCTTCGCCAGCATGATGTTGCTCGGGATCCCGCACAGCACGTAGGTGACGTAAAACAGCGTCGCGGCCAGGCCAAACATGGTCGACGTGAGGCCCAGATCTTTGCCCATCGTCAGCCCGGCAAAGCCGATGTTGATACGATCGAGAAACGAAAAGACAAACAGGATAAAGAGAAAGACGATCAGGCGTCGGAACAGCTTGTTAATGGCGCGATGTTCAACAGCTTTATTATCATGGGTTTGCAGGGTAGAGGTCGTCATGGTGCGCTCCAGATCTTACGTTTAGTAGACGGATTTATTGTTATTAACTGACGTAACCGGTTGTTCGATAAAGCGTGCCGCCAGCGCTTCGGCGCCGCGGGCGAGCAGGGTGGTGTCGACGCCGACGGCGACAAACCGGGCACCAAGCTCGAGGTAGCGTTTCGCCAGCGGCTCGTTCGCCATCAGGATGCCGGGGGCTTTGCCCGCGCTGAGGATCTGCGCGATAGCCTGCTCGATGGCGGCCTGCACCTCCGGGTGCTGCGGATTGCCGGCAAAGCCCATGTCGGCGCTCAGATCCGCCGGGCCGATAAACACGCCGTCGACGCCTTCCACGTCGAGGATCTGCGGCAGATTTTTTAGCGCCTCGCGGGTTTCAATCTGCACCAGCACGCACATGGCGTCGTTGGCCTGCTGCAGGTAATCCGGGATGCGGTTCCAGCGCGAGGCGCGCGCCAGGGCGCTTCCGACCCCGCGAATGCCCGCGGGCGGGTAGCGGGTGGCACGTACCGCCAGCCGCGCTTCGTCGGCGTTTTGCACCATCGGCACCAGCAGGGTTTGCGCGCCCACGTCCAGCAACTGTTTGATCTGCACCGGGTCGTTCCACGACGGGCGCACCACCGGCTGGCTGGGATAGGGCGCGATGGCCTGTAATTGGGTTAAGACGGTTTGCACGCTGTTCGGCGCGTGCTCGCCGTCGATCAGCAGCCAGTCGAAGCCTGCCCCGGCCAGCAGCTCGGCGCTGTAGCTGCTGGTGAGCCCCAGCCATAAACCGATTTGCGGGCGGCCCGCCTTCAGCGCCGCTTTGAATGCGTTTTGCATGGTTATCTCCTTACACAAAGCGGCAGCTGATGGAGCCCATGTTGCCGTAGTCGACGTGGAAGGTGTCGCCTCTGCTGGCGGGCACCGGGCGGGTAAACGAGCCGCCGAGAATAATCTGGCCAGGCTCAAGCTGCACGTCGTACGGTGCCAGCTTGTTCGCCAGCCACGCCACGCCGTTCGCCGGGTGGTTAAGCACGCCTGCGGCGACGCCGGTCTCTTCGATTACGCCGTTGCGGTAGAGCAGGGCGGAGATCCAGCGCAGATCCAGCTCGTCGGGCTTAATAGGACGACCGCCGAGGATCACCCCCGCGTTGGCGGCGTTATCGGAAATGGTGTCGAACACCTTGCGCGGGCGCTGGGTTTCCGGGTCAACGTTGTGGCAGCGGGCGTCGATCAGCTCCAGAGCGGGAATCACGTAGTCCGTAGCGTTGTAGACGTCGAAGATGGTGCAGTTCGGGCCGCGCAGCGGTTTTGCCAGCACGAAGGCCAGCTCCACTTCGATGCGCGGGACGATGAAGCGATCGACCGGGATGTCGCTGCCGTCGTGGAAGAACATGTCGTCCAGCAGCGCGCCGTAGTCCGGTTCGCTAATCTGCGAGCTGGCCTGCATCGCTTTGGAGGTCAGGCCGATCTTGTGGCCCTTCAGCACGCGGCCTTCGGCAATCTTCAGGCTGACCCATTCGCGCTGGACGGCGTAGGCGTCGTCGATGGTGATCGTCGGGTAGTCGAGAGAGATCTGGCGGATCTGCTCCCGGGACTGTTCCGCCTGATGCAGACGATGGGCGATCAGGGTATGGGTATGTTTGTCGAGCATGGCGATATCCTGTTTTACGTTTGTTTTCTCCCTCTCCCCGTGGGAGAGGGACGGGGTGAGGGCATCAGGCCGCAGAGATTTCCCCTCACCCTAACCCTCTCCCAAAGGGAGAGGGGACGGTATTACTTAAACAACGCGTGCACGTTGTTTTGTTTGTAATTGAGCGTCGGGTGCAGCTCCTCGAGCTCGAATGACAGCGCCAGATAGCGGTTCGCCATTAGCGCCGAGAAGTGCGTTTTGATCAGCGCAAACAGCATCTCCCCCACGGCTTCCCGGCTCTCCAGGCTGCGCCCGGAGCCAATCTTCAGCGTCATATGCACAAAGGCGTAATCGTGCCTGCCGTCGGCCATCTGCCAGGTGTCCAGCCAGTGGGCGCGGCTGCGGATGCCGCCGATGGGGAAGATGCCCGTGGCGGCCAGCGCCTCATTCACTTTGGCAAACAGCCCCGGCAGGTCGGCCTGCTCGCGGATGTTGTCGGTACATTCAGCAATAAAGTGCGGCATGGTGGCTCCTTACGCGGGCAGCGGGAAAACGGCGTTAACCTGGCCGGTGCCGGAGCTGGCGAACAGCTCGGTGAGGAACTCCACCTTGCCGTCGTATTTGTCCCAGCCGAGCATCCCCAGCAGCATCACCGTGTCGTGCATGTTGCCCTCGCCGTAGCAGTAGTCGGCGTACTCCGGCAGCATGCTGCAAAACTCTTTGAACTGCCCCTCGCGCCACAGCTTCACCACGCGCTCGTCCATCTGGCGGTCGAACTCGCGGGTGTAGCTGTTCATCCCTTCCTCCGCGCGCTGGTCGTCGATAAAGCGGTGCGACAGCGAGCCGCTGGCGAGCACCGCCACGGTGCCGTCGTATTTTTCGATGGCGCTGACGATGGCCTCGCCCAGCCTGCGGCTGTCGGCGAAGTCGTGAACCGTGCAGAACGCCGAGATGGAGACCACTTTGAAGTGTTTATCCGCGTTCATGTAGCGCATCGGCACCAGCGTGCCGTACTCCAGCTTTAGGCTCGGGATGTTGTGCGCTTTGGCGCGCACGCCGAGCTTCACCGCCTCGTCGGCAATCAGCTGGCCGAGCGCCGGGTTGCCGTCGTAGTCGTAGGTCATGTCGCGGATAAAGTGCGGCAGCTCGTTGCTGGTGTAGACGCCCGCAAAATGGTCCGCACAGTTGATGTGGTACGCGCTGTTCACCAGCCAGTGGGTGTCGAACACGATGATGGTGTCCACGCCCAGCTCCCGGCAGCGCTTGCTGATTTCTTTATGCCCGTCGATGGCCGACTGGCGGCAGCCGTGGTTTTTCCCCGGCAGCTCGGAGAGGTACATCGACGGAACGTGGGTGATTTTTGCCGCTAACGCTAATTTACCCATGGTCAGATCCCCCACTTTGGAATCGGATGGTCGCCCATGGAGATGCAGACGTTCTTCATCTCCGCGAACACCTCGAAGCTGTACTCGCCGCCCTCGCGGCCGGTGCCGGAGGCCTTCACGCCGCCAAACGGCTGGCGAAGGTCGCGCACGTTCTGGGTGTTCACGAACACCATGCCCGCTTCGATATTCCGCGCCAGGCGCAGTACCTTGCTGACGTCCTGGGTCCAGATGTACGACGCCAGGCCGTACTCCACGTCGTTCGCCAGGCGCAGGCCTTCCGCTTCGTCCTTAAACGGCAGCAGGCAGGCCACCGGCCCGAAGATTTCTTCCTGCGCCACGCGCATGCGGTTGTCGACGTCCGCCAGCACGGTTGGTCGCAGAAAGTTGCCGCCCTTCAGGTGCGCAGGCAGATCGGTTGGTTTGTCCGGGCCGCCCGCCAGCAGGGTTGCACCCTCTTCAATGCCGAGGCGGATGTAGCCGGAGACTTTCTCCCAGTGCTGCTTGCTGATGAGTGCGCCGATCTGGGTGTTCGGATCGGTCGGGTCGCCCACGCGCAGGCGGTTGGCGCGCTCGGCAAAGCGCTTCACGAATTCCGGGTAGATGCTCTGCTGGATGAAGATGCGCGAGCCCGCGGTGCAGCGCTCGCCGTTGATGGAGAAGATGGTGAACAGGGCGGCGTCCAGCGCGCGCTCGATGTCGGCATCTTCAAAAATTAGCACCGGGGATTTGCCGCCCAGCTCCATGGAGTATTTCTTCATCCCGGCGTTTTTCATGATGTTGCGCCCGGTGGCGGTGCCGCCGGTGAAGGAGACGGCGCGCACGTCGTGATGGCGCACCAGCGCGTCGCCTGCCGTCGCGCCGTAGCCCTGCACCACGTTGAGCACGCCCGCCGGAATGCCCGCCTCCAGCGCCAGCTCGCCCAGACGATCGGCGGTCAGCGGGGAGAGTTCAGACATCTTCAGCACCGCGGTGTTTCCGAGTGCCAGGCACGGCGCGACCTTCCAGGTGGCGGTCATAAACGGCACGTTCCACGGCGACACCAGCGCGCAGACGCCCACCGGCTGCACCAGGGTGTAGTTGAGCATCTTGTCGTCGACCGGGTAGGTTTTGCCGTTCATCTGCTGGCACACCTCGGCGAAGAACTCGAAGTTGTGTGAGGCGCGCGGGATCAGCACGTTTTTGGTCTGGTGGATCGGCAGGCCGGTGTCGGCGGTTTCCATGGCGGCGATCTCGGGCACGTTCTGGTCGATCAGGTCCCCCAGACGACGCATCAGGCGCGCGCGCTCCTTCATCGGCAGGTTGGCCCATTTCGGGAACGCCTCTTTGGCGGCAGCGACGGCCTGGTGAACTTCAGCTTCATCGCCGGCGGCGACTTCCGCTAATACCTCGCCGGAGGCCGGGTTGGTAGTGTTGAAGTACTCGCTTCCGGCGACGTTTTTACCGTTGATCCAGTGGTTAATCTTTTTCATTTTGCAGTCTCCTCGCTGACAATCCGGTTCACCAGGCGTCCCACGCCTTCCACTTCCACCACTACCTCATCGCCCGGCACCACGTCGGACAGCCCCTTCGGCGTGCCGGTGGCAATCATGTCGCCCGGCTGCAGGGTCATAAAATCGCTCAGGTACGCAATCAGGTACGGGATGCTAAAAATGAGATCGGCGGTGGTGCCTTCCTGCCGCAGCTCGCCGTTGACGAAGGTGCGCAGGGCGAGGTTGTGCGGATCGGGGATGGCTTCTTTTGGCACGATGTTTGGGGAAATGGGGGTCAGCCCGTCCCGGCTTTTTACCCGCAGGTTCGGGCGGTAGTAGTTTTCCAGGTAGTCGCGGATGGCGTAGTCGTTGCAGACCGTATAGCCCGCAACACAGTCCATCGCCTCGGCTTCGCTGACCTTACGCGCGGTTTTACCGATGACCACCACCAGCTCCGCTTCGTAATGCATGTATTCGATATTGTTCGGGCGCACCGACGTCTGGCCGTCGCCGTTGAAGGTGTTTGGCGCTTTGATAAATACCAGCGGCTCGGTTGGCGGCTTAAAGTCCAGCTCGCTGGCGTGGTCGGCATAGTTCAGACCGAGGGCAAACAGCGTGGCGTGCGGCGGCGTGCTGTGCGCAATGGCGACGTCGCGTTCATCCACCACCGGGTTTTCCAGCGGCGGAAAACCTTCCGCCAGAATACGCACGCGATCGCCCGGGCGGATCTCCACGCGGCTTTGCGGGGTGCCGAGCAGGATCGCATCGCCGGGATTGAGGGTGGCGAACTCGCTCAGGGCGCTCAGCAGTTCGGCGGCGCTGCGCTGAAGATCGGCCGTGCTCCAGTGGTCCGCTTCGCGGCCGTTGATCTCGGTGATGATGGTCAGGTTATCCACGTTATCCACGGCGACAAGTTCGCCGAGCGGGCAAAATCCGTCCCGGCATTTGGCCTTGATGGCCGGGCGGTAGAAGCTCTCTTCCGGCAGGCTCACCTCGTTGGCGAGCGCATATCCCGCGATGTACTCCGCGGCGTCCTCCACGCGAACCTTGCTGGCGGTTTTGCCCACGACCAGTGCCACCGTCGCGCCGCTTAATACCGTTTCCCCGTGCGGGAAGGGGATCGGCTCGCCCGCGCGGATCACCGTGTTATGCGGCTTGATAAACCACACCGCCGTTTTCGGCGGCGTGTTGTAGGGAGCTTTTTCAAAGGCCTCACGCCAGGCTTCACGCTGGCTTTGATGGTTGAGGGCGACGGCAAAAACGGTACCTTTCATTCATATACTCCTCACCCCGGTGGTCCGGGTTGTGATTTCATTAATATGTTAATGATCTGGTTTTATGCTTTTGCTGTTTATTTCGCAATCAGAAGTGAAAGATTTGTGATGGGAATAACAATAAATTTACATATTGGGTTTTATTGATAATAAAATCATGTTCTTAATAAAATTGATGGGTTTCTATTAGACTTTTTGACGGAAAACGTGTTGTTTATAAAAACATCTTTTAGGGATTGTTTACTTGTTAATGATGGGAAGGGGAAAGGCTATGCATGATTCATTAACCATCGCGCTGCTGCAGGCGCGGGAAGCGGCGATGTCGTACTTCCGCCCGATCGTGAAGCGCCATAACCTGACCGAGCAGCAGTGGCGCATTGTGCGCGTGCTGGCTGAACATCCGTCGATGGATTTTCACGATCTGGCGTTTCGCACCTGCATCCTGCGCCCGAGCCTGACCGGCATTCTGACGCGGATGGAGCGCGACGGCCTGGTGCTGCGCTTAAAGCCGGTGAACGACCAGCGCAAGCTGTACGTGTCGCTAACCAAAGAGGGGAATGCGCTGTATGAACACGCCCAGGCGCAGGTCGAAGAGGCGTATCAGCAGATCGAGGCTGAATACACGCCGGAGAAGATGAAACAGCTGACGGCGCTGCTGGAAGAGTTTATTGAACTCGGAAACCGGCATAACGCAGCGCGGGAAGAAGAGTAAAAACCACAAATTCCAGGATGATTTTCGTAAAGTTTTCCCTTTCCAGGCCGAAAATTCTGTATCTGTCTGAGGAAAGAGAAAACATGTTAAACCGTATCAAGATTGTCACCAGCTTAATGCTGGTTTTAGCGATATTTGGCCTTTTACAA
>Ga0268256_1001721_pt1 | contig 12435 bp, 10 predicted proteins | sample AgamicAtAmrz_FD_200247 | JGI IMG/M metagenome (GOLD analysis project Ga0268256, IMG submission 200247) | Agave microbial communities from Guanajuato, Mexico - At.Am.rz (v2) (version 3) | ecosystem: Host-associated > Plants > Roots > Rhizosphere | place: Guanajato, Mexico | collected 2012-06-07
TAAATTTCGCAGAATAAGTCCTTTAACCTGCCCGGGAGAAAGAACGTTCAGTCCGGAGAAAGCCACGGCACACCAGAAGGCGATGGTAGCAAAACGGTATGTGAGGCTTCTGCCGAAAGGAATGGAAGCGCCATCCGCTGCAGACATATAGACAAAATCATTCGCGAAGCGTCGTGCCCTGTTGCGGAGCTCTTCAGCACGTTTTGGATCGTCCTCGCCGTTCAGCGTCGCGTAAACCAGGCCGTAAAAGTGAAACGCCATGGAGATATAATAATCGCGTGGACGACCTGCACCGTCGGAATACCATCCTTCGCCAAGATAATAGGCTTCCATCATACTGAAACGCTGATTAATGACTTCCTCGTCCCAGGGCAGACCTGCACGCTTAAAACCCAGCTGGACCATAATGGCAAAATAATTCCAGTTACTGTCCGGCATAACGGCGGTGGAGATCTGATCCAACCAGCGATAAAAGTTGGAAAGCTCTTTTTCACTGAATTTACTGGTCAGCCTGTCCTGCAGCAGTGACAGCCCCAGACCATAGACGGCCATTTCAACAAGACGCTGATCGTACGGCCCCGTTTCCCCCCAGTATGCCGGTGATTGCGGGTCGGTTCCTGCTTTCATCGCAGCAATATAACGATCACTGAAATGTTCTTCCTCACCGGATGCCATCAGAGGGAATACTCCCCACAGCGCCCGGGATAAGCCTTCCATACGGGCAATTTCCGGACCGTAATGCGCGCAGGTGTCCCCGAGAGAAAAACCGGCATCATCCGGTGAAAAATGGTTATTCAGTGGCTCCAGAAGTGAAGACAGGAACTGAATAACGTCCTGTCTTGAGGTCAACGGATTTGATTTTACAGGCTCAGAATTCATGCTGTTATCCCTGATGTATGTGACTTTATCTGCTCAATCTGATGATCAAGGACCAGATTTACGTGCAGAACAGGTTGATGCACAGAGGATAAGAATGCATTGATACCTGAAATGTTATCGCTGTCACATATACACCACGATAATGACACACCGGTATTGAAAATTTAAAAAAACGTTTTATTAATATCTGCGAACCTCAAAAAAATTAAAAATTTTGCACTATGAGACCAGTCAACACCGCAGACAGACTTGAACTTATACCGCTCAGGGACAGTATTATTTCTTTCAGCCGGTTGAATGCGAATCCGGTTCGGTATCATCACTGGCATCAGTGTCTTGAAGTTCTTTACGTGGAAGAAGGCTACGGAGTGATTATTACTGATAACCGGCATTACACCATGCGACCGGGAAGGCTTTTTATTTTTCCTCCCTTCAACCTGCATAAAATTATGGTGGAGGAAAGTGCCGCAGGTATTTACCGCAGGACAATCATCCATGTTGACCAGAATGCATTACTGCATGCCTTTGATGCTTTTCCACATCATCAGCAGAAATTTCGCGAGTTGTCTGCGCGTGGAAGTGAAGCCTTTGTTGCTGATCTGGCAGATTTACACATCTGGCTTAATACCTTGTTCACACATTATAGTGTCCTTGCGGAGGAGCACGAACTGGACAGGGAGAATGTGGCAACGTTACTTCTTTCCCTTTTCAGTATGCTCCCGCCACCAAACAAAAGCATACATGAAGATGAATACCGTCTTTCCAGCCAGGTGATGTTGTGGGTGGAAGAAAACTACACGGATAAGTTCTGTCTGGATAATATTGTCGAAGATTTAAAAAAATCCAAAAGCTATATTTCCCGACGATTTCATGCTGAAACCGGTGAGAAACTAAACGCGTATATTACTACTTTCCGGCTGAGAAAAGCCTGTGAGTTGCTTCTGAGAAGCGAGCTGAGTATCAGCGAGATAGGAAGCATGGTTGGTTTTTCAGAACCAACTTATTTTATAACTTCCTTTAAAAAAAGGATCGGCGATTCCCCCCTTCGATACAGGAGGAAACATTTGTGAGTTATCAATATCTCTATGAATTACTTTCATTTATTATTCTACGTAAGTGCTGGTGATATTTCATATAAGTGACACAAATAACATACAATTTATTTTTCCGGAAACTGCAACTATATAAATATCATAAATATTATAAATATTATAAATATTATAAATATTATACTTTATGTTTTAATTTATTCCTTACTACTACCGCCGCTGTTGCATCCAATAGCGCATCACTGAGGCTGACCAGCATCGTATATCATTCCATGAGGGAAACCTGCATGTACCGTTCTTAGGGAGTGGCAGCACAGTAATGCGCTACTGCTACCCGCCAGGCCTGTGGTGCTTATGATGTTCTGATGGATGCGGCCCGTGAGCAAAAAAAAGCACAATCAGGAGCTTTTTCGTACCAGAAGATGGAACTTAAGATGATGCTGATGAAGCGTTTACGACGAAACATGCAGTATAGCGGACCAGTGCTGCCTGATGCTGGCTAACAAAATGGTGCGGAGACAGACCGTGCGCAGCTGGATACGCTGGAGATGTATCAGGAGCGGACGGAAAAGCGAAGGGAGTAAAGCGGGCACGCCACAGGCGCATCCGCCCTTCCCCGTTCCCCGCAGGGGAACAGCCCTTCCCGGGTTTGCGGTCGCGACGGAAGGAAAATGGCGCTTTCGGCCATGCCAGAACACATCAGCCCTGAAAAGGCGGGGTTCCCCCCGCCTCCAGGTTGCTACTTACCGGATTCGTAAGCCATCAAAGCGGCCACCTCCCTGCTTCCATCTCTGTAGCGAATTTCGCAGAGCGATTTTCGCGTCAGCCAGGTGAATATCAGCAGTGTGAGACACACTATCAGTACGCACCAGATGAAAGAGTTTGGTGTCAGCTTCATAGCCTCTTCTCCTTGCCTTACGGCGGGTAAACGGCTACTCTGATGTTGTCGAGACATAGAGTTGGCCCTGTTGGTTAATTGAAAAATTACCTTCGGGGCTTTCTTCTTTCTGCCTCACAACACGGCAACAAACCACCTGAATATCATGAGGCAAAAAGCCTCAAGCGCCACCGCCATTATACCGTAATCCGCACCACTCCCACCAGGCTCAGACAGTCAGTTTTGCTGATTTTTCATATCCTTTCCCTGACAGATTGCTCCCGATTCGTGTGTGTCGTTGACTCTCCGGTTCCAGCGGTTTACAGCTTCCTTTTGACTTTCCTAAAAGGATGCGGTGGATTCACAGCCGCAGCATGGTGCCCGGAAATATCTGACAACCTACGAACACGGATAACCTTGCATTCGCAGAACGGGCATGGCCTGACGTTATCGTATCTCACCGGGTACCTCCTGAGTTACTTCTCTCCTGGTACTCCATAACGTGATCGGGATATATGTCGCTGGAGGATGTGCGGTACAGAATCAAGGCCTGGCGTATACACTTTACTGCCGGTTGTCAGAATATGCAGCCAGAATGAAGCCAGTTATTCCTGATTACGGCTGGATCATATTCGGGTCAGGATCAGTCTGATAACCAGGTTATACCAGTAACTTAATCTAAATCTATTTCTGCAAACACTCTACAACACAACACGCTTTTTATTATCCCCATGTGAAAGCGTGACTCAAGTAGCATTATTTTATTTTTTCTTATGAGGTTTGTCGCACTTTACACAGCGAAAAATGTAATTTCAATCATATTGTTACTTGCTTGATTCCTTCTCCAGGCATCTACTGTGATGTATTAACCCAATAGCAGAGAAAGATCGGCACGGTGCCGGCAAACCTGGCACCGCACCAGAATTATACGGGGAATCCGGGGAAGGCGTTTTTACCGCATTATCCGGGTTGGACAAACCTCGGCAGGACCGAGCTCGTGAGCAACATTCCGATTTTGTAACCCAGTAATCGGCTGCTTTTTCAGCAATATTTCCTTCTTTTTACAGACGTGAAAACGCCATATTCTTTGCATATTATATTTATTTTAAAATAAATTTTACATATTATAATTATTAATATTATGAGGATATTTAATAATGTATATCAATAAGAGCCATATAGATAAATATAACGGAAATCGTAGATACGATTTCCGTAGTGGCTAATTAACAACGTTCAACGATCATCGCTACACCCTGCCCACCTCCAACGCACAGAGTGGCCAGCCCAAGCGTGCTATCCCTGGCTTTTAACGCGTGCAGTAATGTAACCAGAATACGCGCGCCTGAAGCGCCAATCGGGTGACCGAGGGCTATAGCGCCGCCGTTTACATTGGTACGTTCCCAGTCCAGATCCAGTTCCCGACCGACAGCGATGCATTGCGCGGCAAAGGCTTCATTGGCCTCGATCAGATCGAGGTCAGCGACCGTCAGCCCCGCCCGTTGCAGCGCCTGCCGGGTTGCCGGTACCGGCCCCAGCCCCATCAGCGCCGGATCGACACCGCATGCCGCGTAACCACGCAGGCGAGCCAGCGGTTTTATACCCAGTGCCCGCGCCCGCTTGCCGCTCATTAACAGTAACGCTGCCGCGCCATCGTTAATGCCAGAAGAGTTGCCCGCCGTCACCGTTCCATTGGGGGCAAAAGCTGGCGCCAGTCGTGCCAGATCCTCCATGGTTACTCCGCGGCGTGGATGCTCATCGACTGCGAAAATCACCTCCCCTTTTTTGCCGGGCACGGTTATCGGGACAATCTCCTGGCGAAATGCCCCGTTCTCAATGGCGGCCACGGCTCGTTGCTGGGAGAGCAGCGCCAGCTGATCCTGGTGTTGGCGACTGATGCCGCACTGGCGCGCTACGTTTTCCGCCGTTATCCCCATATGGTAATGATTGATGGCGCAGGAGAGGCCATCATTGACCACGCTGTCGACCACGCGCTGATCGCCCATGCGGTAACCCCAGCGCGCGTTATCCAGCAAATAGGGCGCTGCCGACATATTCTCCATACCGCCTGCCAGCACCACCTCCGCCCCACCGGCGGCAATGGTTTCGGCAGCAAAAATAAGGCTCTGTAACCCGGAACCGCAGACCATATTGATGCTGGTCGCGGAAGTTTCCTGCGGCAACCCGGCTTCAAGCATGGCCTGGCGCGCCGGATTCTGGCCCAGCCCGGCTTGCAATACGTTGCCGAAAATCACCAGCTCGATCAGCGCCGGATCGACGTTTGCGCGTTGCAGCGCTGCCGTCATAATTTGTGCGCCGAGCGTGGGGGCTGCGACCGTACTCAGGCCACCGCCAAATTTACCTATCGCGCTTCGTACTGCACTGACAATCACGATTTCAGTGTTCAATTTCCTTCTCCTTCTCGATCCATTGGCGAGATGTTGGTACACCACAGCAAAACCAACGTGATGCCCCCCACTGCCACTAAGAGTTGATACGCGCCGGTATAGCCACCAAGCCAGGAGAGGCCGAAAGAGAGAATCAGGAAGGCACAGCAACGCACTACCGACTGGATCGGCATCACGATGGCGATGGCGCGAATGTAATGTTGACGAGGAAACTTGGCGGCAATCAGCGCAGTACTGAGATTGGTCGCACCGGGCATGCATAAACCGATCATCAGTAGCGACAGCCACAACATAAAGCCCTGCTGTGCGAACATGTTGACGATGATGGCAACGACCCAGCACAGGGTATACAGCAGGATGGTACGCTTAACGCCCAGCCGGTGATTGAGCCAACCCCAGCCATAAGCGCCCGGCGCGCCAATCAATGCCGCTACCGTCATATAAAAAATGGCGGTGCTTTGCGGATACCCCATCGCCATGATCCTGGGGACAAACTGACCAACGACGCCGACCAGCATGATATAGATACCGCCAGTGGCGATGCCGATCAGCCATACGTCGCGCATTCTCAACAGTTGGCGAATGCTAATATCGCTCACGTAACCACAGCTCTTGTGCGTTCCTGCATTCAATGGTTCGTTGTCCGGGGTCAGCCCCACATCTTCCGGTTTATTAGCGATAAACATCCCTGCCCAGCCGGCCATGATCAGCATCATCGCCGAGATACCCCAAAAGCCGTAACGCACCCCCAACCAGATGAACAGCGCCGCCAGCGTGGGGACATAAAAGGCACTCGACAGCGTCTGACCAATAGCGCACCAGCCCAGCGCCAGGCCTTGCTTACGTACAAACCAGTTGGCTATCAGCGCGGTTCCGCCGACATACGCAAAGCCGGTACCGAAAAAACTCACTGCACCGAACAGAAGCACAAAACTTAGAAATGAGGAGCTGTAACCCAGGGCACCGAAACAGAGGGCGCAGCCAATTAAACAGACAATAATGTTGAATTTGACGCCCCGCTTTTCGCACAGCCACGCACAAGCCGGACTGGAAAAAATGGAGGCCCATGAAGCGGGCGTCGCCAGCGCCAGCAACGTGCTGTAATCCAGACCGTAGAGTCCGGAGAGCGTGGGTAATACGACATTCAGTCCATGGGTTACCGTGCCTGCGGCAATCCAGAACAGGAGTCCCTGAAAGATAATGACGTTCCAGCCCTGCGCGCCGAAGTGGTGCCTGCCGCGTTTTTCTGCGGCGACATCAGCGTGGTTGTTCAGCAGTGGGGAACTTTGCTGTTCGATCATAATGTGACATCTCCGGAAGAAATTGCGGCAGAAAAGAGAAAACACCGACCACTCAGGCAGGCATCAATTTCGGTGGTGCAAGGACAATCAGGGTGGGTTCAACCTGGCGTTGAATATCCTGCGGCGTCAGTCCGTCCAGCAGTTCGGCAAGCACCAGCCCATCGGGGGTGACATCAATGACGCACTGCTCGGTGACGATATGATCGACGCAACGCTGGCCGGTCAGCGGGTAGCTACAGGTATTCACCACTTTCGGTTTGCCGTCTTTGGTGCACAGCTCCATGGTGACAATCACCTTGCGGGCGCCGCTCACCAGATCCATTGCCCCCCCCATGCCGAAAATACGGCCAGGCTGAGCCCAGTTAGCGAGGTCGCCATTCTCAGCAACTTGCAAACCGCCTAAAACTGTCGCCGCCAGCTTGCCGCTGCGCACCAGCGCGAAGGATTCCGCACTGTCGAAGGCACTGGCTCCGGGCACGGGAGCAAAACGTAGCGCCGTGGCGTTGGAAAACCCCTCAACCGCCAGTACACCCTCCACCAGTGGCCCCATGCCGACTAAACCGTTCTCGGTATGGAACATCACCCCTGGCGGAGCGTAATCGCTACACAAACTGGGAATACCAATCCCCAGGTTGATGACATCGCCGTCGGAAAAATAACCCGCAGCGCGGCGGGCAATACGTTCGCGAGCATTCATCGCAGTTCTCCTTGCTGGACCAGGATTTTGTCGACGTAAACGCCCGGCGTGACAATGCTGTCGAGCGCTAACTCGTCGACATCCACCAGCCGGTCGGCGTCCACCAGCGTCAGGCGGGCGGCTTTCGCCACCAGCGGATTAAAATTGCGCATCGTGCCGCGATAGGTCAGATTGCCCAGCGGATCGGCAGTGCGCGCGCGCACCAGACCAATGTCGGCGCGCAGGGGCGTTTCCAGCAGCCACTCTTCGCCATTCACCACCATATGCGGCTTGTCTTTGTCGACCAGCGTGCCAAGCCCCGTACGCGTCAGCACGCCGCCCAGCCCTGCTCCACCGCAGCGCATCCGTTCCGCCAGGCTACCCTGCGGCACCAGCTCCAGCTCGATTTTGGCTTCGGCAACCAGCGCGACAGTTTCGGTATTGCGTCCAATGTGTGAGGCGATCAACTTATCCACCAGACCGTGGTGGATCAGGCGGCCAATCGTCAGGTCGGCATCGCCGCTGTCATTCGAAATCAGCGTCAGATGACGCGCGCCGCTGGCAATCACGCAGTCAATTAACCGGTTAGGTACGCCATGGTTGGCGAACCCGCCGCACATCAGCGTCTGTCCATCGTGAAACAGCGCGATGATCTCTTCGGGTAACGCGAATTTGTTCATCGTTTACTCCCTCGTCAGCAGGACCGCCACGCCCTGGCCGCCGCCAACGCAGAAGGTGATGACGGCGTTATCTAACTGGCGCTGCTGCATGTCATACACCGCTTTCGTGGCAAGGATCGCCCCGCTACCGGCTAACGGATGGCCGAGCGCAATTGCGCCGCCGTTGGGGTTAACCCGGTTCAGTTCCATGCCAATTTCCTGAATGCAGGCCAGCGACTGGGCAGCGAACGCTTCGTTCAACTCCCACAGCGCGATATCCTCGACACGCAGCCCGGTCTGACGCAGCAATTTGGCACAGGCCGGTACCGGTCCCATGCCCATATAGTTGGGATCGACCCCGGCTACCGCGTAACCACGGAATACGGCCAGCGGCTTAAGCCCACGGCGCTGAGCCAGCGAGCGCTCCATGATCACCAGCGCACCTGCGCCGTCGCTCATCGGTGAACTGTTTCCAGCGGTGACCAGACCATCAGGGAGAAAGCTGGGACGCAGCGCCGCCAGCCCGTCGGCTGAACAATCCGGGCGAACCGATTCGTCATGAGCCAGCTGGCTGGGTTGCCCTTTACGTTCCGGCAACGACACCGGCACAATCTGTTGAGCAAAGCGCCCGGCCTGCCAGGCCGCGTTGGCAAGACGATGGCTGCGCAGCGCAAAGTCATCCAGTTGTCGGCGGCTGAAGTTGTAGCGTGTGGCAATATTTTCGGCGGTGATGCCCATTGGCGGGTTACCCACCTCATCCGGCGCGGTGTGAATGTGCGCAAAGCGCGGTGGCTGTACCGACCACGCGGTGTCGGTTTTTTCCAGCGTCCAGGTTCGGCGCGAGTCACTCTCTACTCCCCCGGCGACGATCGTGTCGGCAAATCCTGCCATCACCTGGATCGCCCCGTACGCCAGCGCATTGAGCGAAGCGGCGCACTGTCTGTCGAGCGTGATGCCCGGCACGGAAGTGGGCAACCCGGCTTCCAGCGCCACCATGCGTCCCATATTGTTGATTTCATGGTTCATCAGATTGGCGAAGATGACATCGTCAATGCGCTCCGGTTCGATACCGGCACGCCGCACGGCTTCTTTTACTGCCAGCGCGCCCAACTGATGCGCCGGTACGCTGGCCAGTGCGCCACGACAGCGACCAATGGGCGTGCGGGCCGCGGAGACAATCACAGCTTCTTTCATCGTGTGCCTCCCGGTTGCGGCAGACCCAATATTTTCCGGGCGACGGCTGGCGTGGCGACCCGTTTACCAAACAGTTTCACCGCCTGCGCTGCCCGTTCGACCAGCTGTCTGTTCGTTGCTTTCACGCCCCGGCTGAAATAAACGTTATCCTCCAGCCCCACACGGATATGGCCGTTTAGCGCCAGCGAGGCGAACATGATGGGCAGATGGTATTTTCCCACGCCGAAGGCAGACCAGGTGGAGCCGGCAGGCAGCTTCTGCGTGATGTAAACCAGGTTCTCTACGGTGGCGGGCATGCCGCCGGGGATGCCGAGACAGAACTGATAATGCAACGGTGCGCGCAGTTTGCCTTGTTCGACGAAATAGTCGGCAATACCCAGCATGCCGCTGTCGAAAATTTCGATTTCGGGCTTGATACCGCGAGCGGTCAGGAGCTCGCCTAACTGGCCGAGAAAAGCCGGAGAATTGACGAATACGCCAGCGGGCATCCAGTTAAACGAACCTGCGTCCCAGGAGGCCATCTCAATATCATCCAGCGTGGAAACATGAGCCATGCGCTGTGCATCGCTGGCCCGGCTGTCGCCAGAGGTAGTGCAATTGATGATCACGTCGCAATCGCGGTGAGCACGCAGCAGACGCAGCGTTTCGGCAAACCGCTCGCGGGACATGGTACCCAGACCGTTTTCGTCACGCATATGCAGGTGTACGACTGCCGCACCCGCCTGCCAGCATCGATAAGCATCGTCTGCTATTTCCTGCGGCGTCAGTGGAATATGTTCATTAATATCTTTTGGCGTTACTGCGCCGGTCAGGGCGGCGGAAATAATAACGTCGTCTGCGGTATTCATGGACCAGCCTCCGTTCGCTATATCCTTTATTGCCATGCCATTAAATGGCATAAGTTATTTATTGCGACGCGCGCCATTATGGCGACGCGTCACATGCGGCTAAAAACAAAAAGATAATTAAAAGTGCGTTACGTTATTTAATTTCCGGCTCTTCATTCCCTCCGCCAATACGCGGTCGGACAACTTTGCCTTTTTTCTCCGCCGCTTTAACTAATTCGGCTTCTTCATGCGCCCAGTTCCAGTAATTAATTTCATGCGGAGAGTGTTCAGTAGCGGTCACATACATTTCGGTAGCAAAAGAGTTGCGTAATTCGTTGGCAATATCTTCTTTCCACGGTTTACGCAACTGCTGCGTGGTGATACGTCGTGTCACGCGGGTACCGGTACGCATAATCAGCTCGGCGATTTCCCATGCACGGTTATAGCAGGACTCGGTGTCATCGCAGATTTCATTGACCATGCCCAGCGCCAGCGCTTTGCGCGCGGTGATGATCTCTCCGGTTAACTCGGCATAGGCGTAACGTTTGCGCCCCATCAGTTCACGCCAGGCAATCTGGATGCCATCCCCCGGCACCATGTTGACGCGATAGTGCATTTCGGTGGTCCAGGCATCTTCGGTGCAAAGCGTAATGTCGCTGAACAATACCAGATCGGTATGAAATGCCGCGCCGTTCCACACGCCGATGGTCGGTACTTCCACATCGAAGACCTGCCCTTCGATATCATTCGTGCCGTCATAGTATTGATATTCATACATTTTCCAGGCTTCAGACGGCGCAGAAGCAAACTCGGTGGCGGGTTGCCAGCGGCCCTGTTCATCCAGACGCCCGATGCCCGCCATAAAATCTTCGCCGCTGCCGCCAAGGATAATCACCTCATTTTCCGGGTCGCGACCGGCCCAGTCGAAGAAATAATGTAGCCCCTGATGCGCTGGTGCTCCCCATTGCAGGCTGCCGCCGTTGGTATGCAGGCGAGCTTCGAGGATGCCGTTTTTACGCTTCATGGTGAAGCAGTGTTTCAGCCGTTCTGAATATTCTTCAAAAGGCATATGCGGTATCGTGCCTAACTCTTTGTGGGACATTTCTTTACGTTTATCGTGATCGGATTCAAAGTTCGCTTTAATCACCATGATGTGCTCCTTAAATAATAGGGTGATATTTCCAGGGGTGTGTCTTCGTTAATTCTCAGCCTATAAGTGAATACTGCCAGGCAGAAATTCTTTTTATTTTTTCGGCTATGTTATTTATGCATAACCAAGGCAATAAAATAAGCCGAATTATTTTTTAATAATAAAAACGCGAATGTTATGCAGTCGTCGCGCGGCTGGTCAGATAATGGCTGAACGCCTGGCTAAAAAGCATCACGCAGGGGTTGCGATTGCGCAGTGACCAGACCAGTTCCAGGCTAAACCAGCAATCCTTCTCGGCCAGCGACAGCAATATACTGTTGTCGCCCAATAGATAACCGCGATGGCGCGGCATCAGCAGTACCGCCCGCTGGTTCAGCTCCAGATCGAAACAGCAGGACTTCAGATTTGGAAACTCTTTGTAGAGATTAAAATCGATACCGCGCGCACTTAAAAAACGGGTGCTGTATTGTTCGGAAAGGGAGAACTCACGCGGATCAACACGGATAATGGGCCATTGTGCGGCGTCCCGCAGCGATACCATTGCCCGCTGCGCCAGTGGATGCAGGCGATTGACCGCCACGCACAAATCATCCGTCTGGAACGGCAGCGCGCCAAAACCGGGACGTTGCGGCATAAAGTTAGGGCGGATCAAAAAACCGACGTCGCATTCACCCGCGTCCAGCAGCGAGAGCACTTCCTCCAGTTCGCAATCGCGACATTCCACCACCACGTCATTTTGTTGCTGGCGAAAATCCTCCACCAGCGTCACCAGCGGCTGGCGTATTGCTTCGCCCAGAAAGGCAATGGATAAGCGCCGTCGGCTGTTGCCGGTGAAAGTCCGCACGGCGGTCATGCTCTCATCGTATTGATGCAATATTTTGCGTACTTCGCTGGCCAGCCGGTAGCCGGCACTGGTCAGTGTGACCTGATGCGTATCGCGCAGAAACAGCGGTGCGCCTACGTGTTCCTCCAGCTCTTTCATATGCCGACTTAAAACCGGCTGAGTGATATGCAGCTTTTGTGCTGCCCGGGTGAAATTAAGTCGTTCGGAAAGCAATAAAAACTCACGCAGCAGTTCTATTTTCATCATGCTTCTCGCTTGTCCGCTGAGCAGCAACTTAATGGGCGGTGGCGCCAACCAGATACCGGGCAAAAGCGGGGGATTGCCAGGAGATGAACCCGTCATTGCTGGCGATAATCAGATACACCGCCAACCCTTCGCGTAACGCCAGCGCTTTCGCGCGCTCAGGCCCCAGTACCATTAACCCGGTATCCCAGGCATCGGCCTGTAAGGCGGTGTTGGCGATCACCGTCGCCGACACCAGATGGTGGCTGATCGACTGCCCGCTGGCCGGATCGATGATGTGCGACAGGCGACGCCCGTCGCGCTGGTAATAATTGCGATAGCTCCCGGC
>Ga0268256_1001726_pt1 | contig 12406 bp, 7 predicted proteins | sample AgamicAtAmrz_FD_200247 | JGI IMG/M metagenome (GOLD analysis project Ga0268256, IMG submission 200247) | Agave microbial communities from Guanajuato, Mexico - At.Am.rz (v2) (version 3) | ecosystem: Host-associated > Plants > Roots > Rhizosphere | place: Guanajato, Mexico | collected 2012-06-07
CGCCATACCGCAACACCATCCCTGTCACCCACGAAGCACGCATGCCTGGCGACCTGTTCATGGAACGCCGCATTCGCTCGATGGTGCGTTGGAACGCCTTGGCCATGGTCATGCGCACCAACCTGAAGGACTCGGACCTGGGCGGACACATCTCGAGCTTCGCCTCCAGCGCCACCCTCTACGACATCGGCTTCAACTATTTCTTCCAGGCCCCGACCGAAGAGCACGGCGGCGACCTGATCTTCTTCCAGGGCCACGCTTCGCCAGGCGTCTACGCCCGCGCCTTCATGGAAGGCCGCATCAGCGAAGAGCAGATGAACAACTTCCGCCAGGAAGTGGACGGCAACGGCCTGTCTTCGTACCCGCACCCATGGCTGATGCCTGACTTCTGGCAGTTCCCGACCGTTTCGATGGGTCTGGGTCCGATCCAGGCGATCTACCAGGCACGCTTCATGAAGTACCTGGAAGCCCGCGGCTTCATCCCGGCCGGCAAGCAGAAGGTCTGGTGCTTCATGGGCGACGGCGAGTGCGACGAGCCGGAATCCCTGGGCGCGATCGCCCTGGCCGGCCGCGAGAAGCTGGACAACCTGATCTTCGTCATCAACTGCAACCTGCAACGCCTCGACGGCCCGGTTCGCGGCAACGGCAAGATCATCCAGGAACTTGAAGGCGTGTTCCGTGGCGGTGGCTGGAACGTCAACAAGGTCGTCTGGGGCCGCTTCTGGGACCCACTGCTAGCCAAGGACACCAACGGTGCCCTGCAGCGCCGCATGGACGAAGTCATCGACGGCGAGTACCAGAACTACAAGGCCAAGGACGGCGCGTACGTCCGTGAGAACTTCTTCAACACCCCAGAGCTCAAGGCCATGGTCGAAGACCTGTCCGACGACGAGATCTGGAAGCTCAACCGTGGCGGCCACGACCCGTACAAGGTCTACGCGGCGTACCACCAGGCTGTGAACCACAAAGAGCAGCCGACCGTCATCCTGGCCAAGACCATCAAGGGTTACGGTACCGGTGCTGGCGAAGCCAAGAACACCGCGCACAACACCAAGAAAGTCGACGTCGACAGCCTGCGTCACTTCCGCGACCGCTTCGACATTCCGGTCAAGGACGCCGACCTCGAGAACCTGCCGTTCTTCAAGCCTGAAGAAGGTTCTGCCGAAGCCAAGTACCTGGCCGAGCGTCGCGCCGCACTGGGTGGCTTCGTGCCACAACGCCGCGCCAAGAGCTTCAGCGTGCCGACCCCGCCACTGGAGACGCTCAAAGCGATCCTCGACGGCTCGGGCGACCGCGAAATCTCCACCACCATGGCCTTCGTGCGCATCCTGGCGCAACTGGTCAAGGACAAGGAAATCGGCCAGCGCATCGTCCCGATCATCCCGGACGAAGCCCGTACCTTCGGTATGGAAGGCATGTTCCGCCAGCTGGGCATCTACTCGTCGGTCGGCCAGCTCTACGAGCCAGTCGATAAAGACCAGGTGATGTTCTACCGCGAGGACAAGAAGGGCCAGATCCTCGAAGAAGGCATCAACGAAGCCGGCGCCATGTCGTCCTTCATCGCTGCCGGTACTTCGTACAGCTGCCACAACCAGCCGATGCTGCCGTTCTACATCTTCTACTCGATGTTCGGCTTCCAGCGCATTGGCGACCTGGCCTGGGCTGCCGGCGACAGCCGCACCCGTGGCTTCCTGATCGGCGGTACCGCCGGCCGTACCACCCTGAACGGTGAAGGCCTGCAGCACGAAGACGGTCACAGCCACATGATGGCGGGCACCATCCCGAACTGCCGCACCTACGATCCGACCTACGGCTACGAGCTGGCGGTGATCATCCAGGACGGCATGAAGAAGATGACCGAAGAGCAACAGGACATCTTCTACTACATCACCGTGATGAACGAATCCTACCAGCAGCCTGCCATCCCGGCCGGTGCCGAGGAAGGCATCATCAAGGGCATGTACCTGCTGGAAGAAGACACCCGCGAAGCGGCGCACCACGTTCAGCTGATGGGCTCCGGCACCATCCTGCGTGAAGTCCGCGAAGCGGCGAAGATCCTGCGTGAAGAGTTCAACATCGGTGCCGATGTGTGGAGCGTCACCAGCTTCAACGAACTGCGTCGCGACGGCCTGGCCGTGGAACGCGCCAACCGCCTCAAGCCTGGCCAGAAGCCACAGCAGACCTACGTCGAGCAGTGCCTGAGCGGTCGCAAGGGTCCGGTCATCGCCTCCACCGACTACATGAAGCTGTTCGCCGAGCAGATTCGCCAGTGGGTACCAAGCAAAGAGTTCAAGGTCCTGGGTACCGATGGCTACGGTCGCAGCGACAGCCGCAAGAAGCTGCGTCACTTCTTCGAAGTCGACCGTCACTTCGTGGTGCTGGCTGCCCTGGAAGCCCTGGCTGACCGTGGCGAGATCGAACCGAAGGTTGTCGCTGACGCCATCGTCAAGTTCGGCATCGACCCGGACAAGCGCAACCCACTGGATTGCTGAGGAGTAACTTAAGTGAGCGAACTCATTCGCGTACCTGACATCGGCAGCGGTGAAGGTGAAATCATCGAGCTGTTCGTCAAGGTCGGCGACCGCATCGAAGCGGACCAGAGCCTGCTGACCCTGGAGTCGGACAAAGCCTCCATGGAGATCCCGGCCCCCAAGGCCGGCGTCATCAAGGAGCTGAAGGTCAAGCTGGGCGATCGCCTGAAAGAAGGCGACGAACTGCTGGTCCTGGAAGCCGAGGGCGCCGCTGCGGCGCCTGAAGCTCCGGCCGCCGCTCCGGCTGCTGCTGCCCCTGCGGCCGCAGCACCCGCCGCTGAAGCCGCCCCTGCTCCTGCGCCTGCCGCAGCACCGGCTGCCGCCAGCGTGCAGGACATCCACGTGCCGGATATCGGTTCGTCGGGCAAGGCCAAGATCATCGAAGTGCTGGTCAAGGTCGGCGACACCGTCGAAGCCGACCAGTCGCTGATCACCCTGGAATCCGACAAGGCTTCCATGGAAATCCCATCGCCTGCCGCTGGTGTGGTCGAAGAAGTCCTGTGCAAGCTGGAAGATGAAGTCGGCACTGGTGACCTGATCTTCAAGCTGAAAGTCGCGGGCGCAGCTCCTGCTGCCGCTCCGGCACCTGCTGCTGCCCCCGAAGCCGCCAAGGCCGAAGCTGCTCCGGCCGCCGCACCCGCCGCTGCCGCCGCTGCCGCCCCAGCTGCTGCCCCTGCACCGGTTGCTACCGCACCGGCTGCTGGCAGCAACGCCAAGGTTCACGCAGGCCCTGCCGTTCGTCAGTTGGCGCGTGAATTCGGTGTCGACCTGGGCGCTGTTGCCGCCACTGGCCCGCACGGCCGCATCCTGAAAGAAGACGTGCAGGTCTACGTCAAGGCGATGATGCAGAAGGCCAAGGAAGCACCGGCAGCCGCCGGCGCGACCGGTGGTGCCGGCATCCCGCCGATCCCGGCCGTGGACTTCAGCAAGTTCGGTGAAGTCGAGGAAGTCGCCCTGACCCGCCTGATGCAGGTCGGTGCTGCCAACCTGCACCGCAGCTGGCTGAACGTGCCGCACGTGACCCAGTTCGATTCCGCCGACATCACCGAGCTGGAAGCCTTCCGCGTTGCGCAGAAGGCCGTGGCGGAGAAGGCCGGCGTCAAGCTGACCGTTCTGCCGCTGCTGCTCAAGGCCTGTGCCCACCTGCTCAAGGAGCTGCCGGACTTCAACAGTTCGCTGGCGCCGAGCGGCAAGGCCATCATCCGCAAGAAGTACGTCAACGTCGGCTTCGCCGTGGACACCCCGGATGGCCTGCTGGTCCCTGTGATCAAGAACGTCGACCAGAAGAGCTTGCTGCAACTGGCTGGCGAAGCAGCTGCGCTGGCTGAAAAAGCCCGCACCAAGAAGCTGTCGGCCGACGACATGCAGGGTGCCTGCTTCACCATCTCCAGCCTCGGTCACATTGGCGGCACCGGCTTCACGCCGATCGTCAACGCGCCGGAAGTGGCGATCCTCGGTGTTTCCAAGGCGACCATCCAGCCAGTCTGGGACGGCAAGGCCTTCCAGCCGAAGCTGATGCTGCCGCTGTCGCTGTCCTACGATCACCGTGTGATCAACGGCGCTGCCGCTGCGCGCTTCACCAAGCGCCTGGGCGACCTGCTGACGGACATCCGCACGCTGCTGCTGTAATGCTGCACCCCGCCTCCCCCAACCGGGGAGGCGGTACCGATTTCGAGCTGCCACGCTCGTACCTCAACCCCGCCCCTGGCGGGGCTTTTTTTGCCTGGAAACACCCTCCCCATGAAGGGCCGCGAGGCGCACAAGCTTCAGATTTCCCACGCCCAGCCGACAACCTGCATACGCTGCCCCATATGGCCGCTTGCCAGCCCACGGGACATGATGCACCCTTGCTCAACGCGCCGCCGCTTACCTGCGGCATACCGCGCCAAACGCCTTGTTCAAGCGAGTCTTCGATGAAAAGCCAACCCGATGCCGCCAGCCGTGTGGCGGCCGAGGTCGTGACGCAGTTACCCGTGCCCTCGCGGCTCGGGATGCTGCGTTTCGAGCGGCTGAACGAAGCCAGTTGGGCGATGCTCTACCTCGACCCTGGCTGCGATCGCCAGTTCGGCCTGCCCGCGGCCGAGCTCTGCGCCCTGATCGGCTCGCCCTATGCCAGCCTCATGGAGCCTGAAGCGCGCTACAAGCTGCATGACGAGATCCAACTGCAACTGGCGCGGCGCAACCACTACCGCGTGCGCTATACCCTGCACGCGGGCTCCGGGCCCCTGCGCTTGCTGGAAGTCGGCGAGGCCTACAAGCAGCACAATCGCCAGCTGCTGCGCGGCTACCTCACGGTGCTGGACGACCAGGCCGAGGAAACCCCAGGCCAGGACGCAAACGATCTCGAGTCACGCAACAGCCGCCTGCAGCTGGCCCTGCAACTCAACCAGCGCGCCCAGCAGGAGCAACTCGAACACCTGGAGCGGGTGCGTGCCCAGCAGGACCTGATCCTGCGCCTGGCACGCCAGCGCTACAGCGCCAGCAACTCCTTGCTCGAAGCGGCCGAACTGATCACCCGTAGCGCCTGCGAAATCTACAAACTCGACTGCGCCAGCATCTGGTACCTCAACGAGCAACGCCTGGAACCGATCACCGCCTGGTTCCAGCACGAGCAGGCCCACCGCCTGCCGCAGCCGATCGACGCCAGCCACTACCCGGATTACCTCGACGCCCTGCACGCCAGCCGCGCCATCGACGCCCACAACGCCAGCCATGACCCACGCACCCGGGACATGGTCCAGGGCCTGCTCAACACCGCCGACAATGCCATGCTCGATGCCAGTATCCGCGTGGACGGCCAGGTAGTCGGCGTGCTCTGTCTGGAGCAGACCGGCCAGCCGCGGGCCTGGCAGTCCGACGAAATCGCCTTTGCCGGTGAGCTGGCCGACCAGTTCGCCCAGGTCATCACCAACCACAACCGCCGCACCGCCACCAGCGCCCTGCACCTGTTCCAGCGCGCGGTAGAGCAAAGCGCCAGCGCCTTCCTGCTGGTCAACCGCGACGGGGTGGTGGAGTACGTCAACCCAAGCTTCACCGCCATTACCCAGTACAGCACCGACGAAGTGCAGGGCCACCACCTGGCCGAGCTGCCGGCACTGGAAAACCTAAGCCAGATCCTGTTCGACTCACCGTCGAGCCTGGCCATGGGCAACAGCTGGCAAGGTGAATTCAAGAGCCGGCGCAAGAGCCTGGAGCCCTACTGGGGCCAGTTATCGATTTCCAAGGTGTATGGCGACAACCGCGAGCTGACCCACTACATCGGCATCTACGAAGACGTCACCCAGAGCAAGCTTGCCCAGCAACGCATCGAGCGCCTGGCCTACACCGACAACCTCACCAGCCTGGGCAACCGCCCGGCGTTCATCCGCAGCCTCGACGAACGCTTCGCTCGCGACGGCGACATCCCGATCTGCCTGCTGCTGGTCGACATCGATAACTTCAAGCGGATCAACGACAGCCTCGGCCACCAGACCGGCGACAAGCTGCTGATCAGCCTGGCCCGCCGTCTGCGCAACAGCCTCAGCAGCGGTGGCAGCCTGGCGCGCTTTGCCAGCAACGAGTTCGCCGTGCTGCTGGACGACACCAGCCTCGAAGACGGCCAGAACATCGCCCAGCAGTTGCTGCGCACCCTCGACAAACCCATGTTCGTCGACAACCAGCTGATCAACGTCACCGCCTCCGTGGGCCTGGCCTGCGCGCCCCTGCACGGCGCCGACCCGCAGACCCTGATGAAGAACGCAGGCCTGGCCCTGCACAAGGCCAAGGCCAACGGCAAGCATCAGGTCCAGGTGTTCACCGAAGTGCTCAACGCCGAGGCCAGCTACAAGCTGTTCGTCGAGAACAACCTGCGCCGGGCCCTGACCCAGAACGAGCTGGAGGTCTTCTACCAGCCCAAGCTGTGCCTGCGCAGTGGTCGCCTGCTGGGCCTGGAGGCGCTGCTGCGCTGGAACCACCCCGAGCGCGGCATGATCCGCCCCGACCAGTTCATCAGCGTGGCCGAGGAGACCGGCCTGATCATCCCCATCGGCAAATGGGTGGTGCGCCAGTCGTGCCGCATGAGCCAGGAATTGCGCGAGGCCGGCATGGGCAACCTGCACGTGGCGATCAACCTGTCGCCCAAGCAGTTTTCCGACCCCGAGCTGGTCAGCTCGATTGGCGCCATTCTCAAGGAAGAAGCGCTACCCCCGCACCTGCTGGAGCTGGAGCTGACCGAGGGCCTGCTGCTTGAAGCCACCGAAGACACCCGGCGCCAGCTCGACGAGCTCAAGCAGCTGGGTCTGACCCTGGCCATGGATGACTTCGGTACCGGCTATTCATCGCTGAGCTACCTGAAGAAGTTTCCCATCGACATCATCAAGATCGATCGCAGCTTCATCAGCGAGATCCCCGCCAACCAGGACGACATGGAGATCACCTCGGCGGTGGTGGCCATGGCCCACAACCTCAAGCTCAAGGTGGTCGCCGAAGGCATCGAGACCTCCGAACAACTGGCGTTCCTGCGTCGCCACCGCTGTGACGTCGGCCAGGGCTATCTGTTCGACCGGCCGATCCCCGGGCGCGAGCTGGTCGACAAGCTCAGGCGCTACCCGCGCGGGCCGGTGGCCTGACAGGCGCGCAAACCTCGGGCACTATAGGGGCCATGTGGGCCTCTTCGCGGGCAAGCCCGCTCCTACAATGGCAGGCTGCAATGCAACCCTGCAGGAGCGGGCTTGCCCGCGAACAAGCCACAACCGCTCCCACTGTCAGACAGAGGAACAATCATGGTTCTGCGCTCGGAAATCCTCGTGAACAAAAACGTCATGCCCACTGCCGAACAGGCCCTGCCCGGCCGCGAAACTCCCATGCCCCTGCCCGAATTCCACTATGTGTTCGAAGGCACCCCGCTGCTCGGCCCATTCTTCGAGGGCAGCATCGACTTCGCCATCTTCGGCCTGGGCTGCTTCTGGGGCGCCGAACGACGCTTCTGGCAGCGTGAAGGCGTGGTCAGCACCGTGGTCGGCTACGCCGGCGGCTTCACCCCGAACCCGACCTACGAAGAGGTCTGCTCGGGGCTGACTGGCCACACCGAGGTGGTACTGGTGGTGTTCGACAAGGACAAGGTCAGCTACCGCGAACTGCTGACGATGTTCTGGGAACTGCACAACCCGACCCAGGGCATGCGCCAAGGCAACGACATCGGCACCCAGTACCGCTCGGCCATCTATTGCACCTCGCCCGAGCAACTGGAACTGGCCAAGGCCAGCCGCGATGCCTTCCAGGTCGAGTTGAACAAGGCCGGTTTCGGCGAGATCACCACCGAGATCGACCAGGCGCCGACCGTGTACTTCGCCGAGGCCTACCACCAGCAGTACCTGGCCAAGAACCCCGAAGGCTACTGCGGCATCGGTGGCACTGGCGTGTGCCTGCCGCCCAGCCTGCAGGGTAATTGACATGGGTATGGTGCTGTTCCATGCGCCGCTGTCGCCTTTCGTGCGCAAGGTCTTGCTGGTGCTGCACGAGACCGGTCAGCTCGACCGCGTACGCCTGCAAACCGTCAACATCAGCCCGGTGAGCGGTGACGAGCAGCTCAACCAGGACAATCCGATCGGCAAGATCCCGGCCCTGCGCCTGGAAGATGGTAGCGTGCTGCACGACAGCCGGGTGATCTGCGAGTACCTCGACAGCCAGCACGTCGGCAACCCGCTGATCCCCCACGAGGGCTCGGCGCGCTGGCGGCGCCTGACCCTGGCCTCCCAGGCCGATGCGATCATGGATGCGGCGGTGTCCAGCCGCTATGAAAGCTTCCTGCGTCCTGAGGACAAGCGCTGGGATGGCTGGCTGCAGGCGCAGTCACAGAAAATCCGCCGAGGCCTGGCGGATCTTGAGCAGAATCACCTGGCAGAGATCGCCTCCGGCTTCGATATCGCCGCGATCGGCGTGGCCTGCGCGCTGGGCTACCTGGACCTGCGCCAGCCGGAGTTCGGCTGGCGTGAGCAACAGCCTGGGCTGGCTGCATGGTATGCCCAGGTAAGCCAGCGGCCGTCCATGCTGGCTACCGTGCCGGTCGCCTGAAACCCCCGTTCGCGGGCAAGCCCGCGAACGCCTCAACCCGGCCTGGCAGGAAACAACGACCCCACCCGAACCGCCAACCAGCGCCCGATTGCCTTGTCCTCCCTCATGCCGCCCTCCCCACCCGCGACCAGTCCAGCCGCCGGGTCAGCACCATGAACACGCCAAGCAAGCCAAAGCACAGCAGCGAGCCCATCAACAGCGCATAGTCCTCCGCGCTCAGCAGCCCGTACAGCAGCCCATAAAGCGCCGCTAACCCCGCCGCAAAACCCGCCCCGCGTAACGGGCTGTGCAGCACATGGCTCAAGTAAAAGCCGATCAGCAGCACGCAGGCCCCTGCCGACAACCCATACGCCAGGCCAAAACCCAGGTGTTCCGACAGTGACAGCAGCAACAGGTAGAACAGCGCCAGCGCCGCCCCCACCAGCACGTATTGCATCGGGTGCACGCTGAGGTTCTTCAACACCTCGAACAGGAAGAAGCCGGCAAAGGTCAGTGCGATGAACAGCAGCGCATACTTGATCGCACGCTCGCTCCTGAGGTACTGGTCCACCGGATCGACGAAGCTCACACCGAAGGTGCGCCCACTGAAATCCGCGCACTTGTCCGCACCGGCGCATTGGCGCAGCGCGTCTTCCAGGTTGGTGGCAAAGAACGAGGTCTGCCAGCGCGCGGTGAAACCCTGGGCATCGATCTCACGGCTGGCCGGCAAGTAGCTGCCGATGAAGCTCGGATGGGGCCAGTTGGCGTGCATCTCGACCCGGCTGCTGCGCCCCACTGGCAGCACATGGAGTTGTCCGGTGCCCTGCAACGCCAGGTCGAAGGCATAGCCGAACTCGCGGGCAGCCTGGCCATCCAGCCCAGGCAGGGTGACGTGCACTCCACCGGCCATCCAGTCCAGGCCGGTGCCTGCTTCGAACGGCAGGCGCTGATCGTCGAGGCTCAGTTCCAGGGCATTCTCGATGCCTCGGATATCGCTGATGCCCACCACCATGAACGGCTTGTCGAACCGGTAGTCTTCGTAGTCCTTGTCGACGCCCCAGCGCTCAGGCAGCTTGAAGCGGCCACTGACACGGTTCCTGGCATGGAACAACCGCGCCTGGTAAATGCCGCGGGCGCGCAGTTCGGTATCGACCTGGCTGTCGACCTCGAAGGTTTCCGGCAGGAAGTACAGGTGGCCGCTGACGGTGCTGGTTTCCTGCACACTCTTGCCGTCCTTGTCGATCCAGCGGCGCTGGTACTTGCGGTACGGCACCACCAGCAGCGGGCCGCTGATCTGCTGGTCGAAGCTCGAACTCTGGGCGATGTCCTGCAGCACACCATCGCGCACGGCCTGACGTTCATCGATCAGGCCACTGATCATCAACAGAGGGATCAATAACAGCAGCATCAGCAGGACGATCATGCCGAGCTTGAAACTCAGGGGCTTGTTCATGGGGCTTTGGCTCCAGTTGTGATGGGCGCAGCTTGCGCCGCGCACATGGAGCCGATAGGGAGGGTTTGTGCAGATTGTGTGGAGATGACGAGGCGGACAGCAGGAATCAGCTCACGCGCCGCGCAGGCAGCCACAGCCTGACCCGCACCCCGCCCTCGACGTTATCCACCGCCAGCGCTCCGCCATGCAGTTGCATCACTTCCTCGACAAAGTTGAGCCCAAGCCCGGTGCTCTTGCGCCCGGTGCCTGGCCGGGGCAGGGAATAGAAGCGCTCGCTGACCCGCTCGATGGCGTAATCCGGAATCGCCTCCCCCTGGTTGAACAGGCTCAACGCGACCCGATCACCGTCGTGCACCAGCTCGAACGACAAGGTGCCGCCTGCCGGCGTGAAGTCGACTGCGTTGTCCACCAGGTTTGCCAGCGCCTGGCGCAACAGGAACGGGTCGCACAGCAAAAACACACCACCCGGCACCTGTTGCCTGATCTGCAATCCGGCACTGTCGATCCGCGCCGCATACCCATGCAGCAACTCGTCGACCAGCGCAGCGAGCGGCACCTGCTGCTCATCCTCCAGCGCCTGCATCTGCTCGACCCGCGCCAGGTTGAGCAAGCGCTCGATCATCTGCTGTAAACGCTCGCTCTCGCGCTCGATATTGCTGGCAAAACGCGCCCGCTGCTCATCCGGCATCGGCCCCTGCAACAGCTCGGAAGCCCCACGAATCGCCGCCAGCGGGCTTTTCAGCTCATGGGTGAGGGTATGCACATAGCGCTCGACATACGCCTTGCCCTCCAACTGGGTGCGCATGCGCTCCACCGCCGTGGCCAGTTGCAGCAGTTCACCGCCCTTGTAGTGCGGCAGCGCCGCGCGCTCGCCCTCACTCACCGCCTGGGCGTACCGGGTGAGACGGCGCAACGACCGCGCCAGCCACCAGGACAGCGCAGCGCCCACCAACAGCCCGAGCACGATCAACCCCAGGCCTAGCGTCAGCAAACGTTGCTCGGAACGGTCGATATAGGGCTGTAGCGAACTGTTGGGCTTGGCCACCGTCACCACACCGATGACCTGGCCGTTGTCCATGATCGGTGCCGCCACATGCATCACCGAGGTGCTTTCGTCGTCCGGGTCGCTGCGGGTCGAACGCGCGCCATATTGACCGCGCAGGGTCAGGTAGACGTCGTTCCAGCGCGAGTAATCCTTGCCCAGGGCCTGGCCACTGGAGTCGAGCAGGACGATGCCCTTGGCGTCGGTGACATAGATACGGTGGCTGACCTGGTTTTTCGCCAGCCCCCAGATATCCGCACCTGGGCGGCGCTGCCCGTAGGACTCGAGCACTTGAGGCAGACGACTTTGCCCAAGCGTGCCGGCCTTGACGTCATCGTGAAGGATTTCTGCCAACAGGTTGGCGGTGTCCACCAGGGTTTCTTCGGAAGACTGGCGGACCACCGGGCGAATCTGTTCGCGCACGGTATTGAGCAGGAAGTAACCCGACAACCCGACGAACAGGAAGTACACCAGAAAGATCCGGATCCCCAGGCGCATCAGGCGTGATCCGGGCTATAGCTATAGCCCAGGCCGCGATGGGTCTGGATCGGTTCGGCATCGCCAGACACCAGGCGTAACTTCGCGCGCAGGCTCTTGATGTGGCTGTCGATGGTTCGCTCGTAACCGGCATCTGAAGCCACGCCCAGCCCGTCGAGCAATTGCTCGCGGCTGAACACCCGACGGGGTTGCTCGAGCAGGCATTGCAGCAGGCGGAATTCATGGCGAGTGAGCGTCAGCGCCTGGCCACGATAGAGGATGCGCATCCCCAGCGTATCGACCTCGAACAGCTTCGCATCGACTGCCGTCTCGGCTCTGGGCGCCATGCGCTTGAGGATCGCCCGCACCCGCGCAGCCACCTCACGCGGGCTGAACGGCTTGACTACATAGTCGTCGGCACCGATTTCCAAGCCTACGACCCGATCGATCTCACCATCGCGGGCACTGAGGAACATCACCGGCACCTCGCTGAAGCGGCGCAGCTGGCGGCAGGTTTCGAAACCACTGATATCTGGCAGGCCGATGTCGAGGATGACCAGGTCGGCCGGGCGCTGGCGCATCTGTTCGAGCGCGGCGCTGCCCAGGGTCACCCAGGTGGTGCTATGGCCGTCGGCCTGGAGGGCATAGACCAGGGTGTCGGCGATGGCGGACTCGTCTTCGACGATGAGGATGTGGGGCATGGGTGAGGCTCTGAGGGGCTGGTCGTCGATTGTCTGACCGAGCCCCTTCGCGGGACAAGCCCACTCGCACAATTGCAGGCTGACGCTGCAGCTGCGGGGATCGGGCTTGCCTGCGAGAGGCCAGGCCGGACGATCAGCAGTCCGGCTTGTCCGCCGTATACCGCCGTGCCGG
>Ga0268256_1001728_pt1 | contig 12372 bp, 7 predicted proteins | sample AgamicAtAmrz_FD_200247 | JGI IMG/M metagenome (GOLD analysis project Ga0268256, IMG submission 200247) | Agave microbial communities from Guanajuato, Mexico - At.Am.rz (v2) (version 3) | ecosystem: Host-associated > Plants > Roots > Rhizosphere | place: Guanajato, Mexico | collected 2012-06-07
CCAGGTGCTGGCACCGCATATGTCACAATGGTCAGTTACGTCGCCGCGACCATCTCGTACGCCGTCGGCGTCGGCTACTTCGGTAGCCTCATCGCGAGCTCGTATGGCATCACCCTTCCATGGTGGCTTCTGAGCGCCGCAGCGTTGGTTATCATCGCGGTGCTGGGCCGACGCGGTGCAGAGATCAGCGGACGGGCGGTCATGGTTCTCGTCGCTGTAGAATTCACGCTGCTCATCATCATGGTCGCGCTCATCGTCGCGAGCAACGGCGCGGCCGCGTTCCCGCTCGAGACTTTCACACCCGCGGCGATTTTCTCTGGTCAGCCCGGGCTCGCTCTGATGTCTGGTCTGACCTCGTTCATCGGCGTGGAGGCGGGCGTCCTCTATTCACGGGAGACGAAGAACGCGCGCAGGGCGATCCCGCGCGCGATCTACGGTGCCATCGCCGCCGTGGCAGTGTTCTATGTCTTCACCACGTGGATCATCATCGGCGGTCTCGGCGCCGATAACGCCGTCGCTGCCGCTGTCGAACTGCAAGGCGACGTCGTCTTCGGGCTCGCCGACCAATTCGGCGGCCTTTGGTTGCTCGTGCCGATGCAGATCTTCTTCTGCGGCAGCGTGCTCGCCAGCGCGATCGCCATGCACAACGCCGCCAGTCGGTACATGGCCGACCTTGCCGCTAACGGCTACCTGCCCCGCCGGCTGAGCGTCCTCCACGGTGTTCGTACAGTGCCGCATCGCGCGAGCGACACGATCGCCGCGGTCGGTCTCGTGATTGTTATCGGCTTCGCGATCGCCAAAGCAGATCCCTACATCGGTCTGGGCAGCAGCCTCGTCGGGTTGCTGACCATCGGGCTCTTTGCCATCCAGCTTGTCGTCGTCGCGGCTGCTGCCCGGTACCTGGCACGTGCCCATAAGCTCACCGCCCCTGTTCTCGTCGCCTCTATCGTGGGCGGAGTCGGGCTAGCGATCTCCGTCTCGCTAATGGCGATGAACTACGCCGTACTGACCGGCACCGACTCACCCTGGGCCCGCCTACCCCTGCTTCTCCTCATCGTCGCCTTCCTTGCGGGCCCGCTCGTCGTGAAGTTCCGGCGTCGGACCGAATTCGAGGCGCCAGTAGAGAGCGCAAAGGAGCTGTCATTGCCCCTCATTTGAACGGGTACGGCGGGCCCTTACCCGTCGGCCTATTATGCCACATCGTGCGCCACCACGGTCACGGCCGGTGGCCATCCGGCGCGACGCGAGCCCCAACGGACCACCATTCATGCGCTTCCAAGCTTCTGCGATTCGTCAGGCAATCAAATCGACGAGCAATACATTATGAAAATGTCAGGTGCTGTCATCACCAGGGCGGTAGAGGCCGCATGCCCGCCACCCACGTCGACGTCGGCGATATGGATGGCGGCCAGGGGCCGCAAGGGCAATTTCGTTGATAGGCAAGAGATAGAATGATCGTAGGGTATGATCGCGTTTCGAGGAGGAACAAAAGCTCGATCTGCAACTCAGTGCACTCAGGGGCGCCGGATGCAATCGCATCTACGCAGGTCCTGCCTAGATCGATGGGACGTAAAGTCTCTCATTCTCGCAGCGGAGGCGTTCCTCTGTCTACAGCGCATGTAACCCGTGCCCGCGCCTACGGTCGAGGGTAATCGATATGAAAAAGCCTCCAATATCGTTTGACGTGATAATCGACAACCTGGCCCAGATCGCCGCAGCTCTCTCGGATGGCGTTGCCGCGCGTGTCCTTTATGAAATCTGGAAACGCCTGTCGGGCGCCTTTGGAACGGAGGCTTGGTCTGTCTGTGAGAAGCCGTGGGGTGTAACGGTTACCTTCAACGGTGAAGACGCAGTAAAGTGCTTGCAGGCCGAACTTATGGAGGCAGCGCGTCGGCCAGTGACCTCCAGGACACAACGGATCGTGACGAGCCTGAACGTCAGCTTCGTTGATCCGGGCAAGGCCGTTCTCTGCCCTGAGCTGGATGCCGTACAATACCGGATTGAGATGTGTGCCGCCGCTCCGGCTTACGAGGTGCTGGATGCGGGCAAAATGCGCTTCGCGGAGCAACCAGTCATCGGTGTAGGATACGGCGCCCGACCGCTTTACTATGAATGCCTTGCCCGTCTAGTCGATCAGAATTCCGCAGTCTTCCTGCCGGGAGACTATATGGGCGTATTGGAGCGTCTCGGCCTCAGGCGGGCTTTCGGGTGGCATGTGTTGCGGGAGGTCGTTCGCCAACTTGTGATCCGTCCCGATGTCGTGCTGGGTTGCAACGTTTCGGCACTCTCGGCCGTAAACGATATCCGGTGGACCTCCGCTCTGGGCGAGCTTCGTCGTCGTCCGGAGATTGCCGAACGGCTTGTGATCGAAATCACCGAAACCGCAGCACTGCCTCGCGTGGTGGATGCTATGGCTTTCGTCGCTGCGGTTCAGCGAACGGGAGCGCGTGTGGCTCTTGATGACTTCGGTGCGGGACACAGTTCCGCCGATTTCGCCCGTGAAGCCAAGGTCGACATTTTCAAGAGCGATGGATCATACCTTCGCAACCGGCTTTCGGGCAATGGGCAACATCTGCTCACGCATTTGGTAAACCTCGTCAGTGGCTTTTCGCCAACCGTTGAGGTCGAGGGAATAGAGCGCACGGGCGACTTGCAGACGGCCATCAAGCCCGGTGCCAAATTCTTTCCAGGTTATTATTTTCAAGCTCCGAAACTCTTGGATCCTGTGCCTCCCTCCACTGAACGGGAGAAGCTACATCGACAGACAATCAGATGAAACCTCCCAGTTGGACCTTAGTGCAAGGCAAGGTGCAGGTGCGTTCGGGGAGTCGCTCGCAGGTCTTGCGACAGTCGGTGTACAAGCAGGTCGCGGTACGTTTCGTGCATTGCGGGATCAGTTGGTCAGGATCAGGCCGCTGGACCACCGTCCGGAGCATGCCTGGGCGCACGCCCATATCTGGGACCAGCGAGCGCGCCGGATTGTCGTCGACCCCGTGTTCGGGTTCGCGGTGGACGATGTCGAAGCCATCATGTCCAGTTACGAGATGGGGTTGATCGCAGCACTCGACGTGACCGGATGGTCGGGCAATTCAGCCATGAAGAACTCAGGAAGGTGGCCGCCATCGGGTTTCAGTTGCGCCAAAATCGTCAGAAAAGATTGCCTCTAAACGATGAGGCGAATCGAGTCCCAAACCCGTTGCGTTCGATCCTAAAAGAGGCGCAAGAGGCGCATTTTACCTGCTCGAATAGCTGCTTCAGGCGGGCGCACACGGTGCTCTCATCCCAAACCATCGGCTTGTATATCATCCAATCCGGTAGGAGACCCTATGACAAATTCCCCCACAGGTTCACCTTTGGCCAGAAATCGGCTGAAGCGGGGGCGTCCGCCAGCTGACAAGACAACTCAGTATAAAAAAATAGTGCGCTGTGCTGAAGAAGCATTTGTAGAGCGAGGCTACTCCCAAACAAGCATGGATGAGGTGGCGGGGAAGGCCAAAATATCCAAGCGAACACTTTATGAATATTTCCCAAATAAACGAGAACTGTTCCGAGCGGTGATCGTTGAGCATCGCTTTCGAATAATCAATCTTTCTGAGATCAAAGGAAGCGCAGGTTCACCGAACGAAATGCTCTACCGGATCTTCCTCGATGATCGATCACCAGAAGACGTTGCTCGGCGCTTCAATATTTTCCAGCTGGCGTTCGATGAAGCCAGCCAAAACCCAGAGGTTCGCGACATAGTATTCGAAGCCGGCCGACGGCCTGCAGTGCTATCCCTTGTGATTTGGTTTGAATCTCAAGATCTATTTGAAGGGCACGATCAGGAGCAACTGGCGTCAATTCTGCTGGATATGGTCTTTGGATTTGCAAGCCGAAGGGAAGTGTTTGAGATGAGCCCAGAGGCTTACGCTTTACACGTCAAACTACGAGTGGATATTTTTCTTAATGGTGTTGTCAGCAAAAGCAGTCCCCCTGATTGACGTCTTGAGAGTCCAATGTAGTCCTCCGATCGTTAAAAAACATTTTATCTAAAATCCGTTTTATAAATGATATCAATGCGTCACACCGTTTCTCTATATAGTCCCTTCACCTCGGTTTGAAGCAGATTATGCGTGATCGGAATCGTTCTTTGCGGTTCAATATGACCCGAGGCGACAACGCTTCGATCAGAAATCTGGGGACTATGTGGCACTTACGGCGAGAGCCGGACCGTCGCACCCTATCAATTTGGAGGTTAGAAAAATGACAATTCGGAGCCTGCTTCTCAGCTCTGCTGCCGCACTTGCTGCGGCTACCGGTGCGCATGCAGCCGATGCCATCGTTGCTGCTGAGCCTGAGCCGCTCGAATACGTTCGCATTTGCGACGCCTATGGCGCCGGCTACTTCTTCATTCCCGGTACCGAAACCTGCCTCAAGGTCGGTGGCATGGTTCGTACCGAGGGCGAATGGTACGATGCCTATGATCCGAAGCATGTTACCGGCACGCTGTGGCATACCCGCGCGGAGCTAAGTCTCGACACGGCGACAGATACCGAATACGGCCCGCTGAAGACCAACGCGGTCTTTCGTTGGGACTGGAACGACGGCAACTCGACCACGACGAAGCTCCTCTGGGCGAACATCAGCCTCGGTGGTTTCCTGGTCGGTAAGGCGGATTCGCAGTTCTCCTCCTTCCTCGGTTACGCCGGCGACGTCATCCAGGACGATGTCGTCTCCTACGGTCCCGGCCCGACCGGCACCGAACTCAACCAAATGACCTACACCTATGATGCCGGCAACGGCTTCCAGGCCATGGTCTCGCTGGAAGATTCCGTTTCGGGCGACGACACCTATTATAATGACGATTTCGTTCAGAGCAACGGCCGCAGCTGGCGCACGGGCGAGGCAGACCACTATGCTCCGGACGTTGTCGCCGGTGCCCTCTATAAGTTCGGCAACTGGCAGGTGGGTCTCGTCGGTGGTTACGATTCCATCGTTGAACAAGGTGCGATCAAAGCTCGCGTAGACGCTACATTCGGTCCTGTGGCGCTCTTTTTGATGGGCGGCTGGAACACCGATGGCGACCAGCTGAACAAATACGCTTCCGGCTACGTTACCGACGGCGCATGCCCGGCCAACAAAGAGGAGCTTTGCGGCTGGGGTGATTGGGCTATTTGGGGCGGTGGTTCTTACCAGATCAACGACAAGCTGAAGGCTAACCTCCAGCTTGCCTACACCGACTCGAAGATTTTTGCCGCTGCCGCAAACGTCAAGTTCAATCCGGTCAAGGATCTGACGATCGAGCCGGAAGTTGAATATACCAACTGGGATTCGACCAACGAGGACCAGTGGGCTGGCATCCTGCGCTTCCAGCGCAGTTTCTAAAATCACCAGCTTCTGATCAGATGACCTCCGATCAGGAAAGGGGAGTGGCCCGGTTTCCCTCTGAGCCGCTCTCCGCAATTTACCATCTCTTCCTGGGAAACACGTGACAGCGTCGAGGAGCAATTTGGAATCGCGGCCATACACGAATGAAGACATCTCCCTCGCAATGCTCTTGCCGAAGGCGTGCAAGTCATTGACCTGCGCTCTTGTTGAAGGCGAGCACAAGGATCTCTTCGGGTTGGTAGAGCTGCTTATTGAGGACATAGGCGATCTTGTCGACCATGATCGAGGATTTGCCTGAACCGGCAGATGCGACCAGAAGATTATTGTCTTCCAGCCGGATGCACGCCTTGCGTTACTGATCGGATAGGGATCGACCGTCGAGATTGTCGAAGAATGATCGGTATCGCGACAATTCAGACGAAACGAACGCATCATTGTAGCTGTGGCGCACCTTGGCATCAGTGATGAACGCTAGCGATCGAGGCAGTGCCGCTTTCAATGTCGCCGGTATCAATTCCGGGTCGAACAGAGGGTGCGAAAGCGCGGCTGCCGCTTTACCACCGACGCTCGCAATCGCACGGGAAAGGTCGGCTTGGGCCAGATATTGACGGCTACTCTCAATGATAGAGTGTAGCCTTGTGTCCGCCTCGCTCAAATGACCGGCGTCTGAGCCGATCAACTCAAACAGGTGATGGTTGATGAAGCTGTAGAGATCAGCCGCGAGCTGGGTCGCTGTTTCTTCTCCAAGGCAGGCGAGGTCGTAGATTCGAGTGCGACCCCGAAGCGTATCTTCGCGACGTCCTCGCTCGCATCGCCGATCATCCGATCAACAGAATAGGTGAACTATTGCCGTGGTTCATCGCCCAGCCGGTCAACAACCCCTGACCGGACGCTTACCGTCCAGCCCGACGAGACTGCAGACATTCTTGCCAAGATCAATTCCCAGAACAAATATCGACATCGGTCCGTTCCTCTCTCGTTGCAAAACGGAGCAATCCTAATGGATTGCTCTGGAGAGGGGCGGCCATCCCATAATCATGATTTGCCTGGAAACGGAATCTCGTGCGTCAAATTCGTCGAGCGTCGATGTCAGCTTTCCGTAGTAATTACCTGGCCAGGCTCCGGCCGTTACGCCATCCAATAGGACCATAATATGCGAAGCCAGTCCGCCATGCTGGCAATTGCGGTTCAACCTCTCATGCTGTTTCTGTCAGCTCTCCCAGCTTACCTTACTTCTCGTTCAAAGCGCCAATTCCTCCCAGGAAAACCCGTATACACTGCCGAATGTGCTTCCCGCGGCCTGCGAGTGAAGTATTGGAGAGGTTAAAGTCTGCATTGGAGATAGGGCTGAATATCATACTCATAAGCACACCAGCGGCATGTGTGGGATCAACGACATGCAGAACACCGCGTTGGGTGGAATGGGAAAGCCAGGTCGCCAGCTCTTCTTGAGCTCTATCCGAGCCATATTGCTTGAGCAGAACCAAAGCCTCGGGATACTGTCTTGCTGCGCTAAGGATATGATGGACAAAGTGATGACGTTCAAAATTTCCAGCTTCTTCCAATTCAACCCTGAATATTTTTTCCAGCGCGACATCAGGCGGCACTGATTCCTCGGGGTCGCGTGGTAAGGCGAGCATCTCTCGCCGATGAGCACTTATCATCTCGGCGAAGAGTTCGGTCCTGTCTGCAAATGTACGGTAGAAGGTCTGCTTTGAGATTTTACCTTCCCGAGCGATCAGGTCAATGGTCGTAGCGCCGTACCCCACTTTCATGAAGGTGGAGTAAGCGATCATTAAAATATGCTCACGTCGTTCTTTATCGGTTTTCGTTTTCGGCCGCCCTCGTTGCAAATGGCCCGATTTTATGACCTCGCCGGATGTCTTGATCAATCGCGGTTCCTTCCTTCACTTGCGGGCTGTTTTGGTACAGTTTGGTATTAGCTATCGATCATTTCTATTTTGGTTACGTAAGAAGGTTCATCGTAATGATGCCTTCGGCATAACGCCGTCAAAGAAAATATCTATACATTTCCGAATATGGCGATTACGCGCCTCGGTTGGATGGACGCCGGCACTTTGGTTCATATTTGCCATGGGTCCGAAAATCATGGCCATCAACATGCCTGCTGCATGCGAAGTGTCATCGATATCTATTTCGCCGCGCGCGCATCTGGATTCGAGCCATCTTGCTAATGCTCGCCGGGCCTGCTCCGGGCCGTGCGTTTGGAACAGGATTAGAATTTCCGGATACTGATGTGCTTCATGCAGAAAAAAGAAGATAAATTCGCGACGCTCATGTTCCGAAGCGTCGCCAACATCGGTTTTGAATATCTCTATCAGAGCCTCCTTCACCGACAACTGTTCGTCAGGATCTCGAGGAAGGTTTAACATGGTCTTATGATGATCGGTAATCATCGCGGTTACGAGATCCAACTTATTGGAAAAAAATCGATAAAAAGTCTGTTTCGAAATCTGGCAGCGGCTTGCGATAACGTCGATTGTGATGTCGCCGTATCCAAGCTCAAGCAAAGTTTGGCGTGCAACCCGAAGAATTTTCTCTCGTCGTTGTTCATCGGTCATGGTCTTCGGCCGTCCGCGCTTGCGCCCCGGATTTGCTACGATGCAATGCGCGAGTTCTTCCGCAATTTTCGACATTTTCTACCCCCAATTCATTCAATGCCAATCGACCCGATTGACAATGCCTCGCTTCATAAATATTTACGGTACGTGTCGTACTATAAATATTTCAGGGTAACGTCTTATGCAACCACGTCTCCAAGATTTTTGCCAATTTGTCGTACGCGTGAACAAGCGCACGAAAGTGTGCCTGACCCTTCTGGGTATGTTCGCACTCGCGGCTTGCAATGGAGAGCAATCATCGCAAAGCGGTGGGCCTGCGATCAAGTCAGAAGTCAGTGCTGTGATACTGCACCCACAGTCGGTGGCGATTACAGCGGAAGTTCCCGGGCGCACGGCCGCTTCATTGGTTGCGGAAGTTCGCCCCCAAGTCGGGGGAATTATTAGAAATCGCAACTTTAAGGAGGGAAGCGAGGTGAAGGCGGGCGACGTGCTCTATGAGATCGATCCCGCTTCATATCAAGCTTCCTATGATAGCGAAGTTGCAGCGGTCCAGAAGGCGGAAGGAGCAGTCCCTAGTGCGCAGGCCAAAGTAGATCGATATAAGGGCCTTACCGCAACGGATGCGGTTAGTAAGCAGGATCTTGATGACGCCCTTTCCACCTTGGCTCAGGCAAAGGCGGATGTGGCATCCGCCAAGGCGGCGCTTGAAACCGCCCGCATCAATCTAGACTATACCAAAATTCGTGCACCGATATCAGGACGAATTGATGCGTCGTCTGTGACGGTCGGAGCGCTAGTTACCTCTGAGCAGACCACAGCGCTTGCGACGATAAATCAGCTGGACCCCATGAATGTCGATGTCACTCAATCGAGTACCAATCTTTTGGCGCTGCGTCGCGCTATCGCAGAAGGTCGGCTAAAGACCAGCGGCGACAATGTTTCGATCAACTTGAAGCTAGAGGATGGTTCAAACTATTCGCATGCCGGTGTGTTTGCATTCCTTGAGGCGACGGTTTCGGAAACCGTAGGAACGGTAACCGCACGCGCCGTCTTCCCCAATCCGGATCGCATCCTGCTGCCGGGCATGTATGTGCGCGCCACCATCCAGGAAGGCATCGCCGAAAACAGCTTCCTCGTGCCGCAGCGTGCTGTGACCCGCAACACGAAAGGCGAACCGATCGCCATGTTCGTGACCGCAGAAGGCAAGGTGCAGCAACGGGTGTTGAAGGTGGAACGCAGCATCGGCAACAGCTGGCTTGTCAACCAGGGCGTTGCCGATGGCGATCGCGTTGTCGTCGAAGGCATCCAGCGCATCCGTGACGGGCAGGAAGTCAATGTCTCTCCTGTGACCATCGATGAGGCGACCGGCGAGGTGAAGCAGGTCGCGGCCGACAGCAAGCCGTCAACGGAGCAGGCCGGTCTGGAAAAGACCGATATGAAAGCCGCCGCCGGCGCGCAGAAGTGAGGTTAGACGATGTCTCGTTTTTTCATCGACAGGCCGATCTTTGCCTGGGTCATCGCCATCGTCATCATGCTGGCGGGCGCACTTTCGATCCTCACGCTGTCGATCTCGCAATATCCGCAGATCGCCCCCACCACGGTCAGCATTACGGCCACCTATTCAGGAGCCGATGCTGCCACGGTCGAAAACTCGGTGACCAAGGTCATCGAACAGGGCATGACCGGTATCGACAATCTCGACTACATGACATCGACCTCGACCTCGACGGGTCAGGCTTCGATTTCGCTGACCTTCACGAACAAGGCCGATCCCGACGTCGCGCAGATGCAGGTGCAAAACAAGCTGCAGCTGGTTGAATCACAATTGCCCACGACCGTGCAAAACAGCGGCATTACTGTCACAAAGTCGACGTCGAGCTTCCTGATGGTCGTCGGTTTCGTGTCGACCGATGGCAAACTTAATTCCACTGACCTCGCCGACTACATCAACAGCACATTGAACGATACGCTGAAGCGTATCGAAGGTGTCGGCGATACGCAGCTATTTGGTTCCGGCTATGCTATGCGTATCTGGGTGGACCCGGACAAGCTTGCCAAATATTCACTCATGGTGAGTGACGTCACCTCTGCAATCGAATCGCAGAATTCGCAGGTCTCTGCTGGCCAGCTCGGCGCCTTGCCGCAGCGCAAGGGCCAGCAGCTCAACGCGACCGTCACCGCCAAGAGCCGCCTGCAGACGCCGGAGCAGTTCGAGAATATCATCCTAAAAAGTAACTCCGATGGCTCGCTGGTGCGCATCAACGATGTCGCCACCGTCGAGCTCGGGGCGGAGAGTTACACAAGCTCCAGCACCTACAACGGTCATCCTTCGGCCGGTCTCGCTATTAAGCCCGCCTCCGGCGCTAACGCCGTCAGCACAGCTGAAGCAGTTGAAGCAAAGATTAATAGCCTCAAAGACACCTTGCCGCCGAATGTCGAGGTGGTCTATCCCTACGATACGACGCCGTTTGTGAAGCTCTCGATCGAAGACGTGGTTAAGACGCTGTTCGAAGCCATCGTGCTCGTCTTCATCGTCATGTTCGTCTTCCTGCAGAATCTGCGCGCCACGCTGATCCCGACGCTCGCCGTCCCGGTCGTCCTGCTCGGCACCTTCGGCGTATTGGCGATGTTCGGCTATTCCATCAACACATTGACCATGTTCGGCATGGTGCTGGCGATCGGCCTTCTGGTCGACGACGCCATCGTCGTCGTCGAAAACGTCGAGCGCGTGATGGAGGAGGAGGGATTGTCGCCGCGCGAGGCGACGATCAAGTCGATGCAGGAAATCACCGGCGCGCTGATCGGCATCGCCACGGTCTTGTCGGCCGTGTTCATCCCGATGGCCTTCTTTTCCGGTTCGGTCGGCGTCATCTACCGGCAGTTCTCGGTGACGATCGTCTCGGCGATGGTGCTGTCGGTCATCGTCGCTCTTATCCTCACGCCTGCCCTTTGCGCCACCATTCTCAGGCAGCCCAAACATGGTGCGAAGGAGAAGGGCGTGTTCGGCTGGTTCAACCGCAATTTCGAGCGTGCCACGCATCGCTACCAGCGCGGCGTTCACGGCATGATCCGCCTCACCATCGTCTTCCTGCTCGTGTTCGTCGCGATCGGCGGCGCCGTCGCCTACCTGTTCAACCGCCTACCGAGCTCCTTCCTGCCGGAAGAGGACCAGGGCATCCTGTTGACCAGTATCCAACTTCCAGCTGGCGCGACCACAGATCGAACCGAGACCATCATCAAACAGATTACTGACTATTATCTTAATGACGAGAAGAACTATGTTGAAGGTGTTCTGGGCGTTGCTGGTTTCGGCTTCGGCGGACAGGGGCAGAATGTCGGCCTCGTCTTCGTCAGGCTGAAGGATTTCGATCAGCGCAAGACGCCGCAATCGAAGGCACAGGCGATTGCGGGCCGCGCCATGGGCGCCTTCTCGAAGATCAAGGACGGTAGCATCTTTGCCCTGTCTCCCCCGGCAATTCCCGGCTTTGGCAACAACAGCGGTTTTGACTTCTACCTTAAGGACACTAATGGTGCCGGTCATGACGCATTGATCGCCGCGCGCAACCAGTTGCTGGCTGCCGCCGCCAAGAGCCAGAAGCTGTTCGGCACCCGTCCGAATGGCCAGGAGGATACGCCGCAATACTCGATTGACGTCGATACTGAAAAGGCAAGCGCACTCGATATCACACTCTCCGATATCGATACGACACTCTCGACGGCCTGGGGCGGTGATTACGTCAACGACTTCATCGACCGCGGTCGCGTCAAGAAGGTCTATGTCCAGGCCAACAAGGATTTCCGCATGCAGCCGGAGGACTTTGACCGCTGGTATGTCAAAAACTCTGACGGGTCCATGGTTCCTTTTTCTGCGTTCACCACCGGAAAATGGACCTACGGTTCTCCGCGTCTGGAACGCTATAACGGTGCTTCCGCCGTCGAAATCCAGGGTGCTGCTGCTCCCGGTGTCTCCTCGGGCGATGCCATGAACGAGATCGACAAGATCATGGCGAGCCTGCCGCCGGGCTTCAGCCACGAATGGACCAGCCTGTCTGCCCAGGAAAAGCTTTCGGGTAACCAGGCCACCCAGCTCTATGCGATCTCGATCCTGGTGGTGTTCCTGGCACTTGCCGCCCTCTACGAGAGCTGGTCGATCCCGCTTGCCGTCATGCTGTCGGTGCCGATCGGCATCTTCGGAGCGCTGCTGGCAGCCACCATCTTCGGCCAGTCGAACGACGTCTACTTCAAGGTCGGCCTGCTGACAACAATCGGTCTGGCGGCAAAGAACGCCATCCTGATCGTCGAATTCGCCATCGAGCAGCAGAACCAGGGCAAGAACCTGATCGATGCGACGCTCGAGGCGGCAAGGCAACGTCTACGGCCGATCCTGATGACCTCATTCGCCTTTATCCTTGGTGTGCTGCCG
>Ga0268256_1001731_pt1 | contig 12357 bp, 9 predicted proteins | sample AgamicAtAmrz_FD_200247 | JGI IMG/M metagenome (GOLD analysis project Ga0268256, IMG submission 200247) | Agave microbial communities from Guanajuato, Mexico - At.Am.rz (v2) (version 3) | ecosystem: Host-associated > Plants > Roots > Rhizosphere | place: Guanajato, Mexico | collected 2012-06-07
ATGGGCGCGGCCCTTTGCAATCCGCGCCCTGCGCCAGCCTCCGCTGTTCCCTCACTCCGCCGCGCCAGCCTCACGGACCGCGCGGATTCGCCATCCCTGGCTCATTCCGCCCTCTCAGCGGCATCCATGCCGCTTCGTCCTGGCCGTCACGCTCCGTTCGGCGCTCCGGATGGCGCAACAAACCTCGCCTTTAAGAGCCTTTTTCTTTTTTTGTGTCTGGTGTTGTCTGTATGGCTGTAAGCAGGTTTAAGAAGACAGTGGCTGGCTGAAAAAGATAGAAAACACATGGCAGAAACGGCTTCTGGTTAACGCCCCGTGGGCGGAATGGTACTTAAAAATCTTACAGCCACGCATTGGCACCTCAATACAAATACATGAAAGAGGTTTGCTTAACGCCGCGCGGTGCGGATGCACCTTAAAAGTCTTACCGCCGCGCAGTGGCTGCGAAAAACATAAAAGACCCACAGCGAGGTTTGGTAGCGCCATCCCCACTCGCTGAATGAGTGAGGCCTTCCAGGGCGAGCGGCATGGATGCCGCGAGAGGCGGCGTTGAGCAGGAGCGAATCGACGCCGGTCCGTCAGGAGGGCTGAGGGAGTGAAGGCACCGCGCAGCGGCGAGTGGGGCTGGCGCAGGGCCGGGGAGTGCAGAGGGCGCGGCCCGGCGCCCTCTGCTCGGTCGCCGCAACGCGGCAAAGGCACCTGCCTGTGCCATGGCGAACGAAAATTGCACCGTGCTAACGGAAAAGCACCGCACCAGCGAGAAAGCACCGTGCCGCTGCCTGCGGCAAAAGCACCGTGCCGCTGCCTGCGGCAAAAGCACCGTGCCGCTGCCTGCGGCTAAAGCACCTGCCGCTGCCTGCGGCAAAAGCACTGCCGCTGCCAGCGGCACCAGCCCCGCCACTGCAAGTGGCAAACGCCCTGTGCCGCTGGCACACCTCATTCCATCCCCACTTCCCACCACAGTTGCTCTAACGAATAGTAACGATCGCGCTCGCTCACCGGTGGGTTCCTGTCGCGCTGCCAGGGCTTGGCCAGAATGTAATGCAGGTTCTTTACCTCATCGTCACGCCATAGGCCAGCATGCTGGAAAGGCAGGGTTTTTAAGGCGTTATACACCCACGAGAGCGGCAGCCAGCGATCTTTAAACAGCTCGTTAAGCAGATCCTGCTCCGAGAACGGATAGCGGCGCAGATCGTCAATCGCTTTCACTTTGTGTTGCAGCCAGGCAAATACCTCGCGATCGGGCTTTAGCACCAAAAAACCCCCGTTCAGGTAGCGGTCAAGGTCGGCGGGTGCGGATTTGCCGCTGGCCTGCCAGGTATAGTGGCAGTTATCGGGCTGCCAGCTGGCCGGATAGCTGGCTATCTTATTGGGATTACATCGACAAGCGTGACACGCCGCTAAAGGTAAGTCGCCCATATCCAGCGTAAAAAGCTCATCCATGTTGCGCAGCACCAGCATATCGGCATCCAGAAACACGACGCGCTGATAGTGCGTGAGCTCCCAAACGCGCAGCTTGCTCCACACCTCGCCAAATTGCGCCGAGGCGTAATGCTGCTCAAGCGTATCATTGGGCAAGAGGGGCTCAACCGCATGAATAACACATCCTTGCGCCCGTAAGGCCGCCTGTGTTTCTTGTGGGATGGCTTTTGTCACCATCACCACCAGTGGCCATTGCGTCTTACTGCGCTGCAGTGAACGGTGTAGGGCGCGAACGCCGATGACGTACTCAGGCTGCGTCAGCAGCGTTACCCAGGCAAACATAAACTCTCCCTGTATTAATCAAAAAGGGCCGTAAGGTAGTCATTGCTAAAACGGTGTTGGGGGTCAAAGCGTTGGCGCACTTCGCGAAACGCTTCCCACTGTGGATAGATATCGCGCCACTGATAGCGCTGCGGATCGTAATATTTACCCCAGTGCGGGCGCCCCCCTTCGGCGGCCAGCAGCTTCTCAACTTGGGTCAGGAAATGCAGGCCCTCTTGCGACAGCGAGCCGTCGTCGGCGTAATACACCACGAAGCCGAAAAAGCAGCTCTCCTGCTGATGCGCAGGACTCAGCCAGGCGTCGGAAGGCCCAGTACAGCGCAGGATAATGGGGTAATGCATGTGCGGGTGCTTCTCGGCATACCAGGCCTTGATGCGCTGAATAGCGCGTGGCGTATTCGCCAGCGGCACCGCGATCTCCACGTTGATTTGCGGCACGGCGATCCCACGGCAAAACAGCTGGTAAATGTCACCCGTGATATCGGTAAAATCGCGGAACCGCGTGACGGTACGGAACTGTTTTCCCCCCTTTCCGTGGATCTGCGTATCGCGGTGCATGTGCGCCAGCGTCTGATCGATGGTGTCATTGAGACTGCTGTCCGCGTCGTCACTGTGCTCAATCACCTCGCGCTGGTTATCGTGCCACGCTTGGGCATCCGCGGCGCTGGCCGGATCGGCGTTCCACACGTGCATCAGATTATCGTCAACAAACCACCACGCTTTGCTCAGTTCATGCTCGCGGTTCCACGTCAGCAGATCCTGCTCCAGCGTATCGGCGGAGGCCGCAAACTTATGGCAGCTAAATATGCGGAAGGGGCGGGTGCGCAGCGTCACGGCGGTGACAATGCCGAGCGCGCCGAGCGAGGTCAGCGCCGCGGGGAAATCGTCCTCACCGCGCTGCAACTCGCGTACGCTGCCGTCGGCCAGCACCATGCGCAGGCGCAGCGCTTCATCGGCCAGTGAACTCTGATCCAGTCCTTGACCGTGGGTGCCGCTGGCCATGGCGCCGGCCAGGGTTTGCACCGCGATAACGCCCGGCGAGCAGCCCAGCATGCGATCCATTGTCGTCAGGGTGTCGAAGATGTCTTGCAGCAGCGTCCCCGCAGCAAAGGTCACACTGTGTTCATCGTGGCCCAGCACGCCCGTCAGGGCACTGAGGTCGAGTAGCAGATCGTCAGGCTGAACGCACAGCATGCGGCCAGGCGACAAGCGGCTGCCAATCACGCGCACCTTACCTTGGCTATCGCGTAGCAGCTGTTGTATTTCGGCTTCGTGTTGCGGCTGCTGCAGCTGCGACCGCTGACCGACCACCGAATTTTGCGCCCAGTTCCAGAGTGCGCTGTCATGCGCGGTCTCACGCGGGTTACGTAGGGGATAAAGCAGGGAGTCTTTGTTCACCGCGGCATTCCTTAAAATGTGATCTGTGTCAGCCTTAAGGCTTTAAGCGTAGACCATCAGAACGAAGCCGCTGATAAGGCGTATTTAAGTCAAGATAAATTTTTTTAGTGTCGGCGCGAGATGGACTTCTGCGTTTTTTGGGTTACGCATAACGAACAGTGGTGATGAGCAGAGTAATGCCCTGGCGCGCAAAGTGGCGGTAAAAAGCGAAGCAGCAGCTGATATAGCAAAAAAATGGGAGATCTGCGCGGCTAAAAACAGTGCCAAATAATAATGAGCAAGCGAACCGTTAAGAGGAAATTAACTTGCAGGATAGCCCTGCAAGTTAAAGGTTATTGATGTTTTTTGAGGTAGCGCAGCGTCGCCGTTACGGCCAGCTGGCGGTTACGGCGCAGGCTGTCCGCTTCGCTGTCGTCGGGGGTAAACAGATAGTGAAAGGTGTAGCGGTTGGCGACATGGTGTACGCAAATGCTGCTCACCAAGCGGTGCACATCCACGGTGTTGAGATCGTCCAGAAATACGCCCTGCTGTTGACCGCGCGTGAGAATATCGTCGAGCAGATCCAGCGCGCTTTTGTTCATGGCTTTAATGCGCGAGGACTGCGTAATGTAGCGACCACGCAGTAAATTTTCGGTACAGACCAGGCGCATAAAATCGGGGTGGGCGGCGTGATAATCAAAGCTGGCTTCCACCAGTTTAATCATCGCCTGCTCTGGCGCCATGACCGCCAGATTCAACCCGCTCTCATGTTCACGAATGGCCTGATAGACCTGCTCCAGCACGGCGATATACAGCTGCTCTTTGTTCACAAAGTGATACACCACCATGCGCTTTGTGGTTTGCGCGTGCTCGGCAATCTGTTCCAGACGCGCGCCCTGCATGCCAAATTCAGCAAAGGTTTTCAGGGCGCCCGCGAGGATGCGTTTCTTTAATCCTTCCGGATCGTTTTTGCGTTTTAGAGGGGAATCCGACATAGCGCTCGTGACAGATCGTTAAAACGCGCATGGTAACACAGCTGTCACACGCGGCGCGCGCGCGGCGGGCTATGGTTAAAGTAACCCCGTCCTCAAGGAGATGCCAATGAATACCTCCCCGCACGCGTCCATCGCCGCAAGGCTGGCGCTGACCGCCGAGCAACGACAGCAGACGCGCGATGCGCTGGCCCACGGCCAGCCCGCAGAACCGGATAAGCAGCGGGCGCAGCGCTATGCGTTTCAGCAACGCGTCAGACAAGGCGTTATCATCGATACCGACGACTGGCTGCCGGTGGTTTTCTTACAGCAGGGGCTGGAGGCAGCACGCGCGGTGGCGCTTATCCGCGAAGACGGGGTGCCCAAAGGCAGCGGTTTTTTAATCCACGGCAATCTGTTGGTCACCAATCATCATGTCTTGTCGGAACCGCCCGCACCGGGACGCATCACCGTGGAATTTGGCTTCCGTCAGGGGGAGGCGGGCAGCGTGATAGCGGGGCGACGTTTTACCGTCGATGCCGAGCGCTTTTGGCTGAGCAACCCCACCGAGGCGCTCGACTGTACGCTGATTGCGCTGGGCCCGGCGCTTGATCGCGTGGGTGAAGACCCCTTGCCGCTCGCGCTCAATGACCGTCACGATAAGCACGCGCTGGGCATGCCGCTCAACCTGATCCATCATCCCGGCGGTGCGCCACAGCAGCTCTCGCTGCGCAATAATGCGCTGTTAGCGCGTCACGCGCAGTTTTTGCACTACGAGACCGATAGCGACGCCGGCTCCTCTGGTTCACCGGTGTTTAATGACGGTTGGCAGCTGGTGGCGTTGCATCACGGTGCCGTCGAGGAGGGTGGCAAATGGGTCAACGAGGGCATCCGCCTCAGCGCGATCGTTGACTGGCTTAAAGGCGAGCTGGCCGCGCTGGCCGCACCGCAGCAGGCACTGCTCATGCAGGCGTTAACCGGCGTGGGCGCAGCGTTTACGCCCGCGTCTGGTACCGCGCCGCGTGACGAAAACCTCGCGGCGCGTACGGGCTATCAGGCCGATTTTCTGCGCGATACGCCGATTGCGCTGGCCGACATCATCGCGCCGCGTGCAGCCGACGTGGCACCGCTGCGTGATGGCCGCACCGGTGCGGAAGCCCGACTCGATTACGAGCACTTCTCGTTGTTTATGAGCGCGGAACGCAAACTGGCTTTTTTCACCGCCACCAACATTGACGGTGCGCGCTATATCAATATTGATCGCGGCAGCGGCCAGCCCTCACTGCTGGCGGAGGGCGATCGCTGGGTCGACGACAGTCGCATCGACAGCCGCTATGTCACCGGGCAGGCATTCTATCGCGCGTTCAGCCGCTGGTTCGATCGCGGCCACCTGACTCGCCGCAGCGATCCCACGTGGGGCACCGCGGCGGAAGCGGTGCGCGCCAATAAAGATACGTTTCACTTTACCAACTGTTCGCCGCAGCACTTTCGCTTCAACCAAAGCCTCACTTACTGGCAAGGCGTTGAGCGCTATATTCTCGAATTTGGCGTGCTAAAAACGCATCAGCAAATAAGCGTATTGACCGGTCCAGTGTTGAACGATCGGGCACGCCAGTACGGCGACTTATCGGTGCCGCTAATGTTCTGGAAAGTGGTGCTGCGCATTGGGCCGCAGGGCGCGCCGCAGGCCACCGCGCTGCTGGTGAGCCAGGATGCGCTACTGGATGAGCCGCGCCGCGTGTTGCCAGCCCTGCAGCCGGAAGCGGTGCCCAATGTTGATGAATACCGCGTTTCGGTCAGCGCGCTGGAGAGCCTGACCGGGCTCAATTTCAGCGTGTTTCGCCATTGGGATAGCTGGCAGCCGGACGCGACGCTGTTGACGCAGCCGCTGCCAGCGCAGCTGGTGATGGCATGGACGGATTTGCTCTAAGCCCCGATTCGCGACAGGCAGGATGCAAAAAGCCCGCTCAGGTTTCCCTGAGCGGGCTTTTCTAAATGTGGCTCCTCTGACTGGACTCGAACCAGTGACATACGGATTAACAGTCCGCCGTTCTACCGACTGAACTACAGAGGAATCGTGTGAACGAGGCGAATAGTAGCGATGCCCGGCAGCGATGTCAAAGGCCGATCGCACACTTCCGGTTTAAGTGCGCGCAAAAACAGCAACATGGTGTTTTTTAAGGCTTGAGCGCACAAATTGTAAACTGCCGACAGGATCGCAATTCGACGGCAATTCCTTTGAGATGTTAGAGGCGTGTCAAAGTTTTGTTATTTGCTGATTTTAAAACAAGCGTTTCAGTGCTTTTATGATGAAAATTTCAAATGATGGACCGATGAAATAAATGAACTGTTTACGATGACGCCCGAAATGCGTTTTATCGCGTAAAACACTGTGTCGAGAATAAATTTCTGATAAGTAAAAAGTTTAAGTGAAAGCATGCAGTGAAAAAAGAGCGTTTAACCAGAAGCCTTACCTCCATAAACACATAAATCCTGCCAGCGGCGCTGGGTGAATGTAAAAGATATTTTTCATTCGTCTTCTCAGTCAGGCTGCGCACGTTAACGTATAAAAAGGGTGCCCTATGAAATTCAAAAAAGCGTTAGTGACCTCCCTGATAGCCTGCATGTTACCGGCAGCGGTGATGGCAAAAGATCTTCAGGTAGGCGTGTCGATGGCGCTGTTTGATGACAACTTCCTCACCATTCTGCGTACAGCAATGCAGAAAGAGATGCAGACCGATAACGTGAAAGGCCAGGTTGAGGATGCCAAAGGCGACGTGTCGCAACAGCTGCAGCAGGTACAAAACTTCATCGGTCAGGGTGTGGATGCCATTATCGTCAACCCGGTAGACACCAACGCAGTGAAACCGATCATGGATGCGGCCACCAAAGCCAATATCCCGCTGGTGTTCGTTAACCGTAAACCGGCCGGCGAACTGACCAGCAAAATGGCTTACGTCGGTTCGGACTCAGAGCTGGCGGGTCGCCTGCAGATGGAAGCGCTGGCGAAAGCCATGAATGGCAAAGGCAACGTCGCGATCTTAATGGGCGATTTAGCGAATGAGTCTACCCGCGATCGCACCAAGGGCGTTGAAGCCGTGGTGGCGAAATATCCGGGCATCAAAGTGGTCCAAAAACAGACGGCCAAGTTTACCCGTAATGATGCGGTAGACGTCGTCAGTAACTGGATGACCGCGGGTGACGATATCCAGGCGATTGCGTCTAATAACGATGAAATGGCCATTGGTGCACTGCAGGCGCTGGGCAAAAATCCAAACCACATTCTGATCGCGGGCGTGGATGGCACCCCCGATGCGCTGCAAATGCTGAAAAACGGCAAAATGGTCGCCACCGTGTTCCAGGACGCCAAAGGGCAGGGTGAAGGTGCGGTGAAAGCGGCCGTTAAGCTGGCCAACGGTGAGAAAATCGAACGCGTGATCAACATTCCTTACCAGCTGATCACCAAAGACAACATGGCGCAGTTCGAGAACCGTAACCAGAAGTAATCCCTTCCCCAAAAGCTGTTTGGAGGTGACGTATGACCGCTTTTGCGCTTGAAGCCGAAGGCATCAGCAAGTTCTTCCCTGGAGTGAAGGCGCTCGACAACGTCTCACTGCGTATCAAGCCGGGGTCGGTACATGCCCTGATGGGTGAAAATGGCGCGGGCAAGTCTACCTTAATGAAGTGCCTTATCGGGATGTACCGTCCCGATAAGGGCACCATCCGTATTAAGGGTGAGCCAGTGCAGTTTCAGGATACGATGGACGCGCTCCGTTCTGGTATCTCCATGATTCATCAGGAGCTTAACCTCGTTCCCTACATGACGGTGGCGGAAAACATTTGGCTGGGCCGCGAACCGATGAAATTCGGTTTCGTGGATCACGCGCTGCTGAATAAACAGACGCAGGCGCTGCTGGATAAACTCAATATCCGGCTGAAAGCGGATCGGCTGGTCGGTGAGCTCAGCATTGCGTCGCAGCAGATGGTGGAAATCGCCAAGGCGGTCTCCTGGAACGCTGATGTGGTGATTATGGATGAGCCCACCTCGGCGCTTACCGAAACCGAGGTGGCGCATCTGTTTACCATCATTCGCGACCTGCGCGCGCAGGGCAAAGCCATCATTTATATCAGCCATAAAATGGATGAGATCTTCGCCATCACCGATGAAATCAGCATTTTCCGTGACGGCACGTGGGTGGGCAGCAACAGCACCACCGCCTTTACCCGCCAGTCGCTGATTACCCAAATGGTGGGACGCGAACTGACGCAGCTGTTCCCGAAATTCAACGGCACCCTCGGTGAAGAGGTGCTGACGGTGCGCAACCTGACCTGCAAAGATCGCTTTACCGATATCAGTTTTGGCGTGCGCAAAGGCGAGATTCTTGGCGTCGCCGGACTGGTGGGGGCAGGACGCAGTGAAGTGATGGAAAGCCTGTTTGGCATGGAGTCTTTCGACAGCGGCGAGATTCTGATTGATGGCGTGCCGGTGACGATAGATTCGCCCTCTACGGCGATCGAAAAGGGCATGGCGTTCCTCACTGAAGATCGCAAAAAGTCGGGGCTTTTCCTCGTGCTGTCGGTTATGGAGAACATGAGTATTGTCAACATGCCGGATTACATCGGCAAAAGCGGGTTTGTGAGCCACGTAAAAATGGCGCAGGACTGTATGGAGCAAATCCGCAAACTCAACATCAAAACCCCCACCATGGATCAGATCATCAACAACCTTAGCGGTGGCAACCAACAGAAGGTGCTGATTGCACGCTGGCTGCTGGCGCAGCCGAAGATCTTGATTCTGGACGAACCGACGCGCGGCATCGACGTGGGCGCGAAGGCGGAAATTTATCGCTTAATCAGCGAATTGGCCAATCGCGGTGTGGCCATCATCATGGTGTCGTCGGAACTGCCAGAGATCCTTGGCATGAGCGATCGCGTGATGGTGATGCACGGCGGGCGTATAACCGGCATCCTCGATAAAGAAGAGGCCGACCAGGAAACCATTTTGTCGTTGGCATCCGAGTGAGGCGCGAGACAACTATGAGTAACGTGAAAGCCACGGCCCCGCAGGCCACTGAACAGACCTCTTTTTTCGCTAACTTGCGCCACAAGCTGCCAAAAGATACCGGCATCTTTGTGGTGATGGTGGGCATTGCGTTGATTTTCGAAATCGCTGGCTGGTACGTTCGCGATCAGTCTTTCCTGCTTAACACCAACCGCCTGGTACTGATTGTGCTGCAGGTTGCCATCATCGGCATTATCGCCGTAGGGGTAACCCAAGTGATTATTACCACCGGGATCGACCTCTCATCGGGGTCGGTGATCGCGCTGACCGCGGTCGTCGCGGCCAGTCTGGCGCAGACGTCCGACAGCCTCACGCCCATGTATCCTTCACTGGTGAATCTGCCTGCGGTGGTACCCATCGTGGCAGGCATCGGCGTTGGGCTGCTGTGTGGCTTAGTGAACGGCGTACTGATCACCAAAACGGGCATCCCGCCGTTTATCGCCACGCTGGGTATGATGGTGTCGGCGCGCGGTTTGGCGCAGTATTACACCCAAGGAAATCCCATCAGCTTCCTGTCAGATGGCTTCACCTCGATTGGTCAGGGTGCCATGCCGGTGATCATTTTCCTCGTGGTGGCGTTTGTATTCCATATCGCGCTGAAACACCTGCGCTATGGCAAATACGTCTACGCCATCGGCGGTAACATGACCTCAGCCAAAGTCTCTGGCATTAACGTCAACAAGTATCTGATCATCGTTTATACCATCGCCGGGGCGCTCTCTGGGCTGGCGGGCGTGGTCCTGGCGGCGCGCGTCAGCAGCGGTCAGTCAAGCATGGGCATGGCTTACGAGCTGGACGCGATTGCCGCCGCCGTGATCGGCGGCAGCAGCCTGATGGGTGGCGTGGGGCGGATTACCGGCACCTTGATTGGCGCGGTGATTTTGGGGCTGATTAAGAGCGGCTTCACCTTTGTTGGCGTCGATGCTTACGTGCAGGACATCATCAAAGGGATCATCATTGTTGCGGCCGTTTCCATCGATATGCATCGCAACCGCAAAAAGCGTTAGCGACGTGGGTCCACTGCCCAAGCCCGTGTTTTCCGCGCAGGAAAACACGGGCTTTTTTCTGTGCTCAGCAATAAGATTTCTGGCTGACCGATTTTCTTTCTTGGGCTTTTTTATCCGCACTTTGCTGGCTTTATGCGCGCTTTTGCGCGTTCTGCACCGTTTATCGCCCTTTATCCATCACTTTTTTGCACGCCTGCCTTGCACGCTTTGCACCGTGAGAGTGCAGCGAACGGCCGTTACCCTGTGCTGTGATTATCGCCTGCGCTTATTACCTCCTGAGAGGTAATCAGAATGGCTTATTTTTCGGGCCGTTAGGAATATTCTGTCTTACATCCTGTTTCCGTCAGAAAAAACTGGCCTGCATATTGCAACATGTCTGACATACGCCAGTGGGCCGAACCCCTTCCCGGGCATTTCCAGAATGATGGAGGCAACATGAACTTAAGACGACTGAAATACTTTGTGAAAATCGTCGATATCGGCAGCTTGACGCAAGCTGCTGAAGTGCTGCATATCGCGCAGCCTGCGCTCAGCCAGCAGGTTGCTACGCTGGAAAATGAACTCGATCAGCAATTGTTGATCCGCACCAAGCGCGGCGTCACGCCAACCGAAGCGGGCAAAATTCTCTATACCCATGCGCGTACCATTCTGCGCCAGTGTGAACAAGCGCAAACCGCCGTGATTAACGCAGGCCAGGTACTGAACGGACAGGTTTCTATTGGTCTCGCGCCTGGCACGGCGGCGTCCTCACTGACCATGCCGCTGCTGCAAACCGTGCGTGAGCAGTATCCAGACGTGCTGGTTTACCTGCATGAAAACAGCGGCAGTTCGCTGAACGACAAAGTGATGAACGGTCAGCTGGATATGGCGGTGCTCTACGACCGCGCGCCCACGGCGGGCATCAACAGTATTCCACTGATGAAGGAAGAGCTCTATTTGGTGGGGGCTACGGCCTGTCCGGGCACCACTGTCGATCTGGCTGACGTGGCACAGATGAGCCTGTTCCTGCCGCGAGATTACAGCGCGGTGCGCAAGCGCGTGGACGAAGCTTTCTCTTTGCGCCGTCTGAGCGCCAAAATCATCGGTGAAATTGAATCCATTTCCACGCTAACAGCAGCGGTATCGAGCGGTATGGGTGTCACCGTGCTGCCGGAATCCGCCGCCCGCGCGCTGGTTAGCTCGACCCATGCCTGGATGGCGCGTATCAACAGCCCGTCGCTTCATCTTCCTCTGTCGCTGAACCTCTCCGCGCGTCTGCCGCTGTCACCGTCGGCGCAGGCAGTGAAAAATATCCTGCTGTCGCTGCTCAATAAGCCCGCCGTAGAGGATCGCGAGCTGATGCTCGTAGGATAGGGGAAACGCCGCAGGCGAGGAGGGTGCCGCAGCAGAGGGCTTTTGCCACGGGCTGTGGCGGCGCTTTTGCCGCAGGCAGCGGCAGGGTGCCTTTCCGTTAGTACGGAGCGACTTTCGTTCGCCATGGCACTGGCAGGTGCCTTTGCCGCAGGCAGCGGCGAAGCTTCCTCGCTGCACGGTGCAACTTTCGTTCGCCATGGCAATGGCAGATGCTTTTGCCGCGCTGCGGCGACCGAGCAGAGGGCGCCAGGCCGCGCCCTCTGCACTCCCCGGCCCTGCGCCAGCCCACTCGCCGCTGCGCGGTACCTTCACTCCCTCAGCCTTCCTGACGGACCGGCGTCGATTCGCTCCTGCTCAACGCCGCCTCTCGCGGCATCCATGCCGCTCGCCCTGGAAGGCCTCACGCGTTCAGCGAGTGGGGGTGGCGCTTCACACCCCCCCGCTGCAAGCCATGATTTTTTTCACAGCCACCGCGCGGCGGGAAGATTTTTAAGGTGCATCCGCACCGCGCGACGTTAAGCAAAATCCTTCTTTCGTGTTTTTTCGCCTTTTAAGGTCACTGCGTGGCGGTAAGACTTTTAAGTAACATCCCGCCCGCGCAGTTTTAAACAGAACTCTTTTTTACTTTCTTTTTCAGCCAGCCACTGCCTGCGCAAACCTGCTTACGGCCCTCCAGACAACATCCGACAGAAAAAAGGAAAAAGGCTCTTAAAGGCGAGGTGTTGAGCGCCATCCGGAGCGCCGAATGGAGCGTGACGGCCAGGACGAAGCGGCAGGGATGCCGCTGAGAGGGCGGAATGAGCCAGGGATGGCGAATCCGCGCG
>Ga0268256_1001737_pt1 | contig 12333 bp, 9 predicted proteins | sample AgamicAtAmrz_FD_200247 | JGI IMG/M metagenome (GOLD analysis project Ga0268256, IMG submission 200247) | Agave microbial communities from Guanajuato, Mexico - At.Am.rz (v2) (version 3) | ecosystem: Host-associated > Plants > Roots > Rhizosphere | place: Guanajato, Mexico | collected 2012-06-07
CCGCCGCGGCAGATGAACGGCACGAGCTTCTTCTATGCGCACACGGACCAATGGCGCTACGAGAAGCTGAACATGGAGGAAATCGCTTCGCCGCTTGCGGACAAGCGCGTGTACGGCGGCAGCATGATCGACTACAACGTGCGTGCCGAGCGCATGGGCTGGCTGCCTAGCGCGCCTCAGTTGAAGACCAATCCGCTCGAGCTCGCAAAGCAGGCGGCTGCACAAGGCATGGACGCGAAAGACTACGTCGTGCGAGGTCTTGCCGACGGCAGCCTGCAGATGAGTTGCGAAGACCCCGACGCACCGCAGAACTGGCCGCGCAATATGTTCGTGTGGCGTTCGAATCTGCTCGGCTCCTCGGGCAAGGGTCACGAGTACTTCTGCAAGCATCTGCTCGGCACCGAAAACGGCGTGCAGGGCAAAGATCTGGGCAACGACGACGCGCGGCCCGTTGAAGTGCAATGGCACGACGAAGCTCCGCAGGGCAAGCTCGACCTGCTTGTCACGCTGGATTTCCGCATGAGCACGACCTGCCTGTATTCGGACATCGTCCTGCCGACAGCCAGTTGGTACGAGAAGAACGACCTCAACACCAGCGACATGCATCCGTTTATCCATCCGCTTTCGGCAGCGGTGGATCCGGTATGGCAGGCGCGTTCCGACTGGGAAATCTACAAGGGCTTCGCCAAAGCGTTCAGCGAAGTGTGCGTGGGCCACCTCGGCGTAGAGCGCGATGTGGTGCTCACTCCGCTCATGCACGATTCTCCGGCGGAACTCGCGCAGCCGTTCGAGGTGAAGGAGTGGAAGAAGGGCGAATGCGACCTCGTTCCCGGCAAGACGGCGCCGCAGATCGCCGTGGTGGAGCGCGACTACCCGAATCTCTTCAAGCGCTTCACCGCGCTCGGCCCGTTGATGAACAACGTCGGCAATGGCGGCAAGGGTATCGCGTGGAAAACGGAAACCGAGGTGACGCAACTCGGCCAGCTTAACGGCCTGACCGAAGAAGACGGCCCGACCAAGGGCATGCCGCGCATCGTCACGGACATCGACGCGTGCGAAGTGATCCTGCAGCTCGCGCCAGAAACCAACGGCCACGTGGCGGTCAAAGCGTGGGAGGCGCTCTCCAAAGCCACCGGTCGCGACCACAAGCATCTTGCGCTCTATCGCGAGGACGAAAAGATCCGCTACCGCGACGTGCAGGCGCAACCGCGCAAGATCATCAGCTCACCCACGTGGAGCGGCATTGAAAGTGAAACGGTCAGCTATAACGCCGGCTATACCAACGTCCACGAACTGATTCCGTGGCGCACGCTCACCGGGCGCCAGCAGTTCTACCAGGACCATCCGTGGATGATTGCGTTCGGCGAGGGCTTTTCGAGCTATCGTCCGCCAGTCAATCTGAAGGCGACGGGCGGCGTGCACAACATCAAGCCCAACGGTCACGAGGAACTCGTCCTCAACTTCATCACGCCGCATCAGAAATGGGGCATTCACAGCACCTATAGCGACAACCTGTTGATGCTCACGCTGAACCGCGGCGGCCCGGTGGTGTGGCTAAGCGAAGACGACGCGAAGCGTGCCGGTATCGAAGACAACGACTGGGTCGAGCTTTTCAACATCAACGGGGCGATTGCGGCGCGCGCGGTGGTCAGCCAGCGGGTCAACTCGGGCATGGTGCTCATGTACCACGCGCAGGAAAAAATCATCAACACGCCGGGTTCGGAGATAACCGGCGTGCGCGGCGGCATTCACAACTCGGTTACGCGCATCGTGCTCAAGCCCACGCACATGATCGGCGGCTATGCGCAACTGAGCTACGGGTTCAACTACTACGGGACCATCGGCACCAATCGCGACGAGTTCGTCGTGGTGCGCAAGATGAGGAACGTCGACTGGCTGGACACCCCACGCGGCGACGAGTTCGCTCGCGCCTATCAGACACAGGGCGAGAACCCCTGATACATCGCCGGTCTCAAGGAGCCAAATCATGAAAATACGCGCACAGATCGGCATGGTGCTGAACCTGGACAAGTGCATCGGTTGTCACACCTGCAGCGTGACCTGCAAGAACGTCTGGACAAGCCGTCCCGGCGTGGAATACGCCTGGTTCAACAATGTCGAAACGAAGCCCGGCATCGGTTACCCCAAGGAATGGGAGAACCAGGACAAATGGAACGGCGGCTGGGTGCGCCACGCCGACGGCTCGATTGCGCCGCGCCAGGGCGCGAAGTGGAAGCTGCTGATGCGCATCTTCGCGAACCCGAACCTGCCGCAAATCGACGACTACTACGAGCCCTTCACGTTCGACTACGACCACCTGCAAAGCGCGCCGGAAATGAAAGCGGCCCCGACGGCCCGGCCACGCAGCCTGATTACCGGCCAGCGGATGGAAAAGATCGTGTGGGGACCGAACTGGGAAGAAATTCTCGGCGGCGAATTCAGCAAGCGCAGCAAGGACCGCAACTTCGACGAGATCCAGAAGGACATCTACGGGCAGTTCGAGAATACCTTCATGATGTACCTGCCGCGCCTGTGCGAACACTGCCTGAATCCGGCATGTGTCGCGTCGTGCCCGTCGGGCTCGATCTACAAGCGCGAAGAAGACGGCATCGTGCTGATCGATCAGGACAAGTGCCGCGGCTGGCGCATGTGCGTAAGCGGCTGCCCGTACAAGAAGATCTACTACAACTGGAAGAGCGGCAAGGCGGAGAAATGCATCTTCTGCTATCCGCGCATCGAGGCGGGACAGCCCACCGTATGCTCCGAAACATGTGTGGGGCGCATCCGCTATCTGGGCGTGCTGCTGTATGACGCGGATCGTATCGAACAGGCGGCGAGCGTCGAGCACGACAAGGATCTGTACGAAGCGCAGCTCGGCATCTTTCTTGACCCGCACGATCCGCAGGTAATCGAGCAGGCCCGCAAAGACGGCATAGCGGAGAACTGGCTTGACGCGGCGCGCGCGAGCCCCGTCTACAAGATGGCGATGGACTGGAAAGTCGCTTTGCCGCTACATCCGGAATACCGCACGCTGCCGATGGTCTGGTACGTGCCGCCGCTTTCGCCTATCACCGCCGCCGCCAATGCCGGCCACATCAGCGCAAACGGCGAGATTCCGGACGTGAACCAGTTGCGCATTCCTGTGAGATATCTGGCCAACCTGCTCACCGCAGGCGATACCCAACCGGTTGTGCGCGCACTCGAACGGATGCTCGCCATGCGCGCCTGGCAGCGTGGCAAGCATGTCGACGGTTGGGAAAACCACGCGGCCCTGCAACAAGTGGGCTTGAGCGTCGAGCAGGTGGAAGACATGTACCGCACCATGGCCATTGCCAATTACGAAGACCGCTTCGTGATTCCGACAACGCACCGCGAGTACGCAGAAAACGCTTTCAACGTTCGCGGCGGTTGCGGGTTCAGTTTCGGCAACGGCTGTTCCGACGGCACCACGCATACGAGTCTGTTCGGCAGCGACAAGAAGCGCACCATTCCCATCAAAGTCGAGGTTTGAGCGATGTCCACCCATACCGCTTTTTCTGATTCACTCGCCACGACACTGCGCGTGCTGGCGCATCTGCTCGACTATCCCGATGCGGCGCTGCGCGCGCATTTGCCCGCCATGCGCGCGGCACTGCGTGCGCAGCGCACGTTGAGCGAGCAACGACTCACTGAAATCGACGCGCTGTTCGATCAGCTCCTCGACTCCGAGGGGCTTGATGCCGAGGCGTCGTATGTCGACCTCTTCGACCGCGGACGCGGCACCGCCTTGCATCTGTTCGAGCACGTACACGGCGATTCGCGCGATCGCGGTCCGGCGATGATCGACCTGATCCGGACTTACGAAGAAGCGGGTCTTTACCTCTCGTCGCACGAACTGCCGGACCATCTGACCGTCGTGCTGGAGTATGCGTCCACGCAACCGCCCGCAGCGGCCGCTGATTTTCTGCGCGAGATCGCGCATATCCTGCGCAGCCTGTTTAGCGCATTGACGAGGCGTGAAAGCGCCTACGCAAGCGTGCTCGCGGCGCTGCTCGAACTTGCTGGCGAACCGACGAAACTGGTCGAGGTTCCCGCCGAGCCGGCGCTCGACGAAACGTGGCGCGAACCTGCCGCATTCGGCGGTTGTTCGTCGGAGGGGCAACGCAATGCAGGCGCAGTACAGCCGGTGCATGTCGTCAGAACGTCACGCCAGCCGCTATCGATACAACCCGGCCAGCTTGGTCAGCCTGGTCAATTTGCGCATGGAGCGTCCACATGAACATTACCGCGCACACGTTTTTCTTCAGCGTCTATCCGTACATTTGCCTCGCCGTGTTTCTGATGGGCTGCCTCGCGCGCTTCGACCGCGATCAGTACACGTGGAAAAGCGATTCATCGCAACTTCTGCGCGCCGGGCAATTACGCTGGGGCAGCAACCTGTTTCACGTGGGCATTCTGTTCCTGCTGTTCGGGCATACGGTGGGGCTGCTGACTCCGCATTTCATCTATGCGCCGTTTATCAGCGCGCAGCATAAGCAACTGCTAGCGATCGTCTCCGGTGGTACAGCCGGTGCGATCTGCTTTGCCGGTCTGACGCTGCTGCTTCACCGGCGCATGTTCGATCCGCGCATCCGCGTCACGAGCCGCCGCACGGACCTGGCCATCCTCGTGATTCTGTGGGTACAGCTGTGCCTCGGGCTCGTCACGCTGCCCTACTCGTTCGCGGACCGGGCAGACGCGCACACCATGCTCGCACTCGCCGACTGGGCGCAAGGCATCGTCACGTTCCGGCCCGACGCCAGCGGCCTGTTCACCGTGGAATGGCCGTTCAAGGTGCATATCGTGCTCGGCATGACGGTGTTTCTGCTGTTCCCGTTCACGCGGCTCGTGCACGTATGGAGCGGCTTTGCATCGGTCGGCTATCTGTTGCGCCCCTATCAGGTGGTGCGCTCGCGCCGCCTGAACGTGCCGGCCGGTCATCAACAACCGCGTCGCAGAATCTGACGCGCAGGAGTATTGGCCATGCAAGACAATCTATGCGACGTTGCAACCGTCAACGGAACTGCGCTGTACAGAGAAGGCGAAACGCTCTCCGCCGAAGCGCTGCGGCAGCGCGCGTGCATTGAACTGCTGCGTCAGTCGGCTATCGAAGCAGGTCTGCTCGGTGCGCACGACCCCGCACCCGTCGACGGCGCGATCAGCGTCGCTGCGTCGGCGGCCATCGACACGTTGCTCGAGCGCGCCCTGCAACTGCCGGAGCCGACGGAAGACGCCTGCCGCCGATACCACGCCGCGCAGCCAGGCCGCTTCGCCGTCGGCGAGCGGGTGCGCGCGCGTCACGTGCTGTTCGCCGTCACGCCCGGCCTCGATATCGGCGCCCTGCGCAAACGTGCCGAGTCGTGCCTGCTGGAACTGCGCTGTGAAAATGGCACAGTGAGCGACCGCTTCGCCCGCGTCGCGCGAGACATGTCGAACTGTCCAAGCGGCGCCTATGGCGGCGATCTGGGTTGGCTGCGCATAGACGAATGCGCGCCCGAGTTCGCGAAGGAACTGTTCGGCCGGCCGGACATCGGCGTCCTGCCGCATCTCGTGCATAGCCGCTTCGGCCTGCACGTGGTCGAGGTGATGGAGCGCGATCCCGGCATCGTGCCCGAGTTCGATACCGTCCGCGAAGCGGTCGCGCAGGCGCTTCGCCAGCAGGCGTTTGCGACCGCGCTGCGCCAATACATCAGCGTGCTTGCGGGCCGGGCCGATATGACGGGTGTGCAGATGGATGGTGCGGCCTCGCCACTTGTACAGTAGTCTTGCAGCTCTTGATATGGCTCTAGGAGCGGCATGTCGTTGATCGATCTTTATCCGGCGCTCAAAGTCACTCACGTATCGCTTGTCAGCGTGAGTGGTGCGCTGTTTGCCGTGCGCGGCGCGAGTGTGCTGACGGGGCGCGCCTGGCCGATGCATAAGCACTGGCGCATAGTCAGTGCGTCGCTCGACACGCTGCTGCTCGCCGCCGGCCTCACCCTGTGGCTCGTGCTGCGCCTGAACCCGGCACGCGACGCATGGCTTGGCGTCAAGCTTTTGCTGCTTGTGCTGTACATTGCGGCCGGCGCGCTCGCCATGAGGCGTTCGCCGAGCCTCGCTCTGCGCGCCGCCGCTTATGGATGCGCTATCGGTCTGTATCTTTTCATCGCGTCGATTGCTGTCACGCACAACCCTTTGGGTGCGCTGGCACGCTTCGTTTAGGCAGCGCAATACGCCCCGCATTGATCTGGATCAGTGGGTGCCGGACCCGCGGCCGGTAAATATATCGACTGACGTTTTCGCGCACGCGACCTCGCGCGCGCTGCCCAGATCGATGCAGAGACCCCCATGCGCAGATTCCACACACTGGCCGCGAAGCTAGGCATTATCGGCGGCACGCTGCTGTTGGCGGCGTTTGCTTCGATCGGCTATACGTTGTGGGCAAGCTGGCAGTTGGAGGGCGGCGCCGCGGCCGTCAACGAAGCCGGCCGCATGCGCATGCAAACCTGGCGGCTCGCTCAAACGCTCGCGCGTAGCGACGCGCTTACAGCGAAAGCCCAGCTCAGCCAGTTCGATCAGAGCGTTGCCCTGTTGCGCGACGGCGATCCCGCACGGCCCCTGCTGGTGCCGCGCGATGCGCGCTCGAGCGCGGCCTTTGCGGACGTGCAGCGCGAGTGGCAAACCATCCGCGCGGCCTGGACCGCGAGTCCCGCGCCGGCCCCCACGCTCGCCGCGCAACAGGCTCAGCGCTTCGTCGAACACATCGACATACTGGTTTCGGCCATCGAAGTGCGTCTGTCCAATCTGACAACCATCCTCAACCTGCTGCAGGTGCTGATGGTCGGCCTGACCATCGCGAGCGCGGTCACGCTCCTGTATTCGGCGTATCTGTTCGTATTCAATCCGCTCGAGCGGCTGCGCTCGGGGCTCGCTCGCGTGCGCGAAGGCGACCTGTCGGCGCGCATCGCGGTGGAGTCGAGCGACGAGTTCGGCGCGCTCTCGGAGGGCTTCAACCGCATGGCGGAGACATTGCAGGAGCTCTACCAGAACCTCGAAGTCAAGGTCGAGGAAAAGACCTTGCGGCTCGCGGCCCAGCATGCGCGCCTGACCACGCTATACGAAGCGAGCGCCTTTGCCGCTCACGCGTCGACGCTCGAAGAACTGGCCGACGGTTTCGCGAAGCAGGTGAGACGCGTCGCGAAAGCCGATGCGTCCGCGATCCGCTGGTCCGACGAAGCGAATCTGCGCTACCTGCTGCTGGCGTCCGATGGTTTGCCCCGCAACGTGGCCGACCGGGAACAGTGCATTCCGACTGGCGACTGTCATTGCGGCCAGCCGCTCGCTCAGGCGGACACGCGTGTCATACCGATTCGGGTAGAAGGCGAAGGCATGCCGCGCGATTGCGGACAAGCGGGCTTTACGGAAATTGTGAGCGTGCCTGTGCAGCTTCAGGACCGCATGATCGGCGAAATGGACCTGTTCTACCGCGCGCCCACTGTGCTCACCGGCGAAGACCGCACGCTGCTGGAGACAATGGCGAGCCATCTGGCCGTTGCAATCGAAGGGCTGCGCGCCGGAGCCCTGGAACGTGAGGCCGCGGTTGCTGCCGAGCGCAGCCTGATTGCCCGCGAAATTCACGACTCGATTGCGCAGAGCCTTGCGTTCATGAAGATTCAGACTGGTCTGTTGCGCAGCGCGTTGAAAAACGCGGACGCCGCGCGCACGCAACAGACGGTCGGCGAACTGGAGGCCGGCATTCACGAAAGCCTGTCCGACGTTCGCGAATTGCTGATGCACTTCCGTACCCGCACTAACGCCGAAGACATTGCCGCCGCGCTGCAAACCACCTTGCAGAAGTTCGAGCACCAGACGGGTCTCACCACGCATTTGTCCATAGAAGGTCATGGCGTACCCTTGCCCGCCGACGTGCAGGTGCAGGTTCTGCACGTCGTGCAGGAAGCGCTTTCGAACGTCCGCAAGCATGCGCAAGCGCGCGAAGTGTGGGTGGACGTGCAGCAGACCCCACAGTGGCGCGTGGAAGTGCGTGACGACGGCTGCGGCTTTGCGGTAGAAGGCGCCGCGCACGACGAAACGCATGTGGGTTTGCGCATCATGCATGAGAGAGCCGAGCGTATCGACGCGGACGTGGAGATTGCTTCCGTGCCCGGCTCCGGCACCTGCATCGTGCTGACGCTACCCGAACCGAGGAGACTGGCGGCATGACCGAACAGAAACAGATTCGCGTGCTGGTCGTTGACGACCATACGCTATTGCGGCGTGGCGTGATCGCGCTGCTCATGGCCGACCCGCGATTCCTCGTGGTGGCCGAAGCCGGCGACGCCGGCGAAGCTTATCGGCGCGCTGCCGAAACGCAGCCGGACATTATTTTGCTCGACAACCACTTGCCGGGCGTGAAGGGTGTCGACGCGCTAGCCGGCCTCAAGGAAGCCGCGCCCGAGGCACGCGTGTTGATGCTCACGGTCAGCGAAGACGCAAACGATCTTGCTGCGGCGCTGCGCGGCGGCGCACGCGGTTATCTGCTGAAGACCGTGGACAGCGACGCAATGACCACCGCCATTGTGCGAACGATGGCAGGCGAATCCGCAATCAGCCCCGAAATGACCGGCAAGCTGGTGAGCGCCTTCAATGCGCTGCAAAACGGCGTCAAGGTGGACGAAGGCCGTCCCGAGCAGAATCCGATTCGTGATCTGTCGGTAAGGGAAGCCGAGATCCTCGAGCATATCGCGCAGGGCAGAACCAACAAGGAAATAGCACGCGCGCTGAATATCGCAGAAGCGACGGTAAAGATTCATGTGCAGCACATTCTGCGCAAACTGAAGCTGAGTTCGCGTGTCCAGGCGGCGGCGTATGCGGTTGCGCACGCTGCGTGATCGGGCACAAAGCTGGGGCGCCGACTGGCGCATCAGGAGGCGCAAAACTCGGCCGTTGATCGCCGCCTTTGTAAAGGGCGGTTTTTATCTGGAGAGCTGCCCGTCAGGTGGGCCGCTCTTTCGCTGCAAGACTACTGCCCCTATGTGAGAGGCGCACGCAGGCGCACGCCGTTGGCCCGAGCGATCGCGACGCCTGCCGCTCGTCTGTCGCCCTAAAGTATAATTTCCGTCGTAGTAAAGCGTCTTCTGGCGAGACGATGCTTGGCTGCGTTCAACGAAAAACAATCCCGGAGGCGCAATGGCGAACAGCGTGAGGCCCAGTGTTGGCGAAGGCGAAGACGATGGCATCAGAAGTGCGTCCGAGCAGCGCATGAGCCCGCAAATCCCGCCAATCGTGCCGGCGCAAACCGCGCTCGTCGTCATGCACTATCAGACGGACATTCTCGGGCTCTTTCCATCGGTCGCGCCCGCCTTGCTCGCGAATACACGAAAGTTATGCGACGCGGCCCGCGCCAAAGGCGTCCGCGTCTATTTCGCCAACCTTCGGTTCAGTCCGGGCTATCCGGAAGTCAGCCAACGGAACAAGAATGGGCAGGGGATCAAACAGCTCGGTCGCTTCATTGACGACCGGACCGCGCCGGAGTTGGGCCAGCGGCCTGATGAACCGCTGATCATCGCCCACCGCGCCAGTGTGTTCTTTGGCACCGATCTGCAGACAAGACTCTCCGCGCAAGGCGTCGATTCGCTGATTATGGTTGGCATTGCGTCAACCGGTGTTGTGCTGTCGTCAGTCGCCTATGCGAGCGATGCAGACTTCCGTCTGTACACGGTCAAGGATTGCTGCTACGACCCCGACCTTGTCGTACACGAACATTTGTTCGCCACCGCATTTGACTCACGTACCACCGTGCTGTCGCTCGGGGATGCGTTGCTGCTGCTCGCATAGAAGCACACCGGTTTGGCCCAAGCGCTCTATGCAAAGCTGTCCAGCGCCTTGGCGAGCCTCGCGACCGTGCCTTCCACGTCATGCAGTTTGTCGAGACCGAACAAGCCGACGCGGAACGTCTTGAAGTCCTCGGGCTCATCGCACTGAAGCGGCACGCCGGGCGCAATCTGCAAGCCAGCATCGGCAAATTTCTTGCCGGAGCGTATGCCATCGTCATCCGTGTAGCTCACCACGACGCCTGGCGCGTGAAAACCTTCCGCCGCCACGCTTCTGAAACCTTTGGCCGCGAGGAGTGAGCGAACGCGCTTGCCAAGCTCGAGCTGCTCCGCTTGCACTTTTTCGAAGCCGTATGCGTCAGTTTCCTTCATGACGTCGCGCAACGTGGCGAGACTGTCCGTTGGCATCGTGGCGTGGTACGCGAACCCGCCGTTCTCGTACGCCTCCATGATCTGCAGCCATTTGCGGAGATCGCAGGCGAAGCTGGTACTGGTGGTCGCGTCGATTCTTTCACGTGCGAGCGGACTCAACATGACGAGCGCGCAGCATGGCGAGGCGCTCCATCCCTTCTGCGGTGCGCTGATCAGGACATCTATGCCACTGGCCTGCATGTCGACCCAGATCGTGCCGGATGCAATGCAATCGAGTACAAACATGCCGCCGACGTCATGCACCGCGTCGGCCACCGCGCGCAGATAGGCGTCTGGCAGCAGGATTCCGGACGCGGTTTCTACGTGCGGTGCGAAGACCAGATCCGGCTTGCTTTGCCTGATCGCAGCGACCACCTCTTCGATGTGCGGCGGCGCATAGGCAGCCTGCCGCGCCTGCTCGACCGGTCGCGCCTTCAGCACTGTGGACTCAGACGGAATGCCGCCCATGTCGAAAATCTGCGACCAGCGGAAGCTGAACCAGCCATTGCGGATGACCAAACATTTTTTGTTCGTCGCGAACTGTCGGGCAACGGCCTCCATGCCGAAAGTCCCGCTGCCCGGGACTACGACGGCCGACCTCGCGTTGTAGACCTTTTTCAGGGAGGTGGAAATATCGCGCACGACTCCCTGAAACAGCTGCGACATGTGATTGATCGATCGGTCGGTGTACACGACTGAGTATTCGAGAAGCCCGTCGCGGTCGACATCGGGAAGTAATCCTGGCACGTTCGCCCCCAGTAATAGAAAGAATCGAAAACAGATACCAGCGAAAGCCAATTCTAACCGTATGGATTAGTTGGCACCGTTTGTACGGTCACTGTCCACTGCGCGGCTCTCCGCACATTTACTTGACATCTAAATTATCAAGACCTAAATTAACCCCACCAGCAATGTTCACAGTGGGGACAGCATGCGTATCGTCTGTATCGGCGGCGGCCCGGCGGGCTTGTACTTCGGCCTGTTGATGAAAAGCCGCAACCCGGCGCACGAGGTCACCGTCGTCGAACGCAACCGTCCCTACGACACATTCGGCTGGGGCGTCGTGTTCTCGGACCAGACGCTCGGCAATCTGCGGGCCGCAGACGCGCCCACCGCCGACGCAATACTGAACGCGTTCAACCATTGGGACGACATTGAAATCCATTTCCGCGGACGCACCGTGCGCTCGTCCGGTCACGGTTTCTGCGGCATTGGCCGCAAACGTCTGCTGAATATCCTTCAGGCGCGTTGCGAAGAACTGGGCGTGAAGCTCGTCTTCGAAACGCAGGTCACAAACGACGCCGACTATCAAGCGGACCTGATCGTCGCGTGCGACGGGGCAAACAGCGCGATCCGCCAGCACTACGCCGCAACGTACAAACCGAATGTGGACGTGCGCGATTGCCGCTTCGTCTGGCTCGGCACGAAAAAACTGTTCGACGCCTTCACGTTCGCGTTCGAGAAAACCGAATTCGGCTGGTTCCAGGCCCATGCGTATCGTTTTGACGACCAGACCTCCACCTTCATTGTCGAAACGCCGGAGCGCGTGTGGCGCGCCGCCGGGCTCGACGAAATGAGCAAGGAAGAGAGCATCGCATTCTGCGAAAAGCTGTTCGCAAAGTACCTGGACGGCCACTCGCTGCTATCCAACGCCGCGCATTTGCGCGGCTCGTCGCAGTGGATCCGGTTTCCGCGCGTGGTCAACGAGGAATGGGTTCACTGGCGCAATAATGCGGACGGCACGCAAACGCCAGTGGTGCTGATGGGCGACGCGGCACATACCGCGCACTTCTCGATTGGCTCGGGCACCAAGCTCGCGCTCGAAGATTCGATAGAACTCGCCAACAGCATCGGCGCGCATCCCGGCGATCTGCACGCGGCGTTAAAGCACTACACGGAAGTACGCAGCGTCGACGTATTGCGCATTCAGAATGCCGCGCGCAATTCGACGGAATGGTTCGAGCACGTGGACCGCTACACGTCGTTCGAGCCGGAACAGTTCGCGTATTCGCTGCTCACGCGCTCGCAGCGCATTTCGCACGAAAACCTGCGCGAACGCGACGCGCGTTACGTGTCCGCTTTCGAAGACTGG
>Ga0268256_1001739_pt1 | contig 12321 bp, 15 predicted proteins | sample AgamicAtAmrz_FD_200247 | JGI IMG/M metagenome (GOLD analysis project Ga0268256, IMG submission 200247) | Agave microbial communities from Guanajuato, Mexico - At.Am.rz (v2) (version 3) | ecosystem: Host-associated > Plants > Roots > Rhizosphere | place: Guanajato, Mexico | collected 2012-06-07
TATTGATAGCCGGATCGACGGTCAGGCCAAATTTATCGGATTTGGCCAGCAGCTCTTTCAGGCGGTTTCCTTCCCGCATCAGTGACAGTGTTTCAGGGGTAAGCCCCAGCGCATCCGCCACGGTTTTTTGCATCTCCGGACGCAAACCGGAAAAAATTCGGGCGATGGACTCGATGGTTTTCAGTACATCAACGGTGCCATTTTTGTTTTTAACGATCTGCGCGCCAATCTGGGACATGACCGCCAGCACACCCGAGTTATTCCCGGCGGCGGCATCGTTGAAGGTTTTAAATAGTCCCTCAACCGACGTATGTGCCGCCTGGCTGTCAGCGCCGAGTATCTGCATGGCACCGGAAAGGCGTGAAAAATCATCGACGCGCATCCCGGCATTTTTAGCGGAAATATCCAGATCGTAGGCATTACGGGCTGCCTGCTTAAGCGCATCGGCGGCGGCCATACCGCCTTTCGCCAGGCCATAGGCGGCGGCACCGGCCAGCCCAAACCGGCCTGCCGTGCCACCAAATTTAAGACCAAGCTCCCCTACCATTTTCAGCGGGGGAACTATATCGCCAATAAACTGAACATTGTCCCGCGCGGCGCGGGACATGTTCGACAGGCGGCTGGTCAGCCCATCCAGTTTATCATCGGATTCCTGGCCGCCGAATTTGAGTCCCTGCCGGGTTTGCTCAATCTGAGGATTAAGCTTCTTTAGCGCTTCATCAATACGGATGATGGTCGCTGTGGCCTTATCCCCGGCAATCAGTTCAAAATCAAACGCGTTACTCATCAGCAGGTTTCCGTCTTATCTGGTTAATACGCTTCGCCTGATTCACCCACCACATCAGACGATCGAGCGTCATCCCCCACGCCCGTTCATCTGACCAGCCAAAATAAGCCGTTATGTCTGCGGCTCGTTCTTGCCAGAGGGTGAGGATCTCCAGGTCAAAAAACCCAGGAGATAGTCCTCGCACTTCCGGTAATCAATAAAATCCATTTTTTGCAACACAGTTTCAGGAATGCCGCCGGAAGTCAGCGCGATCAGTAAGCGCATGGCGGCAAGAGAGGATTTTGCCGCCTGCTTTTCGTAGAACTGTTCAGCCTGGGAAAGCGTGGGCGCCCGCAACGTCAGCGATTCATAAAGAATCTTCTGATTAGTGTCTTCGAAGGGGACATCCAGGGGGATTTCTTTAAGTCGTTCAATCTCGGCCATGATCAGCTCTCCGTAACATCTGCGCCTTCCCAGCGCACATCAAAGGTTGCTTCTTCACTTTCAACTTCCTGCGCGTTGACCGTCCAGAGCCCCCTGCCAATGATTGTCTTGCCGTTGGCCAGTTCGGCAATCACGTTGACGTTAGTCTGCCCGTTGAAGCCGGAAACCGATGTTCCCCCGGCGTCGCGGAGCTGGCACGAGATATAGCCTGGTATTGGCTTTTCTTTATAACCGTGAACACCATCCATCCCCGTCTGCGTGGTGCGCTCCACTTTTGATGGTCGATATTTAAATTGTCCGACAACCATAACTGTCACCCCATCGACGGTGACATAGGCGGTTCCGGCATTGCGGTTTGAAGTATCTCCGGCCATGGTTATGCTCCTGTGCTCGCCTGGAGGCGGAACTGGTTAAGCAGCGCGAAGATGCGCAACTGATTGATGAGTGTCCCGGTCCACAGGACATCGACGCGGTTCGGGTTACTGGCGTTTTGTTCCACGATAAGCCCGGCGGCAAACCCCGCGGAATCCTGGACGTAACCCTGGTACTCCAGCGTCTGGTACTGGGCAATCTGATCCGCGCGGATGATATTGGGCGTGACGATCGCAGCGCCCGGCGCAAATCGCGTACCGTTGGCGGCCAGTTTCATACGGCCAAAACGGCTGGTGACCTGTGTGCGCAGGAAACGAACCACGAAAGCAAGAGTGAACAGCGTTTCGACCTGCAGATAGCTGTCGTCCTCGTCGCCATAGCTGTTTTTCTGATACGTGGTGATCAGGTTTTCAATGCGGACCGTACCATCATCATCCACCGTGAACGTTGAAATGCCGCTGTACAGCAGATTATTACGCTCCGTAAGTTCAAACCGGTCTTCCAGCGCCGGAGCCAGTACACCGGAAATCGCCAGGCTTTGCAGGGGGCGACCTGGATCATTACGCAGGCTGACGGCTGCCGCGCCGGTGTAACCTGCCGACCAGACCCACGGGGGAGATGGCGACTTGTTCACGCCCATCATGGTTTCATGCTGGTTATTACGCGATTCCCCCTTCGTCCCCAGCGTCGCATAGGTGCCGGTTGTTGTGGTAAACGTGTGTCCATAGAGTTGTTTCTCCCAGGACCAGCGACCGCCGCTGTCGGACAAAAACGCTTTCAGTGCATCAAGGGAGGTGGTGTCATCGTAGGCGCTGACGATGAAGTCAAATGCCCGGTCCTGAAGGTTAGCCAGCGCACCGGTAATATCCGGCGCACCGGCACCACCGGCCATCGGGGTGATCGTCAAAACGAGACCAGCCGGAGTGGCTTCACCACCCGGAGTACCTTCAAAATTCAGGCGGATATCAATGCTGTTACCCTGTGAACCAAGGTTTTTCGCCAGCAGCGTAATGGTGTCGGTCGCCACTGTGGCAGTAACGGGCAGCGATGTTTTGGCATTGATCGCCGCCGCCAGCGAAGTGGCAATGCCTGCGACCGTGTCTGTCGCCACAACGGTCAACTGAACACGAATACCTGCGATATAGAGCGAAATAACCCCGGTATCCGTTGGCGCGCTGGCAACTTTAATCGTGCCATGCGCCGCAACCATTGACTCCGAATCTTCCTCCAGCGGCAGGATCCAGATTTCGGCGGCTGAGTCATTGGCCTGATACCCCGTCATCATGGCGTGCAGGAGGCTGCCCTTCCCGGCCAGTTCGCCGACGGTATTGGGCGATGACACCCGTTCCGGAATGCCTGCGGTCGCCGTACCGGCGGGCAACATACCGCCAATAAGTAACGTCCGCTGCGTCGCGGTCGCCGTGTTTGCCATTGAATTATCAAACTCGACGTAAAACAAAGGGGCGCGTATGTTATTGGGTACACGTGCAAACGGGACTGTCATTCTGTGCCTCCCTCATTTTTAGCTGTCGTTGACTTTGCCGTGACCACAGAGGTGGTTACAGGTTTTTCAGTGATGGAAACATCACCATCACGCACCCGGCGGCGCCAGAAAATAGTGTCCGGGACTTCCGCGCCCTCTGCGGGCAAAGGGGAGCCCTTGACGGGATCGCGAACGCTGAGCCCGTCTTTCGGTTTTACAAACATGGGTTACTCCTGAAGGTTAATATTTGCGCCGGGCACGGGTGTGCCGTCGGGCATCTGAACCCGAATATCGATGCCCTCAAGCGGCACGGATTCAACCGGATAAAAATCCTCTGGCCCCTGGTAATATTCGATGTCGATTTCATAAAGAAGCTGGCCGAGGTGCGCTTCTCCACCGGCACCGACATTGATGGTTGAACGGATTTCGCGGAACTGCTGAATGACCCGTGTCAGTTCATAGCTGTTAACGACAGCCCGATCGATTTGCTCGCGCAGGGCTTCAAGCGCCAGTTCGGCTTCCAGCGCGCCATCGTCAGCAGTTTCACCGTCATATTCCTGAAGGCGGCCGGAAATACGAACCGTGGTTATAGTGGTAAAAGCAGGAGTATTACGCCCCTGCGAATGTTTGTGATCAAAAGGAGTCTGCACCAGCAGGCACGGGTATAAATCGCGGTTAGTGGGAAAGTCGCGGGGGGAAAATACATTTTCTCCGGCGCTGGTCTTTCCCTTCAGCGCATCCACCACCAGCTGACGAACATGGGCTGCATTCATTTTGCCTTCACTATCTTCAGAACCAGTTTCATGCCGCCGTGGCTGTCCGGCTGAACATCAGCAATATTAAAGAGCTGATTCACCGCGACGCCGCCGACAATCTGAATAAAGACGCGATCCCCCTGTACCGGCATCGAATGCCCGGAAAACTCAGCATCACGCACACCGAGCACCGGGTTTGTGGTGTTGATTTCCGCACTGCCATCAAGGTCTTCAGACGCCTGAACGTAGCCGCGATCAAAAACCCCGTTCACAGGGAACGGGGCTCCATTTTTTGGCCGGTATTCATGTTCATCGCCAAAGACATGATGCAGCGGGGCGAGAAGGTGCTCATCCCAGTTGACGCCCATACCTTACTCCGATGTCACGCTGACCGAAGGCTGGGCGGAGAGAACGCGCTGGCGAAGCTGCTCAATATCACCGATAACACCGGCTTTGAGCAGCCGCGCAGCATCAGCACCTGTTACCGGAATAGTCATGTTTTCACGATAAATTTCACCGTCATGACGAATATGGTTACCTTTCAGGACAACATATTCAGGTCCTTCGTCATGGCTGCTTTCCCCGGTATCTTCTTCGCCTTCATCAGGGTTCAGAGCATCCTCCGTGGTGGCAGGTCCCGGTGCCGCCCCTTCCGCGTTCAGGTCCTGCTGTACACCCTCAGCGTTCAGGTCCAGTGTCGCCCCTTCCGCGTTCAGATCGGCTGTGTCTGCCTTAGTCGTATCGGTTTTAGCCATGTCACACCACCGTTGCGCAGAGAGAAGCGTTTACCCGGCTCGGGATAACCAGCGGCGCAGACTGCATCATCAGTAAGCGCTGTGCCGGATCTTCTTTCACCCAGGTTTTTGGAGCGAAAGCGAGGGGGCCGTAATTGAATGCCGGATCGAGAATAACGCCAAAAGCGCGCGTCCCCATCAAATCGGCACAACTCATGAGAACGGCACCATCCGGGATCAGTGGCTTTTCAACGCCATCAGCGGGGTCAACTGCCCAGTCGTTATACAGCCAGAGGTCAAAGTTACCCCAGCGTCCCTTATAGACGGCACCTTTCTGAATTTGCGCGCCAGCATTGATCTGGTTGCCAAACGGACTCAGGGCCGGAAAGGTGATGGCGTTGTCCTTGATCGTGGTATCCAGCCGGAATGCACGCCAGGCCGAGTTGGTGAATACCAGATCTGTCGGAACTGCACCGGATTCTTTCAGAAACTGCGTTTGCCAGACTTCAATGTCATCAGATGGCTGAGTGTTGGTAGCACCAGAGGCAACCGTCAACGGCCATTTATCAGACCCACTGAGGGTAATAGTCAGATCTGCAGATCGACCAAAATCCACTACCTTGGTTTCATACCCTTCACCGGAAACAGTGACCGTACCTGATACCAGTGCGCTGGCCGCCATCCATTCCAGTCGGCGGTTAATCATGTCGATCTGGTCCGCCATCTCGAACTGAAGATTCAGCATCTCGCGTTCGGCAGCGGTATATTCGCCACCAATACGTTCACCAATCTGGCGGCGAATGGGTTTACGCAGATCAGGCGCACGCTTATCTTTGATGTAAGCCGGTTTGAAGGTATTGGTCTGGTATTTGCGTGATTCAACCAGTTTACCTTCCACCAGCGGGGACACGAATGGCGCCATACGGCGGACACCCACATCCACATCAATCGCAACTTCTTCCGTTTCGTAGGTCACTACGTTGGGGAAAAATTTGTCCAGCAACCAGTTCTGGCTGAGTTTCAGGTTAGGAACCACCTGTACCAGCACGCTGGTATCGAAAATGTTATTCATATGCGATCTCTTGATGATGCCGGTTATCACACCGGCATAAATTTAAAATGAGCGCAGCCCTGCCGCATGCGGCAAAAGGTAAGCGGAGAGTCAGTGTGGAAAAATCAGGAGGTGGCCACGGGGGCCGGGATACTGCCACGCAGGAAAATAGCCAGAGGACGTAAGGCCACTTTCATTTGTGCGATCGTCCAGGAATTATCGATGGTAACGTAATTCTGGTTGAATTCACCCATCAGATACACACCGCCGGTCTGGTCAGAGGTTGATGCGTCAACGTCATCCACCAGAATGGCTACTGGTGTTTGGCTGCCATCGGTCGCTGTTTTAACGCAATGCGTATATTTACCACTGGCGGTGATCGCCCCCAGGACGGTCCCACGCTTGTACGGGCCGCCGGTAATTGTCACGCTGTCAGTCACTAACTGAAGTGTGCCGGCGATAAGCTGATCTGGCACGAACAACGAACTGTTCATGCCCGGCACAAACGGGTTTGTTCCAAACTGATCCATTATTTACCCCCTGCGGCACCACGGCCGGTTGCACTGTCATAAAGGCCCATCATCTGTGTTGCCAGGCCTGCGTTACTGCCGGTTTTCTGAGTGCCATCTTTGCCCAGGCGGACCTGTTCGGCATCCTGCATGCGCTCATCAAGAGAACGGCGACCGTTGCCCTGCGGCTGTTGAGGGCGATTGCTCCGCAGTACATCAACGGCAGCGGCGGAACTCATGCCGGTATTGAATGCCAGCGATGCGGCCAGCGCGACATTGTTCACCGCGTACTTACTGCCGAAAATACGGGCGCAACGACGGCGCTCAGCCTGACGCGCCTGGCGGCTGGCTTTGTCGTCTTTGCGATTATCGCCGTCGTCGTCTTCCGGATCAGTGTCGTCGTCGTCTTCAGCATCAACGTCGTCATCGTCGTCTTCGGCATCGTCCTTGCGGTCATCTTCTTCAGCATCAACGTCGTCGCCGTCGTCTTCGGCATCGTCCTTGCGGTCATCGTCTTCAGCACGACTTTTTGCCTTACGGGCTTTTCTGGATTTTTCCTCATCCTCTTCTGCTGCGCGCACGCCGCCAAAGAAGTGAGCAAAATTAAACGGTTTAGCTTTAGCCATATCAGGCTCCTGTTAATTTCAGTAAATTTCGAAACGCCGCGTCGGGCGTCATGACCATATCTGCCAGCCCCAGCGCGACGCCATCCGAAGCCATAAAGCAGGCCGCTTCGGTGTCACGCACTACCTTTTCTTTCATCCCACGGTTTCGGGCGACCGTACTGACAAACAATTCCCCCATCGCATTGATATCGTGCTGAATAGCGGCAAACGCGGTATCTGACAGCGGCTGATAGGGATTAGACTCGGCTTTACGGTCACCGAACGTGATGATCGTGACAGCCACCCCGGCATTTTTAATCTGTTGTGACCAGTCAACGTGCATCGTGATCACCCCAACTGACCCCACCCCACCGGTTCGCGGAACGCAAATACAGTCGGCGGCGCTCGCAATGGCATACGCCGCGGAATAGGCGCTTTCCGTGAGAATGGCGTGAATGGGTTTCGGCCCGCGGGAGTTGTAAATCACATCCACCAGATCAAAACACCCGGCCACCTCTCCGCCGGGCGAATCGATATCCAGGCAGATGGCTTCCACTTCAGGGTCATTTAACGCGGTTAAAAACGCCTGGCGGATCCCGTTATAGCCCGTCATGCCGCTGTACGGTCGCAGGCTCCCCAGTTTCTGCACCAGCGTCCCCTGAATGGTGATAACGGCCACCCCTGAAACATTGTCATAACCGGGATCAGAACGGGTTTCCCGCTGGCTGCTCCAGTCGTAGCCGTCGTCATCCTCCATCGCAAAATTTGACTCAATCCGGGTGATGCCCAGCCGGTCGGCCAGCGCTGCCATCACGACTTCGGCCTTTTTGGGATGGATGGCCAGCGGCGTGTTAAACAGCCGCTGCGCTAAATACGGCAGATTCATTTTTCCTCCGGATCGGTAATTGTCTGGCTGGCGAACTTATCCGCCTGCGCCCAGCTTGGGAGCGGAAGCCCCCGTTTGAGGCATGATTCGATTTCGCGCTGGCGCTGATCAAGGACTTCTTCCCAGTCTTCCCCGACGTTTTCCCCGACCTCAATTTCAAGCGTGGAAAGCCCGGCATCCAGACCAAGAATGGCCCCTTTTTTCTCTGCAACCGGATCCACCCACCCTCGACCCGGCCCCATCCAGCGGGCGCGGGAGTAGGCTGCACGGGCATCAACGAAATCAGGTGCGCCAGCAGGCAGCGGCAGATCTTCGTTATCGTGAACCTCTTCGACAAAAGCGGTAAGCACCGGCTGCGCCGTCCCCATGGAAAAATCATCACGGCGACGCGTCAGTGTTTTCCAGGCTTCAAGCAGGGAAGAACGCGCGGAACTGTAGTTAACGTCAGACCAGTCCTGCGTCACCTGCTGTGGAGACAACCCGGTTCCTGATGAGAAATTACGCAGGACCGCAGATTCAAACACTTCAAAATTGCTGTAAGGGCGCGCGGCATTGACCGTCGTAATTTTTTCACCGGGGTACAGAATGGGCATACGGGCACCGTTCTGAAGTGTCAGCCGCCGATCATTGTGAAATTCTATGCGCCCGTCCTGGTAGGCCCCCAGGCTGCTGTCATCAAAGCTTTCCCCCATGGCAGCCTGCACCATTTCAGAGTCGTAAGGCGACTCGATATAGGCGGCGAAAATGGCATTAAGGATCGCCGCTTCCAGCTCGCTCTGGTCATATTTGACCAGCATTTTCAGGCGCTGAACCACAGGCGTCAGAATGCCGTTTCCCCTGTGTTGCGCACCACGTTCATGGTCAAAATCATGCACAACGTGTGGGCGACCCCAGGCGGTTTCGCGCGGAATACGGCGCCACGTCAGCGTTTTTGCACCACTCCACCAGTCACCAATATGGGCCTCGCGGATGTGATAGGCGATCGGCGCGCCGTCAGCGTCAATCTCAACGCCACCACGAATATTCGGCAGGTCAAAATTCTGCTGCGGGTTACTGAGCCTGTCAGGATCAACCACCTGTACGGTAGTGGCATATCTGCCCCGGCCGCGTCCAAGCCTGTCGGTGCGGTACTGCAACACCAGCAAAGCATCGCCATCGATGAGCTTGTGGCGAAACGCCAGGCGCAACATCTGCGGAACAGTGAGCTTGCGCTCCACATCGCAATAACGCCCCGTGTCATAAGCCCAGGTTCGCCAGTGCGCCTCCAGCGCCTTGCCGTATTCTTCCGCCCAGGTTGAATCGAAGGTTTTTTTCCCGGTCATCATTCTGAGCACGCGATAATCGGGCTTCATGATCGGGCGAAAATTGGCCCCGACGGCATTATCAAGCAGGCGGGTTACTGCGCCGCTGGCCCAGCCATCGTTGCGCACCAGGTCGCGCGCGCGGGCAACGATGCGATCCCGGTAAATATTGATTTCGTTGTCAGGCGACCACAACGCAGGCTGCCAGTTTGCCAGCTGATCGCTGAACGAATCGGCGGCGTCATACGGAACACGGCCACCACTGGTGAGCATGGAGGGGCGGCTCTGCCGGAAAGGTGTCCCGTCCGGCCCGAGAATTTGCACTTTGTTCATCAGAATCTGAACCTCACAGGTTTTCTCGGACGGGCCACAATGCCAAGCTGCGCCTGAAGCAACTGTATCAATGCCAGCAGATCGGCAAGGGAACTTTGCTGATAAGAGACCGAGCGGGTGCCGTCTCCCTGTGAGTAGGAAAACGAAACACCGCGGCTGCCGGTCGTTAAATCGATATACGCCTGCTGGGCTTTCGCCAGCGCATCCCTGAGTTGCTCATCCGTCATCGCGCCCGCAAGTAAACTGGTGTTCCGGTTAAACATGGTGATCCTTATTTCGGCAGGAGGTTTGACAGTCTTTTCCGCTTCGGCGTTGTTGTTTCCTCAATGACAACACCAGGAAGCTCGTAGCTGATTTTTTCTTCAGGTGCAGCCGGAGGTGGCTGCAACCTGTCCGGGTTCGCTTCGAGATTGGCGGCACGGACGTTCAGTTTCAGCCCCATGTGCATGAGCCCGCACAGCGCGGCATACCCATAGACCCGGCAGTCCAGCGCCTCATTCGCGCGGCCTGGGATCTGTTCCCACACACTGAACCGCTGCCCGGCAACAACCTTGTAGACGAGTCGCTCCGCCAGAAGCTGGTTGAAATAGCCGACATCACGATCGTCAGGGAAATGCATATATCCCGGCGCCGGTTCATCCTGTTTGGGTGGTTCAAGATGCAATCTGCCGCGCACAACATCCTTGGCGGCGTTGACGCCGATGATGATTGGCCGGTACTGCGCCTTGCTTTTTGACGAGGGTCGTTTGGTCGGCCAGACGGGATTGCGTTTGCCGCCCTGGGCAGACTCCCCCTTTACAGCCCAGATGCGACGGGCAAGGCGTTCTTTCGCGAACTCGTAAACTTTCTGGGTATGGTGACCACCGGAGTCATGGCAGGCCGCCATGATGGTCAGTCCCCTGCCATCGTTCCGGCGCCAGACCTGTTTCAGATACGCGTCAAGCCGTTTCCACGGTTCATCGGTCTCCAGATCCCCGTAAATAACATCGTGCGCCACCGACCAGGATTCTTCGTTTTTCCCCCAGCCAATCACCTCGATTTCGAAACGATCATCCTGGGTATCAATCCCGGCGGTGAGCACAGCCACCCTGTCATGCACCGGCACAGGAAAGACTTCCCGGCGCGCCAGTAAGATATCGACAGGAAGCTGCTTGCCGTGGTTTGGCCGGTGAGGCAGCCCCATCTGGGTATTCCACCAGGCCTGTTCTTTGTCCGGATCCCCCTTCGCTTTGATGTACTTCTCCGCGATGTCGGATGGTTTATCTTTCTGCCACGGGCTGAACAGCTTTGATGCCTGATAACCGGCATGGGTATTTTCAACGGCTTCGCGACCGCAGACCGGGCAGATGGCCCGGTAAACGGCATGCCGATCAGATTCGGACCAGCGCCAGACGGTATCAACACTGCCCTCATCCTCTGCCCGCCAGGCGTTGTCATAATCCATCAGCGGGGAATGCCGCTCTCCGCAACATTCAAACGCCTTTGTCTGATGCCAGCGGATGGTATGTAACGCGCGCAGCCGCTGACCTTCTGACCAGCCAGCCCCGCAACACTCGCAGTGGATCATGGCTGATTTGGTGAGGTGCTTATCACCCTCTTTTGGCCACTGGACGTGTTTAAAAAAATCCAGGAACTGCCGGTGCCCGCAGTGCGGACACACCACGGATGCCCGGCGCTGATCAGAGTCGGCGTAGCTGTCCGCAATCCGGCTTTCATCTTCCACCGTCGGTGAGCAGGCACGGACAGATAACCAGGTCAGACCAAACGTTGCCGTTCGTTCTTCTGCCAGCGCAATAGGATCGCCCTCGCGCGTTATCGGGTATTTGTCCACCTCATCCGCCAGCAGAATTCGAATCGGCCGCCGCGCAAGGTTGTCCGGACTACCGGCACCTGCCAGCGCAAGAAATCCGCCAGTGAAGGATTTATAAAGAATGGTTTCCTTGGAGCTTTTCTGTTTTGAGTCGCCAATGATGTTGCGCAGAACGGGCGTTACGCGCACCAGCGGGCTGATACGCTCTTTTGAAAACTGCTCTGCCGCTTCCTCTTTCGGTTGCAGCAGCAATATCGGACACGGATCGAGATGCGCGAAATACCCGAAGAGGTTTTCCAGCAATGCGGTTTTCATTAACTGGGTGCAGCACATCACCGTGATGATGTGAACACCGGATTCAGTCGCCGCCAGCATCGGCCCCCTGGCGATCTCAACAGTAGATGTTTCCCAGTTCCCCGAGGTACTTCCCGCCTCTTTTGCCAGTTTGCGGTAATCATCGGCCCATTGCGGCACGCTGATCCTGGGTGGTGGCGTCCAGCCTTTCCGCGCACTCAGTTGCAGGCGATCAATCTTCTGCTGGCTTAAACTCTGGCTCTCCGAGGACTGAGATATGTTTGTGGACATGTTCAATCAGCACCTCTGTCATCCTGTCCGCCGGTACATCCAGATCAGCAGCCATGAGCGGAGCCACCCTGGACGGCCAGTTAAGCCAGGCATCACGCTGTTGGCGAAAGGCGTTGAAAAGAACCTCCTCGGCGACAGTCATTTCAATAAGCTGACCATCTTTTTGCTGAAACTCTAGTTTTGTGAGCAACGCAAGATAGTTCTCACGTATCCGCGCCGCTTCTTCTCTCGGAAGATTGGCACCTTCCGTGATCATTATCTGCTGTACGATTTTATCAATGTCGTCCCCGCCATCTTCTCCGATGACCGGCACTTTGTTTTTCTTCGCGTTCGAGACGCGGGGATCCTTTCCGTCGCGATTTTTTTTGAGTGCTGCATCGCTGGCTTCGACATCAATCAGGTCACCGTCCATCACAATGAACCTGCCCGCTTTGATCCAGCGTCCAATGGTTTTGCGATCAACGCCGGAATGCTGTGCGTACTGGCTCTGGTTCATCGTGGTCATGGGACATCACCTGGGACATTTTCAGGGGTGGGACATTCACCTGGGACATTTTTGCAATGTCCCACCTAAATGTCCCACCGGAATAAACAGGAATAATCAGCACTGGTGCGGCGTTCGTGGCGATCATCACAGGTGGGACATGGGACACAAATCCGAAACCTGTAGCTAGGAAAACAACGCGG
>Ga0268256_1001745_pt1 | contig 12286 bp, 14 predicted proteins | sample AgamicAtAmrz_FD_200247 | JGI IMG/M metagenome (GOLD analysis project Ga0268256, IMG submission 200247) | Agave microbial communities from Guanajuato, Mexico - At.Am.rz (v2) (version 3) | ecosystem: Host-associated > Plants > Roots > Rhizosphere | place: Guanajato, Mexico | collected 2012-06-07
GCCCCGGCGGCATGCCGCACCAGGCGCTGAACTGGCGGTGAAAGTGGTACGGCGAAAAGTGCGCCACTTCACTCAGTTGCTCCAGCAGCAGCGCTTCATCAAGATGGCGTTCGATGTAGTCGAACACCTTGTCGAAGCGCTTGCGGTAGGTCTCGCGGTGATCGTTTTTGTTTACTGGCATAGCATCCTCTCTGGGGAATGAGTATGCCCGTGTGGCGTAGAGTGGGCCTGATGGATCTTGCGGTGTTTTACTTTAAAATTAGATTAGCAAAGGAATTAAAAAATATAAGGACGACGCCTATCACCATAAGCGCCTACTAACCGCACAGTTACAAAGAAAAATAGACTGAAGCAAAAAATCGCAATATTAACTTAATGATATATTCAAAGAGAACGACTTAAATTAATAAAAATTGAAGTCGACTCAGGTAAGAAGCCTTATGGATGCATCGTGCCCATTCACTTAGCAAATAATATATTACACCCCTCGCTATTGAGGTAAGTTATGAATTACAATTGAATGAACTTCCTTAGATCAACAAAACCCAGCCTTCCTTTTATTATATCGTGCACAGAACTAATATCTTTCGCACTATAAAAAACATCTTCTACACCTAGTTTATGACTAATGTAAGATGATGTCTCTTTTACCCATGCTGGATTAGACATTGCAAATATACTGCCATCAATTTTATCAGCCATTTGGCTAATGCGGCTTCCTTCACCGATTACGTCAACAATAACCATTGTATTAACATGATGCTTAACGCCATCAATTTCATCCATTTTTCTGAAACGAGAAACCTTATCAAGGCTGATTTCCGTGTTTCCTCTTCCTATAAAACCAATATCTACTCTTATCATCCTGCCATTATAAATTATTGTTGCATCAGACTCTCTATCATCACCACGTGTCGATAATGTAAAACACTTATCACTGATATTTGATTCTAATTTAGATTCGTATCTAAAACCTAAAATTGAAAATAACGCACCGAGAATAAGCTTTTCAAAATATTTTCCATGCAAGGATTTTTCCGAGCCTCTGATAGTTAATGTCTGCGAACCTAAAGAGAGTAAAATATATGAAAGCTCCTCTAATGAAAGCTCATAACCATTGAGCACAATAGAATTTATATTGTTTTTGTAATCAGAAGTTGTAGTTAGTATTTGCTCCTGAGTGCGCAATGTCAATCTATCAAAATCATCGCCATGCCTGTCCCTTAAAACGTTCTGGGTTTGTTTATTAGTCATCATAACAAGCCATTCAATAGCAGGTTTGTATTTTGTCTTGTAATTTTTCTCGATCAGCGAGTCTTTAGCCTTCATATATATATCGCTTGGCAAATTACCTTTACCCAACTCTTCAATATAAAAAGAAAGCAAAGCCAAGTTACTTTCAAGTAACCTAGTTCGTGTTAAACCCTCGGTGAATTCCCTGACATTTTCACCAGTGAGAACATCAAAGACGACCTTTTGGAAGACTTCATGACCGAACTTTTCAAAAACATCATTTTTAGTGATTTTTGCGAGTTTTATTAATTCATTTGGGAATGCGTCTTCATTATTAAAATTCATAATAAAATCCATGGACATTTGACTTTTTTTTTGATACAATAAGCGAAACAGTTGAAGAGAACATTATTTTCCATGTCTGAACAAAGAACCGTTTACGCTAAACGAAATTATTTAGTTACTTCTGTAGATGAAGCAAAAATTATTGCTGCAAGATACTTAAAACTGCACAATTTAAAAGAGAAATTTACTTTTGGCTTACCTGAGGTCGATGATCGCTATCACGTCTGGCGTATACCACTTGTGCTCAACAAAATCAGAGTTGGCGAAATTGTCATCAATGCTAAAACAGCTGATATTGAAGAGGAAAAAAGCTCAAAAATTGAGTTTCTAGCTCTCAAGACTAGTGATGTTTTAGCTAAGAAAAGACAAAATGTAAAGGAAAAAAAGCAAGTTTCTTTGTCTCCTCTATCAAATAGTATTTTACACGGTAACTCCGTAAAAACTTTAAAAAAACTGCCAGAAAATTCGGTTAACTTGGTATTTACATCTCCTCCATATTATAACGCCAAACCAGAATATGCTGAGTATCATACCTATGAAGAATACCTATCTTTAATTCGTGATGTAATACGTGAATGCCACAGAGTATTGAGTGAGGGTAGATTTTTTGTCATTAATGTCTCACCAGTTTTAATTAGACGAGCTTCCAGAAACGAAGCCTCTAAAAGGATAGCAGTTCCTTTCGACCTTCATGCAATTTTTGTTAATGAAGGCTTTGATTTTGTTGATGATATTCATTGGGTAAAGCCTGAGGGCGCTGGCTGGGCTCTTGGCCGTGGTCGACGATTTGCTGCGGATAGAAATCCTCTACAATATAAACCAGTCCCTTTAACTGAATATGTTCTTGTGTACAGAAAAAAGACAGATAAGTTAATTGATTGGAATATTAGAAACCATCCAAATAAAGATGATGTGGTAGCTTCGAAAATTGATGATGGTTATGAAAGAACTAATTTATGGAAAATAAACCCGTCTCGTTATAAAAAGCATCCTGCTACGTTTCCTTTTGAGCTTGCAGAAAAAGTTATTAAATACTATTCATTTAAAAATGATGTCGTTCTTGATCCTTTTGCCGGCTCAGGAACTACAGCCAAAGCAGCCATTCATTTAAATCGTAGATTTATAATGTGTGAAATCTCTAATCAGTATGTAGACCTAATTTATGAAGAAACATCTAATCTAGCGGATGTAAAAATCATAAAAGAATGAATTAACCTTGCCTAGTTATTAAACTAGGCATTGTCAACCATAAAAATCTCGTCAAAGACTTCAATATACTTAACATCTCATTTCATTATGGATTTTAAATTTTCATTCGCATCATTTGTCTAATATTATAAAGTTGACTAAGATAAAATAAATCACTTGGTTTAATCTTTCAAATAAGGATTATCCACAACATTTATTTTTTAAGTCATTTCAGTAGTAAGCGCCAGCTCATGAAATTTTATCATAAGCATTTTTTTATTTTAATATTCACGGCATCACTTAATACTATGATATTCCATATATTAATTAAAAAACACCTTAATTATAAACCATCTATTACTAACAATCTACTTCATATAATCACAATTAATCAAGTCGCTGCTTTTATTGTATAATTGATTACATCATTGTTTTTAATATATTTATGACTCTCAACTAGCTTTATCACGAAAATTAATTGATATTTTAAATAAGGAATTATATTTACACTATTTAGATAATTAACACTTATTCATTTCAAATATTCCCACTTCGCCATCATGCTGTAAAATTTGTTAGCATTTGATAGTTCAGTATTGAACGTGGACAATTGCCGATGTAAGACTGCCAACAGTAATTTATTTTTTTATAGTGTGAATTATATTACTGAACTTGAATTTATTTAGGATTTCATTACTTAAACGAACAGCAATGCTTTAATTAAATAAATCTTTTCCGCGTTGTCTTTCCCAGCTGACTCAATAGCACCTCAACAATATGCTCAAAGGCAAAATGTTCAAACGTGTGGTAAGTAAATTCGAAGCCTAATCGATTATTATCGTCGCTAAATAGCACAAAAAATTGTGCAATGTTGTCCTGTATACGTGTGACCTAAGTGCCTTAGCTCCTGAATGTGGCGCTGATCGTAAGGTTTTTTCAGTGAAGTAACCCAAATAGTTAAGGCACTTAGTCCGGCGATAGCTCCAAAGTGCATACATGGCAGAATAGATTGAGCTGATTAGGGTCGATTTATTCGGTGGTAGAAGCGGGAGCCCTGAGTCGTCAATCCTTTAAGACGGCGTCTGCTTTTTACGCTTAGTCCATTAAGGTGATGGATGGAGTAACCCGCTGGTGATTAATGCTCCTGCCCCGAAATCCTGCTCCATTCAGAAGCAGAATTCCGGCATGATATTCCCCCCCCGGAGCTGAGGTTGTGCCGATGAAAAAGTCACGATTCACCGAGGAGCAGATTGTCTTTGCCCTGAAGCAGGCTGAGCTGGGTACGCCCGTACCGGAAGTCTGCCGCAAGCCAGACATTTCTGATGCCACGTTCTACACCTGGCGCAAAAATTACGGCGGGATTTCTCCTTCAGAACTGAAACATATGCGGCAGCCTGAAGAGGAAAACCTTCGCCTGAAGAAGCTGGTTGCCGATCTGAGCCCCGACAAGGCCATGCTGCAGGACGTGCTGGCAAAAAAGAGCTGACGCTGGCACTGCAGTTTCACATTTGGTCAGCTTATGTTGCTTGCGAGCATTCCTGACCGCCTATGCCAGCATCTTGGGTGAAGTTACATTCATTTTATCCCCCATGACAGATATTTTCAGCATATACGCTTTAGAAGATAAACATATGTTCTTAAAAGGAAATATCATTTGAAGTCTTGCGAAACTCTATTTTCGTATCCATTTACTTTATGTATAAACGCAAAAGACATTGTTAACGACACTTTATAACAGCATGATAGACCATCAAAATCGTAGTTGGTGATAAACCAACCATATTTTTACCATTAAAACTCAAATAATTACCAATAAAACCATCAAAGCAATCTTATCAATCTTCCGTTTTCAGACTTTGTTTAACTACTAGAATCATGCAACTTATCACTTCAAAAATGAGATTGAGAGACAGCATTACGGCAGACAGCTCTGCCGCTGTAAATAACTTATCCTTAGAAGGAATCAACTCATGCTTAGGGTAATTTATTAGAGGTAAGTCATAATTTCGGAGGTACGGCAAAAAAATTGTTGCGCCTAAACAGATTACAAGTAATTTCAGATCAACCTCTAAACTTTCTAAGTAACTTGTAAAGCTTGAGCGTTTATGACCCTTATTGATGACCGCCAGAATGCCAAAAATTACAGAGATCCCTGCAGTAATCCCTCCGAGTACTGAGCCGATCACCCCTGCCGATGCCTGCTCAAGCAGGGTATAAACCTGTTTATCGGTTGACGATAACGCTAAGCATAATATGAATAGAGCTATAGCTTTAATCCAGAGGCCTAGATTCTTCATTTTTGTATGTGTACCTGTTTTGATGTAATGCTATGATTTCTTTGATATCCCTCGGTGAGTAACCATCTAACTGAATTTCTGAAATCTCACCTTCGATAAGCACTATCTTGGCCGTTTGATTACTGGATACAGTTGTAGGTTTTGATTTAAATGTTTTTCGACCTTTAATTAACCAAGAACCACCACCATCTTTTACCCAATCAACAAAAACAGATGCCCAATGAGAACCTTTAAGCTTTAAATTACCATCCGTGTTTTCAAATGTTGTGGTTACAGCATTTGCATTAGTATCTTCCTCAAGCTTTCGCAAATCGTCAGTTAAGGCCTGCTTGCTACTTCCGAAAATATTCGGAGTAATCAACGTAAAACTAACTTTATCAATAAACTGAAGACTATGATATTCCGACCAAAAATCTTCCATTTCAAGGCAAGCTTCGATAAATACTCTTAGCCCCAATTGAGCCAAATAATCGTTGTTAGCAAGGTCTTCAAATGCCTTAGCGACTTGATGGGCATCCTTAAATACCGCTGTTTTCTTCTCGACCAATAACACTTGCTCTTCTCTATCCCAGATCCATACGATAGGTGGATAATTGTCGACATCGAACTCGCGAAAATCCTTATCATGTCCTTTAATTTTTTGCTGTTTTGATATGACCCCAGCCATGACGCCTTCAGTGGGTTTTATACTCAGCTTCAAGGTGTAGCTGGTTTTCTTATGAACGGATGGTGTTGATGATGTCAGATGTAACTTTTGCGCGCTGGATACTATGGCATTTTCAAAATGCACAATGTCTTTTTGAACAGATCCCTTTGAAAAAAGATCAGGGTCGCGTGGTCTCATTAACACACGTAAAGCGAACAATTGCATAAGAAAACCCCTGTAAATTAATTGATTTTATTATTCCATAAAACCAAGTACCTACAAGAGGTTAAATTTTTTCTTAACTGTATAAAAACACAGTACCACTAAATGGGACCAAATTCAAACTTTGATTTTCTCTTAGTTTTTAGCATTGCCATCACAGTGCAGAGCTGTCTAACTAGGCGATTGATGCCCTAAAAGTCTATTGACATCAACACCTTTTGCTTCGTAAATGCTGCTAAGGAACCTTGCTCGTGATGCACCTAGAGCATCACCCCCCAACTTAATCTCTACTTTATCCCTCAATCAACTCACCGACTCCACCTCATCCTGCACCGCCATCAGTATCAACTCTGACTTTGATACCAGCAAATCTTTCGGCTTCCCGCCTCGCAGCCTGCGGTTTGCCAAAACAAACTAGATGGCCAGCCCCCACGGCGTTGTGCGTTCCTTGAACAGTGAGAGAATCAGCCTGACAATCTTGAGAGGCCGCGCTTTCTCATCCAGAACATAATCCGGATACAAATCTTTCCCGTCGACCTTCAACGGAAATGTCTTCCCGGCGACTCTCCAGCCTTTAGTACCTGCGTCAGGAGCGGCAGAACGGAAACCCGCTTTTGCTGATAACTCATACGCTGTCAGCCATTCCGAGTCGGCCAGTATTCTGGCTTTCAACTCCTTCAGTTGTCGGTCATTACGTTCTTGGGAGCTCATATGGTTGAGTGTGCCTCCCGGCGACTTTTTGGAGCCATACGGCACAACATGCCTGAACCGATTCGCATCCAGGTAATCCGTCCACCATTGCAGCATTAGCCTACGCTCCCCAAGATGTTCCGCCTTGTGGATGTAGGCATGTAGGCAGCTCGAACAGAGCTACGCTCTTGATGGCTCATCTGCTTTTCCACTGCACCCCTCGACCAAAAATTTTATTAAATCAATAAGATACAAGGCATCACCCTGAATCCATGCCCACAGACTTCCATTTTCATGTCATAACCCATCACTATCAGCGCCTTGTTCACCGTGTTCTCACTCATCGGCTTAAGCGGATCGTGATCGCCAACGAAGATTAGCTCTCGGTTCCCATTCATGCTTTTGACCTTTTCCAGAATAGCTAAGGCCTGACGCGATATCCTTCCAAGGGTTCTGTGTGGTTACAAACATTATCGAACCGGGAAATACCCGCAGTTGTACCCGCATCAGTAAGTTGATGTGGATTGAATCAGGTTGACTTAAGTTAAGTGAAAATCAAAAAAAAGCCTTGCAGCTACTGAATCCCAGACACAAAAAAAGCCGCTCGTAAGCGACTTAAGTTGCATCAGATGGTGCCGAAGGCCGGACTCGAACCGGCACGTATTTCTACGGTTGATTTTGAATCAACTGCGTCTACCGATTTCGCCACTTCGGCACTGAAGAGGATGCGGAAAACGTGGGCGATTATACCGTTACGCGCTTGCGGCGCAACCGGAATCGATGGGGATGTGCGCTAAGCGTCGAAAAAAGCAGCGCTGCCAAAAACGCTGCGCAAAACCCCGGCAGTCGCCTCCGGAACACTCCCAAACTCGCGCGCGGCGGCCACTTCTCCGGAACTTTCTGCCGCCGCATGCCTCTTAACCACAACTGACGCAGTCAGACGTATAAGCACAACGAGGTTGAGATGAAAAAAGCAACACAACGGTTAGTTTGGGGATGGGGTATCGCAGCGGCACTGGTGGCCGGTAGCGCATCGGCGGCGAGCTGGCAGGATCAGCTGAGCAGCGCCGCATCGCAGCTGTCGCAGCAGAACAGCGGCAACACCGCCACCAGCAACACGCAGAACGGCGGCCTGTCGCTCTCTTCGCTCAGCGGCCTGCTGAACGGCGGCGATAAAGCGGTGAGCGCCAACAGCATGACCAACGCCGCTGGCGTGATGGAATATTGCGTGCAGCACAACGTGGTGGATAACAACGTGAAGTCGGTGAAAGATCAGGTGCTGAGCAAGCTGGGCCTGAGCAGCACCACCGCGCAGCAGCAGAAAACCGATTACCAGCAGGGGCTGCAGGGCCTGCTGAACACCGGCAACGGTCAGCAGCTGAATCTGCAGAGCCTGAGCAACTCGCCGATGGGTGAGAAGCTGAAAACCAAAGCCTGCGATGTGGTGCTGAAGCAGGGCAAAAAATACATCGGCATTTGATTCCTTCGCGCGGGTTCAGAGGCCGCCTTCCTGCCGTCTGAATCGCCGCTCACCTTATGCCAGCCGGCGCGGGCTGTCCCCCGCGCCCTCTTCTCTCGCCACGTAGCCGCTAAACCCTCAACAACGTCAGCGTCGCATCCGCCACGCGCGCCAGCAGCGCCCTCGCCTGTTCAAACGACTGAATATTGGTGTAGCCAATCACCAGGCCATAGCGCTTTTGCGTCTGCGCGTACCAGCCCGACAGCGGCCGCACGTATAGCGCCTGCTGCGCCCACAGCGTCGCCAGCGCCACGTCCTGGGTGCCACGCCGCAGAAACGCCACGATGTGCATACCACCGTCGGTCAGTTCAAAGGTAAACAGCCCCGGAAAGCTGGCTTCGATGGCCTCCAGCATCATGCGGCGGCGCTGATGATACAGGATGCGCATCTTTTTGATATGGCGATAAAAATGCCCTTCGCTGAGGAACTGCGCGAGGATCTTCTGCGGCAGCAGCGGCAGGCCGGTTTCCAGAATCTCGCCCAGCTCGCCGAACTGTGCCAGCGTGTGCTGCGGCATCACCAGATAGCCGATGCGCATCGCCGGCATCATGGTTTTGCTGAAGGTGCCGGTGTAGATCACCCGGTCGTGCACATCCAGGCTTTTCAGCGCCGGAATCACCTTACGCGTGTAGTGAAATTCGCCGTCGTAATCATCCTCAATAATCCAGCTGTCATGCTGCTGCGCCCACGCCAGCAGCTGATGCTTGCGCGGCAGCGACAGGCTGACCGCCAGCGGGCTCTGGTGCGTCGGCGTCACCACCGCAAAGCGCGCGTCGGCGTGATAGCGCAGCAGATAATCCACGTCGACGCCCTGCCCATCCACCGGCACATAGTGCAGGTTGGGTGCGATGCGCTTCAGCAGCTGCTGGCCGAAGAAGTAGCCGGGATCTTCAAACAGCACTTTGTCGCCCGGCTGCGCCAGCACCGCCAGAATCAGTCGCAGGTTGGCGCGGTAGCCACTGGTGACGAAGATCTGTTCCGGCTGGCAGTTGAGGCCGCGCGAAATGTTCAGGTAGCTGGCGATGGCCGCCCGCAGCGGCGCATATCCCATCACCGGCGGTATCATGATCTCGTCCGGTCGCAGGCTGCGCGCCGCTTTCGCCGACAGCAGCCGCCACTTTTTATGCGGAAACTCGTCCAGCGCCGGGATGCCGAGTCGCAGCTCGCCTTTGCTTTCGGTCACCGGCAGCAGCGCGGGCGTCGTCGCCGGTGCGCGCGGTGGCGTAGCTGCGCTCGCCAGCTTCAGCTGCGGATTGACGCGCGTGCCCTTCGCACCCTGGCTGACAAAATAGCCTTCGCCGATGAGGATTTCATAGGCGGCCTCCACCGTTTTACGCGCCACCTGCAGCTCGCCCGCCAGCACGCGGATCGCCGGTACGCGGTCGCCCGGCCGGAGCTGTCCGGCAAGAATCTGCTGCCGGAAGCGCTGGTAAATCTCTTTGTAACCCACGCGTCACTCCTTTCTCAGCCACTGCGCTATGTCCTACCTGTTTTCACGCGTAATGGCCCTGTTCGCTCAGACATAGCAGTTTAAGATGCAGGCATTCCCCTCGCAATACGGATGACAGCCATGAAGATTGTGCATTACGCCACCGCAGAACAACTCGCGCGCTGCTACCGGCTGATGCGTGCGCTGCGCGGGCGGCTGGCGGATGAGGCGCAGTTTATCGCTCAGGCGCAGCGTCAGCAGGCGCAGGGTTATCGCCTCGCTGGTATCGAACATCAGGGACAGCCAGCGGTGCTGGCCGGTTATCGCCTGCTGGAGAATTTTATCCATGGCAGCTTCTGCTACGTCGATGACCTGGTGAGCGATCCCGCGCTGCGCGGTCAGGGCTTCGGCGCCGCGCTGCTCGACGGCTTAGCAGTGCTGGCGCGTGAGTACGGCTGCAGCCGCATGGTGCTGGATACCGCAATCAGTAATACCCGGGCGCAGGCGTTTTATCAGCGCTGCGGCTATCAGGCGCTCGGCCTGCATTTTTATCGCTCTATCGTATGAGGAATCACTGCATGAATGTTCTGCACATTAAAGTCAGCCCGGATCTGGCGGGATCGGCGTCGCGCATCGCCTCGGCGCGCCTGATCGAAAAGCTGCGCAGCCGCCATCACGATCTGCACGAGACGGTGCTGGATCTGGCGCAACAGCCGCTGCCGCATCTGGATGCCTTCACCATCAGGGCTTTTTTTACCCCACCGGAGGCGCGTGATGAAGCGCAGCGTAACGCCATTCGCACCTCGGAACAGCTGGTGGATCAGCTGTTTGCCTGCGACACCCTGGTTATCTCATCGCCGATGTGGAACCTCGGGCTGCCGTCGGTGCTGAAAGCCTGGTTCGACCATATTACCCGCGCCGGCCGCACCTTCGCCTTTACGCCCGAAGGCACCAAAGTCGGGCTGGTGAGCGGCAAAAAAGTTTACTGCGTGATGGCCAGCGGCAGCGTGTTTGCCCACGGGCCCTTTATGCAGGATGACCAGTTCACGCCGTACGTGCGCGCGGCGCTGGCGTACATCGGCATCAGCGATGTGCAGTTTATCCGCGTCGACGGCACGCACGACCCGCTCAGCCGTGCCCGCGCGTTACCCGAAGCACTCGAAACCATCGAACGTCTGTTCTGACGGAGGAAAATCATGACTCAACGCGTTAACCATTTCAAAACCACCCCGGCGCTGGCCAAAGCGATGTCGGATTTGTCGAATAGCGTCGCCAGCGCGTCGCTGGAGAAGTCGCTCAGGCATCTGGTGGATATCCGCGCCTCGCAGCTCAACCACTGCGCGTTCTGCCTCGATATGCACATCAAGCAGGCGGCGATTGACGGCGAGCACGAGCTGCGGCTGCACCATGTGGCGATCTGGCGTGAATCGCCGCTGTTCAGCGCGCGGGAGAAAACTGCCTTTGCCCTGACCGAAGCGCTGACGCGCATTGGTGAGCACGGCGTTGACGAGGCGCTGTACGGCGAGCTGCGCGCGCACTTCTCCGAGGTGGAGATCAGCGAGCTGACCTTTAAGATCGCGGTGATCAATACCTGGAACCGGCTGATGATCCTGTCGCAGATGGCACCCGGCGCGCTCGACAGCGCTTACGGGCTGGATCGTGCTGATTTGCGGTAATTTTTATCGCCAGTGGCTGCGGCTGCTGGCGATAGCATGTTTTTCTGCGCGCCCTGACGCTATAGTGAAGTTTTGCACCACACAGGACACCGCGCATGAAAGGCATCAACATTGCGATTTACTTCGATCCCGACCTGATTCGCATCTGCGTTCACCAGCCGGATGACAGCTACCTCAGCCAGACGTTTCATTACGCCGACAGCGTGATTGAGGAGATTTATCAGTGGCTGGAGCAGTTCACGCCGGGTCGCACCCACATTTGCCTGATTGAGCACGACACCGCCGATATCCTCGCCGATGAGCTGGTGGACAACGGTTATCACGTGCATCAGGTAAGCCAGCATGCGCTGCTCAGCTGGTTCGCCAGTGAGCCGCCCGCCACGCCGGACGGCTCGCCGGTGCGCGCGCTGCTGCGCTATCTGGAGAACGAGAAGCCGGCAGAGTATCAGTCACGCACGCCGCAGATTGAAGCGCTGATGGAGTTGCTGGATGAGCTGGACGATCTGGAAGGCGTGGAGAGCGAGGAAGATGAGGATAACCTGCCGGATAACGTGCTGCGCCTGATGAAGCAGAAGAAAATCAGCGCCAGCGACGCCGCCCAGCGCCTGCTGCCAGACGTGAATGAACGCATTCGCGAGCATCTGATTCATTATCCCGAGCTGATGACGCCGGATCTGCTGGAAGATTTTTTCCCCGAGCTGCTGGAAGCGATGGAAACGCCGAAGCATTGATGCTGTCCAGGTGTGCATAAATGCGCACCCTACAGAATTTTCATTGCGTTACGTGGTCATGGCGGTGCGCATGAATGCGCACCCTACGAAAAAAATCGGTGCACAGGATATCGGAGGGTCGCCATTCATGGCGACCGTTGCGCTGGCAGCTGCGCGCATGAATGCGCACCCTACGAAAAAAATCGGTGCACAGGATATTGTAGGGTCGCCATTCATGGCGACCGTTGCGCTGGCAGCTGCGCGCCTGATATTAACCAGGGAATAAATCATGCTGGAACTGTTCAAAGCCATCGGGCTCGGCCTGGTGGTG
>Ga0268256_1001766_pt1 | contig 12199 bp, 10 predicted proteins | sample AgamicAtAmrz_FD_200247 | JGI IMG/M metagenome (GOLD analysis project Ga0268256, IMG submission 200247) | Agave microbial communities from Guanajuato, Mexico - At.Am.rz (v2) (version 3) | ecosystem: Host-associated > Plants > Roots > Rhizosphere | place: Guanajato, Mexico | collected 2012-06-07
ACGCTCGGCGCGAATACGCTTCACGGAGGCGAGACGCTCTCCGTCACGCAACAGCACCGTATCCTTTTCGGCGGTATGGCGCAGCAGGCTGCGCGCCAGCGTGACGGCCTTGCCCTCCTGCTTCAGGCGGAAATAGGCCCAGGCGCCCTCCTGATAACGATCGATCAGCCCGGCTTCACCGAGCAGCTTGAGATGTCGGGAAATGCGAGGCTGCGACTGACCGAGAATTTCGGTAAGATCGGTCACTGTGAGATCGCCGGCCGCCAGTAGCGCCAGAAGGCGCAGCCTAGTCGGCTCGCCGACCGCCTTCAGCACGTCTACTACGTCATCCAAACCGAGTTTAACCAGATCCGTCATTTCACACCCAATCAAGATATAAAGATATCTTTATGTGATTTGAATGAACTCCGCAAGAGCTAATCACCGAAGAGACCAGTAGAGCGTCGGAAATCTGTTAGTTTTTGTCGGCGGGGGAATATATGCGTCCTGCTTAAGGCAAAGAAAAACCCCGGACCTGCCGGGGTTCTCCATGACGGAAAGACAGCAAACTTTATCGTGTCAGGCGCTTGTGCGCCTGGCTGCCCGGATTGAGAGCATCGGGGCCGAGGCGGCGGACCTTGTCCTGTTCGTAATCTTCGAAATTGCCTTCGAACCATTCGACATGACCTTCGCCTTCAAAGGCCAGGATATGCGTGGCCAGGCGGTCGAGGAACATGCGGTCGTGGCTGATGATGATGGCGCAACCGGCGAAGTTTTCGAGTGCGCTTTCCAGCGCGCCCAGCGTTTCCGTATCGAGGTCGTTGGTCGGTTCGTCGAGCAGAAGCACGTTGCCGCCGGACTTCAGCATCTTGGCGAGGTGCACGCGATTGCGCTGACCGCCGGAGAGACTGCCGACCTTCTGCTGCTGGTCGCCGCCCTTGAAGTTAAAGGCGCCGCAATAGGCGCGCGAGTTCATGTCGAACTTGCCGAGCTTGATGATTTCGGCGCCACCGGAGATTTCCTCCCATACCGTCTTGTTGCCATCAAGCGCGTCGCGGCTCTGGTCGACATAGCTGAGATGCACGGTCTCGCCGATGCGGATCGAGCCGGAATCCGGCTTTTCCTGCCCGGTGATCATCTTGAACAGGGTCGTCTTGCCGGCGCCGTTCGGGCCGATAATGCCGACGATGCCGCCGGGCGGCAGCTTGATCGACAGATCGTTGATCAGCGTGCGACCTTCGAAACCCTTGGTGATGCCCTCCATCTCGATCACCACCTGGCCGAGACGCTCGCTGACTGGAATGATGATCTGCGCATCGCCAGGACGCTGATTTTCGGCAGCATCGACCAGCTGTTCGTAAGCGTTGATACGCGCCTTGGACTTGGCCTGACGGGCCTTGGGGCTGGAGGCGATCCATTCCTGTTCGCGGCTGATCGCCTTCTGGCGGCCAGCTTCTTCGCGGGCTTCCTGAAGCATGCGCTTGGCCTTGGCCTGCAGATAGGCCGAGTAGTTACCTTCGTAGGGAATGCCGCGGCCACGGTCGAGTTCGAGAATCCAGCCGGTAACATTGTCGAGGAAGTAGCGGTCGTGGGTGATCATCATCACGGCACCCGGATAGTCGCGCAGGTGCTTTTCCAGCCAGGCAATGGTCTCGGCATCGAGATGGTTGGTTGGTTCGTCGAGCAGCAGCAGGTCCGGCTGCGAGAGAAGCAGGCGGCAAAGCGCGATACGGCGGCGCTCACCACCGGAAAGGCTGGTGACTTCGGCATCGCGCGGCGGGCAGCGCAATGCATCCATCGCCATTTCCACCTGGCTTTCCAGATCCCAGAGGTTCTGGCTGTCGATGATATCCTGGAGCTTGGCGCCCTCTTCCGCCGTCTCGTCGGAATAGTTCATCATCAATTCGTTGTAGCGATTGAGGATTTCGGTTTTCTTGGCAACGCCTTCCATGACGTTTTCGAACACCGTCTTGTTGGGATCGAGCTGCGGCTCCTGCGGCAGGTAACCGATGGTGGCGCCTTCAGCCAGCCAGGCTTCGCCGGTATATTCCTTGTCGAGGCCGGCCATGATGCGCAGCACGGTCGATTTACCTGCGCCGTTCGGACCGAGAATACCGATCTTGGCGTCGGGGTAGAAGGAGAGATGGATATTCTCGAGAATTTTCTTGGCGCCATAGGACTTATTCAGACCGGCCATATGATAAATGAACTGACGTGCCATAGCTTGGGTTGCTCCACGGACGAATAGCGTTGCGATTTGTGCCGCTATGTAGGGGAAACCCCGCCCTCGGGCAACGGCGAAACCTCGTCCGAGGGCATTATCCGCGTCAGAAAAGCCGCATTTTCTCAGAAGCCGGCCGCGTCCACCACACCCCGATCGCAACCGAAGGCGGTGCTGCCGGCACCTTGGATCAGTTTGGCGAGCCGCGGCTCGTTGCCCTGTTGGGGATCGATTGCATCCTCCGAGAGGCCGATGGTCAGTTCCGAAATCATCCTGACATCGCCGACACGGCGGCAGCTCATCTTGATGCGCGCGTTGGCACCCTCGCCAAAACTCTGGTCAAAAGCGGCCTTGATGCTCTCGGCATCCAGCTCCTTACCGATATTCTGGGCGAAGAGATCGCGCACGGCCGACGTATTGAGTTCGGCAATCAAGCCAGCGGCGATGGAGAAATATTGGTCCGCACTCAGCTTCGTGCAGGTGCCGTGCTTGATCCATTCATGCCGTTCCAGGCCGGATTGGGTGCCCGGCATTGCCTTATCGAGCTTCACCTTCACGTCTTGCGAAAGCTGGACCGCGGGCAGGTCCTTCCAGTCACGGCCACGATCCGCCTGTTTCAGATCCTCGGAAACATCGCAATATTCCTGCCGCATCGGCCAGAGACCATGCAGGGAGAAATTCGTCGCGTCATGATTGTCCGACGACTGGTTGCGGCATTCCGCCTTCTTCTGGTTCGTCTGACAAAATGCCGGCTCCCAGCTTGCCGCCAGGATAAAGCGCGTCCGTCCACGGCTATGCTCCTGCGCCATAGCGCTAGCTGCCGCCCCGACCGAAACGAGCACAACCGTAAATACCCGAAGCCACTGCTTCATTCGTACCTCCAACTAGAACATTATAGGAACAAATAAGCAGTTTGAGCGAGCGGGCGCAATCCTGAATCGCAGCGCGCGGAAAGATTTATTTCTGTGAGCTTTACCACCTATCCATTGCAATCGGGCGGATGATAACCTTTCGTCCAACTGGGGAGGAACGGATCTATGTTCGCCGAGACGAAGCGCCTGAAAAGTCCGACGGGCGCAACCCTTGCCTATCATCATTTGCCGGCGGTAACCGATGCTCGCGGCATCCTGCTGATATCGCACGGTCTTGCCGAGCATTCTCGCCGATATGAGGCCTTTGCCGATGCGATGGCAGGCCAAGGTTTTCATGTCTACGCTCACGATCATCGCGGTCACGGGGAGACCATCGCTCACGATGCGCCGATTGGCCGCTTTGCGCGAAGAGATGGAGTGGGATTGGTCATCGCCGACGTGCTCGCCGTGCGCGAGCTAGCCGCAAGTGCCCATCCCGGCCTGCCGATCATCCTGTTCGGGCATTCCATGGGCGGATTGATCAGCCTGAACACCGTCGTCACGCATCCGGGCAAGTTCGATGCGGTCACCGTCTGGAATTCCAATTTCAATCCGGGCCTTGCCGGCCGCGCCGCCCAACTCATTCTGAAAACGGAGCGCATGTTCAAGGGATCGGACGTCCCGAGCGGACCGCTGCCGAGACTGACCTTCAGCACGTGGGGTAAATCGATCGCCAACTGCCGCACCGATTTCGACTGGCTCTCGCGCATTCCCGAGCAGGTGGAGAAATATATCGCCGATCCGCTTTGCGGCTTCGATGCCTCCGTCTCACTCTGGCTGGACCTGTTCGAACTCACTTTCCGCGCACCACGGAAGGCGCACCTCAATCGTCTCCGGCGCGACATGCCGATCCATCTCGTCGGCGGCGGCAAGGATCCGGCGACCGACAATGCGAGAGCGATCTCCTGGCTGGCAAAGCATTTGAAAAAAGCCGGCTTCTCTCGTATCACCACCGAAATCTATCCCGACATGCGGCACGAGACGATCAACGAAATCGGTGCCGAGGAAGCCATTTCCAACTTCGCCAAATGGTGCAAGAGCGTAACGGCAAGTACCTGATTCTCAAGGAAATCCTGCAATGAACACCTCCAGCGGCTCCTCGGTCCGATTGCCGCAATCGGAGCTGACCTTCGGCCTGTCGATGATGTTTCTATCCGTCGTCCTCTCGCCGGTCATGGATATCTTCTCCAAACTCGCGGCAACCACCATTCCGCCGGCTGAAGTCACCGCTGCACGCTTCATCTTTCAGTCGCTCTTTGCCCTGCCAATGATGGCGTTGCGCGGGCAGTGGGGCGTATGGTCGTGGCGCCATAGCGGCGTGCACGCGATCCGCGCCGCCCTTTTGACGCTGTCCATGGTCTCGTTCGTGACCGCGTTGCAGGTCATGGAAGTGGCCGATGCCATTGCCATCTTTTTCGTCGAGCCGATGATGCTAACCATCCTCAGCAGTATATTCCTCAAGGAAACCATTGGCTGGCGTCGTTACACGGCCTGCGCAGTCGGCTTTCTTGGTGCCATGCTAATCATCCAGCCGAGCTTTCAGGAAGTCGGTTTCGTTGCCCTGTTGCCCATTGTCACGGCACTCTGCGTTGCAGTTTATGTGATGATCACGCGCGTCGTCTCACATAGCGAAGATGCGTGGCCTCTGCAGTTCCAAACGGGCCTATGGGGCATAGGCTTCAGTCTGATCCTGCTTGGCATCGGCAAGGCGACGGGATCTGTAATCTTTTATCCGGTTATTCCGGATCTCACGGCAATGCTCTATTTGCTCGGCGTCGGCGCAACTGCGGCGGCCTCTGGCATCCTAACGGTCTATGCCTATCGCGCAGTACAAGCCTCGACGCTTGCGCCGCTGCAGTATTTCGAGATCGTTTCGGCAACGATCCTCGGCTGGCTCGTCTTCGACAATTTCCCGGATGCGATCAAGTGGCTCGGCATCCTCATCATCATCGGCTCAGGGCTTTACATTCTCTGGCGCGAGCGGCGCTTTGCTTCCAGACCGGTATCCGATACATCTGAAACGGCATTCACGCCTTAAGCGGGAGAGCGGACAGACATGACAGAACAAAAGACCACGAAACCTCCGCTGTCCGGTATTCGCGTCATCGAACTCGCCCGCGTGCTGGCCGGTCCCTGGGCCGGACAGATGCTGGCCGATCTCGGCGCCGATGTCATCAAGGTGGAAAATCCCGACGGCGGCGACGACACCCGCCAATGGGGGCCACCCTTCGTCGAGGGCAAGGACGGCGAAAATCTCTCTGCCGCCTATTATCACGCCGCCAATCGCGGCAAGCGCTCGGTAATCGCCGATCTCAAGACCGAGGAAGGCCAAGAGCTGGTGCGCCGCCTGGTGAAGATAGCCGACGTGGTGATCGAGAATTTCAAGCTCGGCGGCCTGATGAAGTATGGGCTGGATTATGAAAGCCTGAAGAAGATCAATCCCCGCATCGTCTATTGCTCGATCACCGGCTTCGGCCAGACCGGACCCTATGCCAATCTCGCCGGCTATGACTATATCGTCCAGGGCATGTCCGGCTTCATGTCGATCACAGGCGAACCGGACGGACAGCCGATGAAAGCGGGCGTTGCGATCGCCGATATCTTCACCGGCATCTATGCCGTTTCCGCGATCGAAGCCGCCCTGATCCACGCTCTGAAGACTGGAGCAGGACAGCTCATCGACATGGCGCTGCTCGATGTGCAATCGGCCGTACTGGCCAACCAGAACATGAATTATCTGATCTCCGGCAAGCCGCCCGTACGGCTCGGCAACTCTCATCCGAATATCTCACCCTATGAAGTCGTGCCCACCGCCGATGGCTATCTCATCCTTGCTGTCGGCAATGATGGACAGTTCCGGCGCCTATGCGCCATTCTCGGGGTGGAAACCCATGCCGATGACGAGCGCTATGCGACCAACAAGACTCGCGTCGCCAACCGCAACGAGGTACGCGCCTTCATCTCGTCGGAGACGCTGAAGTGGAATAAGGCAGAGCTGCTGAAAGCTTGCGAGGCCAACGCCGTTCCGGCCGGTGCCATCAACACGATCGAGGATATGTTCGCCGATCCGCAGATTGTGGCGAGGGGCCTGAGGATCGATCTCGAAGATAGCGCCGGCACCGTCATTCCGAGCGTGCGCACGCCAATCGTGCTGTCGGAAACGCCGCTAACCTATACGCGGCCAAGCCCGCGCCTCGGCGAACATCAGGAGGAAGTTCTGGCTGAATTGGCCGAACTGGAGGGAAAGGCGGGGACATGAAGCGAACGGGCGGGCAACTCATCGTCGAGGCGTTGAAGGCCAATGGCGTGCAGCGCATATCCTGCGTGCCGGGGGAGAGCTTTCTCGCCGTGCTCGATGCGCTGCATGACAGCGACATCAAAGTGCTCGTCTGCCGCCAGGAGGGTGGTGCGGCGATGATGGCGGATGCCTGGGGTCGATTGACCGGCGAACCCGGCATTTGCATGGTCACCCGCGGCCCCGGCGCCACAAACGCTTCTGCCGGCCTTCATATAGCCCGGCAGGATTCGATCCCGATGATCCTGTTCATCGGTCAGGTCCAGCGCGATGCCCGCGAACGCGAAGCCTTTCAGGAAGTGGAGTTTCGGAGAGCCTTTACCGAATTCGCCAAATGGGTCGGCGAAATCGACGATGCCGCCCGCATTCCGGAATTCGTCACCCGCGCCTTCGCTGTGGCAACATCTGGTCGCCCCGGTCCCGTGGTGCTGACCCTCCCCGAAGACATGCTGCGCGATGAAGTCGAAGCGCCGCAAGCACTGCCCTACGTCCCAGTTGCTGCCCATCCGGGCCGCGGCCAGCTTGCAGAGCTTAACCAGCGTCTTGCGGCTGCGCAGCGGCCGATGGTCATTCTCGGCGGCACGCGCTGGAACGAAGAAGCGGTTGCCGGCATCAGACAATTCGCCGAGCGTTTCAAGCTCCCGGTTGGCTGCTCCTTCCGCCGGCAGATGCTGTTCGACCATCTGCATCCAAACTATGCCGGTGATGTCGGCATCGGCATCAACCCGGCGCTGGCAAAGGAAATCAGGGAAGCGGATCTGCTGATCCTTCTCGGCGGCCGCCTCTCCGAAATGCCCTCGTCCGGCTACACGCTTGTCGATATCCCCTACCCGCGCCAGCAGCTTGTCCACATCCATCCCGATCCCTCGGAACTCGGCCGCGTCTATCGCCCGGCTCTGGCAATTTGCGCCAGCCCGACGGATTTCATTGCGGCTCTCGCGGATTTGGACCCGCCGCACGAAACGTCTTGGGCAGAGCGCACCGAACGCATGCACGCTGCCTATCTTGCCTGGTCGAAGACACCGCAAGAGTGCCCCGGCGCCGTCCATATGGGCCGCATCATGGATTGGATCGAAGCGAATACAGCCGATGATGCGATCTTCACCAACGGTGCCGGTAACTACGCGACCTGGCTGCACCGCTTCCATCGCTTCCGCCGTTTCAACACGCAGGCGGCACCCACCTCCGGCTCGATGGGCTATGGCCTGCCGGCTGCGGTTGCCGCGAAACAACTCTTTCCCAAGCGCGAAGTGATCTGCTTTGCCGGCGACGGCTGTTTCATGATGCACGGCCAGGAATTCGCGACCGCCGTCCAATACGGCCTGCCACTGATCGCCTTGGTCATCAACAACGGCATGTACGGCACCATCCGCATGCATCAGGAGCGGGAATATCCAGGTCGTGTCAGCGCCACGGCACTCGACAATCCTGATTTCGCGGCCCTTGCCGGCGCCTATGGCGGCCACGGCGAAACCGTGAAGGCGACGGCAGAATTCGGCCCGGCCTTCGAGCGGGCGCGAGCGAGCGGCAAACCGGCGATCATCGAAATCGCGCTCGATCCGGAAGCAATCACACCCTCCCGTACCTTGACGGAAATCGCGCAAGCAAAAGGCCGATGAGCGCGAGCCCACCGGCCTTTCAAAATCACTGATGGCAGGACTTAGTCGAGTGCTGCCGTCACGATGAATTCGACCTTGTACTTCGGTGCAGCGAGCTTGGCTTCGCTGGTCGCACGGGCCGGCGTGTTGGCCGGATCAACCCAGGCTTCCCAGGCGGCGTTCATTTCGGCGAAATAGGAGATGTCGGAGAGGTAGATGAGCGTCTGCAGGATCTTCGACTTGTTGGAACCGGCTGCAGCGAGCAGGCGGTCGACTTCGGCGAGTGCCGACTTGCACTGGTCGGTGACGCTTTCGCCTTCACCAACCTGGCCGGCGAGATAGACGGTGTTGCCATGGATGACAGCGCCGCTCATGCGGGCGCCAACGTCGATGCGCTTGATGCTCATGGTTTTCTCCTGATGTTGTTCTTCGACAGGTAAACAAGGCATGACCCATGGTCTGCCCTCAATCAAAAGGCCGGGGAAGGACCCGTTCAGCCGCGAATGTGATGCGTCTTCTGATAGATCGCCGTCGAGCGTGCGCCCGAGCGGCAATAGCCAAGCATCGGGCGCGGAAACTCGTCCAGCGCATCGACCATGCCCTGCACGGCCTCTTCGGTCACGCCCATCGGACCAACAGGCACATGGGTGATGTCCAGGCCGAGTTCCTTGGCGCGGGCTTCGATGACTCCGAACGGCGTCTGATCCGGGCTTTCGCCATCGGGGCGATGGCAGACGATGGACTTGAACCCCAGAGCCTTGATCTGGTCGAGATCCTCTACGGTGATCTGGCCTGACACCGAGTATTCATCGTCGATCGGGCGGATATCCATGGTTCATGTCCTCTCTAAAACCGTGGCATTGATCTACGCCGCGGCAGGGCAAGCGTCAACCGCGGCGCACTCTCAAACAAAGGCAAAATTGAGCATGAAATTGCGGGCTTCGCCGGGCTGGAGAATATTGAATTCGCCTGCTTCCTCAAGTTCGGACCGCGAGACCCAGCGATGCGAAACCGGCTCGATACCAAGCACGTGCGCAGGCGCGCGCTGATTGCGCCAGACCTGCAGGAACGGCAGCGTGTCCGTTCCGAACCGCACCCTCAGAGTCTTCCCGCCAATGGCCGCGATGGGGCCGAGGCTGATCTCTGCCCAATCCTCGCCCTTTTCTTGCGCCGGCACGCAGAAGATATCACCGCCCTCTTCGCCGAAGGTCCAGGGAAAGCCGCCGTTCTCCAGCATCTGTCCGGCAAGGCGCGTGCCGCTATCGAACCATTTGCCGCCGATGTTCATATGGTACATCAAAAAGACCGGCATCGCCTCGGTACTCGTATTGACGACACGATCGGCAAGTGAAACCTCGCCCGTGGCGCCATCGATCCGCCAAAGACGTTCCAGCCTTGCGGTGCGGCGTTCGGCTGTGATGACATCGATATCGGCGCGGCATTCCGCGTTGCCATTCTCGAATTTGGTCCAGAGAATTTTGGCTGGATGAGACGAGAAGGAACCGTGCAGCGGATAGCGCTTGCCTTCATAGGCGTCGGACATCGGCTCTGGATGGCGGATATGATCCGGCCCGCAGGTAAAGAGGAAGCCTTCCACGGAATGACTGATACGCGGATCGCCATCGTCGGGAACGGCACTTCCGGGCGCGAGATTATTGCCCTCAACGATGCAGACGCCGATATCCAGCACGGAGCCCTCGTCTAGCGTCAATTTCGGCCCCTTGGCCGCAGAAAAATCCATCATCCCTAAAATCCTCCCTGATCGGCGCCGAGCGCAGGTGCTGTCCCAAGGTGGCGCGCGACTGAAATAAACGGTTATTTGGCTTACCAAATCTTAACTTGAACCCTTGATCACATAAATTTTTATATTTTATTCAGCATGATAATCTAAATCTCCATACTGGCGTCAAAATTGCCATGTGTGTGTCAGCCGAACGACCATCCCGAGGATTCGACAGACGTGAACCGGTTCGTAAAATTGAGTTTTGCTCTGGCAACGACTGCCGCTCTATCTATGCTCGCGCTCACGGACGCGCAGGCGCAATATTATCGCAGCGGCAACGGCAACACGGTTCTCGTCACTCCCGACGGCCGGATCCTTGATCAGTATCCTTATGGTGGCGGATATTCCATGGCGCGCGACGGACGCGGCCGCCGGGTTCTGATCGATGCCTATGGCAATGTCGTCGCCACGGAGATGAAGGCCAGCACCTACTATCCCCGCGCCCCTGCTCGCGACAGCTACGTTGATAACGGCAGCCGCTATGGCGACACGCAGCTTTCCGACAACCGCAACTACCAGGACTATCGTCAGTATCGTACCGATAGCTACGGAAATTACGACGGCGCTCCCGATAATGGTTACGGTCAGCAGGATCGTGGCGTGATCACCGGCGGCATTCCGCGTGACAGCGATATCCAGCGCCAGCCGCTCGACAATCAGCCCTTGCCAGGCAAGGACCAAGGCCAGGCGAACCCGAATGGCAGCGACTATGCGTCGATCGATCCGCAGCAGAGCGCGCCTGACATCGTCAACAAGCCGGCACCGGCTGAACCCGTCATCACGCTCAAAGGCAAGTCGAAGATGGAGATCACCGCGCTGGAGGTCTTCCTCGCGCGGCAGGGTATTTCGCCTGGTGCGATCGACGGACGAATGGGCGCAAACGTCACAAAGGCAATCTATGCCTATCAACAGATGACCGGCCAGACGCTTGACCCGAACAATACCGACGCGATCCTCGAGCAGCTGCGCATGTCTGGCGGCATGCCGATCGTCAACTATACGATCACCGCTGCCGATGCCGCTGGTCCTTACGTCGCCTCGATCCCCGAGGACTATGCCGCCAAGTCCCAGATGCCTTCCCTCGGCTACACGTCGACGACCGAAATGCTAGCGGAACGCTTTCATATGGATGAGGGCTACCTGAAGGCACTCAATCCCGGCGTCGATTTCACCGTACCGGGCAGCACCATCAAGGTCGTCAATACCGGTCCCAGCAAGACGGGAACGGTCGCCAAGATCTTGGCAGACAAAGGCCGCAAGCAGGTTTTCGCCTATGACGCCAACGGCACGCTGATTGCAGCCTACCCGGCTAGCATCGGTTCCGCCGACACGCCCTCGCCGTCAGGCACGGTCACGGTCGAACGTGTCGCCTTCAATCCGGGCTATACCTACAATCCGAAAATCAACTTCCAGCAGGGCGCCAACGACAAGGTTCTGAACATACCGCCCGGCCCGAACGGCCCGGTCGGTACCGTCTGGATGGCTCTTTCGAAGCCGACCTACGGCATCCACGGCACACCGGATCCCTCGCGGATCGGCAAGTCGCAGAGCCATGGCTGCGTACGTCTTACCAATTGGGATGCGACCGAACTGGCCAAGATGGTCAAGCCTGGCGTCGTCGTCGAATTCGTGGATTGATTCCCAGACAGAGCTTCAATGAAAAAAGCCGCCGGATGACACTCGGCGGCTTTTTTGTTTGGCCTGATAAGCTGCCAATTTCATCCTAGATATCGGGGAGCTGAGCGCAGTATCAGAAGCAGTCGCGGAACAAAGCCTTGGTGTTTTCGAGCGTCATCGGCACCGGATTGCCGCCTGCACTCGGATCTTCGATCGCCATGGCGGAGAGCTCGTCGATCCGGTCGGGCGCGATGCCCATGGCAGACAGATTTTCCGGCACGCCGAGTTCCGAGCGCAGTTGCAGCACATAGTCGTAGAAGCCGTCGAACCCGCCCGAAATGCCGAGATAGGCGGCGGCTCGGGCAATCTTGTCCTCGATGGCCTTGCGGTTGAAGCGCAGAACGGCCGGCATGACGACGGCATTGGTCATGCCGTGATGGGTGTTGTAGACGGCGCCGATCGGATGCGAGAGCGCGTGAATGGCGCCAAGCCCCTTCTGGAAAGCCACGGCGCCCATGGCGGCAGCACTCATCATGTTGGCCCGGGCTTCGAGATCCGTTCCCTCACGATAGGCGCGCGGCAGGAATTCCTTGACCAGCCGCATGCCTTCCAGCGCGATACCGGCCGACATCGGATGATAGAAGGGTGAGGAATAGGCTTCCAGGCAATGGGCAAAGGCGTCCATGCCGGTGCCGGCGGTAATGATCTTGGGCATGCCGACGGTCAGCTCCGGATCGGCAATGACGACGCCGGGCAGGAATTTCGGATGGAAGATGATCTTCTTCACATGCGTCG
>Ga0268256_1001767_pt1 | contig 12193 bp, 11 predicted proteins | sample AgamicAtAmrz_FD_200247 | JGI IMG/M metagenome (GOLD analysis project Ga0268256, IMG submission 200247) | Agave microbial communities from Guanajuato, Mexico - At.Am.rz (v2) (version 3) | ecosystem: Host-associated > Plants > Roots > Rhizosphere | place: Guanajato, Mexico | collected 2012-06-07
CTCGGGCTCCGCCGCCTTGCGCGGTGCCTGCGGCGGCACCGAGCCTTCCTGTTTCCAGCGTACGTAGAGCAGGTCAGGCAGGTTTTTGATGATGTCGCGCAGGGCGTGGATGTTGGTGTCCGGCGCGTTGGAGCAGAACTGCAACCCCAGGTCGCCATGGCAGCGCTCGGCCTCCAGCGCGTCGTTGGGGAAGCCGAGCATGCGGCTCAGGCGCTTGGGCTTGGCGCCGGTGAGGCCGAATCGCTCGTCGAACAGCGACTCGCCGACCGACACCGTGATGGTCAGGTTGTCCGGCGTGACGACCGGGCCAAGGATGCCCGAGTCCGCTGGCGGAAGCTTCGGATCGACCTGGGGGACCGGGCCGCCGGCCATCAGGAAGCGAATGCGCTGGTCCAGCGTGCGGAACAGGCGCTCGAGATCCTGTTTGTCCTGCGCCAGGACATCGAAGGCGACGAACATCCCGGCGGTAGGACGCGGTGTCACCACCCCCGGTTGATGTTCGCCGATCCAGGCGTTGCGCTCTTGCGTGCGGTCGCTGTGCGGGGCTTCGGTGACCTTGGCCGGTGAGGGAGCCGCCAGCGCGTTGCCGGTGGCCATGGCGACGCCTGCCACACCAAGGCCTGCCAGCAGGCGGCGGCGCTCTTGGGATTGCGGGGCGTTACGGGTATCGCGGTCTGTCATCTGAGGCTCACTTGTCTTTACTGGTCGGCCAGGCCCAGGGCCTGATCGATGGCCGCGATCGCGCTGGCCAGTGCGTCGGCATCGGCTGCGATCTGCTGTTTCTGCGCCTGCGGCACCTGGTCGTAGGGCAGGTAGCCCTCGGCGCCGCGCAGGGCCTGCAGGTGCTGCTCGAAGCGAGTCATGGCGCTATCGATTGTCGCCAACGGCTCAGAGCCGTTCCTGGCCAGCAAGGGGCGCAACAGATCGATCACTTTGCGCACACCTTCGAGGTTGGCGGCAAAACCCGGCAGGTCGAGGTGGCTGTAGCGTTCCTCTTCGCCACTGCTGCGGATCTGCGCAAGGTTGTGCAGGCTGCGCACCACCGCCTCGGTGAATTGCTGCGGCGCGATGGACTGGGCAAGCAGTTGCGTCTTGAGTTCGCCCAGGTCGAGCAGCAGCGTCTCTGCCACCGGCGCCAACCCTGCGGTGGTGCGCTGTTGGAACAGGCCGTACTCGATGCGATGCAAACCCGTGAACGCCGGATCCTGCTCACGCTGTTCGAAGTAATCGGCGCGGGCATTGATCCGGTTGTCCAGTTCAGCCAGACGCTGGCTGGCCGGGGCGATGCGCTGGTAGATCACCCGCGCTGCGCCATAGGCAGCTTGCGCCTGCTGCAGGTCGCCGGCCTGGATCGCATCCTTGAGCGCTTGGCCTGCCCGCACCAGGGCGCTGCCCTGACTGGCCAGGTAGACGCGGTATTCGGACAGCGGCCCGATAAAGGCAGTCAGTGCGGGGCGCGCCTTGGCAGCCGCTTCGGAGGCGGCGGTCGGGGTGACGGTCAAGCTGCCGCGCGGGTTGCTGAGCAAGCCGCAGGTGATCGCGTAGCGTCCCGGCTGCAGTGTGGCGTTGATCACCTGTGACAAGCCCGGCGCGATGTTCTCGCGCTCCTCGATCACCAGCACGCCATCGAGAATCTCCCACTCGACGGCGCGTTGGGACTGGTTGACGATGCGGAAACTGTTCGGCCCAGCCGGGACGCTCAGGTCGTTCGGCTCGCAGGCGTGATCGCGGATGGTGATCAGCGTTTCATGTCCGGCGTTGGCCGCACGCCTGGCCTGGGCCTGGTGCGAGGCGTAGAAGAACACCAGGCCCGCACCGACCATCAACAGGGCACTGCCGGCAACCGCCAGGCGCAGTACACGGGGGGAGGGGGGCTTGCCGGCGGCGCCGGTCTCGTGACTGGTCATGCTTACCCTTGTTTCTGTGCAGCGTGGGAAGAGGAGGGCTTGGCCGGTGCCGGCCAGAAGAACAGCACCAGCGCACCGACCAGATAGAGCAGGTAGGCCCCGAGGGTGCTCACGGTCGGGGTGTCCTGGTAACCGAACATCCCCGCCAGTACCGATCCGGTCGGGCCATCCATTGGCAGGCTGTGGCTGATATCGAAGACCACCCCCTGCAGCGCATTCCAGACCCCGGCCTCGTGCAGCGCCTGCACCGAGTTGGCGAGGATGCCCGCCGCCACCACGAGGATGAACAGGCCTGTCCAGCGGAAGAACTGCGCCAGGTTCAGGCGCAGGCTGCCGGAGTACAGCGCCAACCCGACCAGGATCGCCACCACCAGCCCAAGCAGGGCGCCCAGCGGTGCTGTCGGGCCCTCGCTCTGCTGGAACACCGCCAACAGGAAGAACACCGTCTCCAGGCCCTCGCGAGCGACGGCGAAGAACACCATGGCGATCAGCGCCCAGGCCTGGTGCTTCGAACCCGCGAGCGCGGCATCAAGCGAGACGTGCAACGCGTGCTTGATCGAACGTGCCACTTTGCGCATCCACAGCACCATGGAGCTGAGGATCACCACCGCGACCAGCCCGACCAGCGCTTCGAAGAGTTCCTGCTGTTTCTGCGGGAACTCGCTGCTCATCAGCTCAAGGCCGGCGCCGACGAAGAGGGAAAGGGCTGCGGCGAGAAACACGCCGATCCACACGGCCGGCATCCACTGGCCACGGCCGGTGTGGCGCAGGTAGCTGGCGATGATGCCGACAATCAGCGCGGCTTCGATGCCCTCGCGGAGCATGATGAGGAAGGGAACTAGCATGATTCTCCCGGGATGGCTGAAGGCATCGACCCCAGGTCGAGGTCGCCGGGAAATCTACTTCAATGAGAATCATTAGCGCATGTGAATAATATTTTAACTTCTGCCATTTCCACCCTGGCCAGCCCCGGGAAAATGGGCTTTGCAACGGCGGAGTACAAATGTGCTCTTCTGGGATTACCGGGCTGAATGAAAGAACGCTCACGGCGGTTGACCATGTCCCTACCAGGAGGTAGGGTGCCGTTCATGAGCACTCAATCCACGACCTACTCCGACATTCTCCAGTGCGCCCGCACCCTGATCATCACGGGCGGGTACAACAGCTTCAGCTACGCCGACATCGCCGAGAGCGTCGGTATACGCAAAGCCAGCATCCATCACCATTTCCCCACCAAGGCGGACCTGGTGCGCGTTCTGGTCGCGCAATACCGCGAAGAGGCCAAGGCCGGCATGGCTGCCCTGGAGCGTTACTTTCCCGCCCCCGTCGACCAGCTCAGGGCCTATATAGGCTATTGGCTGGAATGCGTCGGCGAGGCCAGCAAGGGCTATTGCGTGTGTGCCTTGCTCGCCACTCAGATCCCGGTATTGCCTGCCGAAGTCGCCACTGAGGTGAGGGCGCATTTCCGCAGCCTCTCCGCCTGGATTACCACAGTGCTCGAGCGCGGCGCGCAGGTGGGCAGCCTGACCCTGTCCGATACGCCTCAGGCTGAGGCAGAGCGTTTCATGGCTGCCGTGCATGGCGCGATGTTGTCTGCCCGCGCCTATGGCGAGCCTGGCGTGTTCGGGCTTATCACGCAGCCGCTGATCGACAGGCTTGTCACACCGATTCCGCCCCCCGGAGCCTGAGCCATGCTGCCAAGCCCTCTGGAACAGCAATTGGAATTTCTGCGCCAGATCGACCAGTTGAAAAGCGTGCGTCGCCAATCACCGCTGCTGGACCAGAGCCGCAAGGAAAACTCCGCCGAACACTCCTGGCACCTGGCCATGTATGCGTTGATCCTCAATGAGCATGCCAGCGGGGCAGTGAACAGCGACCGGGTCATCCGCATGCTGCTGTTGCACGATATCGTGGAGATCGACGTCGGTGACTATCCCATTCATGGAGGCTCGTCCAGCCAGTTGCAGGCCGAGCAGGAAGCCGAGGCAGCCCAGCGGCTGTTTGGCCTGCTGCCGCAACCACAGGCCACGCAGATGCTGGAACTGTGGCAGGAGTTCGAGCAGGCCGAGACCGCAGATGCGCGTTTCGCCAAGGCGCTGGACCGTTTTCAGCCACTGCTGATCAACATCTTCACCGGCGGTGGCACCTGGTCCGAAAGCGGTGTTTCGCGCCAGCAGGTCATCGAGCGCTACGGGCCGGTCATCCAGCGCGGCGCACCCGAGCTCTGGGCGCTCTGCGAGCGCTGGATCGCGCGGCATTTTGCGGGTGATGGGCAACCCTGAGGTTTTCACGGTGAAAAGCCGCTGTGCAGGCGCAGCGGTTTTTTTTGCAGCTATGCGCCTACCTACTAGTCGGTAGCAGTCCATTCATAAAGACGGAGTCACAGCCATGCCACACCCTGTATCCACCCTCGGCGCCATCCATACCGCTGTCAGCGTGGCGACCTTCGTCGCCGGGCTCTACAGCTATGCGCGCCATCATCAGATCGAGCCCCGGGAGCCAGTTGCACGCGGCTACCTGTTCGGGATGCTGGTGTCGGTACTGACCGCGTTCGGCCTTTCCAGTACCGGCGGATTCAACGTCGGGCATGCGCTCGGCATCCTCGCGCTGCTGGTGGTTGGAGCGGCACTGGTCATCCCCAAGCTCAGCCTGCTGGGGCGTGCACGGCCCTGCCTGGCGCAGCTGGCATTCGCATTCAGCTTCTTCCTGCTGCTGGTACCGGGGATCAACGAAACCCTGACGCGACTGCCAAGCGGCCAGCCATTGGCGGACGGCCCCGAGTCGCCGCTGGTGCGCGGCGCGTTGGCCGGATGGTTGGGGATTTTCGTGGTAGGCGCAGCGGTACAGGCCTGCTGGATCAGGTTGCAGCGCCGCAGGGCACCAGCGCTCTGATCGCCGAGGACAGCGCAGCCACTGTAGCTGCGCTGTCGCTAGCCGCTTACTGGAACCATTGCCACAGCAGCAGGGTGCCGACCAGCCCAACCACCGAGACGATGGTCTGCAGCACCGACCACACCCAGATCGTCTGCTTGAGTTGCAGCCCGAAGTACTCGCGGACCATCCAGAACCCGGCATCGTTGACATGGCAGAAGAACACCGAGCCGGCACCGATGGCCAGTGCCACCAGCGAACTCTGGGTGGTCGCCAGACCCGCCATCAATGGCGCGAGAATACCGGCAGTGGTGGTGGTCGCAACGGTGGCCGAGCCTGTCGCCTGGCGCAGCGCCACCGCGATCAGCCAGGCCAACAGCACGTACGACAGGTGCGCGCCACTGGCCACCTTGCTGATCGTGTCGCTGATGCCGGCTTCGAGCAGGGTCTGTTTCAGGCCACCACCGGCTCCGATGGTCAACAACAGCACGGCGATCGGCGCCAGGCTCTTGCGCAGTACGCTGCCGACCTGGTCACGGGCCATACCGATCGACCAGCCCAGGCAGATCACCGCAGCGATCACCGCCAGGCCCAGGGCAATCAGCGGCTCACCGAGAAACTTGAGGGTCAGCGCCAGGGTGCTTTGCGGCGCCATGGCGACCTTGGCCAGCGTACTGCCCAGCATCAGCAGCACTGGCAGCAGGATGATCAGCAGCGATACGGCAAAGCTCGGCTTGCGCCGGGTCTCGACCTTGGCGGTGAACAGCGCACCCAGTTCCGCGGGTTCCTGCACATCCAGGCGTTTCGACAGCCAGATGCCATACAGCGGGCCGGCGAGGATCACTGCCGGCACGGCGATGCACAGGCCCAGCAACATGGTCATCCCCAGGTCTGCATGCAGGGCGCTGACTGCGATCAACGGCCCAGGGTGGGGAGGCATCAACGCGTGCAGGGTGGTCATCCCGGCGAGCGCCGGGATCGCCACCTTGAGCAGCGGCTGCCCAGACTGACGGGCGATGACGAAGATCACCGGCACCATCAGCACCAGGCCGACTTCGAAGAACAGCGGCAAGCCAATGACCATCGCTACCAGCGCCATCACCCAGGGCAGCGCCTTGCCCCGGGCATGGCGTAACAGCGTCGAGGCAATACGATCAGCGGCCCCGGACTCGGCCATCAGCGCGCCGAGCATCGCGCCCAGGGCAATGATGATCCCGGCCTCGCCCAGCAGACTGCCAGCGCCTTTGCCGAACGCCTTGGCCACCTCCTCTGGCGGCAGGGCAGCGCCCAGGCCGGCCACGAAGGTACCGATCAGGATCGAAAGGAAGGGTGGCAACTTGGTGACGCTGATCAACACGATGATGGTGGTAATGGCCGCCAGGCAACAGAGCACCAGGCGGGTGTCGTGGGCAAGCCACGCGGCATGTGAAATATCCAACGGAAACCCCTTCTTGTAATGTCTTGTTACGTCTCTTGAAGGAATATACCGGATGGATTCATATAGACGACTAGCTGATCCCGTTTTTCAGGGTTGCAAGACATGAAAGTTTTTTCAGAAACCGCGTAACCCTGCATCGTCCTCGCAAACCTGCTAAAACTGGCCGCCGCGCGCCACGCGCAGCCCACCCACCCTAGGAGAGAGTCATGATCAAGACCGGCGATTCACTGCCTGATATCACGCTGTACGCCTACAGCAACGGGGAGGGCGCCTGCGCGATCGGCCCGAACGCGTTTTCCATCCGCGAGCGCTGCCAGCAGCGCAAACTGGTGATTTTCGCCTTGCCCGGCGCCTTCACACCTACCTGTTCCGAACGTCACGTCCCCGGCTATGTCGCGGCCGCCGACGCGTTTTCCGCGGCGGGTATCGACGAAATCCTCTGCGTTTCCGTCAACGATGCCTTCGTCATGAATGCCTGGGGCAGCAGCCTGCAGGTGGGTGATGCGGTGAAGATGATTGGCGACGGCAATGGTGAGTTCGCCAAGGCCCTGGGCTTGAGCCAGGATCTGTCGGCTCGCGGCATGGGCCATCGTTCCCAGCGTTACGCGATGCTGGTCGAAGATGGCGTGGTCAGGCACCTCGCGGTCGAGGCGCCCGGCAAGTTCGAGGTCAGCGATGCGCAGAGCATGTTGAAGTGGGTTCAACAGTTATAGGGCCAGGTAGCGTTCAGCCTTTTTCATATGGCAGGCCCTCAGGGCAGGCCATACGCAGCAACTTGCGAAACTTCGGGCAGACCAGGTGCGACGGCGCCGGGCATTCGGCGACGTGTCGCAGCAAGCTGCTGAGCGCTGTCATCCTGCGGACCTGGCGGTCGAGCTCATCGGCGCGCTGGTGCAGAGCCGGGCGGGGCAGGTCCGGCTTGCGGTCCTTGCCGAACATGCCCTTGATCTCCTCCAGCGAAAAGCCGGCGGCCTTGCCCAGCGAAATCAGGGCAAGTTGCAGCAGGGTGTCTTCGCTGTACTGGCGACGCAGCCCACTGCGGCCAACGGACTGGATCAGCCCGACTTCCTCGTAGTAGCGCAGGGCAGAGGTCGTCACACCGCTGCTTTTCGCCAGCTCTCCGATATCGACGATTTTCATGCTTGACTTCAAGTTGACTTGAAGTTGCATCGTAGGCCATCGCCTGTCGATCAACAAGAAGTCAACCATGAACGATGAAGCAGTTACAAAGATGAACAAGCCTGTACTGGCCGCGCTGGCAGGCTCGATCCTGCTGGCCTCGCTCGGGGTCAGCATCGCCACGGTAGCGCTCGCGAGCCTGGCGCGGGTGTTTTCGGTCAGCGTGCAGCAGGTGCAATGGGTCGTGCTGGCCTACTTGCTGGCTTTGACGGCAGCCATCGTCGTGGCGGGGCGGATGGGGGATCTGTATGGCAGTCGCCGCGTACTGCTCATCGGCCTGGCGGTGTTCACCGTGGCCTCCGGTGCCTGTGCCCTGGCCCCAGGGCTGGATTGGCTGATTGTTGCGCGGGCAGTCCAGGGGCTGGGCGCGGCGGTGCTGATGGCGCTGCCGCTGTCCATCGCCAAGGGCCTGGTGGCCAAGGAACGCCTGGGTACGGCAATGGGCCTGCTCGGAACGATGTCAGCCATCGGCACAGCGCTGGGGCCCTCCCTGGGCGGCGTGTTGATTGGCGCCTTCGGTTGGCGTGCTGCATTCGTTCTGTTGTTGCTGTGCGGCGCTAGCATGCTGGTGCTGACATTGACCGGCTTACCCCGGACCAAAGCCCCCAGTGCACGCATTACGCGGTCCTCAACCCGTCCGCTGATACCGCTGGCCGTACTACGCAGGCCGGGGGTCGCCACGTCGCTGGCAATGAACATCCTGGCAGGCGCGGTGATGATGTCCACGCTGGTGGTGGGCCCGTTTTTCCTTTCGTTCGGCTTGGGGCTTAGCGATGCGCAGATGGGGGTGGTGATGGCTGCCGGGCCGATCGGCGCGGCAGTCTCAGGTGTTCCCGCCGGGCGCGTGGTTGACCGGTTCGGAACCCGTCGAACCCTGCTCGGCGGCCTGCTGGTCGCCAGCGCAGGCCTGGTGTGTTTCGCCGTGCTGCCCAGGCTTATCGGCGTTGCAGGCTATGTACTGGCTTTGGTGTTGGTCACACCGGGATTCCAACTGTTCCTCGCAGCCAACAACACCGCCGTGATGGCCAATGCCACGGAGGAATACCGGGGCCTGCTGTCAGGGCTGCTCGGTCTGTCGCGCAACCTGGGCTTGATGACCGGCGCCGCCGCGCTGCCGCTGTTGTTTGCCTGCCTGCTCGGAACTCATGGCCTGGCCGACAGTTCGGCGCAGGTCATTGGCACAGCCTTCTCCATCACCTTCCTGTCGGCAGCGGGTCTGTGTGTGCTTGCCGTCGCGCTTGCGCTGCTGGATCAGCGCAAGCGCGGCCCCTATGCGTCTTCTGTCGCGCAAACGGGCAATCACAACGGGTAACTAGCCAATCACTACCGGCGACAGCAGATCCTGCAGATCGATGGCGTAGTACATCTCGCGGCGAACCCGATCAGCCACGGCGTTGACCACTTCTGCGCCATCCTGGGACGGATCGACGTGCACACGGAACGGGCGCTTGCCCAAAGGCAGGCCAACCACCCGCACGATCTCGCGCGCCACTTCAGCAGGGTCGGCGTCGTCAGGCTCCAGATGCTTCAACCCGTCTAGCACCTTGCCCGGCACATCGGCATAGGGGCCGTTCTCATATTCAGCGGCAATGGCGGTGTCGGCCGGCTTGCCCGAATGGGCGAAGTGGTTGGTCCCTTTGGTGAACGCGCCTGGCACCATGATGGTGGTCTCGATGCCCCAACGCGTCAGCTCGGTCGAATAGGCCACGGCCAATGCATCCATCGCAGCTTTCGCCGCGAAGTAGGGCGCCAGGAACGGTGGTGTGCCGCCGCGCGTGGACGAGGACCCGACCCAGACCAGCAACCCCTTGCCCTGCTTGCGCAGGTGGGGCAGGGCAGCGCGGTTCACCCGTTGCGTGCCCAGCACATTGACGTCGTATTGCTGCATCAGTTGTTCCGGCGTGAACGCCTCCGCCGGACCGAACACCATATGGCCGGCATTGTGCACGAGCACATCGAGGCGCCCGGCGTCTTTCATGATGTGTGCGATGGCCGCCACGGAGGACGCGTCCGATTGCACGTCCAGCTCGACGGTGCGCAGGTCCGAAGCGTTATCCCTCGACCATTGGGCGAGCTCCAGCACTCGCGGCGCATTACGGCCCTGGGTTTCGCGCATTGAGGCATAAACGGTATGACCGGCCTGGGCGAGGGCCTTGGCGGTCATCAGGCCGAAGCCAGATGACGCGCCGGTAACGAGGATGATCTGGGGCATGTCATGTCACTCCTGGGAGACAAGAAAGGGACGAGCTATCCGGATCTCATCGCGCTGTCGTGCGCATGCACCGCGCTACCGAGTGGGATATGAGCCTTACAGTACGGGATGCATGGGAATGAATAATCACTAGGAATTCGTTATTAGAATTCCATCTACGTGAACAGTTATCGTCAGTGACGAAGGCGGGCAAACCCGCGCGCGTGGGGGCTGAAAGTTTAATGTGCAGCAGCATTGACGCCGCTGCCGAAGCAGCAGAGCCTTGTTCACCGATACGACTCGACATTCCCTTGTCAATCTGGGTGCGCGCAGCATGATCAATCGCTTGGCTTTGATGTATCTGCTGTCTTCAGGCCTGCTGTCGGGGGCATCCTCGATGGCGTTGGCGCAGGAGTTCGCATGCAGCGCACCGCCACCCGCCGAGACTTCAATCGGCGGCATCGGCTACTACACCGATGCCGCGCATTCCAAGGTCGATCCGCGCCTCAAGGCCGAGAGCGAGGCAGAGCTCAAACCCTTTCATGACTTCTCCGACCGGTTGACGGTCATGACCGACGACTACCTGGGCAAGAACGATCAAGGGGCAGGGCGCTGCGCATTGGCCTGGCTGAATGCTTGGGCGAGCGCAGGCGCGATGCTTGGGGACATGGTACATACGAACAATGACCAGCCCGACTACACCCGGCAATGGACTCACGGCACCGCTGCGCTGGCTTACTTGAAGACAGAGGCGCTTGCGACGCCCGAGCAACGCAGGGTGATAACCAATTGGCTGCGAAGGTTAACGGCGCTCAATCTGGCCTATTGGGAAAACCCGAAGCACAAGCGCAACAATCATTACTACTGGACCGGCATCGGTGTAATGGGGACGGCCGTGGCAACCCATGACCCTGACCTGATGCAAAAAGCGAAGGGGATCTATCGCACCGGCATCAATGCCATTCAACCGGACGGCAGCCTGCCCATGGAAATGGCCCGCAAGCGCTTGGCATTGCATTATCACGATTATGCCATCGCGCCGTTGGTGCTCATGGCCGAGTTGGCACGAATGCAGGGCGAGGATTGGTACGCCTACAACGGCCGGGCCATTGAGCGGCTTGCCGATCGAGTGGCTGAGGGTTATGCGAACCCAAGCGGGTTCGAACGAGAGACTGGGGTCAAGCAAGCGCAAGCAAAACCCAGAGGGTCCAGTGGTTGGGTGGAGTTCTACCGTTTGCGCACGCGCCATCCCGAATTATTCGACATGATGCATGCTGCCGGACCATTTCGTGAGCCGCGACTGGGTGGGGACCTTACGTTGATGGCCAGTCGCGGATTACGCTGAATTCAAGATCGAGGCGGTCAAGCAAGAGACCGAGCGCGCTGCCGACAGCGCAAAACGGGTGGGGACTTGGCCCCACCCGATCAGAGCACTTTATCGAGCGTGATGGGAAACTCCCTCACACGCTTGCCCGTGGCATGGTAGACCGCGTTGGCCACCGCAGCGGCCACCCCGACCACTCCAATTTCGCCCACGCCCTTGGACCCGAGCTCGTTGACAATCTCGTCGTGCTCTTCAACGAAGATCACGTCGATATCCTCGATGTCTGCGTTCACCGGGATGTGGTACTCCGCCAGGTTGTGATTGACGATGCGGCCCAACCGATGGTCGGTCAACGCTTCTTCATGCAGAGCCATGCCCACCCCCCACACCACGCCTCCCAGGATCTGACTGCGCGCGGTTTTCGGGTTGACTACGCGCCCAGCCGCTACGGCGCTGACCACACGTACCACCTTGATCGTGCCAAGGTCTTCGTCGACGTGGACTTCCACGAATACCGCCGAATGCGTGGCGGTGGAGAACGGTTGGCGCCGGGCGCCGGGCTCGGCGTCGATCTGCACTTCGAACTCACCGCCGGGAGCGCTCGCCACGATGTCCGCCAAGGCCCAACGCTGGCTACCAGCGTGCAAGTAGCCATTGGCGAAAACGATCTGCTCCGAGGGGGTGCTGGCCACCTGGGGATACCTGTTGCGCGCATGTTCCAGCACCTTGGTGCGCAGGACCTGGCAGGCCTGGCGCACGGCCGAGCCCACCGACGACACCGTGAACGATCCGCCCTGAAGCGGTGCGGTGGGCAGTGAAGAGTCCCCCAGCACGAAGGTGACGTCCTGCACCCTGGTGCCGGCAGCATCGGCCGCGATCTGTGTCATGACGGTATAGGTGCCGGTCCCGATATCGGTGGTGGCACTGCTGACGGTGAGGTGGCCATTGGCATCGATGCGCGCCTTGGCGCTGGCCTTCATCTGCATGGCTTCCCAGACGCCACCGGCCATCCCCCAGCCGATCAATTGGTTGCCATTGCGCATGCTGCGCGGTTGGGGGGTGCGCTCATGCCAGCCAAAACGTTCGGCACCTTGCTGGTAGCAGGCCAGCAATTCCTTGCTGGAGTAGGGCTTGCCCTCGTTGCCATTGTTGGCGGCGAAATTGCGTCGGCGCAGCTCTACCGGGTCGATCTTCGCTGCACAAGCGAGCTCATCCATGGCGCATTCCAGCGCAATCATCCCGGACCCGGCCCCAGGTGCCCGCATGTCCAGCGGGGTGTACAC
>Ga0268256_1001782_pt1 | contig 12149 bp, 10 predicted proteins | sample AgamicAtAmrz_FD_200247 | JGI IMG/M metagenome (GOLD analysis project Ga0268256, IMG submission 200247) | Agave microbial communities from Guanajuato, Mexico - At.Am.rz (v2) (version 3) | ecosystem: Host-associated > Plants > Roots > Rhizosphere | place: Guanajato, Mexico | collected 2012-06-07
TTGTCTACCGAGGGTAAGCCGCCAACCTGACCCACAGCGACCTGCGCGTTCTGCGCTTCGATGGCGCTCACGACATCGTCGGTGGTCAGCGAATAGGCGATAAGCCGGGCGGGATCGAGCCAGATGCGCATCGCATACTGCGATCCATAGGCGTCAACCTGGCCCACACCATCGATACGGCTTAACGGGTCCTGAATGTTACTGGCGACATAATCGGCAATATCCTGTTTATCCATGCTGCCGTCAGTGGAGACGAAGGCGACCATCAGAATATTGCTGTCGCCGGTTTTATTCACCGTCACGCCCTGCGACTGCACCGCCTGCGGCAGCTTACGCAGCGCCGACTGAAGCTGGTTCTGCACCTGCTGGCGCGCTTCATCGGGATCGGTACCGGCGGAGAAGGTGAGGGTGAGCTGTGCCTGGCCGGTATTGCTGCTGTTCGACGACATATACATCAGGTTGTCGATGCCGGTCATGTTCTGCTCGATTACCTGGGTAACGGTGTTTTCCAGCGTTTCCGCCGATGCGCCAGGGTAGTTGGCGGTGATGCGCACGTTAGGCGGGGCAAGGTCGGGATATTGCTCAATCGGCAGAGAAAAAATAGCCAGTGCGCCGCATAGACTAATTAAAATCGCCAGCACCCAGGCAAAAACGGGACGGTCGATGAAAAAATTCGACATCGAGTCGACACTCCTCAGCAGCGTTTCGCTTTTATTATCAGAATGCGGCCCGCGATAAAGGCGGGCCGTGCGGGCAGGTAAAGGGGAGATCGCCTGCCGGAACTTACTCTACGTGCTGCAAATTAGGAAATCGTGGAGAAATTGTGGAGAAAGTGTAAATCCCGCGTCAGGTCAGCTGTTGCGGCTCTCCAGCCACATGACGGTGGCGGCAACGCGCGAGCGGACATCGAGTTTTTTCAGTAGATTGCGAATGTGCACCTTCACCGTCTCCTCGGAGATATGCAGCGTGGCCGCGATCTCTTTGTTTGACAGGCCGCGTGCCACCTCTTGCAGGACATCGCGTTCGCGTTCGGTAAGCAGGCGCAGCGGGCTGGCGCTGTGATGGCGCGTGGCGAGGTGATCGCGTACCGCGTCGCTAAACACTTTTTCGCCGCGCGCTGCCTCAAGGATCTGGCCGGGCAGCAGTTCGGGATCGCTGTCTTTAAGCAGATAGCCATCGGCACCAGCGTCCACCATAGTGTCGATATCACTGCGCGCGTCCGATACGGTAAAGATAAGAATTCGCGCGCTGATCCCTTCATGGCGCAGCGCCTTCAGGGTATCCAGTCCCGACATCCCTTTCATATTCAGATCGAGCAGGATGATGTCGGGCGACAGGCGGCGCGCTTCGGCCAGCGCTTCGGTGCCGTTATTCGCCTCGGCAATCACTTCCAGGCGCGGCTCGAGCGCCAGCAGCTGGCGAATACCGCGCCGCATCAGCGGATGGTCATCCACAATCATTACCGTCAGCATGGGTTGTTGCATATTTACTCCCGGCGAATAAGGCAAAAGCGCTTATAAAAAGTTAGAAGGGTGCGTTAAGCGTCAACGCGATGATATGACGTCGGGCCGTGGCGGAAAGCGCAGTGCGACCTGCGTGCCGCGCGGCTGCGCCTGGATAGTCAGCTCGCCTGCCAGCCGCGCGGCGCGCTCCGACATCGTGGTTAACCCGTAGTGGCCCTGCGGCTCTTCGGTGCTGGTGATGCCCACGCCGTCATCGGTGACGGTGAGTAAATGCTCATTTTTATCGTTACGCTCATAGCGCACGCTGATTGTCTCGGCGCTGGCATGGCGAATGGCGTTCAGCACCGCCTCGCGCGCAATCTGCAACAGATGCACCTGCTGCTGCGCATCCAGGGTTTCCAGTCCGGGCTGAAAGCTAAAGCTAATCTTAGCCGTAACCTGCTCCTGCAACGAGGCGATCATCGCCTGCATCGCCGCCACCAGATCGGCCTGCTCGATAGTCAGGCGGAAGGTTGCCAGCAGCTCGCGCAGCTGGCGGTAAGCATCAGCCAGCGTGCGGTCAAAGTCGGCAATAATGTTTTGCGCCGCTGGGCTCGGTGACTCCAGCGCCCGGCGCAGCAGCGTCAGCTGGATGCGCATAAAAGAGAGCGCCTGTGCCAGCGAGTCGTGCAGCTCACGCGCGATGGTGGCGCGCTCCTCAATCAGCAGCATCTGCTGCACCTGCTTTTGCGTTTGCCAGATCCAGACGGCGCGCGACAGCATATTGGCCAGGCTTTGCATCAGCGCCTGGCGCGGCTGGCCCTGCTCGCATTGCCAGCGTAGCATGCCGACTTGTTCATCATCCTGTTGCAGCGGTACGCTGTGCCAGCCTGACGCCTGGTCACTCTCTCCCACGCAAAAGCGAACCTGTTCGCTCTCCAGTACCAGTACGTGCAGGTTTTCCCGCTCGCGCACCTGCGCCATGGCGGCCTCGATCAGCGCCGCGCTGAGCGGGCTGGCGGTCAGCATTTGTGAGCTTTCATACAGCAGCGACAGGGTGCGGTTGGCCTCTTGCAGATCGTGCGTTTTCTCGTCTACCGCGCTGGCCAGCGCCTGATGATGCGAATGCAGGCGTGCCGCCATCGCGCTGAAGGTCTGCGCCAGCACGCGCAGCTCATTATTCTGTTCAACCACCAGCGGCGGAAAAGCGAAGTTGCCGCTTTCAACGTAGCGGCTGGCGGTCACCAGCGCGTTGAGCGGGCGCACCACCTGACGGCGGGTAAAGCGAATGGTCGTCAACGCCAGCGCCACAATCGCAATAACGCCCAGCAGACTGCTGGCCGCAACCAGCTCCATTTTCCTTTCGCTGTAGCGCTGCAGGCCCATCACAAAACGGTCGATTTCGCCAACATAGTTCGCCACCTGCTGCTGGTAAACGGCCGCCTCGCCACGCTGAAGCTGCTGTTGCAGCGCAGGCCAGGCGTTACGCAGGTGCTGGTAACGGCTAATAACTTCTTGCGGCACCCAGGGGCGGTCAAGATCGCGCAGCGCGGGTTTATCCAGCGTTTGCTGATACTCCTGCAAATGTTGCCTGAGCTGTTGAGGATCGCCGTTGCTGTCCCAGGCCAGCCGATAGCTCTGCATACGCAGCGAACCGGCCAGGTTGATCGCCTCGGCATCGCGCAGGCTGCTGGAAAGGGTCATCAGCGCCAGCCCGGTAGTCAGCAGCGCCAGCAGCACAATGGCGCTCAGCGCCTGGGCGATGCTGCGGGTCACGGAACGTTTCACTATCACGGCAATATCCCTGTTTTTGGTGCGGGGATTATAAAGGAGAGCGTCTGCGGCTGCCAGGCGATCCCGGTGTCACACCACATAATGCGTTACATTCTGCACAAAAAATAACCTCTCCTGACATTTCCCAGGAGAAGGCGCAGTGGGGTGCTTAAAAAGTACACAGGTTTACATCGGCCGGATGTTGGTTTTCATTATGACGCTAATAATTCTAACCAGAATTAAGTAAACCACCTGCAACGTCTTTGAAGGAGCATGCTATGAAAAAAATGACTGTGATTCTGGCTGGTGCCCTGTTCGCGACTGCATCGTTCTCTACGCTGGCGGCCTCGCCGGTTAACCAGGAGCAGGCGCAGGGCCTGCAAAGCATCGGCAGCGTTTCCGTCTCGAACGCGCGCGGCTCGCTGGATGACGCAACGCGTCAGCTGTCGCAGAAAGCCGAAGAGATGGGCGCAAGCCACTACCGCATTATTGGTGTTGAGAACCCGGGCGATTCCAGCCTGTGGAGCGGCACCGCAGAGATCTATCGCTAACCCTCAAGCTCTTCTTTCCATCCCTGTAGCATTTACCGGCCTGCCAATGGCCGGTTTTTTTGTGCAACAAACCCGATTATTACAAAACACTTTGTGCACCTCACCGGTATCTTTTGCTTCGTTCACGCAGAACGGGTAGGATTCATCGCCGTAATTTCCCCTGCCTTTTTACTAATAACTCACAGGCAGTTAACAGGGTCATTACCCCATTTCGCATGGCGTACGCAATCGTTTGTGATCGCTGTGATTGATGGTCAGGACAAACAGGAAGGCTATGAAATCTACTAAAAAAACCGCAGCCGAAATGCGTGCTGCGAAAAGACGCTGGCTGAACTCACACGACACCGGCTACCAAAAAGCGATGGGCAATCGTCACGTTCAGATGATTGCTATCGGCGGCGCTATCGGCACCGGCCTGTTTCTCGGAGCAGGTGGACGCCTTCAGGCGGCGGGACCGGCGCTGGCGCTGATCTATCTGGTCTGCGGCATCTTCTCGTTCTTTATTCTGCGGGCGCTCGGTGAACTGGTGCTGCACCGTCCATCAAGCGGCAGCTTCGTCTCCTACGCGCGCGAATTCCTTGGGGAAAAAGCCGCCTACGTTGCGGGCTGGATGTACTTTGTTAACTGGGCGATGACCGGCATTGTTGATATCACCGCCGTCGCGCTCTATATGCACTACTGGGGCGCATTTGGCGATGTCCCGCAGTGGGTCTTCGCGCTGGGCGCGCTGGCGATTGTCGGCACCATGAACATGATTGGCGTGAAGTGGTTCGCCGAGATGGAGTTCTGGTTCGCGCTGGTGAAAGTGCTGGCGATTGCCATCTTCCTGGTGGTGGGCGTGGTGTTCCTCGGCACCGGCAAACCGCTGGACGGCAACGCGACCGGCTTCCACTTAGTGACCGATAACGGTGGCCTGTTCCCGCACGGCCTGTTACCGGCGCTGGTGCTGGTGCAGGGCGTGGTGTTTGCCTTCGCCTCCATTGAGCTGGTCGGCACCGCCGCAGGCGAGTGTAAAGATCCGGCCACCATGCTGCCGAAAGCGATCAATAGCGTGATCTGGCGTATCGGCCTGTTCTATGTCGGCTCAGTGGTGCTGCTGGTGCTGCTGCTGCCGTGGAACGCCTACCAGGCGGGCCAGAGCCCGTTCGTCACCTTCTTCTCGAAGCTGGGCGTGCCTTACGTGGGCAGCATCATGAATATCGTGGTGCTGAGCGCCGCGCTCTCCAGCCTGAACTCTGGCCTCTACTCAACCGGCCGTATTCTGCGCTCAATGGCGATGGGCGGCTCTGCGCCGAAGTTCATGTCCAAAATGAGCGGCCAGCAGGTGCCCTATGCCGGTATCCTGGTCACCATCGCGGTCTATGTTATTGGCGTGGTGCTCAACTACTACGTGCCTTCACAGGTATTTGAGATCGTGCTGAACGTCGCGTCGCTGGGCATTATCGCCTCGTGGGGCTTTATCGTGATCTGCCAGATGCGCCTGCGTAAAGCGATTAAGGAAGGCAAAGCGGACGACGTCAGCTTTAAGCTGCCGGGCGCGCCCGTGACCTCGTGGCTGACGCTGCTGTTTCTGCTGAGCGTGCTGGTGCTGATGGCGTTCGATTACCCGAACGGCACCTACACCATCGCCGCGATCCCGGTGCTGGCGGTGATCCTGGTGCTGGGCTGGTTCGGCGTGCGCAAGCGCGTCCATGCCATTGCGCAGACCGAGCACGATCATCTGCACGATGATGATCAGCCGCACGCGCTGGCGGACGATGCCGCGCGCTAAACGCTTCTGTAAGCCTGCCCGATAGCGGCAGGCTTTTTTTATTCCTGCTTTCTGATAGTTTTCCCGCGCGCTTACACCTATGATGGCAGGCTCCCTCAAATCTGCAGTGGAGCCACTATGTCGTTCAAGATCAACATCATCAAAGACAAACTTCTTTCCGAAAATTATTTCATTCTGCGTAACTTCACCTACGAGCTCGCCACTAAAAACGGTGACGTGGTGCGCCACAAGCGTGAAGTGTATGACCGCGGCAACGGTGCCACCATCCTGCTCTACAACCGTGAGAAAAACAGCGTGGTGCTGACGCGCCAGTTCCGTATCGCCACTTACGTCAACGGCAACGCGAACGGCATGCTGATCGAGGCCTGCGCAGGGCTGCTGGACAATGACTCGCCGGAGGTCTGCATCCGCAAAGAGGCGGTTGAGGAGACGGGTTACGCGGTGGGCGAGGTGAAAAAACTCTACGAAGCCTATATGTCACCCGGTGGCGTGACCGAGCTGATCCACTTCTTTGCCGCCGAATATAACGAATCGCTGCGCGAGAATGCGGGCGGCGGTGTGGAAGATGAGGATATTGACGTGCTGGAAATCCCCTTTCCAGAGGCGCTGGCGATGGTAAAAGATGGCCGCATCCGCGACGGCAAAACCATTATGTTGTTACAACATGCACAGCTGGCGGGCTGGCTAAAAGCCTGAAGAGAATAGCTGACGCATTGACACCTGCTGATGCGTCGTAAAACATTGTCCGATAAATCTGATTGAGGTCGGGCCGTGCGCTACCGATGATGAAAGCGGTGATTTCCCTTGCGCCGCACCGCATTATCGTATGCTTTTTCAGCAGTTAAGTGCGCTTTCTGGACGTGGTCACAGTTTCGGCCCACCTGATGTTCAGGCGTTGCGCTATCATCTCCACTCTGAGATTTTGGGGACCGTTTTTCTTGATGTCGACCTGGACGAAATCACTGCTGGTATTGCCTTTTCTTTTCGTCGCCTGCGTTAAAGCCGATCCACTGCAAAAGTCCTTTTCTGACTGGCAGGTGACCTGCAATAACGTTGGGTTTTGCGTAGCGCGCAATATACCTGGCGATAAAGGACTGGTGATGACCATCGCCCGCCATGCAGGCGTTAACGATCGTCCGCTGCTGCGCATCGACTACGGCAGCGCCTACAGCGGCGAAGTTCCCGGCGCGCCGCTTCAGGACAACCTGCTGCTGGACCAGCGCCGCCTGCGCCCCGACCTCAAACACTGGACGGTTGAACCGCACCATCTCGCCACCAGCAACCCCATCGCCATTGATGAATTCCTGGGGCAAATCCTCGACGCCGATGCCATACAGCTTACCTATAACGCACAGGCTGCTATTTCGCTGCATGGCCTGAAAGCCGCGCTGCTGCTGATGGATGATATCCAGGGCAGGGTCAACGGCATGAGCGCATGGATAAAGCGCGGCTCGCGTGCGCTGTGGGATGTGCCACCGCAGCCGCAGCCGCCACAGTTAGCCACAGCGGGCGCGCCGCCTGCCGCACTGACGCGCGAAGAGACCAGCGGGCTGCTGGATTACGGCACCTGGCGTTTGAATATGGATAGCTGCTCGCTCGATCCCATGCGGCGTGAGGTCAATGTTGCACCGCTGACCGACAGCAAGGCGCTGCTGATGGTGAGCTGTGAAATGGGAGCCTATAACGTTATCGATCTGGCTTTCGAAGTGACACGCGCCGCGCCCTATGTTGCGCGTGGTATAACGCTGACGCTGCCGTTTACGCCGCCGCGCGGCGAACGCCAGCTTGAGCTGATTAATGCTGACTATGACGCCAGCACCGGCCAGCTCTATACCTTCAGTAAAGGGCGCGGGCTGGGCGACTGCGGCTCCGCCACGCGCTGGCGCTTTAACGGCACCGATTTCACGCTGGCGGAGTATGCGGAAGAGTCGACCTGCGATGCCTGGCACAGCAGCGACGACTGGCCCACGCTGTGGGTCTCGCAGCCATCGCCTGCGATGTCGCCCTAGCGAATAACCTGCACCATCATCGGCGAACCGTTCTGGTTGCCAACCAGTTCGGCCAGCAGATTGTTGACGCCGTCGCTCATGGCGGTAAAGCGCGTCAGCGGCGAGCGCGTAACCACGACAAAAACCCCGACGTTATTCTGCGGCACCATCGCCATATAGGTGATAAAGCCACCGCCGCCGCCGGTTTTCTGGATGATACCCGGACGACCATTTTTCGGCCCCATATAGACCCAGCCCATGCCAATCGCGTCGGCTTTGCCCGGCACATCCATCCCTTCCACCTTCGCCAGCTGATCGCGGCGGTAGATCAGCGTCTGCATACGATCGACCTGCGGCGAGCGCGGGCTGATCGCTGAGTTCAGGAACTGCTGCATCCAGCGCGCCATATCATCTGGCGTGGAGTAGACGCCGCCACTGCCGATGGCCGCCAGCGTGTTGTTACAGGGGCTGGCCCCTTTTTCTGCCACCATCAGGCGGTCGCACTGCTCTGGCGAAGGGGTAAAAGTGGTGTCTTTCATGCCGAGCGGGCGGGTAATCAGCTGCTGGAGCAGCGCTGGGTAGGGCGTGCCTGCGGCGCGCGCCAGCGCATCGCCCAGCAGGTCATAACCCAGGTTCGAATAGGAGGCGTCAGTGCCCGGCGCGGCTTTCAACTTCGCGCCAGCCAGCCAGTCCCAGCGATCGCTGCGCGTCGGCCAGACAAACACCGGACGATGCGGTTTGCCGCCGGGCTGCTCGCGCGGCAGGCCGCTGGTGTGGGTCGAGAGGTTGATCAGGCGAATGGGCTGGCCTGCATAGGCCGGTACGCGCGCGCCCGGCGGCGCGTATTTGCTCAGCGGATCGTCAAGGCGAATCTGGCCGCGCTCCGCCATCTTCACCATCACCTCGCTGGTCAGCAGTTTGCTGAGCGAGGCGATACGGATCAGCGAGTCTTTCTGCGGGCGGACGTTATTGCCCGGCCGGGTTTCGCCGAAGCTGGCGAATACGCGCTGGTTGCCGTCGATGGCGACCAGCGCCATACCGGTGGCGCCGCTGCCGTAGAAGATGTGTTCAGCGTAGCGATCGACGATTTGTGAAGAGAGCAGCGGATCGGGCGCAATCTGCGCTTTGCCTGCTAATGGCATCAGGGAAACCATTAAGGCCAGTAAATAGGGGGTACGTTTTTTCAACGGGAAAGCATCCGGCTAGAGGAATCAGGGAAAGATCCTATAGTAATGCGTTTACGTAAGCGGTGAAGGGGGCTGAAGCGATTTTTTTCTGTTTCAGGCTGTGAGAGGAAGGCCCTTCCCGCAGAAAGGGGAAGGGCCAAAGCATTACGCTGGCTTGAGTAAAGACTCCGCCTGAGCCACCACGTTTTCAATGGTAAAGCCGAAGGCCGGGAAGAGTTTACCTGCTGGCGCAGACTCGCCGAAGGTGGTCATGCCGACAATCTTGCCGTCAATGCCAACATATTTAAACCAGTAATCGGCGATACCCGCCTCCACGGCAACGCGGGCGCGCACCGTTGAAGGCAGCACGGATTCACGGTAGGCAATGTCCTGCTTGTCGAACACGTCGGTGCTCGGCAGCGACACCACGCGCACTTTGTGGCCGTCGATGGTCAGCTTCTCCGCCGCGCCCAGCGTGATTTCCACTTCAGAGCCGGTGGCGATCAGGATGATGTCCGGCGTGCCGTCGCTGTCTTTCAGGATATAGCCGCCGCGCGCGATGTTCTCAACCTGGGCAGCGGTACGCTCCGGCTGGAGCAGGTTCTGGCGCGACAGGATCAGCGCGGTCGGCCCGTGATGGCGCTCAACCGCCGCTTTCCAGGCAACGGCGGTCTCAACCTGGTCACAGGGACGCCAGGTGCTGAAGTTCGGCGTCAGGCGCAGGCTGGCGAGCTGCTCGACCGGCTGGTGCGTCGGGCCATCTTCGCCGAGGCCGATAGAGTCATGGGTATAGACCATGATTTGGCGCGCCTTCATCAGCGCCGCCATACGCGCGGCGTTACGCGCATACTCGACAAACATCAGGAAGGTCGCGGTGTAGGGCACAAAGCCGCCGTGATGGGCGATGCCGTTGGCAATCGCGGTCATGCCAAACTCGCGCACGCCGTAGTGAATATAGTTGCCCGCCGGATCCTCTTTGATTGGCTTAGAGCCAGACCAGATGGTGAGGTTACTCGGCGCAAGGTCGGCTGAACCGCCCAGCAGCTCAGGCAGCAGCGAGCCGAGATGCTCCAGCGTGTTTTGCGACGCTTTACGGCTGGCGATCTTCTGCGGGTTCGCCTGCAGATCGGTAATAAATTTGTGCGTTTCCTTTTCCCAGGTCGACGGCATTTCGCCGTTCATGCGGCGCTGATACTCTTCCGCCAGCTCCGGGTGCGCCTGTTTGTAGGCCGCCAGTTTCTCATTCCAGGCGCGCTCGCGCTCAGCACCCGCTTCTTTGGCGTCCCACTGCTGATAGATCTCCTGCGGGATTTCAAACGGGGCAGAGGTCCAGCCCAGCTCTTTACGCGCCAGCGCCACTTCCGCGTCACCCAGCGCTGCGCCGTGCGACTCCTCTTTACCGGCTTTGTTCGGCGAACCGAAACCGATAATGGTGCGGCAGATAATCAGCGACGGCTTGTCGGTGACGCTCTGCGCGTCTTTAATGGCGCGGCTGACCGCGTCGGCGTCGTGGCCGTCGATTTCGCCGACAACGTGCCAGTTGTAGGCTTCAAAACGCTTATGGGTGTCGTCGGTAAACCAGCCTTCCGTTTCGCCGTCGATAGAGATGCCGTTGTGATCGTAGAAGCCGATCAGCTTGCCGAGGCCCAGCGTGCCGGCCAGCGAGCAGACCTCATGGGAGATCCCCTCCATCAGGCAGCCGTCGCCCATAAAGACATAGGTAAAGTGGTCGACAATGTCGTGGCCCGGACGGTTGAACTGCGCGCCCAGCGTGCGTTCGGCGATCGCCAGACCGACGGCGTTAGCCAGGCCCTGGCCCAGCGGACCGGTAGTGGTTTCAACGCCTGGCGTGTAACCAATTTCCGGGTGGCCGGGCGTTTTAGAGTGAAGCTGACGGAAGTTTTTCAGCTCTTCCATCGGTAAATCGTAGCCGGTCAGGTGCAGCAGGCTATAGAGCAGCATCGAACCGTGGCCGTTAGAGAGGATAAAGCGGTCACGGTCGGCCCAGGCCGGATTAGTCGGATTGTGTTGCAGGTAATCGCGCCACAGCACTTCGGCGATGTCGGCCATGCCCATTGGCATGCCTGGGTGACCTGAGTTTGCTTTTTGTACCGCATCCATACTTAATGCACGGATCGCGTTCGCCAACTCTCTGCGTGATGACATAGGGTTCTCCCTTCGTTGAGCAGAAGTGCGGGCGGGAAACCCGCCCGACAAAGTTAAACAGGCAAAAACTACAGGCGCGCAGCCAGCACGTCTTCGAGTTTCTGCTGATCGACAGCAAACTGGCGGATGCCGTCGGAAAGTTTCTCTACCGCCATGGGATCCTGGTTATGCTCCCAGCGGAACTCCGCTTCAGAGAGTGACGCGGGCTGGTGGAATCCTTCGGTAGAAGGCTCCAGCTTGCGCTCAACCGGCGCATCGCTGTTTTGCAGCTCTTCCAGCAGGTTCGGGGAGATGGTCAGACGGTCACAGCCTGCCAGCGCGATAATTTGCTCAACCTTACGGAAGCTCGCGCCCATGATAATGGTGCTGTAACGGTGCTTTTTGTAGTAGTCATAGATGCGGCGCACCGATTTCACGCCCGGATCTTCATCAACCACATACGGGTCAAGCGGTTTGCGGCTGTTGTACCAGTCGTAAATACGGCCGACAAACGGTGAAATCAGGTAGACGCCCGCTTCGGCACAGGCACGCGCCTGGGCGAAGGAGAACAGCAGCGTCAGGTTACAGTGGATGCCGTTTTTCTCCAGCTCCTCGGCAGCCTTAATCCCTTCCCAGGTTGACGCCAGCTTAATCAAAATACGTGAGCGGTCGATGCCGTGCTCTTCATACAGGCGAACCAGTTTTTCCGCCTTGGTCACACACATGCCACGATCGAAAGAGAGGCGCGCATCCACTTCGGTCGAAACACGGCCCGGTACGCTTTTCAGGATTTCCATACCGAGGTTGATCGCCACTTTGTCGCTGGCGTTGATGATCTGCGTCTCTTTGCTGCCGCCTTGCTTCTTCGCATAGTCGATGGCGTCATCGATCAGGTGCTTGTAGCCTTCAAGGCTCGACGCTTTCAGGATCAGCGAGGGATTGGTGGTGGCATCTTCAGGATGGTAATGACGAATAGATTCAATGTCGCCGCTGTCCGCCACGACGGTAGTGAACTGTTTTAGTGCGTCTAGCTGGTTCATCTTTTAACTCCTTGATGAGCAATTCTTTATTGCGAATGATTTCACCCTGCAACACAGTGCATCAGGCGTTCGGTGATGAAAATACTCTTTTTCTGATTATTGCGATGGGTTGAACTCATCGAGGCCCCGCGCGGCGAAAACAGCGTGACGTCAAACAGGGAGAGCGTGCTGCAACATCCTGTCAGCGAGCCGGGGGGCGAAAATCGCGCATCACAAAGGTTAGCAGAACTGGCGGGTTCTGCCGGATGAACCGCACTTTCCGCCCTGTTGAAG
>Ga0268256_1001783_pt1 | contig 12148 bp, 10 predicted proteins | sample AgamicAtAmrz_FD_200247 | JGI IMG/M metagenome (GOLD analysis project Ga0268256, IMG submission 200247) | Agave microbial communities from Guanajuato, Mexico - At.Am.rz (v2) (version 3) | ecosystem: Host-associated > Plants > Roots > Rhizosphere | place: Guanajato, Mexico | collected 2012-06-07
TTTGTGGTGTTTCCGCTGGCGTTTGGCTTCCTGACGCATACCGCGCCGGAAGGGGTGCAGGTTTCTACTGATATCGCCAGCTATCTCAGCTTCGTCATGGCGCTGTTTATGGCTTTTGGCGTCTCGTTTGAAGTGCCGGTAGCCATTGTGCTGTTGTGCTGGATGGGGGTAACCACGCCTGCCGATCTGCGACAAAAGCGTCCTTATGTGCTGGTAGGCGCATTTGTCGTTGGCATGCTTCTGACGCCGCCGGATGTCTTCTCGCAAACGCTGCTGGCGATACCGATGTACTGCCTGTTTGAAATTGGCGTCTTCTTCGCCCGCTTCTATGTCGGCAAGCGCCGTATTAGCGATGATGAGAACGACACAGAAACCAGTGAAGAGTAACTAACCGCCCGTCAGGGCGGTTTTTGTATGGGGAAGAACATGTTTGATATCGGCGTCAATCTGACCAGTTCGCAGTTTTCCAGAGATCAGCGCGAGGTGGTCGCGCGTGCACAAGCGGCGGGCGTCAAGGGTATGTTGATAACCGGTACCAATCTGCATGAGAGTCAGCAGGCACAACAACAGGCACAGCGCTACCATCACTGCTGGTCAACAGCGGGCGTGCATCCTCACGACAGCAGCGGCTGGACGGCGGAAACCGCACAGGCAATCCGTGCTCTGGCATCATTGCCGGAAGTGGTGGCAGTGGGAGAGTGCGGGCTGGATTTCAATCGCAATTTCTCCACGCCGCGTGAACAGGAATACGCCTTTAGCGCCCAGTTGGCGCTGGCCGCTGAACTGAATATGCCTGTTTTTCTGCACTGTCGCGATGCGCATGAGCGCTTTCTGGCTTTGTTAGATCCGTGGCTGAATAAGCTGCCAGGCGCCGTGTTGCATTGCTTTACCGGCTCAGCGCAGGAGGCCAGAGATTGCCTCGATCGCGGTATGTACCTTGGGATTACCGGTTGGGTGTGTGATGAACGTCGTGGGCAGGAATTACGCGAAGTGGTGCCACTGATTCCAGCCGAGCGGCTGCTTATCGAAACGGATGCACCTTACCTGCTGCCGCGCGATCTGGTGCCGAAGCCCGCATCGCGGCGTAATGAACCAGCGTTATTGGGACATATTCTTGCCACGGTCGCCTCGCTGCGTGGCGAAGAGGTTCAGTGGTTGGATACGGTGACGGATAAAAACGTGCAGCGTCTGTTTGGCATCGCGTTTTAACGCCGCTTCAGGCCTTACGGAAATCGGTATTTTTGACGCTTTGCAGTACCTGCTTATTCAGCATATGCAGCAGCAACATCGAGCGTGTTTCGCCGTCAGGCTCCTTAAAGATGGCCCGCAACCCTTCAAGTGCGCCTTCGGTAATTACCACATCATCGCCTGGAAAGGGCGTTTCGGGATCGGTCACGCCTTCCGGCTGATAGACCGAAAGCTGATGGATAACCGAGGGGGGAACGCGAGCCGGGTGCATACCAAAACGCACGAAGTGGCTGACGCCGCGCGTGGCGTTAATGGTGGTGGTGTGAATCACCTCGGGATCAAACTCTACAAACAAATAGTTGGGAAAAAGCGGTTCATTCACGATTGTGCGTTTGCCGCGTACGATTTTTTCCAGGGCGATCATTGGCGTCAGGCAACTGACCGCCTGGCGTTCGAGATGTTCCTGGGCGCGCTGGAGCTGGCCTCGTTTGCAGTAAAGTAGATACCAGGATTGCATAATGACTCTTTTCCGTAAGTTCGGGCGAAAGAATATCAAAACCGCAGCACGATGGCTAAGTTCATTATAACGCTCACGCCAGGCGCTGCTGAATTTCACGTCGATTTAACAAAAATACAGCAACCTCAGATTGAACACCGTATAATAAAGCGCTTATCTGGAGGCGATAATACACCGCATGAAATACAACGACCTACGCGACTTTTTGACATTGCTTGAGCAGCAAGGGGAACTGAAGCGCATCACGCTGCCGGTTGACCCTTATCTGGAAATGACCGAAATAGCCGATCGCACTCTGCGTGCCGGTGGCCCGGCGTTGCTGTTTGAGAATCCGAAAGGTTATACGATGCCGGTGCTGTGTAATCTGTTCGGTACGCCGCGTCGCGTCGCGTTAGGTATGGGGCGGGAGGATGTCAGCGCGCTGCGTGAGGTGGGTAAACTGCTGGCGTTCCTGAAAGAGCCTGAGCCGCCAAAAGGTTTCCGCGATCTCTTCGATAAGCTGCCGCAGTTTAAGCAAGTACTGAATATGCCGACGAAACGTCTGCGCGGCGCGCCCTGTCAGCAAAAAGTGCTGCAGGGCGATGAAGTTGATCTGACCACCATTCCCATCATGCAGTGCTGGCCGGACGATGCCGCGCCGCTGATTACCTGGGGGCTGACGGTGACTCGTGGACCGCACAAAGAGCGGCAGAACCTGGGGATCTATCGTCAGCAGCGGATCGGTAAAAATAAGCTGATCATGCGCTGGCTCTCCCACCGTGGCGGTGCGCTGGACTTCCAGGAGTGGCAGGCTGCGCATCCCGGCGAACGTTTCCCGGTGGCGGTTGCGCTGGGCGCCGATCCAGCGACCATTCTTGGCGCGGTAACGCCGGTGCCGGACACGCTCTCTGAATACGCTTTTGCCGGGCTATTGCGCGGTACAAAAACTGAAGTGGTGAAGTGCGTTTCCAACGATCTTGAAGTGCCTGCCAGCGCGGAAATTGTACTGGAAGGCTACATCGAGCCAGGTGAAATGGCCCCTGAAGGGCCGTATGGCGACCACACAGGTTACTATAATGAAGTTGATAACTTCCCGGTGTTTACGGTAACGCACATTACCCGGCGTGAAGACGCGATTTATCACTCCACCTATACAGGTCGTCCGCCCGATGAGCCGGCGGTGCTGGGGGTGGCGTTAAACGAAGTGTTCGTGCCGATCCTGCAAAAGCAGTTTCCGGAAATTGTCGATTTCTATCTGCCGCCGGAAGGTTGCTCCTATCGCCTGGCCGTCGTGACAATGAAGAAACAGTACGCGGGCCATGCAAAACGCGTCATGATGGGCGTCTGGTCTTTCCTGCGCCAGTTTATGTACACCAAGTTTGTGATCGTGTGCGATGACGATGTGAACGCGCGCGACTGGAATGATGTGATTTGGGCGATCACCACCCGTATGGATCCCGCGCGGGATACGGTTCTGGTGGAAAACACGCCGATTGATTACCTGGACTTTGCCTCGCCGGTTTCCGGTCTTGGCTCAAAAATGGGGCTGGATGCCACCAATAAATGGCCGGGGGAAACCCAGCGTGAATGGGGACGCCCAATCAAAAAAGATCCTCAGGTGACGGCGAGAATTGACGCCATCTGGGATGAACTGGCCATATTGAATGACGAAAATAGACCCGACAGAGAGAGCGCATGACAACCTTAAGCTGTAAAGTGACCTCGGTAGATGCCATCACTGATACCGTATATCGTGTCCGTTTAGTGCCGGAGGCGGCTTTTTCGTTTCGCGCTGGTCAGTATCTGATGGTGGTAATGGATGAGCGAGACAAGCGTCCTTTCTCAATGGCATCCACGCCGGATCAGCATGATTATATTGAACTGCATATTGGCGCGTCAGAGCTGAATCTCTATGCCATGGCGGTGATGGACCGCATTCTGAAAGACCGCGAAATTGTTATCGACATTCCGCATGGTGATGCCTGGCTGCGTGATGACGAGGAGCGCCCGATGGTGCTGATCGCTGGCGGTACTGGCTTCTCTTATGCGCGCTCGATTCTGCTGACCACTCTCGCGCAAAACCCGAACCGTGAAGTGAGCATTTACTGGGGCGGGCGTGAGGAGAAGCATCTGTACGATTTGGCCGAGCTGGAAGCCCTGTCGGTGGATCACCCGAATCTGCGTGTGGTACCGGTGGTTGAGCAGCCGGAAGAGGGCTGGCGCGGTCGCTCCGGCACGGTGCTGGCAGCGGTGATGCAGGATTTTGGTTCGCTCTCCGAACACGATATCTATATCGCAGGTCGTTTCGAGATGGCGAAGATTGCCCGTGACCTGTTCTGCAATGAGCGCGGCGCGCGTGAAGATCGCCTGTTTGGCGATGCGTTTGCTTTCATTTGATCAAAAAACCCGCCCCTGACAGGCGGGAAAAACGGCAACTACATTCTCTCTTCGCCATGCGTCCCATCGCTGCGTTGGCTGCCTTTATTCACCCCGGTCACATAGTGTATCTATGCTTCCGGGGAATCACTCAGTTGCCGCTTTGCTCTGGAACGCTTGGTTTTGAGACAGATTCGTTTAAAGCGTTATACGCGTTCAAACACCGTAGCGATCCCCTGACCTAAACCAATACACATCGTCGCCAGGCCAAGCTGGGCATCTTTGCGTTCCATCAGGTTCAGCAGCGTGGTGCTAATACGTGTACCTGAACACCCCAGCGGATGGCCGAGAGCGATTGCACCGCCGTTCAGGTTGATCTTCTCGTCGATCTGCTCCATCAGCCCCAGATCTTTTATGCACGGCAGGATCTGTGCGGCAAAGGCTTCATTCATCTCAAATAGATCGATATCGCTGGCGGTCAGTCCGGCTTTTTTCAGCGCCAGCTGCGAGGCCGGAACCGGGCCGTAACCCATGATTGACGGATCGCAGCCGACTACCGCCATTGAACGGATGCGTGCGCGCGGCGTCAGGCCCAATTCGCGGGCGCGGCTGGCGCTCATGATCAGCATCGCGGAGGCGCCATCCGACAGAGCGGATGATGTTCCGGCGGTAACCGTGCCGCTAACCGGATCAAAAGCTGGTCGCAGCGTGGACAGCGCTTCGACGGTGGTTTCCGGTCGGATCACTTCGTCATAGTTAAACTGCTTCAATACACCATCGGCATCGTGGCCGCCGGTGGGAATGATCTCGTTTTTGAACGCGCCCGATTGCGTGGCCTGCCAGGCGCGGGCGTGGGAGCGTGCACCGAATGCATCCTGCATTTCACGGCTGATGCCGTGCATGCGCGACAGCATTTCGGCGGTCAGCCCCATCATCCCCGCCGCTTTTGCGACGTTGCGGCTCATGCCTGGATGGAAATCGACGCCGTGGCTCATCGGCACGTGGCCCATATGCTCAACGCCGCCCACCAGACAAACTTGCGCATCGCCGGTCATGATCATCCGCGCCGCATCATGCAGCGCCTGCATAGATGAGCCGCACAGCCGGTTGACGGTGACGGCGGGGACGGAATGAGGGATCTCCGCTAGCAGCGCGGCGTTGCGGGCAATGTTGAAACCCTGCTCCAGCGTCTGCTGTACGCAGCCCCAGTAAATATCGTCGATGGCGCTGGCTTCCAGCGCCGGGTTACGTACCAGCAGGCTACGCATCAGATGGGCGGAGAGGTCCTCCGCGCGCACGTTGCGGAAAGCGCCGCCTTTTGAACGGCCCATCGGTGTGCGAATTGCATCGACAATGACAACCTGTTCCATTGTGACTCCTTAAGCCGTTTTTAACTCGCCCACTGGGCGCGCAGGTTCTACCGCAGGGTAATAAGGCTCGTTGCGGCGCGCTTTTTCGCGCAGCCCGGCCGGTACTTCATACAGCGGCCCGAGATGCTGATAGTGCTGTGCCATATCGAGGTATTTTGCGCTGCCAAGCGTATCCAGCCAGCGGAATGCGCCGCCGTGGAACGGCGGGAAGCCAAGACCATATACCAGCGCCATATCCGCTTCGGCAGGGCTGGCGATAATCCCTTCTTCCAGACAACGCACCACTTCATTGACCATTGGGATCATCATGCGGGCGATAATCTCTTCATCGCTGAAATCCTGTTTGCCTTTGCTGATTTCGGCCAGCATGCTGTCAACGGCGCTGTCTTCTTCTTTCTTCGGTTTGCCTTTGCTGTCTTCTTTATAGCGCCAGAAACCGAGCCCGTTTTTCTGCCCGAAACGGTGTGCGTCAAACAGCGCATCGATGGCATCGCGATAATCTTTCTGCATGCGCTGCGGGAAACCGGTCGCCATCACCGCCTGGGCGTGATGTGCGGTATCAATACCCACAACATCCAGCAGATACGCCGGGCCCATCGGCCAGCCGAACTGCTTCTCCATCACTTTGTCGACTTTGCGGAAATCCGCGCCGTCGCGCAGCAACTGGCTAAACCCGGCAAAGTAAGGGAACAGTACGCGGTTGACGAAGAAACCTGGGCAGTCATTGACCACGATCGGCGTTTTGCCCATTTTGCTCGCCCAGGCCACTACTTTGGCGATGGTTTCATCGGACGTTTTCTCTCCGCGAATCACTTCAACCAGCGGCATACGGTGTACCGGGTTGAAGAAGTGCATGCCGCAGAAATTTTCCGGGCGTTTCAGCACGCTGGCGAGTTCACTGATGGGAATGGTGGAGGTATTTGATGCCAGTACGGTATCCGGACGGACTTTGTCCTCTGTTTCCGCCAGCACCGCTTTTTTCACTTTCGGGTTTTCCACGACCGCTTCGACCACCACGTCGGCGCGTTCAAAACCGGCATACTCCAGTGTTGGCTGAATGGTCGCAATCACGCTGGCCAGTTTTAGACCATCGATTTTGCCGCGCTCGAGCTGTTTGTTCAGCAGCTTGCCTGCTTCATTAATGCCGAGTGCAAGGGATTTCTCGTTGATATCCTTCATTAATACCGGTACGCCTTTCCAGGCTGACTGGTAAGCAATGCCGCCGCCCATAATGCCTGCGCCAAGTACCGCAGCTTGTTTGGGCGTTTCGACATTTTTGGTCAGTTTCTTCGCCTGACCTTTTACATATTGGTCGTTCAGGAAAATCCCGACCAGCGCACGGGCCTCGTTGGTATGGGCGAGCGGAACGAAGCTCTGGTTTTCCAGCTTCAGCGCTTCGTCGCGGCCAAATCTTGCCGCAGCTTCAATGGTTTTGACCGCCGTGATCGGTGCCGGATAGTGCTTCCCGGCTGTTTGCATCACCATGCCTTTGGCAATAGTAAAGCTCATGGCAGCTTCAATTTTGCTGATCTTCAGTGGCTCCAGCTTCGGCTGACGTTTTGCTTTCCAGTCCAGATCGCCGTTAATGGCCTGTCGCAGAATGGCAATGGCACCTTCACGCAGTTTTTCCGGCTTCACAATGCCATCCACCAGGCCGATTTTCAGCGCTTGTTCGGCATCGACATCTTTCCCGGCCGCGATGATTTCCAGTGCGCTGTCTGCACCCAGCAGGCGTGGCATGCGTACTGAACCGCCAAAGCCTGGCATGATACCAAGTTTGGTTTCCGGCAGGCCAATACGCAGGTCCGGCGTCGCCAGGCGATAGTCTGTCGCCAGCACGCATTCGCAGCCGCCACCGAGCGCATAGCCATTCACCGCGGAGATCGTTGGGACGGGCAAATCTTCCAGGCGGTTAAACACGCTGTTGGCAAAGTGCAGCCACTGGCTCAACTGCTCTTCCGGCACGAGGAACAGGGAGAGGAATTCGGTGATATCGGCCCCGACAATAAAGGCCGCTTTCTCTGAACGCAGCAGCAGCCCTTTTAAATCTGATTGCTTTTCCAGTACGGCCAGCGCTTCGCCAAGGCTGGCGACGGTGGCGGTATCAAGCTTGTTAACTGAGCCGGGCGCATCGAATACCAGTTCCGCGATGCCATCTTCCAGCCAGTTTAGGTACAGGTTATTGCCTTTGTAGAGCATGTCAGTCTCCTGAATCCAGCGATGATCTGGTCGTACCAGATGAAGCGGAGTGTGGTTTTTATGTTAATAAATTGCAAATAAATGATTAAAAAATTGCTAGTCGGATCACGCTCGGTGGAAATCACCCAGTGGCAGGCAGGTGTGCTAAGATGCGGAGACTTGAGGTCGCAATAAACAGAAGGAAAAACGATGGACTCACTGGCAGCGCTTTATAAAAATCATATTGTTACGTTACAGGAACGCACCCGTGATGTGCTGGCGCGCTTTAAGCTCGACGCGTTACTTATTCACTCTGGCGAGCTATTTAACGTCTTTCTTGATGACCATCCCTATCCGTTTAAAGTGAACCCGCAGTTTAAAGCCTGGGTGCCGGTGACGCAGGTGCCGAACTGCTGGCTGCTGGTGGATGGCGTGAACAAACCGAAGCTGTGGTTCTACCTGCCGGTGGATTACTGGCACAACGTTGAACCGCTGCCGACTTCCTTCTGGACCGAAGAGGTTGAGGTGATTGCTCTGCCGAAAGCGGACGGCATTGGCAGCCAGTTGCCTGCGGCGCGCGGCAATATCGCCTATATTGGTCCGGTTGCCGAACGTGCTTTGGGCCTCGACATCGCCGCCAGCAACATCAACCCGAAAGGGGTGATCGATTACCTGCATTACTACCGCGCCTACAAAACCGATTATGAACTGGCCTGCATGCGTGAAGCGCAGAAAACGGCGGTAATGGGCCATCGTGCTGCGCATGAAGCCTTTCAGTCCGGAATGAGCGAGTTCGACATCAATCTGGCTTATCTGACCGCGACCGGCCATCGTGATACCGATGTGCCTTACAGCAATATTGTGGCGCTGAACGAGCATGCATCGGTGCTGCATTACACCAAACTTGATCACCGCGCACCGGCTGAGATGCGCAGCTTCTTGCTGGATGCTGGCGCGGAATACAATGGTTATGCCGCCGACCTGACGCGTACCTGGGCGGCGAACAGCGACACCGATTATGCGCAGTTGGTGAAAGACGTCAATGAAGAACAACTGGCGCTGATCGCCACCATGAAAGCGGGCGTCAACTACGTTGAATACCATATTCAGTTCCATCAGCGTATCGCGAAGCTGCTGCGCCGCCATCAAATCATCACCGATATCAGTGAGGAAGCAATGGTTGAGCAGGACATCACCGGGCCGTTTATGCCGCACGGTATCGGCCATCCGTTGGGGCTGCAGGTGCATGATGTCGCGGGCTTTATGCAGGATGACAGCGGTACGCATCTGGCGGCTCCGTCAAAATACCCCTACCTGCGCTGCACACGTGTGATGGAGCCGCGTATGGTGTTGACCATTGAGCCGGGCATCTACTTTATTGAATCGCTGCTCTCATCGTGGCGCGAGGGGCCGCTCAGCAAACACTTCAACTGGCATAAAATTGACGCGCTAAAACCGTTTGGCGGTATCCGCATCGAAGATAACGTGGTTATCCATGAGAACAGCATTGAAAATATGACGCGGGATCAGAAGCTGGCGTAATGGAGAGCTGGCTGATACCGGCTGCGCCGGTCACCTTTAGCGAGGAGATCAAAAAGAGCCGTTTTATCACGCTGTTGGCGCATACCGACGGCGTGGAGGCGGCGAAGGCGTTTGTCGACACTGTTCGTGCAGAGCACCCGGACGCCCGCCACCATTGTGTGGCGTGGGTTGCCGGGCCGCCGGATGATTCGCAGCAGTTGGGCTTTTCTGACGATGGCGAACCGGCGGGTACTGCAGGGAAGCCGATGCTGGCTCAGTTGATGGGCAGCGATATCGGCGAAATTACGGCGGTGGTAGTGCGTTATTACGGCGGTATTTTATTGGGAACCGGCGGGCTGGTGAAAGCCTACGGCGGCGGTGTCCAGCAGGCGCTTAATCAACTCGCGACAACCCGCAAAATGCCGTTAACCGAATATACTTTGTGGTGTGATTACGCACAGTTGAGCGGAGTCGAAACGTTGCTTGAGCAATTTGAGGGGAAAATTGTTGCGAGCGAGTATCAGGCTTCCGTGTATCTGCGGGTGGCGCTTCCTCACAGCAGACTGGACGCATTTTCGGCAAGGCTCGCTGATTTTAGTCGTGGCACATTGCAATTGTTAAAAACTGAAGAATAATCCCCACCTGATTTTCTGAACACCTAAGGAAGCGGCAGAGATGCATTTTCGCGCCATAACCCGAATCGTTGGACTGCTGGTCATCCTCTTTTCCGGAACGATGATCTTACCTGGACTGGTAGCCCTTATTTACCGTGATGGCGCGGGCCGTGCATTCACGCAAACCTTCTTCGTCGCACTGGTGATTGGTTCCATTCTTTGGTGGCCGAACCGCCGCGAGAAAGGGGAGTTGAAATCCCGAGAAGGTTTTTTGATCGTCGTGCTGTTCTGGACGGTGCTGGGGAGCGTGGGGGCACTGCCGTTCGTCTTTTCCGAAAGCCCGAATCTGACGGTAACGGATGCTTTTTTTGAATCCTTCTCCGGCCTGACAACGACCGGGGCAACCACGCTGGTTGGGCTGGATTCACTGCCGCACGCGATTCTTTTCTATCGTCAGATGCTGCAATGGTTCGGCGGGATGGGGATCATCGTGCTGGCGGTGGCCATCCTGCCAATTCTGGGCGTGGGTGGGATGCAGCTCTATCGCGCCGAGATGCCGGGGCCGCTGAAAGATAACAAAATGCGCCCGCGTATTGCAGAGACGGCGAAAACCCTATGGCTTATTTATGTGTTGCTTACGGTCGCATGCGCGCTGGCGCTATGGTTTGCCGGAATGCCAGCTTTTGACGCCATTGGGCATAGTTTTGCCACCATCGCGATTGGCGGTTTCTCTACGCATGATGCCAGCATTGGCTATTTCAACAGCCCCACTATCAACACCATCATTGCTATCTTCCTGCTGATTTCCGGGTGTAACTACGGTTTGCACTTCTCGTTGCTGAGCGGGCGTAGCCTGAAAGTTTACTGGCGCGATCCAGAATTCAGAATGTTTATCGGCGTACAACTGACGCTGGTGGTCATCTGCACCGTGGTGTTGTGGTTCCACAATATCTACAGCTCGGCATTGACGACGATTAACCAGGCTTTCTTCCAGGTGGTCTCGATGGCGACTACGGCTGGATTTACGACCGACAGTATCTCCCGCTGGCCGCTTTTCTTGCCGGTATTGTTGCTCTGTTCCGCTTTTATCGGCGGCTGCGCCGGTTCGACGGGCGGTGGTCTGAAGGTGATCCGCATACTGTTGCTGTTTAAGCAGGGCAACCGCGAACTGAAACGACTGGTGCATCCCAATGCGGTGTACAGCATTAAGTTGGGGAATCGTGCATTGCCGGAACGTATTCTTGAAGCGGTGTGGGGCTTCTTCTCCGCTTATGCGCTGGTCTTTATCGTCAGCATGCTGGCGATCATTGCCACGGGGGTTGATGATTTTTCAGCATTTGCCTCTGTGGTTGCGACGCTCAATAACCTTGGGCCGGGGCTGGGCGTGGTAGCGGATAATTTTGCCAGCATGAATCCGGTCGCCAAATGGGTACTCATCGCGAATATGCTGTTTGGTCGTTTGGAGGTCTTCACGCTGCTGGTACTGTTTACCCCGACCTTCTGGCGCGAATAATGGAGTGTGACGTGAAAACATTAATTCTTTTCTCGACCCGGGATGGGCAAACGCGGGAGATTGCTTCTTATCTGGCTTCAGAGCTTAACGATCTTGGCGTCTGTGCGGATGTGGTTAACCTGAACCGCACACAAGAGATTGACTGGAGTAAATATGAGCGGGTGGTCATTGGTGCGTCCATTCGCTATGGGCACTTTCATCAGGCGTTGGCCAATTTTGTGAAAAAGCACCTTTCACAATTAAACAAGCTGCCGGGGGCCTTCTTCTCCGTCAACCTGGTTGCGCGCAAACCGGAGAAAAGCTCGCCGCAAACGAACAGCTATACGCGTAAGTTTTTGCTGTCGTCGCCCTGGCAGCCGGATCGCTGCGCCGTATTTGCCGGTGCGCTGCGTTACCCGCACTATCGATGGTACGACCGACTGATGATCCAACTGATTATGAAGATGACGGGCGGCGAAACGGATAGACGTAAAGAAGTTGTCTATACCGACTGGCAGCAAGTGGCGAATTTTGCCCGTGAAATAGCTCAGTTAAACAGCAAAGCGGGCGTTTAATGGGCGCTGTGCCTGAAAAATGAGCGAACGATAATTTTTTTGAATTTTATGCTTGTCAGCCAGAATTATCTCCCTATAATGCGCCTCCACTGACACGGCACAACGGCATACACACCGGCCTGTCAGGTGAAGAAATCTGAAAATAATCAGTTGACTTCACGGCGGGAAAGCGTAATATGCACACCCCGCGCCGCAGCGAAAACACAGCGGCACTGCTCTTTAACAATTTATCAGACAATCTGTGTGGGCACTCAGGTGACTGGATTCTTGATGTCTTCGGACAAAAAATGAATACCAAGTCTCACGGGTGAACACGTAATTCATTACGAAGTTTAATT
>Ga0268256_1001786_pt1 | contig 12113 bp, 12 predicted proteins | sample AgamicAtAmrz_FD_200247 | JGI IMG/M metagenome (GOLD analysis project Ga0268256, IMG submission 200247) | Agave microbial communities from Guanajuato, Mexico - At.Am.rz (v2) (version 3) | ecosystem: Host-associated > Plants > Roots > Rhizosphere | place: Guanajato, Mexico | collected 2012-06-07
GTATCCGGATCGGAGATCAGCTCGTTCCAGTCGCGCGCCTCGACATAGGTGCCGACGATGCGGTTCGGATCGATATCCGGCACGCCCATGGTGACGATCTCTTTCTTGAGCTTCACCTTCAGCCGCACGAAAGGCATGTGCGAAGCGCGGCTTTCCTTGTGCTCCAGTGCCGCAAATTCCGGCTGGGCGCGCAGGAAGGAGAGCACGGCGTGAATACCCGCATCCGGCCCGGCAATGGTGCCGTTGATGCCTTCGGCGGCAAGCAGCAGCGTGCCCTTGACGCCGTTTTCCTGGCAGAGCGCAAACAACGGCTCGCGCAGGCTCTCGAACCGCGGCAGGCGGGCGAAATGATAAAGCGCGGCCACAAGGAAATCACCAGAGACTTCCGGGCGAGGGAGAATGGTCGTGTCGGTCATGGGCGCTGAAATACAGCGACGGCGGCCGCAAAGCAATATTTATCGGTGGGTTCGGGTATTTTGAAAATCGTCAAATCGGGAGGATCTGCGCGGCGGGACAAGTCTTTTCAGCCCAAGGACTTGGGCTGGCTGGATTCCGGCTCAAGGCCGGAATGACGGAGGTGAGCGAGCGCCGAAAGTTGCGTTTGGGCTATTTCGCCGCCTGCCGCCACAAGAGGCCGACGATACGGCTTTCGGTGCGGGCGGATTCGGAAAACACCTCGTTCGCCAGCGCAAGGCCTTCCGTGCGCAGCGCCTGCTGCCTCTCGATGATGGCATCGAGCAGCAGGGCTAGCCGCTCGCCATTGCCGAAACGGTCCGGCTCGCGGTCTGCGACGGCGGCGAGAACCGAGAGATCGTGCTCGTGGCCGAGAATGTCCACCAGCCGCTTGGTATCGGCCCGCTTGGCGCGCATGGCGGAAGGCCAGAGCCGGCGCATCAGGCCAAGATGCATCCAATAGGCCTGCCCGGACTTGCGCAATTCATGGAAATGCTCGGCGTCGGCCTGCTTATGGCAATCGGTGAGCGCCTTGCGCGCCCTTTTTCTCTGTTTCGCCCAGGCGCTTCGCAGCAGCCGGGCGGTGTCTTTCAACTCATCCGGCAGCGACAGGTCCTCAAGCTTCTGGCGCGCTTCCCCGCAGCCGGCAATGGCGGCGGCAATGGCCTCATCGAGACCTGCCTCATGTTCTATCGCGTCGTCGCGGCGCGCGCGCAGCATCGCGGTGATCGACCGCAGCGCTTCGCCCTGCGCGTCCGAGCGGGCGAAGGCCTCGAGATATTCCGCCGTCTCCACCAGCGCCGTGGCATCCCGCGCAAAGGCGAGGGAGCGGGCGATATCGCGAATACGGGCGTTTTCCTCGCGGCCGAAATCCGGCGCCGCCTTGCGGATGAGGCGATAGAGGGCGCGCAGCCGCTTGAACCGCTTGCGGGCGTCGTGCACGGCCTCGTGCGATCCGGACGGCTGGTTGCGAAGGATCGTGACCGTATCGTCGATCAGCTCCAGCCCGGCCCGACGGATTTCATTATCGAAGGGCTTTTTCGGGTCAATTCTGAAGGGCATCCGGCAGGTCTCCGTTCGGACAGTCCATATTCCGGCAGTCCATGGCGAGCGACTGGTTGGAGAAGCGCTTGTCTCCGGTGACTTCCCGGCCCAGCCAGGACGGCAGATCGGGATCGGCGTTCTCGTCGTTCATTTCCACTTCCGCCACCACCAGCCCGTGATATTTCCCTTCGAAAACATCCACTTCCCAGGTGAAGCCGCCATGATCGACGGTGTGGCGGGTTTTTTCGATCACCACGCCCGGCGCGCTTGCCATCAGCTCTTCGGCGTCCTTGAGGGGTATGGAATATTCATATTCGTCGCGGACAAGCGCGCTTGCGCCGATCTTGATGGTCAGGGTCGCATCGCGCCGGTCGACGATCCTGACCCGGACCGAGCGGTTTTCCATCGAGGCGACATATGCCTGCCGGAAAGCCATGCTATGCGTGACCTCATTGCGCCATTCACCGCCTGCAACAAGAAACTTCCGTTCAATTTCCTTGGCCATGCTGTCTCCGCGAACTGGGGCGCCAGATTATCGCAATATGAAAGTGTGATGAAGCGAATTGATTGAAGTATCTGGATAAAAATGCGGCTGGCGCGCCTCGACATGAAAGCCGAGGCAGGCTAATCGGTAGACGGAATTTCAATCGTTTCAATTGCGCAAGGGAGGCTCATCTTGGCCCAGGACTCCGAAAAACTGCTCTCCATCCTCAAGCTCCAGCCGGTCGTGCCGGTGCTGATCGTGGATGATGCCGCTTCCGCCGTGCCGCTTGCGCGCGCTTTGGTCGCAGGCGGCCTGAAGGCGATCGAGATCACCATGCGCACACCGGCGGCGCTCGACGCCATCCGCGCGGTTGCGGCGGAAGTGGAGGGTGCGAATGTCGGCGCCGGCACCATTCTCAATGCTAAGGATTTCGAAGCGGCGGCGGAAGCCGGCTCCACCTTCATCGTCAGCCCCGGCATCAATAAAAGCGTGCTGGAAGCCGCGCGCGGTTCCAAAGTGCCGCTGCTTCCGGGTGCGGCCACCGCCAGCGAAGTCATGGCGCTGCGCGACGAGGGTTACAAGGTGCTGAAGTTCTTCCCCGCTGAACAGGCTGGCGGCGCGCCTTATCTCAAGGCGCTGTCCTCGCCGCTCGCCGGCACCGTCTTCTGCCCGACCGGCAGCGTGTCGCTCAAGAACGCCAATGACTATCTCTCCCTGCCGAACGTCGTCTGCGTCGGCGGTTCCTGGGTTGCCCCGCGCGAACTGGTGGCGACGGGTGACTGGGCGGGCATCACCAGGCTCGCCGCCGAAGCCGCCGCACTGCGCGCCTGATTTGCATTCTGTCAAACCCGTTCACGAAGGCGTGAGCGGGTTTGACATTTGTATTCGGCCCACGGCTTCCTATCTCCCCTGTAGATTTGACCTCTACAGGAGATTTTGATGTTCGACGCCAAGAAGCTTCTTGAACAATTCCTCGGCTCGCAGGTGCCGGGCCTTTCGGGAAGCGTCCGTGACAGAGCCGGGCAGGCCGCCGATATCGCCAAGAATAATCCGCTCAAGGCCGGCGCGCTCGCCGCCGCCATTCTGGGCACCAAGACCGGCCGCAAGCTCGCCGGCAATGTCGCCACCATTGGCGGTGTCGCCGCCATCGCTGGCCTCGGTTACCTCGCCTACAAGAATTACAAGTCCGGCCAGGCGCCTGAAGCCGCGCCGAAACCCGAGCCGGAGCTTCTCGCCCCGCCCGCCGATTCCGCCTTCCACCCGCAATCGCCAGCCCTTTCCAACGATTTTGCGCTGAAGCTCATCCAGGCGATGATCGCCGCCGCCAAGGCGGACGGTCATATCGATGAGAAGGAGCGCGCCAACATCATGGACAAGGTGCAGGTCTCCGGCCTCGATAGCGAAGCCGAGCGGTTCCTCGAAAAGGAACTGGCCGATCCGCTCGACATCGACGCGCTGGTGGCAGCCGCCCGCACGGAAGAGCAAAAGGTGGAGCTTTACACCGCCTCGCGGCTTGCCATCGAGGCGGATACGCGGGCGGAGCGGGGCTATCTCGACCTTCTGGCCGGGCGGCTTGGGCTGCCGGATGCGCTGGTGGACCATATCGAGGCGACGGTGGTGGCGGCGAAGGTTTGAGGTTAGCCTCGGCGGGTGCGGTTCACCCCCTCTGCCCTGCCGGGCATCTCCCCCTCAAGGGGGGAGATCGACGCGAGGCGACCTCTTGGCCATCTCCAACGTTGCGAGTGAGCGAGCGTTTCCTTCTGGCCGATCTCCCCCCTTGAGGGGGAGATGCCCGGCAGGGCAGAGGGGGGTGAGCCACACCCGCCAGGGCCACCGCATCCTACCCCACATGCACTGTTGTCATCCCGCCCCGCTTGCCCTAATCCTTCTCCCAGCAAATGGGGAAGAGAATGCGCGATCTGAGTGATTTCAAGGGATGTCCGCCGCCGCAGCCGGTGGTGTTGAAGGGCCGTTACGTGACGGCGGAGCCGTTCGATCGCGAAAAACATCTCGCAAGGCTCTGGGCCGCACTTGGCGGCGAGGGCGTGAATGCGCTGCTCAAATATTTCCCGCAAAGCGCCTTTCCCGATGCCGACGCCTTTGGCGACTGGCTCATCGGCGCGGGGCAGAAGCTCAACTGGGTCACGCTGGTCTTCGTTGAAAACGCCACCGGCGATATCGTCGGCATGGCGAGCTATATGCGGCCCGATCCCGCCAATGGCGTGGTCGAGGTGGGCTCCGTCGCCCATGGCGCGAAGATGAAGCGCTCGCCTCTTTCCACCGAGGCGCATTACCTGATGGCGAAACATGTTTTCGAGGATCTGGGGTATCGCCGTTACGAGTGGAAATGCCACAATGAAAACGAGCCCTCCAAGATAACGGCGAAGCGTTACGGCTTCACCTTCGAGGGCATCTTCCGCCAGCATATGATCTCGAAGGGGCAAAATCGCGATACGGCGTGGTTTTCCATGATCGACGGCGAATGGCCGTTGATCGGCAAGGCCTTCGAAGCCTGGCTTGCGCCGGAGAATTTTGCGGCCGATGGCGCGCAGAAGCGCAAGCTTGAGGATATCCGTGCGGAGTTTGCCGATGTCTGAAAACCCGGCGCCTGAAAAGCCGAGCCCCGGCAAGAAGGATTGGTCGCCGGCCATCGCCGCCGCCCTCATCATCGTCGGTTTCGGGCTGGTCTTCTTCGTCATGCCGAAGATCATGCTGTGGCTCGGCGATTATTCGCCCTGGCTCGCCGCTGCCTTCGGCACGGTGGCGGTGCTGTGTTTCTTCCTGCTGTTCTGGCTGCGCGCCCGTTACCAGCGTCGCCGTGACGGTTAGAGCTGAAGCGACGCGCCGAGCAGCAACAGCCCCATGATGAGCACGAACAGCGCACCGGCGATCTCTATCGCATGGCTGATACCGGCCGCCCTGCGGCTGCCGGGGCCGGCGAAACGCACGGCGAGGCCCTTTGCCGAGACGGCCATGATGGCGAGCAGCGATACCGTTATCGCCGTGCCGAGCGACATGGCGAGGACGGAGAGCACGCCGCCGAGATAAAGCCCGTTTAGAAGCGCGAAGCTCATGACGATGATCGCGCCCGAGCAGGGCCTGAGCCCCACCGCGATGATGGCTGACCATGCCTCGTGCAGGCTGAAGTTCTTGCCCTTCAGCAGCATCGGATCCGGCGCATGGGATTTGCCGCAGGCGGCGCAGAGATCGCCTGTGCCGTCATGGTCGTGATCGGCAAAAACCGGCTTGCCCTGAAACCGGAGGCCAGTGCCCATGCCGGTGGTTCTGCCGGCCGAGGTTTCACCTGCCGCCGCGAAAACCGCGACAGGTTCGCGCCGGATGCGCAGCGACCAGAGTTTTCGCACCAGCAGCCAGGCGCCGAACAGCGCCACCATGGCGAAGCTGGCGATCTCCATCGCCTGCGTGGCCTTCGTCATGGTGATGGAGGTGCCGCGCAGCACGAGCCAGGCCGCACCGACGAGGCCGACGGCGACCGCACCCTGAATGAGCGCCGAGACGAAGGAAATGAGAATGCCGCGTTTCAGCTGGGTTTCATTGGCAATCATGTAGGACGAAATGACCGCCTTGCCGTGGCCGGGACCGGCGGCATGGAAAACGCCATAAGCAAAGGAAAGGCCGATCAGCGAGCTGAGCGCCCAGCCATCCTCGCGCATGGCCTTCAACGCGCCGGTCAGCGCACGGTAGAACATCTGCTGGTGCACATTGATCCATTGCATCAGCGGCGCCAAGGGGCCGCCGACGGAAAAGGAAGGTTCGGCCGAGCCGATGCCGAGCGGCGATTGCGCATGGGCCGCACCGGCCACGGCAATGAGGCCGATGGCGACGGCGAAGAGGCCGGCCCTGCGGCTCAGCATGAGATCTCCAGCCGGGTGGCGAAGAGCTTGGTCATGTCGGTGCCGGTCGGATCGTTGAAGAAGGCGTCGGTAAGCGTGCCCTGGTTCTGCGAGATCACCTCGTCGGGATCGGGACGGACGACATGATGCTTGCAGGCATTCAGATCCTTGCCCTGCGTGGCGATATCGCCGTCCTTGGCGAAATCGATTGCCGTATACATGGTCGGATCCCAGGCGCCGAAGCTGAGCTTGCCCTTGACGGCCAGAGGCTTGGTCGGCTTCACGGAGAAGAACATCAGGATCTGCTGATCCTTATAGTCCACGTGAATGGCCTCGGGCTTGGAAAATTCCACCGGTTTTCCATTGGCGGTGATGAAGGTGTAGTAGGAATATTCGGCGAGCGATTCCAGGACGGTATTGCCGATTTCGGCCAGTTCGTCCTTGTCGAGCTTCAGATCGCTGTTCTTGTCGTAATCCATCACTACGCTTGCCGAGAACATCTCGTCGAAACGCCAGATGTTGCGCACTTCCTGAACGGTGCCGTTCGGCCCTTCGACGATTTCCATGCGGGCTTCGGCAAAGATATGCGGATGGGCCGCCGCGGCGACGGGAACGCAGGCAAGGCCGGCCGCGAGGAGCAAAAAGCGTCTGTTCATTATCCGGTCTGTCCTGCCTTCGAATCTGGAAGGCCTGACTCTAGCAGAAATTGGGACCGAATTTCGACCTGATGCGTCCGATCCTTCGCGCGGGCCGGCACTAAATTTCAGAAGGTGCCGCTGAAACGCGAGGTGATGCTGGAGCCGCTATAGGCAAGGTCGGTATCGCGCTCGCCATGCAGCAGGCGGTTGAACTCCACCTCCAGCTTGCTGTTCTTGCCGGTATCGAAGGAGAGCGTCGCGACCAGCCGGCGCTCGCTGGTATCGTAATTATAATAGATCCAGTCCTTGTGGACCCGGTGCAGCGCAAGATCGAGCCCCACTTTTTCGGTGATCCTGCTTTTCACGACGAATTGAAAGCGGCGATGGAATTCGGCAATCGGGTCATCCGGGTCGAAAAGTGCATAGTCCTGCGAAAAGCCCGCGCCGAAGGCGATGCGCTCGGTGGCCTTCACCTCGGCTTCGGCCCGCAGATAGGGGCGGGTGCGTTTTACCTTGTCGCTGATCTCATCGCCGGAAATGGATGTGAAGCCCGCTTCGGCCAGAACCGCGAAACGGTCGGAGAACCTGTAACCATAGGCCAGAGAACCTCGCAGCGTATTGGCCGGGAAACGTTCATATTTTTCCTGCTGCCCCTCGGGCACGGCGATGCGGTCGTAAGCGAGCGTCAGCCCTGCCTCGCCGCCGCCGAGTGATCGTGCATGTTCCGCCTTCAGCGATAAAAGCGCCTCGTTCGCTTCCAGTCGGGTGGGCAGGAAATAGGCCGGGCGGAACCGCGCCTTGCCTTTCATCAGGCTGGCGACACTTGCCGTCAGCGTGTTCTTGCCGCCAAGGGCAAGGATGCCGAGCTGGGAAGACGCCTCCAGCTTGTGATCCAGCTGCCGGTAACCAATGTCTTCTTCCGGCAGGTGCAGGAAAATATCGCCGGCATCGCTGCGGGTGCCGCGCAGCTCAAGGGCCCATTCCAGCTTTTCGGAAAATCGTTTCGTCAGCCCCAGTGCCGCGATGGTGTTATGTTCATTGGCGAAACGATAACGGGGCAGGCGAACCTCTTCCTGCTCGAGCGAATAACGCAGCTCCGCCCCCTCCAGCGCGATCTTGCCATTGAGCCCGAAGCCGGCGCGCAGCGAAATCGCGCTCAGCCGGTTGGTGTCGGCGAAATAATTGCTGTCATAAGCAATGCCGGATTTATAGGTGACATTGTGCTCGTCGGCCTTTTCCCCCGCCCGTGCGCCGCAGGCGCAGGCAAGCCCGAGAACAAGCGCGATATATCCCCCCAGCCGCATGCGCATCTCCGGTCTCTAATTAAGCAATATCTTATATTTGGTTGGTTAATAAAGTTTCCCGCGCCGCTTTACTGCGGCGGCTCAGATGCCGACCGGCATTGTTTGAACAAGGGGCGGGAGCGCGAAGATACGATATGTAAAATTTGATTAAAATCACAAGTATTAGTGTTAATCGTTTATTGTAATATTAGCCTTTGCTTGAATTAGAATCCTCTAAATATACAGTTCAGTTACGCCAGATGGCGTGATCAAACAAAAGAGGAGAGAGAAATGATTGCAAAGTTCGCTTGTGTAGCCGCTATTCTTACTGTCGCTTCCGTTGGTCAGGCCAATGCGGGCGGTCTTCTGGGAGGCATCCTGTCCGGTAATAGCAACAAGGGCGGCGCCCTTGTCGTCGTCTCGCCGAGCATCGATCTCGGTGTCAGCGGCATCCTGTCCAATAACGGGATTCTGAACGGCAACAAGACCGGCATCCTGAACGGTGTGCTGAACGGCAACAAGACGTCCGTCGATGTCATCGACAACAGGAATGACGGCGGCAAAAAGCGCCGCCACTAACTGAAATGTGGAACGGGATGGCGAAACCATCGGGCTTTTCTCCATCCCGCTCCAACGGAACAGCTCGAAAATCATCAGGGATTTTCGACGCAGACGATGCGCGCAGCGCATAAGCCGGCAATGATCCTCGAGTTGCGTGTGTTTGACGCAGGGCGTTTCCGGCAAGAACAAACGGCGCATCGCATGACTGGAAGGGGGTCTCGCGGCCCTCTTTTTTTGTCCGCGTCGCGATGTGAACGACGCGCACAGAAGTGCAGGATGGCCACCACTCTTGGTGGTCTTTGTAATGTGGTGAGAGCCGTTTTTACATCGCGGTGGCCGACCTGTGAATATCCGCGTTAATTCTAATTTATATTTGGTAAATATTGCAGATATTAATCGAAATACGTTTCATGGCAGCTATTTTATCTGCGCTATTTACGTGATTTTAACCACGATGTTCTTCAATCTACGGGTGCGTTAACCCCGTCACGACACTGCGCTTCCGGTCGCGAAATACTCGCAGCCCGCAGGTGATGGGATGTTATTTTCAAGGAGCTATCGCATGTTGAAACAATCACTTCTCGCGCTCGGCCTGCTCGGCGTTTTCTCCGGCGTAGCCGTTGCCGCCGATGCCGTCAGCGACATTCCGTCCGCGCCGGTCATCAACGACGTTGCGCCTGCCTTTTCCTGGGGTGGTGTTTATGTCGGTGCGTCTGCGGGTTACGGCTGGAACCGGGTTAAGTCGACCACTTTCGGCGTCACCACGGAGCATGAATTTGACGGCGGCCGTTTTTCCGGTTTCGCGGGCTATAATTTCGAAGTTGCCCCTTCCGTCATTCTCGGCGTCGAGGGCGATCTCGGTTACGCCTGGGGCGACAAGACCATTGTCACCAGCGAGGTTTCCGCAGGCCTGAATGGTTCTGCACGCCTGCGCGCCGGCTACGCCGTCGACCGTGCGCTGATCTATACCGCCGCCGGCTACACCGCGACGGACAGCGAAGTCAAAGCGCCGTTCGGCGAGGACAGCAAGGTCCTGCACGGCTGGACGGTCGGTGCGGGTATCGATTATGCCTTCACCAACAACCTGTTTGGACGCGTCGAATATCGTTACAACGACTTCGGCAAGGCAACCTACCGTACCGGTCCGATCACCTCGACCGGCGATGTCAGCGAACACGTCGTCAAGGTTGGCCTCGGCGTGAAGTTCTGACGGTTATTCCGTTTTCGACAGGGGGCGGCGCAACCTTGCGACGCCCCACGCGCTCGATGCGGCGATCCTGGCATCGATCCAGCGAACGTTCCGCCGAAGATGAAAACGCGCATTGCTTTTTCGGGCAGGCTTGAACAGCAGGCCGTTTTGGTGTGATGGTGGTCGCCGTCATCCCGTCCCGCCTCCCAGCCTTCAGTCGATTCCCATGCTACAGAAAAGCACTTTGCCGGGCGCTTTCGATCGTCAGGCCTATTTGATCGCCCTGCTGGTTTTTATTGCCGGCAGCACCAATGCGGCCGTCGTGCCGTTTATCGGTTTCTACATCATCCAGGTGCTCGGCCATCCGCCGGCGACCGTCGGCTTTTACAGCGTGACGGCGGCGCTGGCTTCGATTGTCGCCAGCCGTGTTTATGGCGAGCGTGTCGATGCCGGGGTGCGGGTGAGGCCGCTGTTGATACTTTCCGTGTGCGGCGCTTTTGTCGCGGCGGCTGCGGCGAGTTTCGGGCATCTGGCGCTGCTGGTGGCGATAACGGCGACCGGCATGGGGCTTTCCAATGCCGCCAGCACGCTCATTTTCAGTTACGGCCGGTATCATGGCCGGGTGAAGGCGCTGGATACGGCCGCCTATAATGCCTTCCTGCGGACGATGGTGTCGCTGGCATGGATGCTGCTTCCCGCCGCCGCCTATCTGATCTTCGATCTTGCCGGCGCGAAGGCCGTGTTCGTGAATGCCATGCTGATGGCGGTCATCTGGGGCGGGCTTGCCCTTGCGGTCGTGCCGCGCGACCAGACCAGCCCGATGGAGCGGCGACAGGCGGGTGACGACGATACAGGGCGCAACCTGCCGCTGCTTCTGGCGGCGGCGGCCAGTTTCTGCATGTCTTTTGCCCATGCTCTCTGCGCCTCGGCCCTGCCGGTGTTTCTGGTGCGGGAGGTCGGCCTGCCGGATTACGTGCCGGGCCTGTCGCTCAGCGTCAAATGCGCCATGGAGGTTCTGTTCATCCTGCTTGCGCCGCGAATGATGCGCAGCTTCAGCGCCCGCCTGCTTCTGGGCGTCTCGGCGGTAATGGCCATCGTCGCCTTCAACGTCATCGCCTCGGTCACCACATTGCCGGCCATGATCGCGGGTGCGGCGCTGGAGGGCGCCTATTACGGCCTTTGCGCCGGCACTTGCCTCACCTTCGTGCAGGGCTTTGCGCGCGGCCGCACGGCCCGGGCGACGGCGCTCTACATGAACTCCATTTTCCTCGCCGCGCTTTTTGCGGTGCCGCTGATGGGGTTCGTATCGCAATATGCGAGTTTCGGCGTCTCGATCCGGCTCGCTTCGGTTGGCGCGGGCGCGGCCTTGCTGCTCCTGTTTCTGACGCGACGGCAGGTGGGGGAGTAGGGTGTCCCGGCGGAAGTGCGGAGAGTTTCATCTGCCCTTGCAGCTCGACCCCTCATCACAGGAACGAGGGGAGTGTGGGGCGGCCTGTTACGCCCGTGTCCATCCCTCAAGCCGAAATATCGATAATCCCGCAATCCCCCGCTTCCGAAGCAAAGGCGAGCAATTTGCCGGTGGCGCTCCAGTCCATGCTGGTGATGGCGCCCTTGCCGGGGCGGCGCAGCAGGGCTTCCTTGCCGTCGGCAAGGCGCACGCCGAGGATCATGCCGTCGATGAAGCCGATGGCGAGCACATCTTCCACAGGGTGGAAGGCGACATTGGTGACCATGATGTTGGCGCGGCTGCCGAGTTCTTCCGGGGCCTTGCCCATCGGGCCGTCCTTGCCGGCAAACGGCCAGACGATGGCGGCCGGCGCGCCGGAAGAGGCGAGCCATTTGCCCTTTGCCGACCAGGATACGGATTTGACCTTGGCGGGATAACCCGTCATGCGCATGTGGCGGGCTTCCATGCCGCCCTTGGTGGCTTCCATCTTCCAGCCGTGCAGGGCGTTTTCCTGCATGGTGGTGACGAGGAACTTGCCATCGGGCGAGAAGGTGACGCCGGTATGCGCACCCTTCCATTCCAGATCGACGGGATCGCCGGCGGTTGCCACCCAGTGCAATGTCACACCGTTATAACGGGCCACCGCAATGCGCAGGCCCTTAGGCGCGAAGGCGATGGCCTCCACCGTGCGCTCTTCCTTGAATTCCTTGACCGTGCCGTCCGACAGCCGGACGAAGCTGGATTTGCCGACGCCATAAGCGACAGCCTTCTGCGGCCCGCCGGCAACGACGCCCACCCATTTGCGCGGCACATTGGCGATTTCGCCGATGCTGCCGTCATGACCGATGCGCAGCACGCGCCCGTCTTCGCCGCCGGAAAGCAGCGTGGCGCTATAGGGATCGCGCACGCAGGTCAGAAGCCCGTCATGCGCCTCAGTCACCTTCTCGCCGCCATCCAGCCGGTGAATGGTGCCGGCGGCGGTGGCAAACAGGGGAATGTCGCCGAGAAAATGGGTCGAGACCACGTGGCCTTCGATATCAAGCGGGGCAACAGTCGGCATGGGGCATCGGTCTTTCGTATCTGTGTCGGATGGGGCGACGATGTCGACCCCGGCGGCAGGCATGGTTCTAAAGCATTTCCGGCAAAAGCGGAACCGCTTT
>Ga0268256_1001789_pt1 | contig 12095 bp, 14 predicted proteins | sample AgamicAtAmrz_FD_200247 | JGI IMG/M metagenome (GOLD analysis project Ga0268256, IMG submission 200247) | Agave microbial communities from Guanajuato, Mexico - At.Am.rz (v2) (version 3) | ecosystem: Host-associated > Plants > Roots > Rhizosphere | place: Guanajato, Mexico | collected 2012-06-07
GATAGCGCCAGCGGCTGGCTTGGGCCGTCGCCGGCCGCGCAAGGGGAGGGGACGGTGCGCCTGGCGCAGGGTTCGTCGGATCGCAACCACATTAACGACTGGGCGCGGCGCTTTTCCTATGTCTCGGGCCAGCGTGCGGGCGCCGACTGGAATTTCGAGACGCCGGGCATGGTGCCGGGCACGATGACGCCGTCGCTGGTGCAGATGCCGGATGCGACGAAACGCGAGCTTTACGAATATCCGGCCCGCATCAAGACGGTGGAGGAGGCCGAGCGGGCGCAAAAACTGCGCACCCAGTCCATCGAAGCCGACCACGACCGGGTTTTCGGCTCGTCCACCTCGCGCATTCTGGAAGCCGGCCGCCGCTTCACGCCTTACGAGGTTGCCCATCCCGAACACGCCTATGAAGAACATGTGATCATCAGGGCCAGCCACAATATCGTCGACCTCTCCTATGAGACCAATGGCAACGAGCCGGAATATCGCAATCACTTCGAGGCGATCCCCGCCCGTGTGCCGCTGACGCCGCACCGGTCGACAAAACGCCCGCGCATCGAAGGCACGCAGGTGGCGATCGTCGCCGGCCCTGAAGGCGAGGAAATCCATCCGGATCAATATGGCCGCATCAAGCTGTGGTTCCCGTGGGACCGCAAGGCGAAGAAGGATGGCACGGATACGTGCTGGGTTCGTGTTGCGCAAAACTGGGCCGGTTCCACCTGGGGCGGCCAGATCATTCCGCGCATCGGCATGGAAGTCATGGTTGCCTTCGTCGACGGCGATCCGGACCGGCCGCTCGTGACCGGCGTCGTGCCGAACGCACGCCAGACCGTTCCTTATGAGCTGCCGGCCAACAAGACGAAGAGCGTGTTCCGAACCAACACGCATAAAGGACAGGGTTTTAATGAATTACGTTTTGAAGATGAGGCTCTTCAAGAAGAAATAAGAATAACCGCACAACGTGATATGAATACAATAATACATAATAACGAATCAAAAATATCGATGAATAATTCGTCTTCCGCTGTTCTCAACAACAAACTCTCGGAGGTGCTCGGCGACTCCGTGACTTCAGTTTCGGGAACTTTTACTATTTATACAGGTCCATCGGGAATTAGCGCTATGATGGATCGGCAAATCGGATATTCTTCCAACCTCTTATCGGGTGTCGCTGCATCGATGCGGCCTGAGCTTTTTGAGAGTAGCGGTAGTCCCGGCGACTTTACGATCATCTCGGATGGAAGCCACAATGTGACGGTTCGACAGAGCGCTCAGTATCACATCGGTTCCAACTACAATACGAGTGTCGTTGACAGCCACTTTGCTCAGGTAGGAAAAAACTATTCGTTAAGTGTCGCGGGCTCGGCCTCATCATTTGTCGGCAAATACCGCACTGAGCAGGTGGGCGAAAAATTTGTAATTTTCTGCGGGAAAACGCGTCTGTCGTTTGACAAAGAGGGCAACATCGAGATCACCGGCGTGGACATCGTGATCTCTGGTGAGAACTCAATAAAGCTCAAGTCGAAACGCATTGATTTGAATTGAGGCTCCTAGATGGATCAGGGATCAAAACAAAGGCTGAACAATCTTTGCGCCATCTTTAAGATACGGCCGCAGGCAACAGAGCTCAATCCGGAGTTAGCACTTGCACTTTTAAGTCACCTTTACGCGATGCCCGCGATCGCCGATAAGAGTGCGCGAAGGAACTATGGCAACCAAATTCTCGGCAACACGAGCGGGGTTTTCGACCCATATTCAGAATTCGTAGGTGGGTTGGGAAGTAACGTCATCATGATGCAGGAGTTTCCGCAATGGTACGCCAATCTCGGAAAATCTACCGCGCAACTCGTGGAAATTTACGCCGATCTGGAGCGCACTGTTTATTGGCTCAATAAGGCCGGGTGGGGTGCCGGCATGGCAGCGGGCGGCGCCGGGATTGCGGAGGCAATTGACAAGGGTTCTGTCAAAGCTGGGGCTAAACGTGGTGTGGACCGACTTGTTGGCCGAAGCGCCATTATTGAGGCGTTGCAAAAGCGGTGTGGGGCAAGATTAGGAGCCGCGGCCGGGGTGGCAGGCGTCGTGGTGATTGTTGGCGGTACAATCGCCTATCACAGTGCCTTGCAGCAAATGGAAGAAATACGAAATATTCTGCTTGATCGATTCCACAGCGGTCAGATGACTGACGAGCAGTACAAACAGGTTTTCGGAACTCAAGTTGATTCAGCGCTCGTCAAGAAATATTGGGAAATGTAATCACATGCAACGCATCAGGATGCGAAAAAAAACAGCTTATTTCGTTTTCGTAGCATTATTTGCAGCGCTGTTTTCGATCGCGTGGATTGTATTCGGCCCGTTTTCATTCGGTGCATTCGTCGCGTTTATCGCCCTGCTGTTCGGCATGAGGCTGATCTTGCGAAGGTGCTTTGAATTTTACGAGGGTTGAAAGGACTCGTGAAGTTATGTTGAAGCAATTTCTTACAAGAAAGGAACCGAAACCTTCCAGGTTTCTGGCTCGGTCACGGATGGCTCTGCAACTCGGCGTTTCCTGCTCGAACAGACTGACTTTTAGTTGGGGATTATAGATATGCCGCCAGCCCATCGCCGTTCCGACATAGGCTCAGGCCATTCTTGCCATTTCCCGCCTACGCTTGCGACGGGCGGTAGCCCGAATATATTCGTCAACAACAAGCCGTTGATGCGGGTAGGTGATGCGTATGTTCCCCATGGATGCCCGGTTTGTCCGGAACCCTCACATGGTCGCAAGCTCGCTGCTGGCTCGTCGACAGTCTTCATCAATGGCAAGCCCGCTGGCCGCATGGGGGATGCGATTGATTGTGGCGGGCAGGCGCAAACGGGCTCCTCCAATGTTTTTATCGGTGATCGTTCCGGCTCGAGTAAAACCGGAGACGCTGGCGGCACCGATTGTCAGAAAGATATGGCGGCGAGATCGATGCCGATGGTGCGGGGATAGTTTTAATGCTCCGTGATCCCAGTGACGAGAGACGACAGGACACGGCCTCTCAAGCTTTGCTGAAAGCAGTTTGCGAACTCGCGGCCAATCCGCAAAAGCGTGTTTACGCCGCCATGGATGGCTCGCAATACAGCGATCTGCCGCAACTGCTGAAAGAGGCGAACGTTGCCCACCGGCCGCTCTACCGTTATGCGGACGGTGATTACGACGTAATCCTCGGCGGGCCTTGGCTGGTCGATCCTTACCAAGCCGCCATATCCTATTCTACGGGAGCTCCGTCATGGGTGGGGGAAGTCGAGGATGATCTGTCCGAAGAGGTCCTGCACGCGCGCTCGGCCGCGCTTTCCGCGCATATGGTGACATCCCTGCAGGGAGGTGATCCGACAGGTGGTGGAATGCTGCCAGTGCCCGAAGGTGATAAAATAACGGTAGAGGAGCGTCTTCGGAAAATAATCGTATTGAGCCAGGGCAAACCTGCTGTGGTGTTCTGGTCGGGTGGAAACGATTTCGCTCCTGAGCGGCTTTATCGGCATCTGCGCGGTCTCAACCGGATATTTGTGCCGAAGACGTGGAAGGGCCCTGAGGTTTTGAGCGAGTTGCTGCGCGGGGAGAAGGCCTCACCTGCAGCTGAATCCGATCTCTCGGCCTCTGACAGCGTGATGTCCGCTGGGCATGAGCCGCTCACTTTCCGGCACGCGGATGCGAGTGTCATGATGCAGATTATTCCTGCACTCGATGAAACCCAGCTCGATAATCTTTTTGGTCCTGCCACCCAGCTATTATTCGCACCAGGTTGCGAATGGGGTGGCGGAGTGAAACGGGCCAGGAGGGCGTTTTCGTGTGATCGGCCGCGCCGTGGGCCGCTAATCCTGTCGAAAGATATGATGGCATCCATTTCCGACGTCCGGGAGCAGGCGTCGCGCCGCAAGATATCCGATTATCTCGAACGTCATGCTGCAGATCACCTTAAAGATCTCGATGAGAAAGAGCGTGACACCTGGATAAGAGCTCACATTCGTGAGGCAAGATCGCTTGGCGTGCGTTCTGAGGCGGATCTGGGACGCTGGTGTTATCTTCAGCTGATAACGGGTGGTCGGCTGACGCAACAACCGGGCGTCTCCGACTATATGATGAGCAAGGGAGAAGCGACACCGGATGAGAAAGTGCGGTTGTTGCTACGATCCGTTAGCGCGGCTTCGCAGCGCGGGGCAACCGCATGACAACGCTCGTTGCCGGCGCGCCGCTTCTGGCGGGAGGACCGCCTGGCTGGGTGGCGTATGGTGTTCTTGCAGCGGTAACAATCATCGGCGGCGCCTACATCGTAAGTCAACAGATGTCCAAGGCGGATGAAGACGCGGACAACGCGTTGCAAAACGATGACGCGTCTGACTGTACGGGGGACTGCGCGGAGGCGAAGGAGAAAAAAGAGAAGGAAAAGATCGGGGAGATGGATGCAGACTCCACTCAGAAACCCGGTGACAAGGATTTCAACAGAGACAGGCCTGGGACGGTCGACGATGCGAACAAGGATTTTGACGACCTTGTGGGAGACAATGCGATCAACAAAGGAAATGGTATTAGGATCGGCAAGCTGTCTGATGGCCGTACCGTAACGGTACGACCTGAAAGTAAAAGCAACGGTCCAACACTCGATATTATCAAGCCGAACGGACGGCCTTTCCGAAAATACAGATATCCCGGCAGCCCTTCGACATGAGGCGAAGATGAAATCTGATCGATATGGAATAGACAAGGAGTTCTGCCGCAGGAACGGTTGCAGGATTTTCTTTGGCGTGGACTGGCTAGATGATGCCGAATTTGAAGCCTTCGAGGCATTTTTCGGCTCGTGTCAATTGTTCGTCTCAAGCGGGGATAAACCGCTCGAGGGTTCATCAGCCTCCTCGTTTTCCGAAGCTGTGAAACTGGAGAGTGGATTTGTCGATGAAGACAAGTATATTCTGTCGCCGAATGATGCGCTTATTTATGTGAGCGATGACCGCGATGTTTTCCTCGTCGCCGCATCAAGCGAGCGTCTTGCAACGTTGATTGCCGAAATTTCGGCCCGCGGCGGGAGAACGTATTCTTCCCTCGTGCGCGCAGGCACAATCGAACCCAAAAAGCAGGTAAGGGCGTATTTCGATTATTGGGCAGATCTGAACTTCGAGATCGACTGACATCTTGGCAGACTGTTCGTACAACCCCACAAGGTGGCTCAGACGAAAAGCCGGCCCGAACTAGTTTCGTGGAGATGGTACGAGACTACGGAATCGGAAGGAGTTAACATGCCCGACTTGCATTATGAACATCCGGCTCTCGCGGCGCTTTACGATCTCGACAGTGGCTGGTCTGTTGATCGCGATTTCTATCTTGGCTTGGCGTCGGGCGGACAAAAACGCATTCTGGATCTCGGATGTGGCACCGGTTTGCTATGCGACGCATATGCCTCCCTTGGCCATCAGGTCACGGGTGTTGACCCAGCACACGCCATGTTGGACGTCGCGAGGACAAAGCCATATGGTTCCCATGTCGAATGGATCGAGAGCACTGCCCAGTCATTCCGGTCCGACAAGAGATTTGATCTCATCATTATGACCGGGAACGCCTTCCAGGTTTTCCTCGAAGACCAGGACATCCTTGCGGTGTTCGAGACCATGCGCCGTCATCTGGCACAAGACAGCGTTATTGCCTTCGAAACACGTAATCCTGCTATCGACTGGCCGGCGCGGTGGGACAAAGACGCTACCCATACACTTGGCGAACAAACGATCCATCAATCCCGCAAGGTGTCGAAGAAAGAGGGTGACCGCATTTCGTTTGAAACGCGGTTTAAGTTTCTCGACAAAGAACTGGTGTCTTTCAGCGAGCTGCGTTTCTCGTCCAGGTCTCAGATCGAGGATCTGCTACTCAAATGCGACCTGAGGCCCAAAGCAATCTATGGCGGCTGGCACAAGCAACCCTTCGATGCAGCGATTTCCGACGACATTGTCTTCCTCATCGAGGCCGCGTAGGGATCTGCCTTACCATGGTTACCTTCGAAAACATCGCGTGCACAGTAACTGGAAAGCGGCAACATGGTGACGCTTCGGATTGATCCGTTCCCGCCCCAAGACGACTTGAATGTGCTTTGGTTAGAAGCTTGGGGCAACGAAGGGCCACAAGACTTCTCCGGCGTCCTGGCACGCAGCCTTGCCCATATTGCAGCTTATGACGATGATCGGCTGGTCGGCTTCGTGAATGTGGCGTGGGACGGAGGTGCCCACGCCTTCATCCTGGACACCTGTGTTATCCCCCGGATGCGAAGAAGAGGTATCGCTGCTCGCATGGTGGTAGAAGCCACAAATGTAGCGCGAGCGCGCGGAGCGAGTTGGTTACATGTCGACTTCGAACCGCATTTGAGTTCATTCTATCACAGTTGCGGATTCCGACCGACCAGGTCAGGACTCATCAAGCTCAGGTGATTTAAATCGTCACTTTGGGTGTCGGGTTGTGAGCGATGCGCTATGCGCAGGCGTTAATTCAAAAATGTAATAGAGCTTCTTAGCTTAGTGAGGATAACCAATGCTTATTGTGCTTGGAGGGCTGCCTGGTTCCGGAAAAAGCACTGTGGCGCAGGCTTTGGCGAGGCAGATAAGAGCTCTTGTCGATTATCGGGTGAATTTGAGCCACGTTTTCGTTTCCGCGCGACGCACGCTAGGTCTGAAAACTTATGTTGGTCAAACCAATACGTCGAATTCGCCGGTTTAAGGTATGACGGAAAAGAGGATGTAATCCTGCTGGAATTCAACAGGCCGCTTCAATTAGCAGATGCCGGACCGGCTCACGCCTTACAAATTCGGCCTCCACATGTCTCAACACATGACGTTGTCCTGCAAATGGCACCATTCCCGGGGCGGTCTCGAAAGACACCCATCGAAACTCGCTGTGCTCGTGATTGATGACGACGGCGGCATTAGCATCCACGAAGCCGACAAAGACCGGCAACATGCTGATGGCATCACGATCGGCCTCGTAGAACTGCTCACAAATGTCTGCGGAATAGAGACGCTCGCAGGTGAGATTTGTCTCCTCGTTGACTTCGCGCAGCGCCGCTTCCCACGCCTTTTCACCTTCTTCGATCGCGCCGGAGATCTGGCACCATTCGCCAACCAGCGTATGGTTCCGGCGCAGAAGCAACACTTCGCATCCCGCGGGCACCATCCGGAGAAGCACGACTGATACCGCAAAGCATCGGATTGGAATTTCGGGCATGGGTTCTCCCTTCTGATCAAAGGTATCCGTCAAGCTATGTCTTCTGGAATAAAGCCGCCCGTCTGGCGCTGCCAAAGGCGTGCAAACAATCCGTCGCCTTCTATGAGCTTGTTCGGCGTGCCTTCCTCGATAATGCGGCCGTGGTCGAGGACGACGATCCGGTCCATGCTCGATATGGTCGATAGACGATGGGCAATTGCGATCACCGTCTTTCCCTCCATCACTAGGTTCAGCCGCTCCTGGATGGCGGCTTCGGATTGGCTGTCGAGCGCCGAGGTTGCTTCGTCCAGTACCAGGATCGGCGCATCCTTCAGCATGACGCGAGCAATGGCAACGCGCTGGCGCTGCCCCCCTGAAAGCTTGACGCCACGATCGCCGACGAAGGCGTCATAGCCGGTGCGGCCTTCGCTGTCTGCGAGATCGGATATAAAGGTGTAGGCGGCGGCCATTTTCGCGGCAGTCTCGATCTCTTCTCGTGTCGCTTCGGGTCGACCGTAGCGGATGTTATCGCCAACCGACCGGTGCAGCAGCGCGACATCTTGGGCGATGACGCCGATGGCGCGGCGCAGGCTCGACTGGGTGACGGAACGAATATCCTGGCCGTCGATCAGGATCGCGCCGTCCGTGATGTCGTAGAAGCGAAGGAGCAAATGGGTAAGGGCGCTCTTGCCCGCGCCGGAGAGACCGACGAGGCCGACCTTCTCGCCCGGGCGGATGGTTAGTGAGAGATCGTCGATAACCGGCTTCCCGGTCTTGTAGGCAAAGCGCACATGCTCAAAGCGAATTTCGCCACCAATTGTCACGAGTTCCCTTGCGTCAGGCCGGTCGATGATGGTGGGCGGTGTGGTCATGACGGGCATGGCGTCCTTGATCGTGCCGATCGCCTGGAAGATCTGCTGCCCCATCTGGAGAAATGTAACGATCTGCGTCGACAGACGGTTCAACACATAGACGGCGCCGACGAATTCTCCGACCGTCAGGAAGCCCTTGACGAGGCCGGAAAACCCGATCGTCATCATGCTCAGCCACAGGACTGTGTTCAGGACCACGACGGTTAGCTCGGAGCTGCGATAGAGGCGCTGCTCGGTCTGCTGCGTCTTGACCGACTTACCGATGACATTGCGGATTGCGCCGGCCTCGCTGTCTTCGGCGGCAAACTGCTTGATCATCTGCATGTTGGTGTAAAGATCGGTGATTGCGCCGGCCACCAGGCTGCGTTGCTTTGCGGTGCGGCGCGAGCGCTCGACGAAGGTCGGGACGATCCTAATGGTGAAAGCGACATTCAACGCGATCCAGATGATGACGGGCAAGGTCAGCTGCCAGGCAAGGGCGCTGAGCAGGATCACCGAGCCGATCAGTTGCACCATAAAGCGTGGGATGGACTGGAAGCTGGCGATGATCTGCTGCTGGACGGCGGCCGCCACCTGCTGAAGGCGCGAGGAAACCTGGCCGGCGAAGAGGTCGTGAAAAAAGGCAAGATCCTGCCGCTCTACCGCCTTGTGACCTTGCCACTGGATGGCGGCCGGCATACCGATGCCAAGCGTATGCGAGGTCAGCGTATTCAGAACAAAGGACACGATCGGCATGATTGGGAAGATCAGCAGGCCGAGGATGGTGAGGAGTGGCCACTCGTTCTGCAGGAAGGTGGCAGCACCCTGTTGCGTCACGCCATCGACGATAACCGAGAGGCCCCAGACGATGAGTAGGTTGATCGCCTCGAACAGCATGGATGAGATCGCCAGTGCGATCAGCACGCCACGGAACATCGAGATGAAATGCAGGAGGACGGTGACCGGCCCCTTCGATGGTAGCGGACGGTACGGGATTTCAAGAGGCTGGATCAATCGTTCGAATGGGCGGTAAATCGTATCTGAAATCGATATGGGTGCTCGAACTCCAAATGAAAAGCGAGGAGATCCTCGTGATCGGTGCTTACGGCCATAGCCAAGATGCTAGGGATTCACTTGGCTATGGATAATGCCTGCGGTTCCCGGAAATAAGTACCCCGATCCCATCATCGCTCAATCCTCCGCAATTCGACGTGTCAATTGAATCAGGATATCAATGCGCCAGCAATGTCGACCTTCAATCCAGCGACCGAATACACGCACCCATTTTGAGGGCGATGGATTTTTTTAACTTTATCGTGTGCAATGGTCTGCCCAAAACTTATCAATTTCTGATTTAGCCGAGTTTCAGTTTGATGGCCGAGAACGATAATCAAACCCGCCTCGAAAACTACCTTCAGGTACTCGTAGGGCTGCCCTTGAGCATTGCCCGCAACGCTGCGGACATGAAGGTTTTCCATTTCGGAACCGTTCGACCGCATCCGTCAGGCAGAGGAACTGTCGGTGCTTATGCACTGCATGTTCAATGTCCGTGGCGCTTCGTTGATGAGAAGACAGTAATCACAGGGACATCAGATCGTTTTGTCGAGCCGGCTGAAGGAACGAGCACAAACGATGACGACCCTAAATCGGGAAGCCTACAGCTCATCAAAATTGCATCTCTGCTGAAAGGCTACGACGCGGAGACAAACTCCTTCGTGAACGCCACAGAGCAACTCGTCGTCATAGCTGTCAACACAGACAACTACGGCGGGGCCGACTTATTGCTGTCAGGAGGTTATCGCCTGCAGGTTTTCCCGGATGGTTCAATTGGCGAAGATTGGCGTTTTGTCGAGCTTCAAGGCCGCCATGTCGTTATCGAAGGCGGGCGCGTACAGGTTGACGGATAGCGATCTGATCTCAACACCCGCTCGCCGGAATTTTTCAATGGTATCTGCCATAAGCGGACGTAACTCGTTCGATGTTACAATGACCGCAAGGTAATGTCGGATAGAAATACTGCAAAGGGAAAGGCAAAGGATGAATCATTTTGATATACTTGGCCGCAGCATTGCCGACCCAGTGGTCGAGTCTTACCTTGCCCATCACGAGAAGCTGGACCCTATCGATTTTCGCACGAATGCGGAAATGGGATTTTTCGGCGGGTTCGATAGCGGTTTCGGCCTACAGGCGGAAAGCCTTTCCGCATACAGTGCCGAATTCGAAGAGGTGCGGTCAAGACACCTGCCGGACGACGAGGAAAGGATCGTCTCTCGGCTGTCCTTTACTGGGCCGGATACCATCAGGGCCGTGCAACGCGCCTATATGTCGGCGCTGCCGTTCGGTCTGATGTTTGGAGACAGTAGCGACGTCGTGGCCGAGAAGCTGGGGACGGGTCCGTTTCGGGAAGGCAAGAGCAGCACACTACCGGAATATTCAGCCGAACGCTTCGATCACTCATATGCTGTCGGCGATATGGTCGTGATCTCAAAATATGACGCGGACTTGCGGCTGATGGCAGTTTATCTGATGCAGGCTGACCGCACCATGCTCAAGGCCATGCGCCGAAAGGCGTCCTTGTCCAAGCAGAAGATCGTGCCCGGCAATATCGATAAAGTCGACGCATTGCGGGTCCAGATTCCGACGCTACGCTGGCGGGAGGCCATGGCCGAGGGAGATGAGCTATTCAACGAGGCCGATATTGCCACGGCTGAAACGGCGCTGAATGCGTTCGTCGACACGGTGAAGGCCGCAACCAGCCAGCAGGATGCGAAGACCATCCGGGCGGCGGTCAAGGATATCGTTCTTGCGATCAATGAGATCAACCGCAGAAGCGGGATGATCGAAACATTGGAGCGCGACGAACTTGGCGTCCTGATTGACGCGGTCGTAAGGGCGTCGGGCCTCAGCCTCCCGGATGATGAAGATATCACCGCAGAATGGCGTGAGTGGTAACCAGACGCATGTTGCGGAAATCCTGAAACTCGCTGTCGTAGGCTTCGGGATTTATGCGACCTACCCGACCCGCATGCGAGCAATCGGGACGGGTGCTGGCAGTGCCTGGCTGCGCTTGGGTTCCTCTGCCGGTCCGATGCTTATGGGGTTTGTGATGTCGTCGATGGGTATTCAGTACGTGTTTGCGACCTTCGCCGTCATTTTGATCATCGGCGCTGTTGTGACCATGCTGTTTGCCGTGGAAACCAAAGGCAAGGTCCTGGGAGAGCTCTCGCCCTGAAAATTGTTGGTCTCCAAACAACACTTACTGAAGTCGCCTCTCTTTACGAGAGGCGTCGACTTGTCGCCGGACCGCAAGCTGCAGGAGTGTCGACGGGAAACTATCGCAAATCGCAACGTAAATGTCGCTCAACTGCATGAGATGGCGGAATAGCGGGTCGTTTGTTCACATCCCTTCGAGGCGCCGGATTGACGAGTTTAGCCATCGCGGGTATTCGCTCGGGCACAAAGTAATGAGGATCGGCCTATTATCGGCTCAATCCAGGCCCCCGAGACCGGGCAAGCTGCCGTTTCAGTGCGTGGTCATGGCTAAGCTCGTCCATGCGCGTTCGGTTCACGATACGGGCGGTAATCTGGATCTGCTCAGCCTGCTTTGCGAGCTCCGGGCGTGTCTCGAGTTCTTCGGCGAACCTGCGAGGATCGGAACTACCAAACCGCTGGGTGAGTGCTTCGGCTATCAGCTTGGCCTCATCGAGCGCGGCCCGGCCCTCAGGTAACGATCGCAGCTCTTTGATGAACTTGCTTCGCCTCTCGATCGGCATTTTCTCCACCTGGCTGATGATTTCGGCGCTGCGCGAGGTGAGGCCGGGTACTTCGATCACGTCACGCTGTTCGCGTTGCCACTGTTCGCTCTCGCGCTCTTCGCCCAGACGGCGCTCCCATGCCTCGGAGACATAGCCGATATGGGCAGAGAGAGACCTGGCATATTGCAACGCCTCCTTCCGCTCCTTGTTGTTTCCGAACAGACCTGACTTGCCGCGCAGCTCCCCGAAGCGTTCTGGCTGCTCTGCCATGGCCTTCGCCATGATCTTGCCATT
>Ga0268256_1001790_pt1 | contig 12093 bp, 10 predicted proteins | sample AgamicAtAmrz_FD_200247 | JGI IMG/M metagenome (GOLD analysis project Ga0268256, IMG submission 200247) | Agave microbial communities from Guanajuato, Mexico - At.Am.rz (v2) (version 3) | ecosystem: Host-associated > Plants > Roots > Rhizosphere | place: Guanajato, Mexico | collected 2012-06-07
TAACCGCGGAACGGACCGCGAAAAGAACGCAGTGTGCCATAATCCTGGCATGTCTTGCAGAGTTGGGCTCTGATTTTTCTGCGAATTCACTCCCCTGCCAGGTTTAGCAGGACTACTATTACAGGCACAAAAATGCTGACTCACCACAAGGAGTGGAATATGTCATTCGCAACTTCAAACGAGAACCGCACTTTTTTACACGAACTGAAACGGCTGGTCGGCGCCTCTCACCTGTTGACCGATCCCGCCAAAACCGCCCGCTACCGTAAAGGCTTTCGCTCCGGCCACGGCGATGCGCTGGCGGTGGTGTTTCCCGGAACCTTAGTGGAGCTGTGGCGCGTGCTGCATGCCTGCGTCAGCGCCGACAAAATCATCCTGATGCAGGCGGCGAATACCGGCCTGACCGAAGGTTCAACACCCAGCGGTAATGATTATGACCGCGATATTGTGATTATCAGCACCCTGCGGCTTGATAAGCTGCACCTGCTGGATAATGGCGAGCAGGTGCTGGCGTATCCTGGCACCACGCTCTACTCGCTGGAAAAAGCCCTTAAACCGCTGGGCCGCGAGCCGCACTCGGTGATTGGCTCCTCCTGCATTGGCGCCTCGGTGATTGGCGGGATCTGCAATAACTCCGGTGGTTCGCTGGTGCAGCGCGGCCCCGCCTATACCGAGATGTCGCTGTTCGCCCGTATCGACGAGCAGGGCAAATTGCAGTTGGTTAACCATCTGGGCATTGATTTGGGGGAAACACCGGAGCAGATCCTCAGCGCGCTGGATGACGAACGCATCAAAGCGGATAACGTGCGCCACGATCAGCGTCACGGCCACGATCATGATTACATCACCCGCGTGCGCGATGTCGAGGCCGATACCCCGGCTCGCTACAACGCCGATCCGGATCGGCTGTTTGAATCTTCCGGCTGTGCGGGCAAACTCGCGGTTTTTGCGGTGCGTCTGGATACTTTCCCGGCAGAAAAACAGCAACAGGTGTTCTATATCGGCACCAACCAGACCGCTGTATTAACGGAGATCCGTCGCCATATTCTGGCGAACTTCGCCCACCTGCCGGTGGCAGGCGAATATATGCACCGCGATATTTACGACATTGCCGAACGCTACGGTAAAGACACGTTCCTGATGATCGACAAACTCGGCACCGACAAAATGCCGCTGTTCTTTACTCTGAAGGGACGCACCGAAGCGCTGCTGGATAAAGCGCCGCTGTTTAAGCCGCACTTTATTGACCGTTCACTGCAAAAAATCAGCGCCATTTTCCCGTCGCACCTGCCGCCACGGATGAAAACATGGCGCGATAAGTATGAGCACCACCTGCTGCTGAAGATGTCCGGCGACGGCATTGCGGAAGCGCAAAGCTGGCTGACGGACTATTTTGCCAGCGCCGAAGGCGGCTTTTTCGTCTGTACGCCGGAGGAAGGGAGCAAAGCCTTTTTACACCGTTTTGCCGCCGCCGGTGCGGCGATCCGCTATCAGGCGGTACATGCCGACGAAGTGGAAGATATTCTGGCGCTCGACATCGCTTTAAGGCGCAACGACACCGAATGGTTTGAGCATCTGCCGCCGGAAATCGACAACCAACTGGTGCACAAACTCTACTACGGCCACTTTATGTGCCACGTTTTCCACCAGGATTACATCGTCAAAAAAGGCGTCGACGCCCATGCGCTGAAAGAGCAAATGCTTGAACTGTTGCGCCAGCGCGGCGCGCAATACCCTGCCGAACATAACGTGGGTCATCTGTATGAAGCCGCAGAAACGCTAAAACAGTTTTATCGGGAAAATGATCCGACAAACAGCATGAATCCCGGCATCGGAAAAACCACTAAGCGTAAATTCTGGCAAGAGGAATTAACGACAGATAATCACGCTGATGTGGCGATAAAATAGCCAGAATACAGGCTGTATTGTGTGCCCCTTTCGTAATAGAGTAGCGAAAAACGCCAGAGAAACGTTTCTCTGGCTCCCCGCTTTGAAGGAGCACACCATTGTCTGCTGTCGATATTCTCTCCGGCCCTGCTGTCGTGGTGCGCGACGCCACGCCTGACGATGTGCATGCCATTGCCTCGCTGTACGCCTGGCACGTGTTGCACGGCCGCGCCTCCTTCGAAGAAGTTCCCCCGACGATTGATGAAATGCGTGCCCGCATGAGCAAAATCGCCAGCGATGGCCTGCCGTGGATGGTTGCGCTGTATCACGGCATTATCGTTGGCTACTGCTACGCCGGTTTTTATCGCCCGCGTCAGGCTTATCGCTATACGCTGGAAGAGTCGATTTACGTCGATGCCAGCATGACCGGTCGTGGGATCGGTTCAACGCTGATGAGCGCCCTGATTGCCCGCTGTGAAGAGGGGCCGTGGCGGCAACTGATTGCGGTGGTTGGCGACGGCAATAATAATTCCGGCTCCCTGCGGCTGCATAAAAAGCACGGCTTCGAGATTGTCGGGCAACTGCGTAGCGTCGGCTACAAGAAAGGGGACTGGCGGGATACGCTGATTATGCAGCGTCCACTCAACGACGGTGACTGGACGCTGCCGGAGTAATTAATCGTTCTGCGCGGTTTGCTCGCCCGCGGTGCTGTTATTCTGCGTCATTTGCGCCGCTTTCTGGCGCTTATAACTCAGCGCCGCCGCCGGAACCGGCTGCGCTTTGCCGGTTTCAATCCACGTACGTAAGCGGCTGGCATCGGCAAAGTGCGTAAATTTGCCGAATGCATCCATCACCACCAGCGCCACTGGCTTGTTATTAATCACCGTGCGCATCACCAGACAGTGTCCTGCCGCATTGGTAAAGCCGGTTTTGGTCAACTGAATATTCCAGTTATCGCGGTAGACCAGATGGTTGGTATTGCGAAACGGCAGCGTATAAGCCGGATTGCTGAAGGTCGCCATCTCTTCGCGCGTGGTACTCAGTTGCCCAATCAGCGGATACTGTTTGGTGGCAATCAGCAGTTTGGTCAGATCGCGTGCGGTAGAAACGTTGTGAATCGACAGCCCGGTCGGTTCAACATAATGCGTATTGGTCATACCCAGCGCTTTGGCTTTGGCATTCATCGCGGCGATAAACGCGTTATAACCGCCCGGATAGTGGTGCGCAAGGCTTGCGGCCGCGCGGTTTTCCGACGACATCAGCGCCAACAGCAGCATGTTTTTACGGCTGATTTCGCTGTTCAGGCGCACGCGAGAGTAGATCCCTTTCATTTCCGGCGTCTGGCTGATATCGACGTTGAGTTTCTCATCCAGCGGCAAATGGGCATCCAGCACCACCATCGCGGTCATCAACTTGGTGATGGAGGCGATAGGACGTACCAGATCCGGGTGACTGGAGTAGATCACCTGATTGGTTTGCAGATCGACAATCATCGCGCTACCTGAGGCGATTTCAGGTTGTGCGGCAGTGGTCGCGGCAGTGGTTTTCGCGACAGCAAACGGCGCCACAGGCGCAGCCAGCAATAAAGCCAGGCTTAATAAAGAGACTCGAAATTTCTGCATGGTGAGGCTTCTGAAAATTATTCACGCACGTTGTTACGCACACCGCTTTCATTAATCAGGAAAATAATGAGGCTGGCCTGCGCATAATAGCCGCCATGCAGGGTTGTCGCCACAGAAGAATCATTGCGGAAGATTGCATTGCTGGCATTTACGCCAGCAATGCGTTTTATCAGAACAGGCGGTAGCCGTAGCCCCAGAGGATCACCGTCAACGCCAGCAATACTTCCAGCACCAGCACGCCAATCGCCAGCGTGGAACTGGAGAAGCTCAGCCCCTCTTCTTTATTGATATTCAGGAAGGTCGGAATACCGACATAGAGTAGATAACCGGTATAAAACAGAGCGACAGTCCCCACCAGCGCACACAGCCACACCAGCGGATAGAGCGCCACAATACCGCTCAGAAATAGCGGCGTCGCAACATATCCGGCAAATACCATACAGCGCGCAAGACCGGGCCGCTGCGGGTAGCTTCGCGCCATCCACCAGATAACGCGGCCCATTACGGCCACCCCTGCCAGCATCAGCGCATAAAACAGTACCGCCATGTAGAAACCGGTAAACAACGACAGCCTGACAACATTCTCCTCACCGAAGTTCCAGCCGATTTGCGTGGTACCGATAAACGCACAAATAACCGGTACCGCTGCCATAATCAGCACGTGGTGAGTGTAGTGATGCGAAACCGTCTCGTCTTCGCTTTTGATCACCTTCATTTCACGATCGGGATGGGAAAACAGTCCCCAGACATGGTTCATAACGCCCCCTTTCGACAGCCCGAACAACGACACTGTAAGTATAATTCACTCTTGCGATTATTTTTTGCACAGTTGTAAAAATAGCGCTGCCGCACAACGTATCCTTCCGACAAGAACCCGCAGTCGGGTGTATGCTTATAAGCGTTTTACCGGGAGGGCTTCTTTTTAATGGATATCAATTATCTGATTAGCCAGTATGGCTACGCCGCGCTGGTTGTTGGCAGTATTGCTGAAGGTGAGACCATTACGCTGCTGGGCGGAGTTGCAGCGCATCAGGGGTTATTACGCTTCCCGCTGGTGGTTATCTCCGTGGCGCTGGGCGGCATGATTGGCGACCAGTTGCTCTATCTGCTCGGCCGCCGCTACGGCATGAAAATACTGCGCCGTTTCTCACGCCATCGCGACAAAATCCATCAGGCGCAAACGCTGATCCGCCGCCATCCGTACCTGTTTGTGATTGGTTCGCGCTTTATGTACGGCTTTCGCATCGTTGGCCCGTTGCTGATCGGCACCAGCCGTCTGCGCCCGAAAATCTTTCTGCCGCTGAATATTCTTGGCGCGATCGTTTGGGCGTTACTGTTCACCACGCTGGGCTATATTGGCGGGGAGGTGATTGGCCCGTGGCTGCATCAGTTCGATCAGCATGTAAAACGCTGGATTTGGCTGGTCATCGCTATCGCGCTGGTGGTTTGTCTGCGCTGGTGGTTCCGGCGCCGTCGTAAGAAGCGCCAGAACAGCACAAAGCACGATTAAGCTTTAGGTTTGAACTGCGGGTTAGCGAGCATAAATCCGCCGTCGATAATAAACGACTGCCCGGTGGTATAACTGGCGTGCTCTGAACAGAGCCAGGCCACCATGCTGGCTATCTCTTTGGTAGTACCGGGCCGGGCCAGCGGAATATTCGGCATCGAACCGGGTTTAGCATCATCATCGCTCATGTTATTCATCGGCGTGGCTATCGCGCCGGGCGCAACCGCATTGACCAGAATGTTGTGTTCAACCAGTTCCAGCGCCATCGACTGCGTTAATCCGCCCAGCGCATGTTTCGCCGCGGTATAGGCACTCGCTTCCGGCAGCGGTGTATGTTCATGCACCGACGTGATATTGATGATGCGTCCTCCCTGCCCCTGCGCCACCATTTGCCGCGCGGCAATTTGCGCACAGAGAAACGCGCCGTCAACATCGACGGTAAAAATGCTGCGCCAGTCTTCGAACGTCACCTCCAGGAACGGCGCTTTGCTCATCGCGCCAGCATTATTAACCAACGCATCGATACGTCCGAAACGGGAAATCAGCGTTTCTATCGCCTGCGCGCCTTCCGGCAACTGGCTGAGATCGAGCTGGATAGTTTCGGCCCTTCGCCCGAAAGCCTCCACCTGCCGCGCCGTCTCTTGTGCGCCCTTTTCATCTGAATGCCAGGTAATACCAATATCAAAGCCCTGCTCTGCCAGCATCAGCGCGCATTGCTTACCGATACCGGAATCTGCGGCAGTGACCACAGCAACGTGGGTAACAGACATTGTTCGCCCTCCGGTGATTGCAAACCATTAAGTATAGAAAAAAGGCAAAAATGCAGCAGGTTATCTAAGCTTTGTACTTCCGTATGCATGAAGGACGTTAAAAATGTTGAAGATTTTACTTTGGGTGATCCTGATTATCTTTCTGATTGGTCTGCTGGTGGTGACAGGTGTGTTTAAGATGATTTTTTAATGCCGGGCGGTTGGCGGCTGCACTTCAGCCAACCTGAAGCGCAGCGCCATCCGTCAGGTTAATTCCCCTGCGCGCTGTAGTTAATCGGCACCCAGCGGTAACCTTTATCGGCTTTGATCACTTTGCCAATGCCAGGAAACGCAATATGCGCGGCGGCTATCCAGTCCCCCTCGCGGGAAACCTGCGCCAGCACTTTCTGGCGCGTGGCAATGGCCTGCTGCTGGTTGACATCAAAATGGATCGCTACGTCAGGGTCCGGTAGCTGCACCGGATGCGCATGGATAATGTCGCCCCATAACATCAGCGTCTTACCGCCGTGGGTGACGCGATAGATCACGCTGCCCGGCGTATGCCCTGGCGCAGGCACCGCGTCAATGCCGGGAATGATTTCCGTCGGCGCGCGGAAGGTACTGAGTTTACCGGCATCGATCACCGGGCGCAGCGAGCGTTCGGATTCAGCGAAGGTGTGACGCTGGCTCTCTTCAACCTCTTTCAGATGCGCCGGGTTGAGCCAGAAATCCACGTCGCGCTGATCGACCCGCACCGTGGCATTGCGAAACACCGGCTTGCCGTCGCGCTGCACGCCGCCGGAGTGATCGGCATGAATGTGAGTCAGCAGCACCGTATCAATCGCATCCGGATCGATGCCCGCCGCCCGCAGGTTATCCGGGAGATGGCCGCCCGCATCGCCAAACAGCGGCCCGGCACCGGTATCGACCAAAATTAACTGCTTACCGGTATTAATGACAAAGGCGTTGATCGACGTTTCGGCCTGAACCGCCAGGTTGGCTTTTGCCATCTGCGATTGCAGCGTTGCGGGGGAAATATGCGTGAGTAACTTGTCAAATGGCACGGCGACCGTACCGTCAGAAACGGCGGTGATTTGCCAGTCGCCCATCGCCATCCGATAATATCCCGGCGCCTGCGCCTGATGCGTACTGATCGGTTGCGCGGCGTGAGCGCTGAAGTTCAGCGTTACGCCCACCAGCGCCATCAGCAGAGGATAATGTTTCATCACTTTTCTCCTGTTGTTTTCGTTGCAACAGTATCCCGCCAGCGATACTATCACTCCAATTGATTGGAGCGATAATGACTATCAAAGAGAATGATTTCCGTAAAATCGATCTGAACCTGCTGATCGCCTTTGCCGTCCTGTTTCGCGAACAGAGCGTCTCCGCTGCGGCGGATAAGCTGCATCTGGGTCAGCCTGCGGTGAGCGGCGTGCTGTCGCGTCTGCGCACGCTGTTTGACGATCCGCTGTTTATCCGCAGCGGCCATCGTATGCAGCCCACCGCCCGTGCGGAAGAGCTGCACAGCGAGCTGCTGCCGCTACTGGAGCAGTTGCAGAGCGCGCTGTTTCAGCAGGCGGCGTTTGATGCGAAAACCGTGAACGTCACGCTGGCGCTCGGTATGGCCGACTGGGTAGAAATGTGGCTGATGCCGCGCCTGATCCCGGCGCTTCAGCAGGCGGCTCCCGGCATGCGCCTGAACGTGGTAGCCAGCGATCCCTTCAGCGATGCGACGCGGCTCGAAGGCGGCGAGATGGATATGGCGATCAGCGTTGCCGCCGCCGGACCGCGCTGGCTTGAACGTGAGGTGCTGACCACCATGTCCTATGTCACGCTCTGGCACCCGCAACAACTGACGCTAAGTACGCCGCTGGATGTCGATACGTTTGCCGCGCAACCCCATTTGATGGTCAGCTACCGCGAGGCGACCAGCAGCCATTTCGATACGCTGCTGGCAAAAACCGGCCGCCAGCGCCGCGTGCATTACACCACGCCGCATTTTGCCGCCCTGCCCGGTCTGCTGGAAACCATGCCAGCGCTGGCGACCGTACCCGCCGGGCTGGCAACGGAGTGGCAGAGAACGCGCGGTTTGCTGGCAAGCCCGCTACCGCTGGATGCAGAACCGATCGAAGTGGCGCTACTGTGGCACCAGCGTCACAGCAGTGACCCGGCGGTAATGTGGCTGAAAGAGTTTATCCGCCATCTGATGGAGTAAAAAAACAGGCCCGCCAGCGGGCCTGTTTGCATTACTTCAGGCTTGCGCCGTTGCTGGCAATCACATCGCGATACCAGTAAAAGCTCTTCTTACGGCTACGCGCCAGCGTGCCGTTGCCGTTGTCATCGCGATCCACATAGATAAAACCGTAGCGCTTGGAGATCTCGGCTTTCGAGGCGCTGACCAGGTCAATCGGCCCCCAGCTTGTGTAACCCATCACTTCGACGCCGTCATCAATTGCTTCGCGCACCTGCACCAGATGGTCGTTCAGATAGGTAATGCGGTAGTCATCGTTGATACTGCCATCGGCTTCCACGTTGTCCTTCGCGCCCAAACCGTTCTCAACGATAAACAGCGGTTTTTGCCAGCGATCCCACAGCATATTCAGCAGCGTACGCAGGCCAACCGGATCGATCTGCCAGCCCCACTCTGAACTGGCCAGATGCGGGTTTTGCACCATGCTGAGAATATTGCCGCGCGCCTTCTGATTCAGTGCGTCGTCGGTGGTCACGCAGCCGGTCATGTAGTAACTGAACGAGATAAAATCGACGGTGGATTTCAGCGCTTCGCGATCGGCATCAGTGATCTCAACGTGGATACCGTTATCACGGAAATAACGCAGAATATAGCCCGGATACGTGCCACGGCACTGCACATCGCCAAAGAACTGCCAGCTACGGTTCTCTTGCAGCGCTTCGAACACATCGTCCGGTTTGCAGGTCAGCGGATACATCAACCCACCCAGCAGCATATTGCCAATCTTGCTGCCCGGGATAATCTCATGGCAGGCCTTCACGGCCAGCGCGCTGGCCACCAGTTGATGGTGAATCGCCTGATAAACCGCCTCTTTACTGCTGCTCTCTGGCAACCCGACACCGGTCATCGGCGAGTGCAATGACATGTTGATCTCATTGAAAGTCAGCCACAATTTCACCTTCTCTTTGTAGCGGCTGAACACGGTACGCGCATAGCGTTCGAAGAAGCCAATGGTCTGACGGCTGCCCCAGCCGCCGTACTGTTTCACCAGCCCCCACGGCATCTCGTAGTGGGATAAGGTAACCAGCGGCGTAATGCCGTATTTTGCCAGTTCATCAAACAGCTTGTCGTAGTAGGCAAGGCCCGCGTCATTCGGCGTGGTTTCGTCACCGTTCGGGAAAATACGCGTCCAGGCAATCGACACGCGCAGGCAACTAAACCCCATCTCCGCAAACAGCGCGATGTCTTCCGGGTAGCGGTGGTAAAAATCGATGGCGACATCTTTCAGCGCACTGTCTCCCGCCACGCGTTCAACCACCTCGCCAAATACTCCTTTTGGCTGGACATCGGACGTTGAAAGGCCTTTTCCGCCTTCCAGATACGCGCCTTCAACCTGGTTCGCAGCAATCGCGCCGCCCCACAAGAACGATTTCGGAAATGCTTTCATCACTTTCTCCTTTGATTAACCGGCAACCGCAAGCAGCGGCATTCCGGCCTGTACTGAGGTTGCAGCCACGGTACGCACACCACCGGTGCTGTCGCTGTTACTGATAATAATTGGCGTGGCGAGATCGTAGCCGGCCGCAAGGATCGCTGCGCGATCGAACTCCAGCAGCAGATCGCCCACATTCACTCTGTCACCCACTTGAACATGTGCGGTAAAAGGTCCGCCTCCCAGTTTGACGGTGTCGATACCGATGTGGATCAACACTTCAACACCGCTATCGCTGAGCAGCCCGATCGCATGTTTGGTGGCAAACAGCGATGCGACTTCTCCGGCAAACGGGGCCACCACGCGCCCGTCCTGCGGAATGATCGCCACGCCCTGCCCCAGTAAACCGCTGGCGAACGTGGCATCCGGCACCTGATCCAGCGCCAGGACCGTACCGCTCATTGGCGCCAGAACCGCGTTTTCCACAGGCATTGCCGCGTCACCCGGCTTTGCGACAACCTGCGCTTTTGGCAATCCGGCAAAAAAAGTCAGCACGCTGGATAACAGCAGCGCTACGATGCTACCGATAATGCCTCCCCACAGCGTTGCATCGACGCCGCCCGGCGGGATCATCTGCGCCAGCGTAAAGATGTTGGCGAAACCAAAGGAATAGGCATGGCTGCCGCTAAAGCCGACAATGCCCCCGCCGATGGCTCCCGCCACACAACCAAAAATAAACGGACGGCGCAGCGGCAGCGTTAAACCGTACACGGCCGGTTCGGTGATGCCGAAAATCCCGGCGGCGATGGATGAACCCGCCAGCATCTTCTGGCGCGCATCGCGGGTACGCAGAAAGATGCCCAGCGTTGCGCCAACCTGGCCAAACACCGCAGGCAGCAGGATCGGCAGCATGGTGTCCTGCCCGAAGACGGCAAAGTTGTTGATCATCAACGGTACCAACCCCCAGTGCAGACCAAAGATCACGCAGACCTGCCACAGCGCGCCCAGCGACGCTCCAGCCAGCCAGGGCGCCAGCGTGTAGATTGTCTGATAGCCATGCGCCAGCATCTGGCTCAGCCAGGTCGCGACCGGACCGATAATCAGAAACGTTAACGGGACGGTGATGGCGATGCAGATCAGCGGCGCAAAGAAATTTTTCACCGCCGCATGCAGGAAGCGATTGCCCTGTTTTTCCAGCCAGCAACTGACCCAGGCGGCAAGAATAATCGGGATGACGGACCCGCTGTAATTGAGGAACGTCACCGGGATGCCGAGGAAAGATTCTCTGGCCGCACCGGCAGCCTGGCTGGCATTAAAGGCTGCGATCATCAGCGGGTGCGTCAACGCGCCGCCAATCACCATGGTGACAAAAGGACTGCCGCCGAATTTTTTCCCGGCGGTATAACCCAGCACCAGCGGTAAGAAGAAAAAGAGCGCGTCGCTGGCGGCAAACCAGATTTTATAGGTGCCGCTGTCGGTGGTGAGCCAACCACAGACAACCGCCAGCGCCAGCAGCCCTTTGAGGATCCCGGATGCGGCAAGAATGCCGATAAACGGGGTAAAAATGCCGGAAACGATATCAATCAATTGCCCCAGCAGATTACCTTTCTCTTCTGCCGTTGCCGTTGCCGCTGGCGTTTCGTCCGTTAACCCTGCCTCCTGGCGCACGGCTTGCCACACTGCGTTCACATGGTTGCCAATCACAACCTGAAACTGGCCGCCGCTCTCCACCACCATAATCACGCCGGGGTTGGTTTTTAAACCTTCGGCGTCCGCTTTCTGGATGTCTTTGAGTTTGAAGCGTAACCGGGTAGCACAGTGTACCAGGCTGCTGATGTTCGCCTTCCCACCGACGTGGCTGAGGATCGCTTTCGCCAACGCTTGATATTCCATGTTGAATTCCCTTGCATCTGTCGCCCGAAGGCGGTGACTGAGTAAAAAAAAACCTGAGCCAGCGCCTCGCGGAGCCGGTCTCAGGTTTTGCCTGCGCAATGCAGTAACAATCCTTTTGCGTCTTGTTTTAACGCGTTTCTTTTCTCACCCGTTCAATATGAATGGCGAGGAACATAATTTCTTCGTTCGTTAGCTGACGCTGATAGCGGCTGACCAGATGGCGAGCGACTTTTTCCGCACACTGCCATGCCAGCCGATAATTCTCTTTCACCGCCTGATGCAGGGAGAGATCGTCATCCTCCACTACCGTACGGTTCAGCAAACGCTGCGAGAAAAATTTCAGATGCGTCACAAAGCGATGATAGCTCAGCGACTCTTCATCGTATTCCAGCGTTAACTGGTACTTCACGATGTGCAAAATTTCCTGCATCACCTGGGTAATGTGCATCACTTCCGGCATTTCGCTGTTCAGTTGCGCCGTCACCAGATGCAGGGCGATAAACCCGGCCTCGTCTTCCGGCAATTCAACGCCAAGGCGTTTAGCCAGTATCGCGCGCGCCTGCTGGCCCAGCGCAAACTCCTTCGGATAGAGATGCTTGATCTCCCACAACAATACGTTGCGCACCACTGCGCCCTTTTTCTGCCGCTCAAGCGCAAAATAACAGTGGTCGGTCAACGTAATGTAGAGGCTGTCCTGCAGCTTGCCGAGCTGGCTGCGGGCCAGTTCGATGATACGATCGCAGGCGGTCATCACTTCCAGCGGGATCTGGCTGAGCAGCTCGCTGAGACGGCGCACCAGCTCATCGCTTTGC
>Ga0268256_1001792_pt1 | contig 12088 bp, 13 predicted proteins | sample AgamicAtAmrz_FD_200247 | JGI IMG/M metagenome (GOLD analysis project Ga0268256, IMG submission 200247) | Agave microbial communities from Guanajuato, Mexico - At.Am.rz (v2) (version 3) | ecosystem: Host-associated > Plants > Roots > Rhizosphere | place: Guanajato, Mexico | collected 2012-06-07
AGGATCCAATATTGTCCAGCCTGTAAACATGATACCTACTGCGGCAGAAATTGCCCCGGCGGAGCTGAGCAGATCTCCTGTTACATGCAACAGCGTTCCCTTCAGATTCTCGTCATTTTTATCACCTCTAATAAGAATCCATGCACCGGCTATGTTTATCGTCAGTCCGATTATGGCGGTTGTCAACATTGGACCTATCAGAATTACCGACGGGACAAGAATACGCCGAATTGCTTCCCAACTAATCCAGCCCACAAGAACCAGGAGCGCAGCACCATTAGCAAGTGCAGCCAACACCCTGACGCGGTGATAACCATAGGTTTTGTTGGCGTTAGCTGGCCGACGGGCTATCCGGTAAGCAAGTAATGCCAAAAGCAACGCCGCAGCATCAGAAAACATGTGGCCTGAATCAGCAATCAGGGCGAGCGAGCCTGAATACCATCCCCCAGCAACCTGTATAATGGCATAGCCGATTGTGAGAAAAAGAACAAGGCGGATCCTGCATTCATTTCCCTCGGTCACATCTGGCATATGGCTGTGAGCCGGGCTATGATTATAATTGTGATGTTTATGATTATCATCATGGTACATTAACTGTTTCTCCATCAACAAAATTCTGGTCAGCCAGATACCTGAAACATTCGTGTGCCTTCTGGCATGTCTGATCACAGCACGAGTATGTAACATAATATAAAATATGCACCGCGTTCGCTTATTCTAATTTAGTTTCACATATTATTCTCATGGTAACTTTATCAGTAGCTTAATGCCCCTCAGATAAAAATTTTCTGTTTTGCTCTGAAATCATTAAAAAACCTGCTGTCCAGCTTATCTCGTTACCATCGACGTCCTCAGTAATGTTAATTTTACCATCTCTGATCTTCAGTTCGTTAAATATGAGATTGTATAAAAAAACGCCATTTATGCATTTGTTTTCTGCGTCATACTGTTCTGATGAGGGCTTAGTTTTTAAGTTTTGATAAACAGAACGCATGTTATTACAAATCAGGGACACTTTTTCACGCAGGGCACCTGCAATCAGGTTCTGATTTCCGAAAATTGAAAGATCAAAATAAACTGCACCTAACCCAATGAAACTCATAGATTTAAATACATTCAAATGCGATATTTTTCTTACGTTGTCTTTTGTCGTTTTATCAAGGTCCATCAACCTGCTATAGGCGTCACCACATTGATAGATATCGAATCCAGGATAATTTTTATACCCTTCGGGATAGCACCGGTATTGCCATCCTGCCTGAGTCAGCGCATAGCGAATAGAATTCACCCCATAACCAAGTAAGTTTTTACTTAGTATGTAATGCACCTTATTATTCCACTTTATACGATGTGTTTCGGGGATTTTTTTCATGCCTGCATCAAAAATAATTTGAGTAGATACACCATCTGTTTCGATGATTCCTTTGGTGCGATTACTGGCTAATGATCCAGTTAACTTATTTAAATGAGCCCATATAAAAACTCCTTTTTCCCAATTATCCAGAGTCGATACCCGCCCGACAGAATACCCTTTTTTTCTGATTGACTTAATTACCGATTCATAAATTGATTGTTGCTTTTCCGGCATTAGCGCCCTCATGCTGTCTGTACCAAGAACATTTACCTGTATATCGGATAGCGAGTATCCTCTTATCATTAACCTGCCAGACCGCATGATATTATTTAGAAGTGGTAATATCAGCTCATCGCCGGACATGATTGAATTATCACTAAATGAAGCCAGAGTTATTTTGCTTTCACTTGAAGCGATTTCCGTCAAATGACTATTCTGCGCCTTGTAAAGTATAGCCCGCGTTTTACTGCTCCCTGCATCAAATACCACGAAGAACTCATGCTTGTGAACTGCTGAATGACTCATCATTGGAAATAAATTCAAGCTAAGACACATAATAAGGAAAAGCCGTTTTCCGTAGCATAAATGCATGTATTGACACCTGCCGGTAATATAAGAAAGGTATAAAACGGATGTTGCCAGCGAATACGCTTTAAAGGCTTTTATAGCCCCGACCAGACGTAATTCAGGACAGCGCCGCTTTGATGTTTCAGTGTTAAGAGGAAAAGTCGAGAGTCAACATGTTTAGGATGCGCAGTCTCAGCGCACTGTCGTCTGCCGCAACTGAGCGGTACCGTTACGAACTGCGGCTGATCTGCTGCGCAAAACAAAGCTGTCTCTCACTGGCACCGTAGCGGGTCTGTAAATCCATGCCCCACTCACGCAGGCGTTCCAACGTCAGCTTTTTTTACCAGCCGTCCTGCAGCATGGCCTTGTAGGGGATCAGATCGGTACCCAGCTTCTTCAGGCGAAGGTTTTCTTCCGCGTGCTGCCGCATATGTTTCAGTTCCGAAGGAGAAAACCTTCCTTACTTTTTGCGTCAGAGGTGGAACGTGGCGTCGGAGATGCCCAGCCTGCGGCAGACTTCCGGCACGGGCGTACCCAGCTCAGCGTGCTTCAATCAGCTCTTCGGTGAATCGTGACTTTTTCATCGGCACAATCTCTGCTCGGGGGAAGTGAATATTATGCCGGAATTCCTGTTTTTGAATGGAGCAGGATTTCGGGGCAGGGTCAGCAGGTCAATTGTAGTTAATCACTTCAGCATCCTAACTTATTTTATGTTTAGGACTTTTCCGTGTTTTATCTCATAGACTCACTAAAAAAACCTCTATTCTATATTTTTCTTAATTAATCCATTGATTAATTATAGTTTCCTAGCGGGGATATGTTTTACCATTTTAAAAATTACTTAGCGTTGGTTTTATGACGAGAGAAAATAGAACACTGATGCTTATTTCTGTTTTGCTTTTATTAGTGATATTACTAAACACTATAGAACTAATATGCTTGCTGAGCTCTTAGGCTATTTGTATTGTAAGCACTAAGACAGACATTAGCAGCAGCGAATTGCCAAGGTAAGGATTATGGAGAGTGGGCAATGCCTCCAATTTTGCGCACCGATATCCGGCTCTGTCTTCTATATATATCGGTTTTCATCAATCCTTACCGCAGCAGCTTTAACGTTGAACAGGCTATGACGCTTAAACCATACCTGACTGTTTTCGATACGGTTATCCTGGCGAAACTTAAAAATGAAGGGACGCTGGCTTTGCTGGAAAAAAGCGGTATTCCGTTTGTGTTTATCGATTTTCGCCAGCAGCCATTAAGCCAATTCCCTGGACCTGTCGCATTAATGGAGGCAGATTCTTCAGAATCTATACTGCTGCTTTTTTAAGCAGAAAGAAGTGCAACTGTTTTTCGCAGACAACCCTTCTCCCAACGGATTTTAAAGCTGTTCTTGCATATCTATTATTCCGGTTTTACAAACCCGATACACAGCGGATAGCCTTTATGCTGTTTAGACTGGGCCCCATAGATCACCAGACACTTCGCCTCTCTTAAAATAAGAGGTAGTCTTAGACCTATGTTTAACACCAGTCAGAATAATAAGATGGTTGAAGTGTTATCAGGACCTGAGCGGCGTCGCCGCCGTACACCGCAGGAAAAAATAGCCATTATTCAGCAGACAATGGAACCCGGTATGACCGTGTCTCATGTCGCCCGCCTGCATGGCATCAATGCCAACCAGATTTTCAAATGGCGCAGGCAGTATGAAGACGGCTCGCTAACTGCCGTGGCTTCAGGCGAAGAAGTTGTGCCTGCTTCTGAACTTACTGCCGCCAATAAGCAAATCCGTGAACTACAGCGCCTTCTGGGCAAAAAGACGATGGAAGCTGAAATACTTAAAGAGGCCGTGGAGTTCGGTCGGGCAAAAAAATGGATTGCGCATGCGCCCTTGTTGCCCGGGGACGACGAATAACCGACGTCTGCCGAAGTATTGGTGTGTCGCGTGCGCAGCTGAGTATCATGGTTCACCGGTTGTCTGACTGGCAGGATCACCGGCGACAACCCCGTTTTGATGATAACGCGGTGTTGTCCCGGATAAATACGGCTGTGGCCAGTCTGCCCACGTACGGTTATCGACGGGTATGGGCACTGTTGCGACGGGAGTCTGAGCGTGACGGGCAGCCTGTAGTTAATGCAAAACGGGTGTACCGCATTATGAGTACCCACCATCTGCTTCCTGAGCGAAAACCTGCGGATAACCACCGGAAGCGGGCCCATAAAGGACGCGTGGCAGTGGCTGAGAGCAACCGACGCTGGTGTTCAGACGGCTTTGAGTTCCGCTGCGATAATGGCGAAAAGTTGCGGGTAACCTTCGCACAGGACTGCTGTGACCGGGAAATCATCGGCTGGGCCGCAGGCACAGGTGGCTATGACAAAGAAACCGTGCAGGATGTCATGCTGGGTGCGGTAGAAAAACGCTTCGGGCAGCATCTGCCATCAGAGCCCCTGGAATGGCTGACGGACAATGGTTCGGCCTACAGGGCTCATGAAACGCGGGCGTTCGCCCGGATGCTGGGCCTGGAACCCTGCACGACAAGAGTGCGTAGTCCGGAGAGCAACGGCATAGCAGAGAGCTTCGTGAAGACGATAAAGCGGGATTACATCAGCATCATGCCTAAACCGGACAGCCAGATGGCGTTAATAAATCTGGCAGTAGCGTTCGGCCATTACAATGAACATCATCCGCATAGCGCGCTGGGATATCGTTCGCCGCGGGAATTTATACGCAGGAAATTATCGCAACCGTAAGAGAGAAAATGCGTCTGGATATATAGGGTCAAATCCACTGTTTATCCGGGTGAAAGGTTATCTGGCTAATCGCATCCAGCTTTATCTGCGGCCACTGCGTCAACGCCTTGCTAAACGAGGTGTCAGTACAGTTTTTGACTGAATCACCAATCAGCAATGCACCAAAATGCGCAATCTCTGCATAACGGATCTCAGAGTTATAGATATTAGGTTCTGTTCTGTTGCTCCAAGGCGTAATGGTTTTAGGTCTCGACGGCGAATAAAATAGAAGCCAGTCGGAAATATGTTCTCCGCCAACTAAGCGTAGAGGCGTGCCGTAGCGTTGATGCCATAATTGGTCAACTTTCAGGCTGAAGGGGATAATTCCACTCATTTTTTGTCCCGCATTAGCAACATTTGAGATCATGACCGTGCTGTACCCCAGCAATACTAGTGCAGCGATACCGGTAGTAAGTGCAATACTGGCACCTCTGGCGTGTTGCGCGATAGGGGGGCGACGCAGCCTACAAGCAAGGCTGGAGCCAGGATGAAAAACGGCTGTAACCATTCCGTCAATCGCCCGCCGTGATGAAATAAGAACCACAGGCAAATGGGAAACAGTGGCATTAAGCTGACCAGCAGCAGAACCCGTTGATTGGTATCGGCAGGCCAGCGGAGCCGAATGTGGCTGCGGTGTAGGATCCACCATAAGAACAGCAGCGGGTAGTAGATACTTAGCATCTTCATGAACAATTCCGGGTTAAACCCATGTTTTATATGTGAATTTACCCAACGAAAGGCAACAAAGTTGTGTTCAAATAGCCATGCCATGTTCGGTGCAAGGATAGCTAGACCCGCAATGAAGGCCAGATAGAACAGTGGCTGGCGATAACACTCCCGGATTTTTGGCCCGACGATCGTTGCTATAAAAACCGTACCGATAAACACCAGCGTTGAGTACTTCGCCATTGATGCCAGCCCTGCGATTATAGCGAATGCCAGCCACCAACCGGCGTGATGGGTAATTGCATAGTAAAAGAACAACAACATCCACGGCCATAGCATGATCAGCAGGTAGTTATCGTTATAACTAATGATATCAAAGTTAATGATCCCTGAAAGGTTAAGGGTGAACAGGGCAAGCCAGGCGAGACCTTCACTACCGCTCAGACATTTCGCAAGCGACCAGCAACCCACCATCCCAACGGCAATGGCCACAAAATGAGTGACGTACCAGTAATAGCTTAGCGAGGTACCCGAGAACCACAGCGCAGGACGCCATACCATTCCAACCAGCCAGGGATTCTTTGGCGAACCCCATTCTGCATTTTGTGCCCAGTTCAGTGCTTCAACGGCATCATAGGGGACCGTGGGGTCAAGAAAAATAGTCGCCACGCTCCATAAAAGTGCGTATCCCCCTACCCACACGGTGATAAGCAAGCGGCGCATATGTTTCCTTAACGTAAATGGATGCTGAAGCTCCCTATTTTGGATAACAAAATCTAACTGGCGGTTAAATATACAGGATTGGAGCGTGGTTACAGGGTCCGAGGTGAATAGACCCACCGGTTATCCGCTGGCTATGAGAAGGCATCTGCACAGGCTGATGCGCTTTCTGAGGATAGAGGAAAAGGTGGCGCGAAAGTGAAAACTGCGCCGCTATAAAAAGGAGGTGCGGCAGCCATGGCCAAAACGCTGAGCGAGCAGGACTACAGCCAGCTGCCGGAACTGAATGGCGCGCTGTTTCGGGTGAAACGCCCTGCCGTTGCCTGAGTAAAAGCCATCAGGCAGCAGCGATCATGGATGGAGTTGTAGCGCAGGGCTGCCTGGCCCGGTTTTACAGCGCCGGAGAGCTGTTACAGGGACTGCATAAATCCAGAGCTCAGCTGAAACTTAATGAGCTGTTACTGAAACAGGAGCGCTACCTGTAGCGAATCGCATTTGAAATGACACCAAATCGCATTTATCCCATTTCTTTACTCACGCTAACTGCAAATGAAAATTGCCACCTGTTCACATTAACTGCAACTGTGCTCGCATTTATCCTCCCCGGATTGCATTCCATTGCGCCGGAATTACAATAACTGCAAATTAAATTCATCATATCGGCAGACCCACCGCCAGCATCCTGTCACGCAGCTCTGCCGTTCTCGCCGGATCCAGCTGATTGGTAAATAACGCCCTGATTTCGGCCTGTTTCGCATCAAACTGTTCGACCATATCCTTCAGACGAAAACCATGACGGGTTAAGGTCGGCTCCAGGTCATCAAGCTGTCTGGAGAGCACTGACTCTACCAGAGCCACGGTGACCGGATTTTCTCCCGCCCGGTAGCTTGCTTCCATTGCCAGGGCCAGATGCTGTTGAACCTGCAACGGGGTGCGCAGTTTCATAGCCAGTAAATCGATGGCATCGCTGGTCAGAATTTCTTCGGATTTTCCCTTGCCGGTGCTAGTTTTCAGCAACCAGTGTATATATTCCCGCTGGCTGCCAGCGATGCCGTCGAGCGTGAAAAGATTCGGCATCTTCGCCGTACACGCAGCGGTATTCCTGCCAGGCGACGCCGCTGCGATCGTCAACCACACTGAACAGCATCAGGGTGGGCTGGCCTCTCGCAGGATCAACCCACTCAGGACGGTCGATATGCTTCAGGTCTGAGGGAGACATATCAAACTGCCAGCTGTCATTACTGTAGCCCGCCTGAAATCTTACCACCGGAGGCTCCCGCATCAGACGAGGTTGATCGAGACGGTAAAGGGAAAGCCAGCGGTCCACCGTGGGAACGCTCAGCAGCCCGGCGGGGACCCTGACCAGGCCCTATGCTGTCACCGTAGTCTTCCATCAGCTGCAGCGCCCGACCCGTCGACAGATGACGCCCCGATTTGTTCGTGGTCCGCAATTTCAGCGCCGCGACGACGTCCTGGATAACTTTAAGCCGGTTAACTTCGTTCATTGTGAAAAACTCCGCACCAGAAGCCGTCATCAGTTGCGTCCTCAGCCGGGAAACCCTGGAAAAAGGGCGATAAAGCGGACATCTCAATATAGCCAGAGGCGGACATCTGAATTTAGCCGTTACTAATCAATGTCTATCCATATTGATAATGTCACCCTGATTTCCCATTTTTAAATGTCACCTTATGCTGTTTTCTAATGAAGAGAAAAGGGCAGTGAGCTCATTTTTTCTGGCTGGATTTAATCAGTGATGGTTCAGCCAGAACCGGATTGATTGCCCTGAGCTGTGCCTGAATCTGCGCCCGCCTTTTGGGCATACTCTGGCTGCGCTTTCTTTTACCTGCGGCTTCCAGCTCATCCTGCTTTTCCTGCGCCAGTTTCAGTACCGCACCGAGCCTTTTATTGTCAACGATGCGCCCCTGACTGATGCACTCAAGCTTGTCGAACATCTGGTATTCCAGGATTCTGCTGCCGTGACGGAATGTGAGCGTACTGTCCGGGTAGTCAAACGCCAGGATTTTTTCTCCGGCTATGCGTGAGTTTTCCTCAGTGGGTTCAACCAGATACAATATTTATCGTACTGAAACGTCAGTGATTTTGAGAGCGTACGCAGCGTCTGCCAGGCGAAGATGTCATCCAGCTCCGGGCTGCTCTCTGAGACTGTGTGGTGCAGGTTTTTCGGGTATTTTGCCGGTCTGGCAAAACGACGGTTGAAGTCGCTGATGAAAGTTTCCAGCCAGGCGTTAGCGTTATCAATCCCGGTAATGTTCTCCAGCCGCATTTCTTTAACCAGTCGATCCTGCAGCGTCAGATTGGCGCGCTCGACGCGGCCTTTAGCCTGCGAGCTGTTGGCACAGATAAGATCGATGTTCAGGTCATGTAGCGCGCGTCCGAACTGCGTCATGCCGGTACGTCGTGTCTCGGCCTGGCTGACGCGGAACACCGCATGCTTGTCACTGTAAAACGCCACCGGCTTGCCGTGTTTATCGATGTAGTCGCGGGTGGCCATCATGTAATCAAAGGCCGACTCACTCTGACAGAAACGCAGGTGCATCAGACGACCGGTCGCGTCATCAACATAAACCAGCAGGCAGCATTTTGGTGCGCGGCCTTCGAACCAGTCATGGTGTGAGCCGTCGATCTGGATAAGCTCGCTAGGGCAATCCCGGCGCTGGCGCGGCTGATAAATCCGGGGCTGACGGCGGGCGTGTGGGATCCAGAGTCCGTCCGCGGTCAGCCAGCATCTCAGCGTCTCAACGGAAATCGTAATTCCGTAATGCTCCTGGAGTTTTTCTGCGGCGAGTGTGGGGCCGAAACCCACGTAATTTTCACTTAGCAGCGTCAGTATGCGGTGGCGCAGCGCTTCATCAATGCAATGCGTGCCGGGCTCGCGGTAGCGGTTCATCAGCCTCTGGACCTGACGTTCGGTAAGATCGAGCTGGGAGGCCGCATCACGGCGGCGGAGACGTTTTAAATAACAGCCTGAATGAAAGAAAGACGGTGAAGTTCTTTGTTAGAGATGGTCACCAGCATCAGCAGAGATCTCCCAGAAAAGGTGGCAAACGCGCCGCAACTGGGTGACATTATGAATTAGCTAAAAGTGACATTATCAAATTGGAACCCACCTTAAGTGCGCATAATCATAATTATGTTAAATTAAAAACGACTGAGATCGTCAAAGCCCGGTTGCCCGGGCATTGAGTGTCATTTCAAAATGTTATAACGATAAAGCGTGTTGCCAAAATCCTGCTTCATGCTGATAAAAAGCAATATATTGATGCTGCTGCCGTCGAAATCATAGAGCACCCGATATTCACCTTCGACGTCCAGCCTTTCCCGAAGCAATAATCCCCGTTCAGACAGGTAAGTGTTATAGCGGTATCTTTCCGGATCCTGCATGATGTATGCAACAGACTCCATCAGCAGGTTGTCCACGAAACTGGCGGCCTGATGCGCCCCCACGGTTCCGCATTTGTAAGACTCAATATCCCAGAGACACTGCTCCGCCAGCGGAGCGATTGAAACCTGATACTGCTTTGACACTCAACACCTCACTGTTAATTTCTAGCGGCACGTAATCTCCCAAGTACGTCTTCAGGGGCCATGCCTTTGCCATCTGCAATTTCTTTTTTCGCCTGCATTGCCAGCTTAAAAAGAGCGTTAATGTTTCTTTCCTGCTCAAGCTCCTTTAACTCAGCCTGACGCTCAGCTGCCGTCTGGATGAAAAGTTCTGCTACTCCGTTTTTTGTAACGTATACACCTCCTTCGAAAGTTCCTGTATTTCCAAGACTGTCTCTCGCAAGTTTTTGGGACATGGTTTGTGACATAAAGACCTCTACCTACCTCATAAGGGGGTTAAAACAGCGTTACCTGTACCCTTTAATATTTTTAAAGCTTCGCAGAATTGCTAGGCTGGCATATAGCCGGTGCGCCGGGGTTAAATACAGGGCGCATAGAAATTATATCGCACGAGGAGAAATTGTGAACATATTTATCCACTCTATCCCGTACCGCTTCCCCCAGAATTCCTAACAGTCGTGTCCTTGAGTTCGCTTGCGGTGCACTCGTCGATAAAGTCGAAGTTCTACTGGCCTTGCTGTCTGCCAGTTGCAGGATCGTGATGACAGTCAGCTGATGAATGCGGACGCTGATGCGATGACTAATGCTCCAGATCACACTGCCGTCGGCCAGCTTCTTCAGCAGCCTGCAGCGGTTGGACAGATTTCCCTCTTTATAGAGGATGTTCACGGGCGGATACATTGTGCTCGGCGGCTGAGGATATGTTAACCAGATTGAGAGCGAGCCATCCGGTGTCGTACATGCATGTGATGCGATTAGCGGCAAACCTGTCGATGAAGACGGAGAAGACAATAATTAGCGCGACTTAACATTTCACTAAAGGATGCGGCCAGCGTAATTGGTGCCAGTCGGCAAAACTAGTTGACGTCTAATAGGCGGTTGATAAAAATAGCTGTTCTTTTAGTCGCTTCAGGAAGAGACGCGACTTCCAGGATCTCATTTTGACTATGAGCTCCCCTGCCCGAGGGGCCAAGACCATCAAGGCTGGCGGCGACATATTGTGCAATATAAGAAATATCTGCGCCCCCACGTTCAGTAGCCGGAACTGCCTGTAAGCTCGATCTCCCCAAAGCCATACTAATATCGCTGAACTCAGCTAAAAGCTGCCTGTTAGCATTTGTCTCCGGCATAACAGGAATTATGTCGTTGAATATTAACTGGCTGGAGGTTAGTGGTAGCGGGGTCATCGTAATTTCACGCATCTTTTGCTCAGCCATACGTTTCTGCTCATCTGATAAAAACCGCAAATCACCATGCACAAGTGTTTGAGCTGAGATAATTGTCTTCTGCCCGCGGGCGTTACCGATGTTTTGCTGCGTATCTTCCTTAACAGCCTGCCCTCCCAAGATAATACCTGGATTAAGCGTTAACCCCGGAATATTTGAAAGGGTAATTCGAAAACTGTTTAGCACCCGTGCTGTTTCATAAATGGCACCATCCCCTGATGCCGTCTGGAATATATTGGAGGAATGTCCTGTTTTACCCCGGCCGGACAGGTACCATTCGCTCAATCCTCTTCTTGCTGTCACCAGCTGGTTTTTGGCCAGCGTAAATTCGAATCCTAATGCAATATCGCTGCCCTTAGCTGCTTCCCGCAGTGCTTTACGTGAAATGGAGGTCGGTTTTGCAGCCTGTTCCTCATCTCCGGAAAGTACTACCGTTATATTAGCATACTTCAATTTTCCAGCGTGGTTCAGTGCCTTGAATGCATATAAAATCGTGACGAGACCACCTTTATCATCAAGGACTCCCGGACCTGTTGCTGATAGTTGATCTGATGAAAGTTCGAATGACTGAAAAGGGCTAGTGGAAGGAAAAACTGTATCCAAGTGACCAATTATCAAGATTTTTTTCCCGGTACCGCTATGCGTAGCGACTAAACTACCGGCATGTTTCATCGCGGCGGGGAGATTAACCCACTGTGTTTTGAAACCCAGGCCGTCTAATTCAGTTCTGACACGTTCTCCAACTTTTTCAACTCCGGGACGGTTTCCCGTGCCACTATTGATATTGACCAAGTCCTCTAGCAGTTTGAGTTGGTTTGTTTTCTGTTTATCAATGTAATGGATAAAAACGCTTTCCTCTGTCTTTAACTTTGCGTTTGCTGATATGATGTTGCTGCTAAAGGACAACAAAAATACTAAAAATAAAATTTTTGCTTTCATTTTCATTCTCCGGTCTGAACAGAGGCTGCATTCGATATATTTGTGAGGAACTGTAACCGGTGGCAGTTCCACCATCATGCTGCCCTCTGCAGAATGCGTCACAGATGGACAGTATATGATGTAGCGGGTGACTGTCGAAGTTTCGTCTACCTGAATAATCTACTATTTTTCCTCCGGCGGCAGAGCCAGCATGGACTGCTGTTCTTCGATCCAGCAATCGCATGGCTGGGTCTGGATGGTTCTGTC
>Ga0268256_1001796_pt1 | contig 12081 bp, 9 predicted proteins | sample AgamicAtAmrz_FD_200247 | JGI IMG/M metagenome (GOLD analysis project Ga0268256, IMG submission 200247) | Agave microbial communities from Guanajuato, Mexico - At.Am.rz (v2) (version 3) | ecosystem: Host-associated > Plants > Roots > Rhizosphere | place: Guanajato, Mexico | collected 2012-06-07
ATGGCGCTCGACCTCACCGGGCCGGCAGAGACGCTGCAGCTGGCGGGCGGACATTTTGCGCTGCACTACATCGGCCCGCAGGCGAGCGTCACCTGCTCGACCGGCATGACCATTGCTGATATTGCACCGCTGCCCGCCACGCTACCCGATAACAGTCTGCTGATTGTGCCCGGCGTGTTCGATTCCCGCATCTGGTTCGATACCGGGGCAGCCGGACAGGCGCGCGACTGGCTGCGCCAGCAACACGGCGCGATTCATACGCGGCGCATTACTCTCGTGTGTATTTGCTCCGGCGCGCTGCTCTCCGCGCAGGCTGGTCTGCTGGATGGCGTACAGTGCACCACGCACCATGATGTGTTGCCGCGCCTGAAAGCTGCCGCGCCGGCTGCGCTGGTGAAAGACAACCGCGTGTTTGTGGAAGATGCCGGCATCTGGACCAGCGCGGGGATTACTGCGGGTATCGATCTGGCGCTGCACCTGATCAACCGTCTGTGCGGCGCGCGGCAGGCGCTAACGGTGGCGCGGGAGATGGTGGTGTGGTTCCGCCGCTCGGGTGACGATCCGCAACTGTCGCCATGGCTGCGTTATCGTAATCATCTGCATCCGGCGATTCATCGCGCGCAGGACGCGATGATTGCACATCCGGAACATGACTGGTCGCTGGGCGCGCTGGCCGAACGCGCCCATGTCAGCGAGCGCCATCTGACACGCCTGTTTCGCCAGCATCTGGGTATCAGCGTGCGGGAATATCACGAGCAGCTGCGGCTGGTGATTGCGCGCCAGCGCCAGCAGCAGGGGGAAGCGGCGGAGAAAGCGGCACTGGCCGCCGGCTTCTCCTCGGCACGCCAGCTGCGCCGCGCCCGGCAGCGCTGGGACGATCAGCTCACCAGATGATACTTGTCCACGCGTTTCAGCACCATCGCCAGCAGCAGGCTACCCAGCAGGGTTACGCCAAAGACCCACGGCAGATCGAGCCACGGCCGCGACATATCGTCGTAATGATGGGTACGCAGATAGTGAATGAACAGCGCATGGAAACCATAAATCGGCAGCGAATAGCGTGAAATGGTCGCCAGCAGCGGCAGCGGCCGGTGGTTCAGCACATTTTTAAACAGCACCAGCAGGCTTATCGCCGCGATAAACACCAGTGGGCCACAGTAAAGATACCAGGTGTCATTAAACGCGCCGTTAATCTTCAGCATCTGTCTGGTGCCAAGTGCGATACCGATGACGCAGGCGATAAAACTCAGCCCGGCCAGCCAGCTGATGCCGCGCCTGTCGGTATCCATCACGCCAATCGCCCGTCCAAGCAGCGCGTACAGCAGGTAGTAAATCGAGTCGCCGCTGACATACAGATTGACCGGCAGCCAGTGGAACGGACCCAGCGACTGGCTGACGGTGTTCGGATTGGCGATCACCGCGAGGATCAGCACCAGCAGCGCCACATAGCGCGGCGGCACGTTTTTCACCTGAATCAGCGGAGACAGCAGGTAGATGCCGATAATGGCGAAGAAGAACCACAGATGGTAGAACACCGGCTTCTGCAACAGTTTCAGCAGCGATCGGCCTTCGCTGATTGGCGTCAGCCAGGTGATGTAGGCCAGCGCGACGGCGCTGTAGAACAGCAGGCACAGCACAATGCGCAGCAGATGGCGGCCCTGCGCGCTGCGTTCGCCAAAGAACAGATAACCGGAAATCATGAAGAACAGCGGCACGCAGACGCGCGAAGCCGAGTTAAGCAGATTGGCGACGTCCCAGCTGGGTCCGGTGACTGCCATCGGTCCGGTGATGTACCAGGTAGTGGTGTGAATGACGATCACCATCAGACAGGCGACCGCGCGTAAGTTATCAATCCAGCAGATTTTTTGCGACATGGCTTCCTCGTGCGTACTCCGTGCGAAGAAGGGTAGCCAGTGCACAGCGGGCCAACAACCCCCGCAGCCTGGATTTCGGAGCTCTCTGTTAACCGCCGCACAACCGTGGCCGCCTGCGCCAGGATTTCCGGCTGCACAATGCGCGGTCAAAGGGTATACTGTCGCACTCTTTTTAAATCCACCCGTATCGCGTGCGAATTCAACATGCAAAAGTTTGATACCAAGACCTTTCAGGGCCTGATCCTGACCTTGCAGGATTACTGGGCGCGTCAGGGCTGCACCATCGTCCAGCCGCTGGACATGGAAGTGGGCGCTGGCACTTCTCACCCTATGACTTGCCTGCGTGCTCTCGGGCCAGAGCCAATGGCGAGCGCCTACGTGCAGCCATCGCGCCGTCCCACCGATGGCCGCTACGGTGAAAACCCGAACCGTTTACAGCACTACTACCAGTTCCAGGTGGTGATTAAGCCGAACCCGGACAACCTTCAGGAGCTGTACCTCGGATCGCTGAAAGAGCTCGGTATCGACCCTGGCGTGCATGACATTCGCTTCGTCGAAGATAACTGGGAAAACCCAACGCTGGGCGCCTGGGGACTCGGCTGGGAAGTGTGGCTGAACGGCATGGAAGTCACGCAGTTCACCTACTTCCAGCAGGTCGGCGGCCTGGAGTGTAAGCCGGTGACCGGCGAGATCACCTACGGTCTGGAGCGCCTGGCGATGTACATCCAGGGCGTGGACAGCGTGTACGATCTCACCTGGAGCGACGGCGCGTTCGGCAAAACCACCTACGGTGACGTGTTCCACCAGAACGAAGTGGAGCAGTCGACCTACAACTTTGAGTACGCCGACGTCGATTTCCTGTTCAGCTGCTTCGAGCAGTATGAAAAAGAGGCACAGCAGCTGCTGGCGCTGGAAAAACCGCTGCCGCTGCCGGCCTATGAGCGCATTCTCAAAGCCGCGCACAGCTTCAACCTGCTTGATGCGCGCAAGGCGATCTCGGTGACCGAGCGCCAGCGCTATATCCTGCGTATCCGCACCCTGACGAAAGCCGTGGCGGAAGCCTATTATGCCTCCCGTGAGGCGCTCGGCTTCCCTATGTGCAACCGTAATAAGTAAGAGGCAGCCATGACCGATAAAACTTTCCTGGTGGAAATTGGCACCGAAGAGTTGCCTCCGAAAGCCCTGCGCAGCCTGGCAGAAGCCTTTGCTGCGCACTTTACCGCTGAGCTCGATAGCGCCGGTCTGGCGCATGGCGACGTCAGCTGGTTTGCGGCACCGCGTCGTCTGGCGCTGAAGGTGGCACAGCTGGCGGCCGCGCAGCCCGATCGCGAAGTAGAAAAGCGCGGCCCGGCCGTCGCTGCGGCGTTTGATGCCGAAGGCAAGCCGACTAAAGCGGCAGAAGGCTGGGCACGTGGCAACGGCATCACCGTAGAGCAGGCTGAGCGTCTCAGCACTGACAAAGGCGAGTGGCTGGTGCATCGTGCTGCGGTAAAAGGCGAAAGCGCGCAGGCGCTGCTGCCGGCGATGGTCGCGACCGCGCTGAGCAAGCTGCCGATTCCAAAACTGATGCGCTGGGGCGCCAGCGACGTGCAGTTCGTGCGTCCGGTGCACACCGTGACGCTGCTGCTGGGTGATGAGCTGATTCCGGCCACCATCCTCGGTATTCCGTCCGATCGCGTTATTCGCGGCCACCGCTTCATGGGCGAGCCGGAGTTGACGCTGGACAACGCCGATCAATATCCGCAGCTGCTGCAGGAGCGCGGTAAAGTGATCGCCGATTACGCCACGCGTAAAGCCAAAATCAAAGCCGATGCCGAAGCCGCCGCGCAGCAGCTGGGCGGTAAAGCCGACCTGAGCGACAGCCTGCTGGAAGAGGTGGCTTCGCTGGTGGAGTGGCCGGTGGTGCTGACGGCGAAGTTTGAAGAGAAGTTCCTCGCGGTACCGGCTGAAGCGCTGGTGTACACCATGAAAGGGGATCAGAAATACTTCCCGGTTTACGCCGAAGATGGCCAGCTGCTGCCCAACTTCATCTTCGTCACCAACATTGAATCGCGCGATCCGCAGCAGATCATTGCCGGTAATGAAAAAGTGGTGCGTCCGCGTCTGGCCGATGCCGAGTTCTTCTTCAACACCGACCGCAAAAAGCGTCTGGAAGATAACCTGCCGCGTCTGGAAACCGTGCTGTTCCAGAAAGAGCTGGGTACGCTGCGTGACAAAACCGACCGTATTCAGGCGCTGGCCGGCTGGATTGCCGCGCAGATTGGCGCTGATGTCAATCACGCCACGCGCGCTGGCCTGCTGTCGAAGTGCGACCTGATGACCAATATGGTGTTCGAGTTCACCGACACCCAGGGTGTGATGGGCATGCACTACGCGCGCCACGATGGCGAAGCGGAAGATGTGGCGGTCGCACTTAACGAGCAGTACCAGCCGCGTTTCGCCGGTGACGATCTGCCGTCCAGCCCGGTGGCCTGCGCCGTGGCGATTGCCGATAAAATGGATACCCTGGCCGGTATCTTCGGCATCGGACAGCATCCGAAAGGCGATAAAGACCCGTTTGCGCTGCGTCGTGCCGCGCTGGGCGTGCTGCGTATCATCGTTGAGAAGAACCTGCCGCTCGATCTGCAAACCCTGACGGAAGAAGCGGTGCGCCTGTACGGCAGCAAGCTGAGCAACGCCAATGTGGTCGATGATGTCATCGACTTCATGCTGGGTCGTTTCCGCGCCTGGTATCAGGAAGAGGGCCACAGCGTTGACACCATTCAGGCGGTGCTGGCGCGTCGTCCAACCCGTCCGGCCGATTTCGATGCACGTATGAAGGCGGTTTCGCACTTCCGTACGCTGGAAGCGGCTTCGGCGCTGGCGGCGGCTAACAAGCGCGTGTCGAATATCCTGGCGAAAGCCACCGAAACCCTGAACGACAGCGTGCAGGCGTCCCTGCTGAAAGAGAACGCTGAAATTCAGCTGGCGACCTTTGTCACCGCGCTGGGCGACAAGCTGCAGCCGTACTTTGCGGAAGGCCGCTATCAGGATGCTCTGGTGGAGCTGGCACAGCTGCGCGAAGCGGTGGATAACTTCTTCGACAACGTCATGGTGAATGCCGATGACGAAGCGGTGCGTATCAATCGCCTGACGCTGCTGGCGCAACTGCGCGAGCTGTTCCTGCAGGTGGCGGACATTTCGCTGCTGCAGTAAGCGATGGGCAGAAGTGAACTGAAGGGACGAGCAATCGTCCCTTTTTTTGTTTCAGGCGGCAGAAGGGGTGAACAGGCGCGCGTCGCGCAGCAGGTGATCGTTACCGCGACGGCGGGTAAAGCCGCTGCGGTCAAAGAATTCCAGAATCTGCACCGCGACTTTGCGGCCGGTACCCAGCTGGTTGCGGAAGTCGGCGGCGCTGGTGCTGCCTCCGGCGGCCGCACGCTGACGAATCAGATCGGCGAAGATCTGGATCTGCGCGCTGCGGTAGTAGCGATCGCGCACGATCGCCGTGATATGGCCGAGACGCGCCGCGGTGAGCAATAAACCGCGAATCTGCTCTTCATCCTGCTGCAGCGCATCGGCAATGTCGCGCACCCACAGCGGCTGGTCGCTGAACAGCGGCTCGACCTGCTGCCACAGCGTGGCTTCCTGCGGATTAAAGCGCGGCGCGAAGTCGGGCAGGTGCAGCCAGCCCTGTTTCTGCCGCAGCTCGCCTTGTGCCAGCATCTGGTCGATTAATCCCGGCACCAGCGGTGCCGGCGCATGCGGCAGCGCCACACGGCGCAGGCGATCGTGGCCGATGCCCGGCAGCTCCGGATGCTGCTGGTGGAAGGCGCTCAGCGCTTCCCGTAAACGCTGCTGCCAGGCGCTGGCCATGGTGTCGCTCATCAGGCTGGTCCCCAGCCGCACCGGATTCAGCGGCAGCAGCAGCGCGTCCAGCGCCGGCGCAGTGAGCTGGCGCGCCCAGCCGAGCTCGTCATACGCGGCCGGTTGATACGCCAGATGCGCCTGCAGGCTGGCGCTGTCATCGCGCGCCGCGGCCAGTTGCTGTAGCCACTGCAGGTAGTCCGGCTGGCGTTTACCGCGCTTTTTGCTGTCGCACAGCAGTACGCGTCCGCCGCCCAGCGTGTGCTGCGCATTGCTGTCGCGAATAATTATCCGATCGTTTTCCGCCAGCCACAGCGGCTGGCTGAGCACCAGTTCAGCCACATCGTTCGTGAGCTGCGTTAAGCGGCCGGTGACGTGGCTGGCCGCGTGATGCAGATGCACCGGCTGTGAGGCCGTTTTCAGCGGTTGCAGCAGGCGCAGTGCGACGATCAGCCGCTGCGTGCCGGCGGGACGTGGCTGCGCCAGCAGCCATTCGCCGCGCGTAATCTGTGCCTTCTCCACGTCACCGACGATATTCAGCGCGATGCGCTCGCCCGCCTGCGCGCGCGTCACCGGCTGGTTCTGCGCATGCAGCGCCCGCACGCGCAGCGGCAGATTCAGGCTGCTGAGCCACAGCGTGTCGCCCACCCTGACTTCACCGCTCAGCGCGGTGCCGGTGACCACCAGCCCGGTGCCTTTCAGCGTGAAAGCGCGGTCGATGGCGAGGCGGAAACGGCGGCCAGGCTCAAACGCCGGTGCGTTCAGGCTGCTGAGGTGCTGGCGCAGCGTTTCAATGCCCTGCAGCGTATGGCTGCTGGTAACAAACTGCGCTGCCGCTGGCCAGCCGAGCTGCTGCGTGAGCTGCGCGACCTGCTGCTGCACCTCTGCGATGCGTGCGGCGTCAACGCGGTCGGCTTTGGTCAGCGCCACGCTCAGCGGCGGCTGTCCGGCGAGGCTCAGCAGCTGTAAATGCTCACGCGTCTGCGGCATCACGCCATCGTCACAGGCCACCACCAGCAGCGCATGATGAATGCCGCCGATGCCGGCCAGCATGTTGGCGAGAAATTTTTCATGGCCAGGCACATCAATGAAGCCCAGGGTGCGGCCATCGGGCTGCGGCCAGTAGGCATATCCGAGATCGATGGTCATGCCGCGCCGTTTCTCTTCCGGCAGGCGATCGGCATCAACACCGGTCAGGGCCTGCAACAGTGCGGTTTTACCGTGATCGACATGTCCGGCCGTGGCAATAATCATGGTACTAAGGTCCGTATCAGGGCGGCTTCGTCATCAAGGCAGCGTAAATCCAGCCACAGTTTGCCCTCCTGCAGGCGGCCAATCACCGGGCGTGCCAGCTGGCGCCAGCGCTGCGCCAGGGCGTTGAGCTGGCTGCCGTGACCGTCGCGTGGCGTGAAGGTGATAGCAAAGCTGGGCAGACGTTCGACCGGCAGCGAACCGCTGCCAATTTGCGAGGAACAGGCGGCGATCGCCAGCGAAAAATCGGCGCTGAAGGCGTGCTCCAGCGCCGGCATCAGACGTTCAGCCTGTTGCAGAATATCGTGCGCGCTGCGCGTCAGCAGGCGCAGTGTCGGCAGCGCCTCGTGCAGGGTTTCCGGCTGACGGTAGAGCTGCAGCGTCGCTTCCAGCGCCGCCAGCGTCATTTTATCGACGCGCAGTGCGCGCTTCAGCGGATGCTGTTGCAGCTGGTCAATCAGCGCTTTTTTGCCGACGATAATCCCGGCCTGCGGGCCACCCAGCAGTTTGTCACCGGAGAAGCTCACCAGGCTCACGCCGGCCGCAATCAGCTGCTGCGGCATCGGTTCAGGCGGCAATCCGTACGCCGTCATATCCACCAGCGAACCGCTGCCGAGATCGCTGATTACCGGCAGGCCGTGCGCGTCGCCTAACTGCACCAGCTCGGCTTCAGACACGGCATGGGTAAAGCCCTGAATCTGGTAATTACTGGTATGTACCTTCATCAGCAGGCCGCTATCCTCGCCGATGGCGCCGCGATAATCCTTCAGATGGGTGCGATTGGTGGTGCCGACCTCCACCAATCGGCAGCCCGCCTGGCGCATCACGTCAGGGATACGGAATGCGCCGCCGATCTCCACCAGTTCGCCGCGCGACATAATCACGTCGCGGCCCGCTGCCAGGCTGGCCAGCATCAGCAGCACCGCAGCGGCGTTGTTATTGACGACACAGGCAGCTTCGGCGCCGGTTAGCTCGCACAGCAGTGCGCTGACTGCGCGATCGCGATGGCCGCGCGCCGCGTCGTCCAGCGCATACTCCAGCGTTACCGGCTGGCGCAAACAGGCGCTGACCGCCGCGATTGCGCGATCGCTGAGCTGCGCGCGCCCCAGATTGGTGTGCAGCACGGTGCCGGTCAGGTTAAACACCGGGCGCAGCGCGCTTTGCTGCTGCTGCTGCGCGCGGCGCAGCGCTTCATCCGGCCAGCTGGCGTGCCAGTGCGGTAACGATTGATGTTGCTGAATGTGGTCGCGCGCCTCCTGCTGCATGCCGCGCAGCTGACGCGTGATAAAGGCGGTACCGGATTGTGCCAGCAGCGGCTGCAGCGCCGGATCGCGCAGCAGGCTGTCGATGGCAGGGAGCTGACTGTAGAGGGCTTTCATCACATCACTTAGTGGGTGGGCGGAACCGTACGGGCAAAGCTTTCCCGCTCGAACAGCGTTTCTGCCAGTTTAACCAGCGCCGGGCGATTGACGCACCAGTTGGGCAGCACGCGGCGAAAATTGAGATAGCCCAGGGTGCAGCCGGTGGCGATATCGGCGAGGTTGAGCGTGCCGCTGTTGAGCAACTCGCCCTGTGCGGCGGCGGTTTCCAGCGCGTCGAGGCCGCGCGCGATTTTCTCGCGATTACGTAGCAGCACCTCTTCCGATTGCCGATCGCCGGGACGCATCTGTTCGCGCACGATCATCACCGCCGCATCATTGATGCCGTCGGCCAGCTTCTCCAGCTGGCGGATCTGCAGGGCGCGCAGTGCGTCGTCGGGCAGCAGGGCAGGCGCATCGCCACGCAATTCAATCACCTGAGCAATGATCGAGGAGTCAAACCAGGTCAGCTGCTGGTCATCAATGAAGGCCGGCACTTTACCCAGCGGATTGTACTGCGGGACGTGGCTGTCAGGCTCCCACGGAGAGTGGTTGACGAATTCAAACACCAGGCCCTTTTCCAGCAGGATCACTGAGATTTTGCGCACAAACGGGCTGGTATAGCTGCCAATCAGTTTCATCAGATGTCTCCGTTGCGATAAATGCCAGGCTCCACATTGTAGCGGCGCGATTTATCGCGCAGGGTTTGATGGTGCAAAACCGCGCGATAAATCGCGCCGCTACAAATCGCAGAATGAGTAAATTTACTGCATCAATCCCCGGGAAACATAAACGGATTCAGGCTGCTGCGCGCGAATCCTTCCTGCTCCATGCGGGCATCCAGCACCAGCGAGGCGAGATCGTCGGCCACCGGTTCCAGCGCCGGATCTTTCTCCTGGTATAGCATCTTCAGGTAGGTACCGCAGTCGCCGCAGCTTTCGGCTTTCACGGCGGCCTGCTCGCTGTCCAGCGACCAGTAATGCAGATCGCGCGTTTGCTCGCAGTTCGAGCACTTGCTGCGCACCACGTACCACTCGCTTTCGCACAGGTTACAGTGCAGATAGCGCAGACCCTGCTGGCCAACGTCCATGTGCACCACGCTGGCGACCGGCACACTGGCGCACACCGGGCAGAACTGACGGTGCTCGCCATACTCGGCCCGCGCTTTGCCGGGGATCATCGCCGCCATCTGCGCCCAGTAAATTGACAGCGCCGCCCAGATGAACGGGGCTTTATCACTGCTGACCTGGGCGAATTCGCCTTCCAGCAGCGCGCTGGCAAGGGTTTCCAGCTCGGTGGACGAGGCCTTCTCCAGATTCTCCAGCACCGCCAGCGCCTGGCCGCTCATCTCTGGCTTCAGCTCGGCGATCAGCGAATGCAGCAGCCGCTGCCAGTGCACATCGCGCGGATAAGTGTGGATATCCAGCGGCGGTTTGCCCTGCTGCGCGCTCTCTGCCAGCCGCTGATGCAGATCGATCTGCAGCGGATGGTCATACAGCACGATTTCCTGGGCCTGCGCGATCACCGCGGCAAAACGCAGGTAGTCGCCCAGCGGATTTTTCGCCGCCAGATCACGCAACCGCGCCGCACGGCGGCTGTAGAGATTTTTCAGCCGGGGGAAAAGTAACGGCGGAACTTGCTCCGCCGTGTTCTTTTCGCTCTTCTCCAGCTGCTCCTGCGGGATGATGCGAATACTCATCAGGGACGTTTTTCCTGTTGTGTTTGGCGTTGGCGCTGCTCGCGATACCAGCGTGGGTGATGTTTCTTCGCCCACGCGGCCGGTACCCAGCCCTCAACCATGGCGGTAATGGTGCCTTTCACCCACAGGGCGGCATAAATATGCACCATAATCGTCATGATCAGTGCCACAGCCGAGACCGAATGCACCACCAGCGCGGCGCGAATCAGCGGAATGGTGAAGTACCCGGCGAACCAGGGGCGCCAGATGACAATTCCGCTCGCCAGCAGCAAGACTAAGCTGATGATAGCAGCCCAGAACACACACTTCTGCCCGAAGTTGTATTTCCCGGTATCGCCCACCTCTTCATTACGCACGATTTTGCGGATATTTTTCGCCCATACCAGATCTTCGCGCTGGATAAGATTGTGCTTCCAGTAGCGTAAGAACATGATAATAAAGGCTGCAAACATCACCACGCCGACGAACGGGTGCAGGATACGCGCCAGCTGCGGCGTGCCGAGCACGTGCATCAGCCAGTTAAACGACGGGAAAAAGAAACCCAGTCCGCTGAGCGCGGCAAACACAAAACAGAACGCGACAATCCAGTGATTGATGCGTTCCGGCGCGCTGTAGCGCACCAGACGATCGCGCTTTTTCATCATTCGCGCTCCTCTTTTTCATGCAGGTTTTCGTCGTCGTCCTCTTCCACCCGGTTCGGACCGACACCAACGTAGTGGAACACCGCGGCGGCGAAGGTGGCGGCAAAGCCGATAGCAGCCAGCGGTTTCCAGACGCCTTTCCAGAAGGTGACCGCCGGGCTGATGCTCGGGTTAGCCGGCAGGCCGTGATACAGCTGCGGTTTGTCGGCGTGGTGCAGCACGTACATGACGTGGGTGCCGCCGACGCCAGCCGGATCGTACAGCCCGGCGTTGGCATAGCCGCGCGTGTTCAGCTCAGCGACGCGATCGGCAGCCAGCTGCTGCATATCGCTTTTGCTGCCGAAGTGAATCGCCCCGGTCGGACAGGTTTTCACGCACGCCGGTTCCTGACCGACGTTAACGCGATCGACGCACAGCGTGCATTTATACACGCGGTTGTCGTCTTTATTCAGCCGCGGCACGTCAAACGGACAGCCGGCGATGCAGTAGCCGCAGCCAATGCACTGTTCCGACTGAAAGTCGACGATCCCGTTCGCGTACTGAATAATCGCGCCTTCCGACGGGCAGGCTTTCAGGCAGCCGGGGTCGGCACAGTGCATGCAGCCATCCTTGCGGATCAGCCACTCCAGCTTGCCGTTCTCCTCGACTTCCGAGAAACGCATCACCGTCCAGGATTTGGCGGTCAAATCCGCCGGGTTGTCATACACCCCGACGTTATGACCGACCTCGTCGCGGATGTCGTTCCACTCTGAACACGCGACCTGACACGCCTTACAGCCGATGCAGGTGGTGACGTCGATCAGTTTCGCCACTTCCTGCTGATGGTCACGCGCCTGCGGGGCAGGCGTGAAACCATTGGTGGCGGAGCGGCGGATAATGTCTTGCGATTGATAAGCCATATTCGTTCTCCGTTACACCTTCTCGACGTTAACCAGGAACGCCTTAAACTCTGGCGTTTGCGTGTTGGCGTCACCGACAAACGGCGTCAGGGTATTGGCGATAAAGCCTTTTTTCGCCACGCCCTGATAGCCCCAGTGAATCGGGATGCCAATGGTATCGACAGTTTTGCCATCGACGTTGAGCGGACGCAGGCGCTTGGTGACCACCGCTTTGGCTTTGATATAGCCGCGGTTGGAACTCACCTTCACCGTATCGCCCTGGGCGATGCCGAGCTTGTTCGCCAGCTTCTCGCCAATCTCCACAAACTGTTCCGGCTGCGCGATGGCGTTGAGCAACGCGTGTTTGGTCCAGTAGTGGAAATGCTCGGTCAGACGATACGTGGTGCCGACGTACGGGAACTGCTCCGCTTTGCCCATCGCCGCCAGATCGTCTTTGAACACGCGCGCGGCCGGGTTGGAGACCACGTCAGGATGCAGCGGGTTGGTGCCGAGCGGCGTTTCAAACGGCTCGTA
>Ga0268256_1001799_pt1 | contig 12072 bp, 6 predicted proteins | sample AgamicAtAmrz_FD_200247 | JGI IMG/M metagenome (GOLD analysis project Ga0268256, IMG submission 200247) | Agave microbial communities from Guanajuato, Mexico - At.Am.rz (v2) (version 3) | ecosystem: Host-associated > Plants > Roots > Rhizosphere | place: Guanajato, Mexico | collected 2012-06-07
GCCGTCCATACCCGGCATCTGAATATCCATCAGGATCAGATCGAAAAGCCTGGTCCGCGCGTTATCCAGCGCCTGCGGGCCGCTTTCGCACAGCACCACCTGTTCAACGTGATCCTCCAGCAGCGCGCCGATAAGTTTCAGGTTGGCAGGATTATCATCCACCGCCATGACGGTCATCGCCAGTTGCTGCTTATCCGCGCTCTCAAGAGGCGAGGCAATACGTTTGCGGCAGTGATCGATCAGCAGCGGCATCAGGCGCGTGGAAGTGATGGGTTTCAGCAGACAGCCGGCTGCACCGCCGTGCTTCAGATCCTCGGCGTTTACCTGCATATGGCAGGGCAGCGCCAGCAGCAGGCAGTCGGTCATGGCAGCCGCTTTTTTGAAGCGCTCTTTTTGCAGCCCCATCTCTTCGCGCTGCGTCACCGGCACGGCCATCAGCAGCATGTCGTAATGCTCATCCGCTAACCCGGAGAAGGTCGGGCTGAAAATCACCTTCAGCGGCGTCGCCGCGAGCATATCCAGCGTGCTCTGCGCCGCCGCAACGTTTGACTCAACGTAGGCGATACGCTTGCCCTCAAGGCAATCTTTGGCGTGCCCGTCGATAATCACGTTTGGATTGAGATCGAGGTTGATGTTGAACCAGAAGGTGGAGCCGCGATTCGGCTGGCTGTGGAAGGAGACGTCGCCGCCCATTTCGTTTACCAGCTTCTGGGTGATCACCAGCCCCAGCCCGGTACCGCCGTGACGGCGCGAGATACTGGCATCTGCCTGACGAAACGCCTGGAACAGCCGGGACTGGTCGCGCTCGGGAATGCCGATACCGGTGTCGCGGATCTGCACCTCCAGCTGCACTTTGTTATTGCTGATGGAGCGCTGCTCTACCAGCACATCAATGTTGCCGCTTTCGGTAAACTTAATGGCGTTTCCTACCAGATTGGTGATGATCTGCTGCAGGCGCAGCGGATCGCCAATCACGTTGTCCGGCACATCGTTTTTGATGTTCAGCGTCAGCTCAAGTCCCTTGTCGTGGGCCGAGTGCGCCAGCAGCGTGACGACTTCATCCAGCGAGCCGCGCAGCGGGAACGGAATGCTTTCCAGGATCAGTTTGCCCGCTTCCAGCTTCGAGAAGTCCAGCACGTCGTTGATGATGGCCAGCAGGTTATTCGCCGAGCGCTCGATGGTCAGCAGGTAATCGCGCTGGGTCGGATTGAGATCGGTTTTCAGCATCAGGCGAGTAAAGCCGATCACGCCATTGAGCGGGGTGCGCAGCTCGTGCGACATATTGGCCAGGAATTCAGATTTAATGCGCGCTGCTTCCTGCGCTTTCTTCTTCGCCAGATCCAGTTCGACGTTCTGGATCTCCATCTGCTCCAGCGTTTCTCGCAGATCGGAGGTGGACTGGTCGATATTGTGCTGCATCTCCTCGTGATAGGCGGCCAGCGACATCGCCATCGAGTTGATGCCGTTTTTCAGCATGTCCAGCTCGCCGAGCACGAAGCCCTCCACCCGGCTGTCAAGCTGCCCGCGGCGGATACGGTCAACGGTATTTACCATATTACGAATCGGGCCAATGACGTCGCGCATCAGCCGCCAGGCGAAGCCGAGCGCCACCGCGATGCAGAACAGCATCATCATTGACGAGGTAAATATCTCTTTATACTGCTGCAGGCGTACCGACTTAAGATCGAGCTCCAGCGCCACGTAACCGAGGGTGTTGTTATTGATTTTGGCCGCGGTTATCGCCGATTCATCCGGGGAATAGCGTTCGGAGATAATTGGCGTGTGCAGGATCAGCCGATCGCCGGCGCGCGTCACCGTTAACTGTTGGGGGATATCCTGGCCCGGCGGCAGACGCAGCTCGGCGGGGTTAAGGTGAAAATTTGAGGTGACGAAGAGGTTATTCTGGCTGTCATAGACGGAGATTGCTCGCACGATGTCGGAGTGCCGACGGTGCAGCACGCTAATCAACTGGCGAATCGATTCACGATTCTGCAGGTTCATACCGTATTCGCTCGACACCGCCAGCGGCTCGATGATGCTGGCCCCTGCGTCCTCCAGCTGCTGCTGAAGGTCGTTATAGCGGTGCACCACAAAGAAAATACTCAGCATCAACCCGATCAGGACCGTGGGCGCCAGTATTAAAATCATCATGCGTGCCCGAAGGCTGTAGTTGGTCATGGGGTTCCGTTATGGGACAATCAGCAACATTCAGATTATTTAAGACATTAACGCAATGGCGCAATTTTATTCAGCAAAACGTCGCAATACTACGCGCGATATCATTACGGTCATCGCAGACGATCTCGACCCGTTTGGTCAGGGCGTGGCTCGTCATCAGGGTAAAGCGCTGTTTATTGCCGGGCTGCTGCCCGGGGAAACGGCTGAGGTGACGCTGACCGAAGAAAAGCGTCAGTTTGCTCATGCACGCGTCAAAAAGCGTCTTACCCACAGCCCCGAGCGCGTCACCCCGGCGTGTCCGCACTTCAACGTATGCGGCGGCTGCCAGCAGCAGCACGTCAGCGAGGCGCTTCAGCAGTCCAGTAAAGCACGCGCGCTTGCCCGCATGATGCACCAGCCGGTTGATGAAATTATTTCAGGCCCGACATGGGGTTACCGACGCCGGGCGCGGCTCGGGTTGAATTTTGCGCCACGTAAGCAAAGTTTACAAATGGGTTTTCGCATGGCGGGATCGAACGATCTGGTGGATGTGCATCACTGCCCCATTCTGGCGCCCCGTCTTGAGGCACTGCTTCCGTCGCTGCGTGACTGCCTGAGCGATTTACACGCGGTACGGCGGCTCGGCCATGTGGAACTTGTGCTGGCGGATAATGGTCCACTCATCGTGTTACGCCATCTGGCCCCGCTGAGCGAGGCCGATCGCGAAAAACTGGAACGCTTTTCGCATTCCGAACAGCTTTCCCTGTTTCTGGCCGCGGAAAGCGACAAAATAGCCCAGCTTAACGGCGATGCTCCCTGGTATGAATCAGACGGGCTACGCTTATCCTTCAGCCCGCGCGATTTTATCCAGGTCAACGACGCGGTGAATCAACAGATGGTGGCCCGGGCCATCGACTGGCTGGCGGTGAACGCGCAGGATCGCGTGCTGGATCTGTTCTGCGGCATGGGCAACTTTACCCTGCCGCTTGCCCGGCGCGCGCAAGAGGTGGTCGGCGTCGAAGGCGTGGCTGCGCTGGTGGAGAAAGGCCGTGAGAATGCAGCCCGAAATGGGCTGCAGAATGTGACCTTCTGGCACGAAAATCTGGAAGAGGACGTCACGCGCCAGCCGTGGGCGGCAGCAGGATTCAACAAGGTGCTGCTGGACCCGGCACGCGCCGGCGCGCCGGGCGTTATGCAGCATATTTTACGTCTGGCTCCGGAAAAAGTGGTGTATGTCTCGTGTAACCCAACGACCCTCGCCCGGGACAGCGATGCGCTGCGGGCGGGGGGATACCAGATTACGCGGCTGGCGATGCTGGACATGTTCCCGCACACTGGGCATCTTGAGTCGATGGCGTTATTCGAAAAAGCGTAACGGCCTGGTCGGTACGCTGGTGAGACAGCAGGAAAGGGGCGGATGCGTGATTCCGCCTTGTGGTTGAGGTTTGCCGATGCGGGTAAACCTGTAGTCCCGAAAGGAGAGGACAATGGTTGCGGTAAGAAGTGCACATCTGAGTCAGGCAGGCGAATTCGATCATGAAAAATGGATCGCGACGCTCGGTATTTCAAGCCCGCAGACGTGCGAATACTTAGCCGAAACCTGGGTCTATTGTGAACAGCAAACCCAGGGGCATCAGCACGCTGAACTGCTGCTCTGGCGCGGCGTAGAAATGGTTGAGATCCTGTCCATGCTCAGTATGGACTGCGATACGTTGCGTGCTGCTCTGCTCTTCCCGCTGGCCGATGCCGCTGTGGTCACCGAAGACGAGCTGGTGGAGCGTGTCGGCAAGGAAGTGGTCAGCCTGATCCACGGCGTGCGCGACATGGACGCGATACGCCAGCTTAAAGCGACCCACACCGATGCCGTCTCCTCGGATCAGGTGGATAACGTCCGCCGTATGCTGCTGGCGATGGTGGATGATTTCCGCTGCGTGGTCATTAAGCTTGCCGAGCGAATTGCCCACCTGCGCGAAGTGAAAGACGCGGCGGAAGATGAGCGCGTGCTGGCGGCAAAAGAGTGCACCAATATCTATGCGCCGCTGGCCAACCGTCTTGGCATCGGCCAGCTCAAATGGGAGCTGGAGGACTACTGCTTCCGTTATCTTCACCCTGCTGAATACAAGCGCATTGCGAAGCTGCTGCACGAGCGGCGCATCGATCGCGAGCACTATATTGATGAGTTTGTCGGCCAGCTGCGCCGCACCATCAAAGAAGAGGGCGTGAAGGCCGAAGTGTACGGTCGGCCGAAGCACATCTACAGCATCTGGCGCAAAATGCAGAAGAAGCATCTGGCCTTCGATGAGCTGTTTGACGTGCGCGCGGTGCGTATCGTTGCCGAGCGTCTGCAGGACTGCTACGCGGCGCTGGGTATCGTGCACACGCTGTTCCGCCACCTGCCAGATGAGTTCGACGATTACGTCGCGAACCCGAAGCCGAACGGCTATCAGTCCATTCATACCGTGGTGCTGGGGCCGGACGGCAAAACCGTTGAGATTCAGATCCGTACTAAACAGATGCACGAAGACGCCGAGCTGGGCGTCGCCGCACACTGGAAGTATAAAGAGGGCGCGCAGCGCAGCGGCAGCACCGGGCATGAAGACCGCATCGCCTGGCTGCGTAAGCTGATCGCCTGGCAGGAAGAAATGTCCGACTCCGGCGAAATGCTCGACGAAGTGCGCAGCCAGGTGTTCGACGACCGGGTTTACGTGTTTACCCCGAAAGGGGATGTGGTGGATCTTCCCGCCGGCTCCACGCCGCTCGACTTTGCCTATCACATCCACAGCGATGTGGGGCACCGCTGCATTGGGGCTAAAATCGGCGGGCGCATCGTGCCCTTTACCTATCAGTTGCAGATGGGCGATCAGATCGAAATCATCACCCAGAAACAGCCAAACCCGAGCCGCGACTGGCTTAACCCGAACCTCGGTTATGTCACGACCAGCCGCGGGCGCTCGAAGATCCACGCCTGGTTCCGCAAGCAGGATCGCGATAAGAACATCATCGCCGGACGGCAGATCCTTGACGACGAGCTGGCGCACCTTGGCATCAGCCTGAAGGAAGCGGAAAAACATCTGCTGCCGCGTTACAACTTCAATGAAATTGATGAGCTGCTGGCGGCTATCGGCGGGGGCGATATTCGCCTCAACCAGATGGTGAACTTCCTGCAGTCGCAGTTCAACAAGCCGAGCGCTGCCGAGCAGGACGCCGCAGCGCTGCGCCAGCTGAAGCAAAAAACCTACGCGCCGCAGGGGCGCAGCAAGGATAATGGTCGCGTGGTGGTGGAGGGCGTCGGGAATCTGATGCACCACATTGCGCGCTGCTGCCAGCCGATACCGGGCGACGACATCGTCGGCTTTATCACCCAGGGGCGCGGTATCTCCATTCACCGCGCCGACTGCGACCAGCTGGTTGATCTGCAGTCGCACGCCCCGGAACGTATCGTTGACGCCGTGTGGGGCGAAAGCTACTCCGCTGGCTATTCGCTGGTGGTGCGCGTGACCGCCAACGACCGCAGCGGCCTGCTGCGCGACATCACCACCATTCTGGCGAATGAAAAGGTCAACGTGCTCGGCGTCACCAGCCGCTCCGACACGCGCCAGCAGCTCGCGACTATCGATATGGACATTGAGATCTATAACCAGCAGGTGCTGGGCCGGGTCCTGGGTAAACTTAATCAGGTACCGGATGTGATCGACGCGCGCCGCCTGCACGGCGGATAATCTCTCTCGACCCTCACTCTTCCGCCCTCTCCACTGAGGGGGCTGGAGCGCGATTGCGCGCTCCGTCAGCGAAACAGCAAGGACTTCACATGACGCAAATCGACCGCCTGCTCTCCATCATGATCCGCCTGCGCGACCCGCAAAACGGTTGCCCCTGGGACAAAGAGCAAACTTACGCCACTATCGCGCCTTATACCCTTGAAGAGACCTATGAGGTGCTGGATGCCATTGCGCGCGAAGACTTTGACGATCTGCGCGGCGAGCTGGGCGATCTGCTGTTCCAGGTGGTGTTTTATGCCCAGATGGCGCAGGAGGAAGGGCGCTTTAACTTTGACGATATTTGTGCCGCCATCAGCGACAAGCTGGAGCGCCGGCATCCCCACATTTTTGGCGATGCTACAGCGCAAAACAGCACCGAAGTGCTGGCGCGCTGGGAGCAGATCAAAAGCGATGAGCGCGCTGAGAAAGCCCAGCACTCTGCGCTGGACGATATTCCCGAAAGCCTGCCGGCGCTGATGCGCGCCCACAAGATCCAGAAGCGTTGCTCGGCGGTAGGATTTGACTGGAACTCTATCGGACCGGTGCTGGATAAAGTGCACGAAGAGATCGATGAAGTGATGCACGAAGCGCAGCAGGCGGTAATCGATGAAGCAAAACTGGAAGAGGAGATCGGCGATCTGCTGTTCGCCACGGTGAACCTTTCGCGCCACCTCGGTGCCAAAGCGGAAACCGCGCTGCAGAAAGCCAACCGCAAGTTCGAGCGCCGCTTCCGACAGGTTGAAAGCATCATTGCCGCGCAAGGGCTGGCAATGGGTGAGGCAACGCTTGAACAGATGGAAGCCGCCTGGCAGCAGGTTAAACAGCAGGAATATGATATTTAAGACGTTTTTTCGCTGAAACCGGTTTGCGGCTAAAACTTAAATGACAAGCGCTTGATTTACGTCAAAAACATTTTTATCCAGGCGGCTATTTTCATGAGCCTCAGGAGCGCAGCGGCAGTGATGTAAGCGTGCCAGGCGGGCCATTAGCGCGTTAACAGCGCGATAACGGCATGAATAATAATGGTCGGGGAGAGGCGGGCGGCTGAAAATACCGCGTAACGCCAGCATAGTCTGCCCGGTCACGGACGAAGGAAAGTTTGTGGCGCCCAGGCTGTTCGGGTATACTACTTTCCCGTCCTGGTTATCCACCGTCTTTTAAACCTAACTTCTCAGGTTCAGCATGACAACGAACTATATTTTTGTGACCGGCGGGGTCGTATCCTCTCTGGGTAAAGGCATTGCCGCAGCCTCCCTCGCAGCCATTCTTGAAGCCCGTGGCCTCAACGTGACCATCATGAAACTCGATCCGTATATCAACGTCGATCCGGGTACCATGAGTCCTATTCAGCACGGGGAAGTGTTCGTTACTGAAGACGGCGCTGAAACCGATCTTGACCTCGGTCACTACGAGCGTTTCATCCGCACCAAAATGAGCCGCCGCAACAACTTCACCACCGGCCGTATCTACTCTGACGTACTGCGTAAAGAGCGCCGTGGCGACTACCTGGGCGCGACCGTTCAGGTCATTCCGCACATCACTAATGCCATCAAAGAGCGCATCATTGAAGGTGGCGAAGGCCACGACGTGGTGCTGGTGGAAATCGGCGGTACCGTCGGCGACATCGAATCTCTGCCGTTTCTGGAAGCCATTCGTCAGATGGCGGTAGAAGTGGGCCGCGAGCGCACCCTCTACATGCACCTGACTCTGGTGCCGTACATGGCGGCAGCCGGCGAAGTTAAAACCAAACCGACCCAGCACTCTGTTAAAGAACTGCTCTCTATCGGTATCCAGCCTGATATTCTGATTTGCCGCTCCGATCGTGCCGTTCCGGCGAACGAACGCGCCAAGATTGCGTTGTTCTGTAACGTGCCTGAAAAAGCGGTTATTTCACTGAAAGACGTTGATTCTATTTATAAGATCCCAGGGATGTTGAAATCTCAGGGGCTGGACGATTATATTTGTAAACGATTCAGCCTGAACTGCGCCGAAGCAAATCTGGCAGAATGGGAACAGGTGATTTACGAAGAAGCTAATCCGTCAGGTGAAGTCACCATCGGGATGGTTGGTAAATACATCGAGCTGCCGGATGCGTACAAATCCGTTATCGAAGCGCTGAAGCACGGCGGGCTGAAAAACCGTCTGACCGTCAACATCAAGCTTATCGATTCCCAGGATGTGGAAACGCGCGGCGTAGAAGTACTGAAAGATTTAGACGCCATTCTTATCCCGGGCGGCTTCGGCTACCGTGGGGTTGAAGGTAAAGTGGCGACCGCACGCTATGCGCGCGAGAACAATATTCCCTACCTTGGCATCTGCCTGGGTATGCAGGTTGCGCTGATGGAGTTTGCACGTAACGTCGCGGGCATGGCTGACGCCAACTCAACGGAATTTGTGCCAGACTGTAAATACCCGGTCGTGGCGCTTATCACCGAATGGCGTGATGAGAACGGCAACGTTGAAGTACGTACCGAGAAGAGCGATCTCGGCGGCACCATGCGTCTTGGCGCGCAGCAGTGCCAGCTGTCCGATGAGAGCCGCGTACGTCAGCTGTACGGCACGCCGACTATCGTCGAGCGCCACCGTCACCGCTACGAAGTTAACAATATGCTACTGAAGCAAATTGAAGCAGCAGGTCTGCATGTTGCAGGCCGTTCCGGTGATGATCAGCTGGTTGAGATCATCGAGGTTCCGAACCATCCGTGGTTTGTTGCCTGTCAGTTCCACCCGGAATTTACTTCCACCCCGCGTGATGGGCATCCGCTGTTTGCCGGCTTTGTTAAAGCCGCGAGCGAGTACCAGAAGCGTCAGGCGAAGTAACAAGCAGTTATAACGGCAACGCGGCGTTTACGCCGATACCCATCACGCTGTAGCAGGCTTCATCGACCGACAATATTCCCGGTCGGTGAACGAAAGCCGCTACAGCGTGTCAGTTAAGGAAGCGCGTTGTTTGTCTGGAGTTTTAGTTTAACTTGCTAGAGGAAAACCCAATGTCCAAGATCGTTAAAGTCATCGGTCGTGAAATCATCGACTCCCGTGGTAACCCGACTGTTGAAGCGGAAGTTCACCTGGAAGGCGGTTTTGTTGGTATGGCTGCTGCTCCGTCAGGTGCTTCTACTGGTTCCCGCGAAGCGCTGGAACTGCGTGATGGCGACAAATCCCGTTTTCTGGGTAAAGGCGTAACCAAAGCTGTTGGCGCGGTTAACGGCCCGATTGCTCAGGCTATCCTTGGCAAAGACGCCAAAGATCAGGCTGGCATCGATAAGATCATGATCGACCTCGACGGTACTGAGAACAAATCTAACTTCGGTGCAAACGCCATCCTGGCCGTTTCCCTGGCGAACGCCAAAGCAGCTGCGGCTTCTAAAGGCCAGCCGCTGTATGAGCACATCGCTGAGCTGAACGGCACTCCGGGCAAGTTCTCCATGCCTCTGCCGATGATGAACATCATCAATGGCGGCGAGCACGCAGACAACAACGTTGATATCCAGGAATTCATGATTCAGCCGGTTGGCGCGAAAACTGTGAAAGAAGCCATCCGTATGGGTTCTGAAGTTTTCCATAACCTGGCAAAAGTTCTGAAGTCCAAAGGCATGAACACCGCTGTTGGCGACGAAGGCGGCTACGCGCCGAACCTGGGTTCCAACGCCGAAGCGCTGGCTGTTATCGCGGAAGCGGTAAAAGCAGCAGGCTACGAACTGGGCAAAGACATCACCCTGGCGATGGACTGCGCAGCGTCTGAATTCTACAAAGACGGCAAATACGTGCTGGCTGGCGAAGGCAACAAAGCCTTCACCTCTGAAGAGTTCACCCACTTCCTGGAAGACCTGACCAAACAGTACCCGATCGTCTCCATCGAAGATGGCCTGGACGAATCTGACTGGGACGGTTTTGCTTACCAGACCAAAGTACTGGGCGACAAAATTCAGCTGGTTGGTGACGACCTGTTCGTAACCAACACTAAGATCCTGAAAGAAGGTATCGACAAAGGCATCGCTAACTCCATCCTGATCAAATTCAACCAGATCGGTTCTCTGACCGAAACCCTGGCTGCAATCAAGATGGCGAAAGATGCGGGCTACACTGCCGTTATCTCTCACCGCTCTGGCGAAACTGAAGACGCTACCATTGCGGACCTGGCTGTGGGTACCGCTGCAGGCCAGATCAAAACCGGTTCCATGAGCCGTTCTGACCGCGTTGCGAAATACAACCAGCTGATTCGTATCGAAGAAGCGCTGGGCGACCGTGCACCGTTCAACGGCCTGCGCGAAGTGAAAGGTCAGTAATTTTACTGCCGCTTCACGTAGAAAACCCGCTTCGGCGGGTTTTTTATGGGCGAAACGTAGCCATCTTCTCAATCTTTAGTTACGCAAAGGTGGAAAGTTGCGCTTCACTGAAAGGAGGTTCAGTGTAGGTGAGTCATCAATAACCGGTAAGGAGACAGTGATGAAAGCAGCCGTAGTCAGCAAAGATCATTCCGTTGAAATTATTGATAAAACTGTGCGTCCGCTTGAGCACGGCGAGGCGTTACTCAGCATGGAGTGCTGCGGTGTATGCCACACCGATCTGCACGTTAAAAATGGTGATTTCGGCGATGTCACCGGCCGCACGCTGGGCCATGAAGGCATTGGTATCGTGAAATCTGTCGGGCCGGGCGTGACCTCTCTCAAGCCCGGCGATCGCGCCAGCGTTGCCTGGTTCTTCCGCGGTTGTGGTCACTGTGAATACTGTAACAGCGGTAACGAAACCCTGTGCCGCAGCGTGACCAACGCAGGATACACCGCAGATGGCGGCATGGCCGAAGAGTGCATCGTGGTGGCCGATTACGCGGTAAAAGTGCCGGACGGCCTCGATTCCGCAGCCGCCAGCAGCATCACCTGTGCGGGCGTCACCACCTACAAAGCGGTCAAAGTTTCCAACATCAAGCCGGGCCAGTGGATTGTGATTTACGGGCTTGGCGGCCTCGGTAACCTTGCGCTGCAGTACGCAAAAAACGTGTTTAACGCGAAGGTCATCGCAGTAGACGTTAACGATTTACAGCTCGATTTCGCCAGAGAGAGCGGCGCTGACCTGGTGATCAACTCGCGCACGGACGATGCTGCGAAAATCATTCAGGAGCAGACCGGCGGGGCGCATGCCGCCGTTGTCACCGCGGTAGCGAAAGCCGCGTTTAACTCCGCGGTTGATGCTGTGCGTGCCGGAGCGCGTATCGTGGCGGTAGGTTTGCCGTCAGAATCCATGAGCCTGAACATACCTCGCCTGGTGCTTGACGGTATTGAAGTGGTGGGCTCCCTGGTCGGCACGCGTCAGGATCTGGCGGAAGCCTTCCAGTTCGCGGCTGAAGGCAAGGTTGAGCCGACGGTAACACTGCGCCCGCTCGAAGACATCAATGCCATTTTCCACGAAATGGAGAGTGGGAAGATTAAAGGGCGCATGGTTATCGATTTTAAGCATAAATCAGTCCGTTAAGCGTTCTGCATAACGAGCCGGCACCGGTGCCTCAGGGCGTCGGTGCCACAACAGATGACCCCCGCGCTGAGTTCTGCGATAATCACGGTTTACCGCAACCAAGAGTGAATCATGCAGTACCCGATTAATGAAATGTTCCAGACTCTCCAGGGCGAGGGTTACTTCACCGGCGTTCCCGCCATTTTTATCCGTTTGCAGGGATGCCCGGTAGGCTGTGCCTGGTGCGATACCAAACACACCTGGGACAAGTTAAGCGATCGGGAAGTGTCGCTGTACAGCGTGCTCGCCAAAACCAAAGAGAGCGATAAGTGGGGCGCAGCAAGCAGTGAAGAGCTGCTGGCGATTATTGAGCGTCAGGGCTGGACGGCGCGCCACGTCGTGATCACCGGTGGAGAACCCTGCATTCACGATCTGATGCCGCTGACCATGGCGCTGGAAGCGCTCGGCTTTAGCTGCCAGATTGAAACCAGCGGTACGCACGACGTGCGTTGCACCACCGGCACCTGGGTTACGGTGTCGCCGAAGGTAAACATGAAAGGCGGATACGACGTGCTCGCCCAGGCGCTGGAGCGTGCGGATGAAGTGAAACATCCGGTAGGGCGTATGCGCGATATCGAAGCGCTCGATGAGTTACTGGCGACGCTTGATGACCATAAGCAGCGCGTGATTGCGCTTCAGCCGATCAGTA
>Ga0268256_1001807_pt1 | contig 12037 bp, 9 predicted proteins | sample AgamicAtAmrz_FD_200247 | JGI IMG/M metagenome (GOLD analysis project Ga0268256, IMG submission 200247) | Agave microbial communities from Guanajuato, Mexico - At.Am.rz (v2) (version 3) | ecosystem: Host-associated > Plants > Roots > Rhizosphere | place: Guanajato, Mexico | collected 2012-06-07
AAGAACAATTATGCGTACTATCGATTGCCGAAAAGGCAACGGTTAAGGTGGCGCAAGTCATGCCTTAGCTGCTGTGTTCGTCGGGAGAATGCAGCCGCCGACGATCGGCGGACTTTGCGAGATCGGCGGCGAATAATGATGCATCAATGCTGTATGGGATATTCGAGCTGCAGCGCGACGATATCGGATGTTCGCGTGCCATACCGCGCGGTAATCTCGAACAGCGCCTGATCCAGCGCCTGCGCGGACGGGCGCGCGGGAACCGTCACGACCGAGGCATCGGTATGGGTCGAAAGGTCCGGCACGAGCACGAGGCCGTTGCGCGAACGGATGGATTGGGCCGGCTCCGCAATGACAGCCTTCGAACGATAGGTTCTCGACCACGCATCCGCCGTAAGCGCCAAAGCGATTTCATCGAAACCGTCCTGCGCGGGCAGGCGGATGGTCTCGTGGTTCCAGAAGGCAAGGGTGTTGCCGACAAAGCGCCAGAGGCGGCTCGTTGTCATGTGAAACGGTGCGGAATCATGCGCGCTGCTCCAATCGATGACGCCCAGCCGGGTGGCAGCCGAGCGCGCCTTCCGCGCGCCAGCAATGGCTTCCACCAGCGTCAGGGAAGCGGGGATCGATGCCGTGACGCCCGTGGTGCTCATGACATTGCCGTCGGCGATGTAACGCCGGTTATGAACCCACTCTGTCCGCGGAAAGGTACGGCGGATCTTGTCGAAGGCATACCAATGGGTGGTGGCGCGCTTGCCGTCGAACACGCCGGCCCTTGCCGCAAGCCAAGCGCCCTCACAGATCGAAACGACCATCGCGCCCTTCGATGATTGCTCGCGAATCCAGGCAATGGCGTTGTGGCTGCTGTCATCATGCATGGCGGGGACGATGACGATATCGGCGCCTTCCGGATGCTCACGGTCAAAGTCCGGCATTGTCGCGTCCGGCTTGATTTTCAGCGCCGGCATCAGGTTCACGATGCCGGTCTGGGTCGAGACGATCACGACGTCGGCGACATCGGCACTGCGCAGGACGCCATAGGGGATGACGAGATCGGTCGTCTCCGTGCCCTGGTTGTCGGCGGCGATCGCGATGAGGGGCCGTGTCCGCCCGGCTTTGAATGTTGGGAGCCGGATGGCATTTTCTGCCGCTGTTGCAGGTCTCTCGAAAGGGAAAATCGCAATGAAAAATGCGAACAGAGCGAGAAGCAAGGTTCTGAGGGAATGGCGATCCATGGCACGTATCCGGATTTTGATGTCATACCTTCGGAAATATTTGGTTCGCAGGCTGGCGAAAATGACAAAGATATCGCATTTTCCGCCAATGCAGGATTCTGGACATTCCCCGCGGCGCATCGCCGTTATCGGCTATGACGGCGTTCAGGCGCTCGATATCGTCGGACCGATGGAGGTCTTCGCGATGGCCAATCTCCATCTGCCTGAGCGCGCGCGGCCTTATAAAGTTCTGCCCGCGTCCCCAGCGGGCGGGGCCATAAAGAGCAGCTCTGCCGGTGGGCTGGTCTTCGGCGAGACCGCGAGCCTGGAGCAACTGCCTGCCGATCTCGATACGATCATCCTCGCGGGCGGCAGCGAGGATGGGCTTCGGCAGGTCATATTTCAAACGGATCTGCTTGCCTGGCTGCATTTGCGGGCAGGGCCTACCCGGCGCATGGCCAGTGTCTGCACCGGAGCCTTCATTCTCGCGGCCGGCGGTTTCCTCGATGGCAGACGAGCGACCACGCATTGGAATTCCTGTTCCCTTTTGAAGGAGTTGCGGCCTCAGATCGAGGTCGAGCCCGATGCCATCTTTGTGGCGGAGCCGCCTGTCTTCACCTCGGCCGGCATTACGGCTGGCATCGATCTATGTCTGGCGCTGGTCGAGGCCGATTGTGGTCCGAAGACCGCTCTTGCCGTTGCGCGACAGATGGTATTGTTCATGCGCCGGCCGGGCGGTCAGTCCCAGTTCAGCACGGGCCTCGCCCTTCAGGCGAACGCCACGCCGCGCTTGCGGCAGCTCTTGAGCGAGATCGTCGATGATCCGACAGGAGATCTATCGGGACCTGCTCTTGCCAGCCGGGTCGGCATGACGGAGCGCACCTTTTCGCGCAGTTTCCGAAAGGAAACCGGAACAACGCCGGCGCAATTCGTGGAAGCCGCTCGGCTGGAACGGGCAAAGGCGCTTCTCGAAAGCTCTGACTGGCCGCTGGCCCGCATTGCCGAGCGTTCGGGTTTTTCAAGCCTCGACACTCTGCATAGGGCCTTTCTCAAGCATCTTACCATAACACCCGGCTTTTATCGGGCGCGTTTTGGCACGGGTGCCTGACGACAAGGTCAGCCTCGTCACTCACATGTCGACTCATGCCGTGCTGGAAAAAACTTCTCTTCTTTCGTCGATAGAGAATATCGATTGGGAGCTAAGCTCGCGCATCAGCCGCCATATTCGATGATCTCAAGTCCGGCGTTGTAATCCGTGGCATAGATCAGACCATTGGCGTCGACAAAGACGTCGGCGGACTGGATGACCTTCGGACGGCCGGGACGGCGGTCCGTCATGACAGTTGGTCCCGTGGGCACGAGAGCGCCCGTTTCGACCGGACGATAGGGGTCGGAAATATCGAAGGCGCGAATGCCGGCATTCTGCCAAGTCGCAAAGATCAGCGTCTCGGAGACAAAAGAGCCGGGCCGGTTTTCGTGCAGATTGTGCGGTCCGAAATGACCGCCCTTCTTCGTATAGTCGATTTCGGCCGGGATCGGGAAAGTCGAGATGCTGATCGGATTTTCGGGCACGCGGATGTCGAAGACCCAGGTATGTTTCCGACCGTCTTCCTCATTGTCCAACACGGCTTCATCCGCCACGACAAGAAGATCGCGGCCGGGAAGCGGCAGCGGCGAATGCGTGCCACCGCCATAGGGCGGGCACCAGTTATGGTGTTTGATGAGCCGGGGGGCGGAATGATCCTTGATATCGAGGAGCGTCAATCCGCCATCCCGCCAGCAGGCATAGGCGGTGTCGCCATGGACAAGCGCATGGTGCAGGGCATAGCGCTTGCCGTCGCCCCAATTCGGTGTCTCGCCCGCCGCCCTATTCATGCCGGGAAGCCACCATTGGCCGACAAGTTCGGGCCGGGTTGGATCGGCCATGTCGATGGTCACGAAGATATAGTCGGTAAAACCGTCGAGCAGCGCCGAGGCATAGGCATAGCGGCCGCCGACATACCACAGCCGATGAAGGCCAACACCTTCGACATCCAGTTGGCCGATCTTGCGCGGCCGGTCGGGAACGGAAACATCGAACACGCTCATGCCCGCGGTCCACGCGCGCTCACGCTTTCTGGCGGCGACCGTCTCGCCAACGGACTGCGTGTAATACGCCTTCTCGTCCGTGAAGGTTTCCACATCGGCAAAGAGGTCGAGCGCGTTGATGACCAGCAGCAGGTCCTCATGCGTTTGCAGATGGATGTTCCAGGTGTTGGCTGGCGCCCGCACGTAATTGACTGTCCGCGGCTTTTTCGGATCGCGCACGTCAATGATCGAGAAGCCTTGCGACCAGGGATGGGCGACATAGGCGTAGCCTCGATGAACCATCAATTGCAGCCCATCGCCACGGCCACCGATATCGCTATGGCCGATCAGCGTCATGTTGCGGGCAAAATCGGGTTTGGGCAGGTCGGTCGATGCCATGGGACGTCTCACGGTCAGGGGAACGAAAAGGGCCGCCCGTAGGGGCGGCGCCTATGAAAGCAATTGATAGGGCTCAGTTTTTAGCTGCCGGAATCCAGCTGGCTGTTGCAGCATCGCTTTTCAAGAAGGCCGGGAATTTCTGCTGCAGTTCTTCGATCGTGCCGATCTTGTTGTTGATGAGATCGTCGCGGGTAATGAGCGTCGGCTGCAGAAGAACGGAGTGGCCCGGGGACTGGCCGGCAATGGCGAGCGAAACGGCGCGGACGGAAACCTCCCCGACGACCGCAGCGTTCGTGGCAGCCGTCGCGACCCAGGTGCTATCCGGCTCGATCATCAGCTGGATATCGGCGGTCGAGGTGTCGACGCCATAGATCTTCACCTGACCGGAAAGGCCGAGCTCATCGATGGCGAGCTTCACGCCTTTGGCGAATTCATCCCATGGCGTGAAGATCACTGAAATATCCGGATTGGCGCGCAGCACCGCCTTCGTCTGGTCGGCGACAGAGGCGGGAACGGTGTCGTTGACGACACCCCATACGGCCTTTTCCTTTAGATTATGCTTGGCAATGAAATCTTTCCACACCGCATAGCGGCGGTCGAGCGGCGCGAAACCGGCAACGTAGACGGCACCGCCGGTGAAGCCATCACCCTTATCCTTCACGGCCTGGTCGAGCACGAGCTTGGCCATATCCTTGTCGCTCTGTTCGATCTGCGGAATTTGCGGATTGTCGAGGTTGACGTCATAAGCGACGACCTTGATGCCCTTGTCGAGCGCCTTCTGCGCGACATCCTTCAGGACTTCGGGACGGCCATTGTTGATGATGATGCCATCGACACCGAGATTGATCGCCTGCTCGACGAGATTGCGCTGCGTGTCATTGTCATTGCGGGCTTGCGAGACGGTGAGGTTGACGCCAAGCGCATCAGCCTGCCGTTTGACGCCAGCCTCGAAGGCCTGCAGCCAGTCGCCGCTGCCAAGGAAGCTGATGACGGCAATATTGATGGTTCTTTTATCGAAAGGAGCGGGCGCGCCGCTGAGTCCCGCCGCGGAAGCCGTGGTCATGAAAAGCGAGCCGGCGACAACGGCCGAAGCGATGATTTTGAATAATCTGATCATTGAAAATCCATTGAGTGTTGAGTGGGGACGGATGGCGGGATCATGCTCTGCCGCGGCTGATCCCATAGGTAAGTGCGAGCGCACCGACGAGAACGGCGCCCTTGATGAAATCCTGCGTGTAATAGGGCGCGTTCAGCATCGTCAGCCCGTTCAGGAGCACGCCGACGAAGACGGCACCGATCGTCGTGCCGAGAACGTTGGGACGGCGCAGTCCCAGCACGGCAAAACCAATGAGCGAGGCTGCGACGGAATCCATCAGCAGCGAGGCGCCGGAGGAAACGTCTCCTCGACCGACGCGGGCGGCAACGATGATGCCGCCCAGCGAGGCGAGAACGCCCGAGAGCACATAGGCAAAGGTCTTCAGACGGGCGACATTAGCGCCCGCAAGCCGCGTCGCGGCTTCATTGCCGCCGGTTGCGTAAAGAAGGCGACCGAGACGCGTACGCTCGGTCAGCACGAAGAGCACGAGCGCCACGACGAGCATGAGAATGACGGGGAAGGGGACTGTGCCGAACAGGCTTGAACGTCCTATCGTCAAAAAGGCGGGATCGACCTTGCCGATCGCCTTCGTCCCATCGGGAAGGATCAGACCGACAGAGATCGAGCGCCCGGCTGTCGGGATCAGCTGCAATCCCGTGAGCAGGAACATGGTGGAGAGGGTCGCGAGCAGGTCCGGCACCTTCAGCCGAACGATCAGCAGAGCATTGACGAGCCCGACGATCGCGCCGAAGGCGAGTACCAGCGGCACGGTCTCATAGGCGTCGAGGTTCCATACGATCATCGCATAGCTGGCGGCCATGACGCTGGAGGCGGCAACTGCGCCGACGGATAGATCGAAACCGCCGATGGCAAGCGTCACCGTCACGCCGGCACCAATGATGGCGACCACCGAAACCGCCTGCAGGATGCTCATCAGATTGTTGATGTTGATGAAGGCCGGCTGGGCGAAGCTGAAGATGATGATGAGGGCAAGGAGGAGGAGAAATACCGCGCCCCGCCGCACGAATTCCTGCGGCGATATCGCATGGTTCGCTCGCCTGATCTGTTCGGGGATTTCCACGGTACCTTCACTCATCAGGCATATTCCTTGTTCTGCCGTCCGCCTGAGGCCGCATCAACGGCTTCTTTGAGACCATGATGTTCCATCACCAGCACCCGGTCGGCGACTTCGAGCGCTTCTTCCGGATCGGATGTAGCGATCAGGGTGGCGCGGTCGGTATGGGCGCGTATGGCCGCGATAATGTCCTGGCGGGCGCCGACATCGACCCCCTGAAAAGGCTCGTCGAGAAGCAGCAGGCGGCTTGGCTCGGCCTCCCAGCGCGCGAGCACGACCTTTTGCTGATTGCCACCGGAGAGCGACCAGACAGATGCCTCGGGACTGGGGGCCTTGATGCCGAGGCGCCGAATGGCCCTTTCTCCTTCGCGGCTTTCCCGCCCGGAAAGCAGGAAGCCCGACGGATACCAGCGTTTTAGATGCGGCAGGCTGATCGTTGCCGCAATACTCTCTCCGAGCCAGTCCGATGGCATGAGAGAAGAACGATGCCGGTCGGCGGCAGCCATGACGACGCCACGCGCAATCGCATCCGCGGGCGAGTGGGGCTGAAATGCAATGCCGTCCAGAAGTGCCGTGCCGGAAGCAAAGCGCTCAAGGCCGAAAAGCGTAGACAGAAGCCGGCTCTTGCCGGCACCGAGGACGCCGGTAATGGCGACGACCTCGCCGGCATGGAGCCTCAGATCGATCGGTGGGCTGTCGGCAAGCAGCTGGACAGCCTGAAGTTCCAGTATGGTCCGGTCGAATTGTTCACGGCGATGTGGGCGGGCCGCTTTCATGGAGCGGCCGATCATGGTTTCTATGGCTGCATCGAAGTCGATCGGCCGTGAGAAAGCGCCGACATTGCGGCCGCCCCGCAGGACGACCACCCGGTCGGCGAGCGCATCGAGATCGGCGGTGCGATGCGAGATATAGAGAATGCCAAGGCCGCGCGCTTTCAGGCGGCGGACGATGTCATAGAGCCGGGCCGTCTCGCGCGCGGAGAGGCTTGCCGTCGGCTCGTCGAAGATCAGCAGCTGTGCCTTGTTGGAAAGGGCGCGGGCGATGGCTACCATCTGCCGGTCGGCAGTGCCGAGATCGCCAAAATCCCGGTCGAGCGGCAGGTCGAAGCCGGCTTCCGACAGGATCGCTTCTGCCTTCCGCCGCACTGAACGCTTCGACAGAAAGAAGGGCTGGCGTCCGTCAACATATTGGTTAAGCAGCAGCGCATCCGCGACGGAGAGTCCGGCGACGCCGACGACATCGGTCGATTGATGCACGGTGACGATGCCCCGCGCCGTCGCATCGGCTGGGCTTTCGGGGCGATAATCTGCGCCATTCCATAGGATGATCCCTGAATCGGCGCGGTGGATGCCCGACAGGATTTTGACCAGCGTCGACTTGCCGGCACCGTTCGCTCCCATCAGTGCGACGACCTCGCCGCGATTAACGGTTAGAGACGCTGCCGACAAAGCCTGTGTCGAGCCGAAAGCAAGCGAAAGATTTTGGGCATCCAGCAAGGTCATGGGCGTGGGGTTCGATGATTGTCAGCGGTACTCGTAAGCCACTGGCGATCAATTAAAAGGACGCGCCTTGCTTTGTTTATTTAATCTATAGAATAAATTTTCCCAGGCTCCGGTTCGCCTCCATCTGGAGCTCGTGGATGTGCGGCGAGACCGAGCAAGTCTTGCCGAACGCCTGTCGAGGGAGTTTAATTTGTCTGAAATTTCGAGAGAGCCGAAAAACCCTTTCTTTAATCTACTAATTTTATAGACAATATAAAAACGTCAAATATCAGCAATGTCCGCGATGGCGAGGTATTCTTCTTGCGCCTGCGGAAACACGCGCCAGGGGTTTTCATGGATACAGTGCTCTATCTCGCTTCTCTCGCGCCGCGGCCAAGCCTTGCGGCAACCAAACGCGTCTGGTCGATTCTGCAGCATTTTCTGGCAGGCCTAATGGTCCTCTTTTCGCTTCTGGTGCTGCTGCACGCTGTTTGCGGAAGCTGAGATCCGCGCTTCCATCAGGAACTGAAGGGAAAACGAATGGGCCCGGCGTGCCGCATCTGAACGCCGGGCCTTATGCGGTTACTTGATGCTGTTCAGATCGACGCCCTTGGTTTCCCGAACGAAGATAAGGCCAATGATCAGAGTCATCGCAGCGATCGCGATCGGGTACCAGAGGCCATAGTAGATATCGCCCTTGGCGGCGCTCATGGCGAAGACCGTTGCCGGCAGCAGGCCGCCAAACCAGCCGTTGCCGATGTGATAGGGCAGCGACATGCCTGTATAGCGGATGCGGGTCGGGAACATCTCCACCAGGATTGCGGCGATCGGGCCGTAGACCATCGTCACGTAGATGACGAGGATGGTCAGGATGAGGATGGTCAGCGGCCAGTTGATGGCTGCGGGATCGGCAACCATCTTGAAGGCACCACCGTTGGGAATGGTGTAGACCGGCATATCGGTCGCGCCGCCCGCTTGATCCGCCGTCAGAAGCTTCGCCTTGACGAGATCCGCGACCGGAGTGACCGTCTTGTCGCCCGCCCGCACGGTTGCCGCATTGAGCCCGAGTTCCGGGTTTGCGGCGATGAAGGCATCCAGCTTGGCATCCGGCACCTTGGCAGGATCGCGCGCCAGCGGGAAACCGGCCTTTTGCAGGGCAAGGTTCATGTCATGGGTGAATGCCGCGCTCTTGGCCGCTGCACCGGCACCTGCCGCTGCCGCATCGTAGGAGGTTATGGTCGCGTCGCCGATCTTGACGGTTGCCGGCTGTCCGGCTGGGCCTTCGGCGATCATGTAGGGCACGGACGACTTCGACAGGAAGGACGTGGCGATATCACATGAATTGTTGAACTGGTTGGTGAGGCCAACCGGATTGAACTGAAAAGTGCAATCGCCAGGAGCAGCCGTCACCGTCGCCCGAATGGTTTGCTCCGCTTGGGCAAGCGCCGGATTTGCGGCATTGGTCAATGCTTTGAAGAGCGGGAAATAGGTGAGGATCGCCAGCGCAAGGCCCGCCATGATGATCGGCTTGCGGCCGATCTTGTCGGACAACCAGCCGAAGAACACGAAGAAGCCGCTGCCGATCAGAAGCGCGATCGCGATCATGATGTTGACCGATTGGCCGTCGACCTTCAGCACGTTCTGCAGGAAGAACAGCGAGTAGAACTGGCCGGCATACCAGACGACCGCCTGGCCGGCGGTGAGGCCGAGCAGCGCGATCAAGGCGATCTTGGCATTCTTCCACTGGCCGAAGGCTTCGGAGAGCGGTGCCTTGGAGCCCTTGCCCTCTTCCTTCATCTTCTTGAAGGCCGGCGATTCACTGAGCGATAGCCGGATCCAGACGGAGATGGCGAGCAGAAGGCAGGAGAGAAGGAAGGGAATACGCCAGCCCCAGGCTGCGAAAGCCTCCTTGCCGAGCGCATTCTGCACGATCAGGATGACGATCAGCGACAGGAACAGGCCGAGTGTTGCCGTTGTCTGGATCCACGACGTGTAGTAGCCGCGTTTGTTGTCGGGCGCATGCTCGGCGACGTAGGTGGCGGCGCCGCCATATTCGCCGCCAAGCGCAAGGCCCTGCAGCAGGCGAAGGATGATCAGGATGACAGGCGCGGCGATGCCCCAGCTCGCCGATCCGGGAAGGACGCCGACCAGGAAGGTCGAAAGACCCATGATCAGGATCGTGACGAGGAAGGTGTACTTACGTCCGACAAGATCGCCGATGCGCCCGAAGACGAGGGCGCCGAACGGCCGGACGAGGAAGCCTGCGGCAAAGGCGAGCAGGGCGAAGATATTGCGGGTTGCTTCCGGATAGTCGCTGAAGAAGGCCGTGCCGATGAAGGCGGCCAGAGAACCGTAAAGATAGAAATCGTACCATTCGAACACGGTTCCGAGGGAGGAGGCGAAGATGACCTTCTTCTCCTCCCTGGTCATGCCTCGACTCGTCGTCTCGGCCACGGACGTGGATGCCATGAATCAATCCTCCCAATTGCACCAGGGACATGGTCAAAAGACCCGTGTCATGTCCCCCATAATGACATTACGCAGGACTTTCCTGCCGATGGGCGCGGAAAGTCGCGCCAGTGGATGCTCTCCTGATTTCCTCCCCCAGGAGATCACGCACCTGATGCATATGTGAGTGTTGGCCAAAAATTGAAAATTGCAATGGCTGCAACCGCTGTTGCTCATGGAAATCTGTGTGTAAGTATCAAGAAATATGAATATGTCATTGCCCGGCGTAACGGTCGGGGCTTGTCGCCGGCAAAAGCGCTGTCGGGCGTGACGAAATGTGAGGCACCCGACATGGTTCGCAGATGTGAGTCCAGGCCTTTTCGCGCTGATTTCAGGCCGGCTGCAGCTGCAAGCGCCGCATTGGCGGAAAGGCGAGCGCGATAGCGGCAGCCCCCAGCCCCACCATGGAGGAGCCGATGAAGAGCCAGGAATAATTGGCGAAGGTATCGAAGACCCAGCCGCCGATCAAAGGTCCGGCTGCCATGCCGATGCTCGAGAGCATCGATGCTGCGCCAAAGACGGTGCCGATGACGCGCGGTCCGAAATATTCGCGCGCGAGCACGGCATAAAGCGGCATGACGCCGCCATAGGCACTTCCGAAGATGACCGCCAGTGCATAGAACTCGCCGAGCTCGCTGACCAGCAGATAGGTAGCAAGCGCCGCGGCCTGTACCAAGAGGCCGGCAACCAGAACTGGCTTGACGCCGAGGCGATCGGCCAGCGTCCCGTAAAGAAGACGGCCGCCAAGACCCGCAAGGCCCTCGACACTGTAGATGCTGACCGCTGCCATCGGCCCCACGCCGCAGATGGTAGCGTAGCTGACCATGTGGAAGATCGGTCCGGAATGGGCTGCACAGCAGGCAAAGAAGGTCGCGCCGAGCACGAGGAACTGCGGCGAGCGGAAGATCCGGCCAAGGGGTAGGATCTGCTCTTCCCTCTGCCCGCCCAGGCCGGTGGCTTCGGCAAGAACAGGTGCCCGCCGCACTAGCAGTGCCGCCGGTATCAGCAGAATCCAGGCCATGATGCCGATGATGAGCATGGCGAAACGCCAATCGTAAGCGGAAATCAGATAGCGGGCGAAAGGTGATACCGTCATCGGTGCAACGCCCATACCGGCTGAGACCAGCGATACCGCAAGACCTCTGCCCTCGTCGAACCAGGCGGTCGTCGCCGCGATCATCGGTGCGAAGAAGGCGCTGGCGGCAAGGCCGACGAGAATGCCGTAGGTCAACTGGAATTGCAGAAGCGAGCCCGCCCGACTTGCCAGGACAAGCGCCAGCCCAAGCAGCAACGCGCCGATCACCACCACGATGCGGATGCCGAAACGATCGCTTGCGGCACCCCAAGCAAAGGCGCCGAGGCCCATGGTCAGGAAATTCAGCGTCATGGCGGCGGCGATACCCGCATGCGACCAGCCCGTATCGGCAGCGATCGGTACCTGAAAGATCGCCAGAGAAAACATCGCGCCGAGCGCTACACAGGTCATCAGCGCGCCAGCACCGACAATCACCCAACGATAGGACGAACTCATTTTGCAGCTCCCTTCATCCGGTTCGGCGCGAAAGATCGGATAATATCCTTTCGCGTCATATCTGGAATAAAGACGATTGCGCCGGGTCGATTTCGACAGTGCCGCCGGAAAAATTTTTACAGCGTTGCAAACGATGCTTATGAAAGCCCGCCGCCGAGATTGCAGGAGGCAATGGGGATTCGATCCATGAATCTCGCGTCGCTGCCAGCATCCGGAATTTAATCTTGAGCTCATATAGGCCTGCTAAAACAGCCGCCTCGATGCTGGAAGACCCTGCTTCGCGGCCGTAAGGCCGGCGCATGCAGCTGCAAATGACATACACGCTCAAAGCAATACCGAACCAGATTCATATCATGGAGCGGACCATTCAATGGCTCATATCGTCATCATCAATCCGCGTTTCGAAACATCCTATTGGGGCATGGAGCACGCTCTGCCGCTGTTCGACGTGAAGGCCAACCTTCCGGTGGCCTGCCTGCCTTTGCTGGCGGCGCTGACGCCGGCCGAGCATACCGTCACTCTGATGGACGAGAATATCGAGCCGATAGACTACGCCCTTTGCGAGAAGGCCGATATCGTTGCGCTGACGGGCATGATCGTCCAGCGCTTCCGAATGACCGAAATCCTGACCGAACTCAAACGGCGCAACTGTTTCACCGTCGTCGGCGG
>Ga0268256_1001811_pt1 | contig 12023 bp, 10 predicted proteins | sample AgamicAtAmrz_FD_200247 | JGI IMG/M metagenome (GOLD analysis project Ga0268256, IMG submission 200247) | Agave microbial communities from Guanajuato, Mexico - At.Am.rz (v2) (version 3) | ecosystem: Host-associated > Plants > Roots > Rhizosphere | place: Guanajato, Mexico | collected 2012-06-07
CGGATCCAGCGCGCCGGTGTGCCCGGCACGGTTGGCGTTATAGAGGCGCTTTACTTTTTGCAGCACGTCGTTGCTGGACATCCCCTGGGGCTTATCCAGCAGCAGCACGCCGTGCACGTCGCGACCACGACGACGAGGACGACTCATCAGTCCTCCTTGCTGTCGTCCGGGTTGACGCGACGCTCATCGTCCTGTCGCACCACGTTGGTCACCAGGTTAGACATGCGCATCCCCTCGACCAGCGAGTTGTCGTAGAAGAAGGTCAGCTCCGGCACGATACGCAGGCGCATGGCTTTGCCAAGCAGCGAGCGGATAAAGCCAGATGCTTCCTGCAACGCTTTGAGGCCCGCTTTCACGGCGTCTTCATCTTTGTCGTTCAGGAAGGTAACAAACACTTTGGCATAGGCCAGATCGCGGGACATTTCGACACCGGAAACGGTGGTCATCATGCCCAGACGCGGATCTTTGATTTCGCGCTGCAGGATCATTGCAATCTCTTTCTGCATCTCCTGGGCCACGCGCTGCGGGCGACCAAATTCTTTCGCCATAATAAATTCTCCAGACAAAAAAGGGGCCATTAGCCCCTTTTAATATGATTGCCGGGTGACGCGAGGCGATCCCGGCCTACAATCACTCGATGCTACGTTTGATCTCGATGATCTCGAACACTTCGATCATATCGCCAACGCGAACGTCGTTGTAGTTCTTCACGCCGATACCACATTCCATACCGTTACGGACTTCGTTAACGTCATCTTTGAAGCGGCGCAGGGACTCCAGCTCGCCTTCGTAGATAACCACGTTGTCACGCAGAACGCGGATTGGGTTGTGACGTTTAATCGTGCCTTCGGTAACCATACAGCCTGCGATAGCGCCGAATTTCGGTGATTTGAACACGTCACGTACTTCAGCCAGACCAATGATCTGCTGTTTCAGCTCAGGCGACAGCATGCCGCTCATCGCTGCTTTCACTTCGTCGATCAGATGATAGATGACGGAGTAGTAACGCAGATCCAGGCTCTCAGCGTCGATAACTTTACGCGCGGAGGCGTCAGCACGGACGTTGAAGCCAACCAGGATGGCGTTGGACGCCGCAGCCAGGGTCGCGTCGGTTTCGGTGATACCACCTACGCCAGAACCGATGATCTTCACTTTAACTTCGTCAGTAGACAGTTTCAGCAAGGAGTCGGAGATCGCTTCCACAGAGCCCTGTACGTCAGCTTTCAGCACAACGTTCACTTCGTGAACTTCGCCCTCGGTCATGTTAGCAAACATGTTCTCGAGTTTGGATTTCTGCTGGCGCGCCAGTTTAACTTCACGGAATTTGCCCTGACGGTACAGCGCAACTTCACGCGCTTTCTTCTCGTCACGAACCACGGTCACTTCGTCACCCGCAGCCGGCACGCCGGAGAGGCCGAGGATCTCAACCGGAATAGACGGACCCGCTTCCAGCACTTCCTGGCCCAGTTCGTTACGCATCGCACGCACGCGGCCATATTCGAAGCCACACAGAACGATGTCGCCCTTATTCAGGGTACCTTCACGAACCAGCACGGTAGCAACCGGACCACGACCTTTATCCAGGAAGGATTCGATCACTGCACCGCTCGCCATGCCTTTACGTACCGCTTTCAGCTCAAGAACTTCAGCCTGCAGCAGGATGGCGTTCAGCAGGTCATCAATACCGGTACCCGCTTTCGCCGACACAGGAATGAACTGAGATTCGCCGCCCCACTCTTCCGGCATAACGCCGTACTGGGAGAGTTCGTTCTTAACGCGGTCCATGTCAGCTTCTGGCTTATCGATTTTGTTTACCGCAACCACCAGCGGAACCTGCGCCGCTTTCGCGTGCTGGATAGCTTCGATGGTCTGCGGCATCACGCCGTCATCTGCTGCAACAACCAGAACAACGATATCCGTTGCCTGCGCACCACGAGCACGCATAGAGGTAAACGCGGCGTGACCTGGGGTATCCAGGAAGGTGATCATACCGTTGTCAGTTTCAACGTGGTATGCACCGATGTGCTGGGTAATGCCGCCCGCTTCGCCGGAGGCCACTTTCGTTGAACGAATGTAGTCCAGCAGGGAGGTTTTACCGTGGTCAACGTGACCCATGATGGTCACAACCGGTGCACGCGGCTCAGCTGCTGCGCCCGTGTCACGGTCGCTCATTACCGCTTCTTCCAGCTCGTTTTCACGACGCAGGATAACTTTGTGGCCCATCTCTTCGGCAACCAGCTGTGCGGTTTCCTGGTCGATGACCTGGTTGATGGTGGCCATTGCGCCCAGCTTCATCATCGCTTTGATGACCTGAGAGCCTTTAACGGCCATCTTGTTCGCCAGCTCACCCACGGTGATGGTTTCGCCGATCACAACGTCACGGTTAACGGCCTGGGCTGGCTTCTGGAAGCCCTGCTGTAAAGAGGAACCTTTACGCTTGCCACCTTTGCCACCGCGGCCCGCTGCACGCGCTTCTTCGCGGTCAGCTTTGGATTCAGCGTGCTTATTGCCCTTCTTCTGAGGACGGGCAGCTTTCGCAGCGGTACGGGTGCGGCTACGGCCGCCTTCTACTTCGCGATCGTTTTCGTCTTCAGCCTGGCGAGCATGCTGCGAGGTCGTTACGTGATAATCGCTGGTGTCTTCGGTTTCTGCAGGTTCGATAACCCCGTTCCTCTCGTTTTCTTCCGCCATACGGCGTGCTTCTTCTGCTACGCGACGCGCTTCTTCTTCAAGCTTACGACGCGCTTCTTCTTCCGCTTTACGCTTCAGCTCTTGTGCTTCGGCTTCACGACGTGCTTTTTCAGCCTGGGCAGCTTTGGTCATTTCGTCAGATGGTTGATTGCTCACTTTGCTCGTTTCCGCAGCGTCGCGCTTCGCCGTATCAGCGGTGTCGCGTTTCGCTTTTTCTTCGGCTTCACGCTTCGCTTTCTCTTGTGCGTCACGCTTGGCTTTGTCCTCGGCTTCACGCTTCACAGCTTCCTCTGCTTCACGCTTCGCCTTCTCTTCCGCTTCGCGCTTCGCCTCTTCTTCCGCGGCGAGACGTTCAGCCTCTTGCGGATCGCGTTTTACAAAGGTGCGCTTTTTACGGACTTCGATCTGCACCGATTTACTCTTCCCGCCGGTGCCAGGGATATTCAGCGTGCTGCGCGTTTTGCGCTGCAGCGTCAGCTTGTCCGGCGCCGAACCGTGTTCACGGTTCAGGTGCGCCAGCAGCGTCTGTTTCTCTTGTGCTGTGACTGAGTCTTCAGCCGCCTTCGGGATCCCTGCATCAGCAAATTGCTGTACCAGGCGGTCCACGGAGGTCTGAATCTCAGCGGCCAGCGCTTTTACGGTTACATCTGTCATGCTGTTCCTTCCTGCTACAGTTTATTACGCTTCGTCGCCGAACCAGCAAATATTACGTGCGGCCATGATGAGCTCACCCGCTTTCTCGTCGGTTAACCCTTCGATATCGCTTAGGTCATCAATGCCCTGGTCAGCGAGGTCTTCCAGCGTACAAACACCACGAGCAGCCAGTTTAAACGCCAGCTCGCGATCGAGGCCTTCAAGGTTAAGCAGGTCGTCAGCCGGTTTGTTATTACCAAGGCTCTCTTCCTGCGCCAGGGCCAGGGTCGTCAGGGCATTTTTCGCGCGTTCGCGCAGGGCCTCAACGGTCTCTTCGTCCAGACCCTCAATTTCCAGCAGCTCTTTCATTGGCACATAGGCCAGCTCTTCCAGGGTTGAGAACCCTTCTTCAACCAGCACGGTGGCAAACTCTTCGTCAATGCCAAGGTGTTTGGTGAAGGTATCAATCGCCGCATGGGCTTCCGCCTGATGCTTGGACTGGAGGTCGTCAACGGTCATGACGTTGAGCTCCCAGCCGCTCAGCTGTGATGCCAGACGGACGTTCTGGCCGTTACGGCCAATCGCCTGCGCCAGGTTACCGGCTTCAACAGCGATATCCATGGTGTGCTTGTCTTCATCTACCACGATAGAGGCCACGTCTGCCGGTGCCATCGCGTTGATCACGAACTGCGCCGGGTTATCATCCCACAGGACGATATCGATACGCTCGCCGCCCAGCTCGGTAGAGACTGCCTGAACGCGGGCACCGCGCATACCGACGCAAGCACCAACCGGATCGATACGCTTATCGTTGGTTTTCACCGCGATTTTCGCACGGGAACCCGGATCGCGGGCCGCCGCTTTGATCTCGATAACTTCTTCACCGATCTCTGGCACTTCAATGCGGAACAGTTCGATCAGCATTTCCGGTTTGGAACGGGTCACGAACAGCTGCGCACCGCGCGCTTCAGGACGCACTGCGTAGAGTACGCCGCGAATACGGTCGCCCGGACGGAAGTTTTCACGCGGCAGCATATCTTCACGCAGGATCACGGCTTCAGCATTGCTGCCCAGATCCAGGGTGATGTTGTCGCGGTTCACTTTCTTCACCACGCCGGTGATGATCTCACCTTCGTGCTCACGGAACTGATCGACAACCAGCGCGCGCTCGGCTTCACGTACCTTCTGTACGATAACCTGCTTCGCCGTCTGCGTCGTGATACGGTCAAAGGTCACGGACTCAATCTGATCTTCAACGTAGTCACCTGGGTTCAGGCTCTCATCTTCGTAGCGTGCGGCTTCCAGCGTGATTTCACGCGTCGGCATGGTGACTTCTTCAACCACTACCCAGCGGCGGAAGGTATCAAAGTCACCGCTTTTACGATCGATCTCCACACGGACATCGATCTCTTGCTCATATTTTTTCTTTGTTGCTGTAGCCAGCGCACTTTCCAGCGCTTCAAAAATTTTCTCGCGCGGCAGCGCTTTCTCATTGGAAACAGCTTCAACAACAGCCAAAATTTCTTTATTCATTGGGGGCCTTTCACCTCAATCCAGACTGTTAAAAGTGGGGGACCAGGTTCGCTTTCTGAATGTTGCTCAGCGCGAACACTTCATCTTTACCTTCGACCGTAACGGTGATCATCTCGCCATCGACACCTTTGATAATGCCCTGCCATTTGCGACGATTCTGAACCGCCATACGCAGTACCAGCGTAACCTCTTCGCCCAAATAACGCGTGTAGTGTTCGGCTGTGAACAACGGACGATCAAGACCAGGTGAGGAGACTTCCAGGTTATAAGCGACGGTAATGGGATCTTCCACATCCATCACGGCGCTAACCTGATGGCTGACATCAGCACAATCATCAACATTGATGCCATCTTCACTATCAATATAGATGCGCAGCGTAGATGTGCGACCACGGATAAATTCAATACCTACCAATTCGTAGCCCAGCGCTTCGACCGGTGCGGTAATCATCTCTGTTAATTTTTGCTCTAATGTGGACAAACCCACCCCCAAGACATAAAAAAAGGGCGTAAGCCCAGTTATTCTGTAGTCAGATAACAAAAAACCCCGATAAATCGAGGCTTTAGATAACTGAACCCTATAGCCGTGACAACGGCCTGGAGAACCTTTCGCAACTGCTTTTTTTCAAATGTGACGCCGAAGGCTCAAGGTCTTCATAGTATATTTGAAAAAGAACACTAAGGGAAAGTGGTTGCGGGGGCCGGATTTGAACCGACGACCTTCGGGTTATGAGCCCGACGAGCTACCAGGCTGCTCCACCCCGCGCCTGAATCGTGGCAAATACTACGCCGATATTGCATTAAATGCAAGTTAAGACAGGTGTAAACACCGGGAACGACTGATTAGACAGACATTATAATCAATTGATTTTATTCATTGCAACTAAAAAACGCGCCCCATCTCTCTGCACCGCGATTATCCCGTGATTTTTTTTAATGATTTTGCCACGCAATGCTTTCGGTCGCCGCGAAAAGATGATTAAATGAAAACTCACTTATTTTGCATAATCATGCATTACTGATGGGTGCCCAAGCGCTTTTAGCGGTAATGTTTAGCCTATCATCATGGCGTGGCTGTTAAGTCTCTCACCATAGGTATAGTTAGCAGGGATTTATTTTATGACGACGATTCTCAAGCATCTTCCGGTTGGACAACGTATTGGCATCGCTTTCTCCGGCGGCCTCGACACCAGCGCAGCCCTGCTGTGGATGCGCCAAAAGGGCGCGGTTCCTTATGCCTACACGGCGAATCTGGGTCAGCCAGATGAGGATGACTATGAGGCTATTCCACGCCGTGCAAAAGAGTACGGGGCGGAAAACGCGCGCCTGATCGACTGCCGTAAGCAGCTGGTTGCCGAAGGCATTGCCGCTATTCAGTGCGGTGCGTTTCATAATACCACCGGCGGGCTGACCTATTTCAACACCACGCCGCTGGGCCGTGCCGTCACCGGTACTATGCTGGTTGCCGCCATGAAAGAAGATGGCGTAAACATCTGGGGCGACGGCAGCACCTATAAAGGCAACGATATCGAACGCTTCTACCGCTACGGCCTGCTGACCAACGCCGAGCTGAAGATCTATAAGCCGTGGCTCGATACCGACTTTATCGACGAGCTGGGCGGCCGTCAGGAGATGTCTGAATTTATGATCGCCTGCGGCTTTGACTATAAAATGTCAGTTGAGAAAGCCTACTCCACCGACTCCAACATGCTGGGTGCGACTCACGAAGCCAAGGACCTGGAGTTCCTCAACTCTAGCGTCAAGATCGTTAACCCGATCATGGGCGTTAAGTTCTGGGACGAGAGCGTGAAGATCCCTGCGGAAGAGGTGACCATCCGCTTCGAGCGCGGTTACCCGGTGGCGCTGAACGGCAAAACCTTCGCGGATGACGTTGAACTGATGCTGGAAGCCAACCGCATCGGCGGCCGTCACGGTCTGGGCATGAGCGATCAGATTGAGAACCGTATTATCGAAGCGAAAAGCCGTGGTATCTACGAAGCCCCGGGGATGGCCCTGCTGCACATCGCCTACGAGCGTCTGCTGACTGGCATCCACAACGAAGATACCATTGAGCAGTACCACTCCCACGGTCGCCAGCTCGGCAAGCTGCTCTATCAGGGCCGCTGGTTCGATCCGCAGGCGCTGATGCTGCGTGATGCGCTGCAGCGCTGGGTGGCGAGCGCCATTACCGGTGAGGTGACCCTGGAGCTGCGTCGTGGTAACGACTACTCCATTCTGAATACGGTCTCTGACAACCTGACCTACAAGGCAGAGCGTCTGACCATGGAGAAAGGCGACTCGGTCTTCTCACCGGACGATCGTATCGGCCAGCTGACCATGCGTAACCTGGATATCACCGATACCCGCGAGAAGCTGTTCAACTACGCTGAGACGGGCCTGATCTCCTCTTCGGCCAGCACCGGCCTGCCGCAGATGGATAGCCTTGAGCACAGCGATAAGCAGTAATATCGCATTGAGGTATTAAGGGCGCATAAGCGCCCTTTTTTATGCCTGCCTACTTAGATCCTACTTCGCCGCGTCGTTCAGTACCGCATCGAATTTATCTACCGGGCAGAAGCCATTCGCATCGACCGGACAGCCTTTCAGCGCCAGCGTTACGCGCTGTGCCGGTGCCTGTAGCGTGAGCACGTCGGCATTGCGCAGCTGTTCCGTGCTTTGATACACATACTCAATCTTCATCAGATCGCGGTTGGCGCTCTGGTCATGCCAACGTTGGAAGACGATTTTACCGCCGATCGGCGTGCGCTCGTACTGGTCATGGAGCTGGTAGGGTTTGAAATCCAGCGCCGTCAGCAGCGAGGCGATGTTGGAGTCATGCCCTACCAGCAGCGTGACCTTCGGTGCGCTGGCCCGGTCCGTCACCAGCGCCTTGTCGATATACTTCACCAGCGGTTTCGCCACGTTCTGCGCCACTGCCGTAGAGGTGAAGAGCGAATCCTGATAGCCGTTTTTCAGCTTCGACAGCACGCGCCACTGCTGGTCGGTTTTGATCTCGCCCCAGGCAACCTGATCCATCGGGAAGCCTTCGTAATACTGTAGCGTGAAGGCATCCACCAGCGAGTTGCCCACCTTCAGCGGCCCGGAGACACCCGGTTCTTTCTCATACCCGGCGCTGAAGGTATCTTTCGGGTCGGTCAGGGAGCAGACCTGCTTCTCTTTACAGGAGGGGGAGTCGGCATAGTCTGTGATCTGCGCTAACAGCTTATAGCTTTCCTCCAGCTGCATTCCCTGGCGCTCGGTCTGCATGGCCTGCACCGCCCTGTCACGGAACGCCGCGTCCTTGTCGGTAATAACGGGATTAAAGGTAGGATCCATCGTGCCCATCGCGTCCTGATGGTGGACCGGCACGTCACAGCCGGGGAACGCGCCGGTAATGAAGAACTGTGCCGTGGCGACGGTGCGCTGCAGGCTGTTGGCGTAAGCATAGACGGCATCAGACGTCGGGCACTCTCCCGCTTTCACCAGCCCCTGCTCCGCCAGCCATTCACGCATGTAGTGCCCCATGTAGACTTCAAGCACCCCGCCCTTGGTGGTGAGCTGACCGCCCGGCACGTCCCACTCAGGCCACTTGTTCGGCGTCGACTGCTGCAGCACGCTGCCGTTATCTGCCAGCGGCGCGCGCAGGTTGTGGCGGCTCATGATCAACACCTGTTGTAGCTGATAGCCTTCAGGCGTCGTTTGTGCCTGCGCACTTGCGGTTAATGCCCCGGCCAGCGCAACTGCGAGTAGTGCTCTTTTCATCCCTCATCCCTCACCTTTGTCATTGTCGCGTTCAGTGTGACAGATTGATGACAAATTTCCCGGAGCCGTTTCGCAAAGTGGGCAAGGGGTTAATGGTCAGGCTAAGAAGGATCTTACCCGGTCTGGATCTGCAACAGAGTCAGGTTGCCACTCATTACCGCGCCGGTATCAATGTAGTACTGATTGGCAAAGCGTTGCGCCTTACGCAGCGGCGTGTGGCCAAAGATAAAGAGATCGGCACCGTGAATATCTTTCACCCTGCCCGCCTGCGAGGCAGCCAGCCGATCCCGGTTCCAGAGGATCTGGTCTTCGTCTACCGGGGTGCCAAAAACATAGGTATCGTCGGGGTAGTCAGCGTGACACACAATCACTTTTTTACCCTGCGTGGTGACTTCAACGATCAGCGGTAGCGCAGCAATATGGGGCAGCAACGCTCTGGCCTGCTGCTCCTGCTCATCATCAAGATTGAAAAACCAGCTGCCACCGTTCATCTGCCAGTGGCTGGCGCTGCCGTTATGGAGCAGGCAGTTCAGCATCATCTGCTCATGGTTGCCGCGCACTGCCCGGCACCAGGGACAGGTGACCAGCGTCATGCACTCCACGTTCTCTACGCCGCGATCGGTGAGATCGCCTACGGAAATCAGCAGATCCTGCGACGTGTCGAACTCAACGAAGCTCAGTTTATTCAACAGCAGGCTGTAGCAGCCGTGAAGGTCGCCGGTAACCCAGATGTTGCGCCATGCCGCGCCGTCGAGCCGCTGCCAGGTCATGAGACTGTACCGTACAGGAGTGGTTGTTGTTTTAAGCAGTATAGCCGGGGGAGAATGAGAGAAAGCGCGCGCCGCTGTTTTCGTGAGGTACAGACGAAAAAAAAGAGATCTTGCGATCTCTTTTCTCTGGAATATTGGTACCGAGGATGGGACTCGAACCCACAAGCCCGTTAGGGCACTACCACCTCAAGGTAGCGTGTCTACCAATTCCACCACCTCGGTACGGAATACTTACTGTGGGATATCGCTGGTCGGCTTGTTAGCCGGCGCTGCGGGTTGAGTCTGCTCAGATTTCGCTGGCGCGCTCAGATTTTCCCACTCGCTCCCTTTGTTGGTTTTATTGCTGTTAATGTTACCCAGCACCAGACTGATAATGAAGAACAGGGTAGCCAATACAGCGGTCATACGGGTCATGAAGTTACCAGAACCACTTGAACCGAACAGCGTACCGGAAGCGCCTGCACCAAAGGAGGCTCCCATATCAGCGCCTTTGCCTTGCTGCAGCATGACCAGACCCACAAGGCCAATCGCCACAATAAGGAAAACTACTAAAAGAGCTTCGTACATAATCAACCTGTTCCTTGCGGAGTTGCCGCATAACTTAAGCTTCAAACCCTTAATGGATTTCAAACCAAAAGCGGGAGTTAATGTTATTTCCCACTTGAGCGGGTGTGAATACTAACCAAAGCGCATGACCTGCGCAAGGGCAATTTTGCCGCATTGTATCAACTGCGGAAAAAAAGAGCAAAAGCCAGATAGAAAGGCGATTCAATGCACTAACTGCGCATAAAACAGACGCTTACCGACGGGCTTTTTTTGGGTCCGCCTTCACTAATTTGTACTTGCCGTACTTGCGTACGATCCGCCAGACGTCGTCTCCCTGCTCGATGGGTTCATTGAGGCTGTAGAACGTCGTTTTGTTACCCTGGCGAACCCCTACCTGTAATCCCTCCCCCTCCCCGCTGACCAGCGTAACGATCGGCGTCATATCCATTTCAGGTGTGCCCGTTGGTTTTTCGGTCGCTGCGGGCACAGGCGTACGGCCTGCCGGGGTAGCTATCATACTCAGGGGATCGATAGCCTGCTGATTGTGGCTCAGCGCCAGATGCAGATGCGGGCCGGTCGTGCGCCCCGTTGCGCCAGACAGCGCCATCATCGCCCCCTGCTTGAGCTGCTCACCTTTATGGACGCCGATTTTATTGAGGTGAAGATAGCGGCTGCGCCAGCCCTTACCGTGGTCAAGGGTAACAAAAAAGCCGGTTAGCGGCCCATAACCGGTCTCGGTTACCTGACCGTCTGCAATGGCCATCACCTCACTGCCTAAGGGCGCGCGAAGATCAACGCCTTTATGGTCAAGTAAAGCATGTTCAAGCGGATGAAAACGCATGCCGAACGGCGAGGTCACGTGAGGTGTACCGGAAAGCGGCCAGCTAAATTGGGGAGCCGCTTGCTGAGGGGGCCTGACGACAGCCTTTTGTAAAGGGAGCGACGCGGATCCCGGCAGAGGAAAAACGCTGACCAGAAGAAAGAACAGAAACGTCAGAATAGCCATCAGTGAAGCACCTCCATGTGCAAAATCAGCAGCGCGGTAACCGCAATAGCAGGCCCGAAAGGAAGATAGGGATTGGTTGTATTAAGACGACGAAATGGCGGTAGACCACGAATAAAAAAGGCCAGCACGCCCAGCACTGCCGATCCCAGCATCAGCTCCGCAATATGGTTAAGACCCACCCAGGCCGCGCAGGCGGTATAAAGCTTAACGTCGCCGCCGCCCAGCCCCTCCCGCTTCCCGAGCCATGCATACCCATGCGCCAGCAGCCAGGTGAACGCGCCAATAACGATGGCTCCCATTACGCTATCCCGCGGCGACACGGGAATAATATTTAATACCGAGGCGGCAAGCCCCAGCCAAAGCAGGGGGTAAACCAAACCGTCCGGCAGCAGAAACGTCTTGATATCGATAACGGCGAGCGTATACGCCAGGCAAAAAAAGCAGGCCAGAAAGAGGATCTGTATCAGGGTAAATTGCGGAAAGTAGCCCGACACCAGGGCAAAAAAAACCATCCCGGTAGCTAACTCGCTAAGCGGATAGAGAGCCGGAATGGCGCATTTACAGTAGCGGCAGCGGCCTCTCAGCAGCAGCCAGCTAAACAGGGGAACGTTATCCCACGGCATTACCGCGTGCTGGCAGCGCGGGCAATGCGATGGCGGCCACCACAGATTTACGTCAGGCCAATCGCTTTGGGTAGCCTTCTCCGTCACGCTGCGCATCATCATAATGGGCAGGCGATAGATCACGACGTTAAGAAAGCTGCCGATGAATAACCCCAGGCCCAGCGCAAGCCACGGATACCACGCTGTGATTATTGTTTCTATACGCATCGGGGATTAACGCTTAACGGCGCAACGGGAGATATAGGCTTTAACGGTCTTGATATCTGCCGATGAAAAATGTGAGGAACGCGGTGCCTCGGTATAAGAAACAACCTCAGCATGCGGCTCTACGCCGCCGGGGTGAGAAGCCGCATGCTGATTTCCATCAAGCGTGACGTTCAGGCTGGAGAAATCGATCATATTGATATTTTCAGGTAAATACGCCGGGCCAACCTTGTGGTGCGGTTGAGAGGTGATTAC
>Ga0268256_1001818_pt1 | contig 11995 bp, 10 predicted proteins | sample AgamicAtAmrz_FD_200247 | JGI IMG/M metagenome (GOLD analysis project Ga0268256, IMG submission 200247) | Agave microbial communities from Guanajuato, Mexico - At.Am.rz (v2) (version 3) | ecosystem: Host-associated > Plants > Roots > Rhizosphere | place: Guanajato, Mexico | collected 2012-06-07
CGCTCCACGCTTCCTCTCCACATTCGGTCGCCCTCATGCAGTTGCGCTTCACTTCATTCGCTGTGACCAGCTTATGGCGGGACTTGCACCCGCAGGAGTGCGCCCATGCTGGGCGCACAACGAAAAACGCCGGCCCGAGGGCCGGCGTTTTCACGTGCATCGGGGTGACCGATGCGCGCGCCAGGCGCGCGTGCATCGCTACTGCGTCATGCGGCCACCTCATGCAGCCACTTCATGTAGTCACTTCAAGCAGCCGCATTCGCATTCGCCGCGCGACGCCGATACGCCCAGACCATCATCGCGATACCCGCGAGGATCATCGGCAACGACAGCCACTGCCCCATCGACAGGCCGAGCGCGAGCAGGCCGAGGAAGTCGTCGGGCTCGCGCGCGAACTCGACCGTGAAACGCGCGAGGCCATAACCGATCAGGAACAGCGCGGATATCGCGCCCATCGGCCGCGGCTTGCGCGCGAACAGGAACAGCACGAAGAACAGCGCGATACCTTCGAGTGCGATTTCATAGAGCTGCGAAGGATGGCGCGGCAGCATCTGGTATTGCATGAACACGTCGGCGAGATGCCACTTCTCGACGAGTTCCGGATGTTTCGGCAGCCATGCCGCATCGTCGCGCATCGCGCCCGGGAACAGCATCGCCCACGGCGCCGTCGGATCGGTCACGCGGCCCCACAGTTCGCCGTTGATGAAGTTGCCGAGCCGCCCGGCCGCGAGCCCCAACGGCACCATCGGCGCGACGAAATCGGTGACCTGCAGCCAGTGCCGCTTGCGCTGCCACGCGAACAGCATCATCGCGAGCGTCACGCCGAGGAAGCCGCCGTGAAACGACATGCCGCCTTCCCACACCTTGAACACGTCGAGCGGATGCGAGAAATAGAAATCGGCCTTGTAGAACAGCACGTAGCCGAGCCGGCCGCCGAGCACGGTGCCGAGCACGCCGTAGAACATCATGTCGTCGATGTCCTTCGCGGTCCAGCCCTGCGCCGCGACGTACGGCAGCTTCAGGCGGATCCGGCCGACGACGATCGCCGCGATGAAGCCGACGAGATACATGAGGCCATACCAGCGCACGGCCAGCGGCCCGAGATGGATCGCAACGGGGTCGAAATTCGGGTGAATGATCATGGGTTAGCGAAGAAGTTTTCGAATACGGTACGGCCGTCGCACATGTGCGGCACCGCGCGTTGGACGGGGCGCGCGCGCCATCGTTCACGTCACGCGGCAAGACCTTGCGCGCGCACGACGTCGATGAAGCCGGCGAGCACGGGGCTCACGTCGCCGGTGCGCCACACGAGGCCCGTCTCGACGACCGGCGCAGGGCCGGCGAGCGGCCGGTAGACCACGCCGGTGCGCCGCAGGTTACGCAGCGATTGCGGCACCAGTGCGACGCCCATGCCGGCCGACACGAGGCTGACGATCGTCTGCATCTGGATCGCCTCCTGGCCGATGTGCGGGGTTTCCCCCGCCGCGCCGTAGCAGCCCGTAATGATGTCATAAAAGCCGGGCGCCAAACGACGAGGGAAGATCACGAGCGGCAACGCGGCGACCTCGGCGAGCTGCACGGGCGCGTCCTCCGGCGCGTCGGATGCTCCGGCCGGCATCGCGACCACCAGCGGTTCGCGCACGACGGGCAGGTACGACAGCCCGGCCGCGTGACGCGGGGGTACGGGCGGAATGACGAGCCCGGCATCGATGCGCCCGGCGACGAGTTCGTCGATCTGCACGTCGCTCGTCGCTTCCGCAAGTTGCAGCCGCACCTGCGGATAGCGCGCGCCGAACGCACGCAGCAACGACGGCAAGAGCCCGTAGTCGGCGGTCGACACGAACGCGAGCGACAGCGAGCCGGCCTCGCCGCGTGCGAGCCGCCGCGCGAGCGGCGGCAGCGCATCGGCCGACGCCAGCAGCCGGCGCACGTCCGGCAGCAGCGCCGCACCGACCGCCGTCAGCGCCACCGAGCGCTTGGTGCGCACGAACAGCGCGACGCCCAGCGCGTCCTCCAGCGCGCGAATCGCCTGCGACAGCGGCGGCTGCGTCATCGACAGGCGCTCGGCCGCGCGGCCGAAATGGCGCTCGTCGGCGACGGTGACGAAATAGCGCCACTGGCGCAGGTCGGGGGTAGGATCGGCCATGCTCGACTCATTCGTAAAACGACTTAATAAGCGACAAATAATATATTGGACATCCGATAACGGAAACTCCATGCTTGATTGATCCACCCGGCGCACCGTTCGCGCCGGCGTCGCCAAAACAACGATGGAGCTCCCCATGTCGTACAACCGCCGCTCTAAAAACATCACGCAAGGCGTGGCCCGTTCGCCGAACCGCTCGATGTATTACGCGCTCGGCTACCAGAAGGACGATTTCGACAAGCCGATGATCGGCATCGCGAACGGCCACTCAACGATCACGCCGTGCAATTCCGGCCTGCAGCGCCTGTCGGACGCGGCCGTGGATGCCGTGAAGGCGGCCGGCGCGAATCCGCAAATCTTCGGCACGCCGACGATTTCGGACGGCATGTCGATGGGCACCGAAGGGATGAAGTACTCGCTCGTGTCGCGCGAAGTGATCGCCGACTGCATCGAGACCTGCGTGCAGGGTCAGTGGATGGACGGCGTGGTGGTGGTCGGCGGCTGCGACAAGAACATGCCCGGCGGCATGATCGCGCTCGCGCGCCTGAACGTGCCGGGCATCTACGTGTACGGCGGCACGATCCGCCCGGGCAACTGGAAGGGCCGCGACCTGACGATTGTGTCGTCGTTCGAGGCCGTCGGCGAATTCACCGCGGGCCGGATGTCGCAGGAAGACTTCGAAGGCGTCGAGAAGAACGCGTGTCCGACGTCGGGTTCGTGCGGCGGCATGTACACCGCGAACACGATGAGTTCGTCGTTCGAGGCGCTCGGGATGTCGCTGCTGTATTCGTCGACGATGGCGAACCCCGACCAGGAGAAAGTCGATTCGGCCGCCGAATCGGCACGCGTGCTGGTCGAGGCGGTGAAGCGCGACCTGAAGCCGCGCGACATCATCACGAAGGAATCGATCGAGAACGCGGTGTCGGTGATCATGGCCACCGGCGGCTCGACCAACGCGGTGCTGCACTATCTCGCGATCGCGCACGCGGCCGAAGTTGACTGGACGATCGACGACTTCGAACGCATTCGCAAGCGCGTGCCGGTGATCTGCGACCTGAAGCCGTCGGGACAATACGTTGCGACCGACCTGCACCGGGCCGGCGGGATTCCGCAGGTGCTGAAGATCCTGCTCGATGCGGGGCTGCTGCACGGCGACTGCCTGACGATCACCGGCCGCACGATCGCCGACGAGCTGAAGGACGTGCCGGCCGTGCCGCGCGCGGACCAGCACGTGATCTTCCCGATCGAGCGCGCACTGTACAAGGAAGGCCATCTGGCGATCCTGAAGGGCAATCTCGCGGAAGACGGCGCGGTCGCGAAGATCACCGGCCTGAAGAACCCGGTGATCACGGGCCCGGCGCGCGTGTTCGACGACGAACAGAGCGCGATGGACGCGATCCTCGGCGACCGGATTCGCGCGGGCGACATCCTCGTGCTGCGCTACCTCGGCCCGCAGGGCGGCCCCGGCATGCCGGAAATGCTCGCGCCGACTTCCGCGATCATCGGCAAGGGGCTCGGTGAATCGGTCGGCTTCATCACGGACGGACGCTTCTCGGGCGGCACCTGGGGCATGGTGGTCGGCCACGTCGCGCCGGAAGCGTTCGTCGGCGGCACGATCGCCCTGGTGCAGGAAGGCGATTCGATCACGATCGACGCACACCGGCTGCTGCTGCAGCTGAACGTCGACGAGGCGGAACTCGCCCGGCGCCGCGCCGCTTGGCGACAGCCGGCGCCGCGCTATACGCGCGGGGTGCTCGCGAAATTCGCGGCGCTCGCACGACCGGCGAACCAGGGGGCAGTCACGGGTTGAAGCAGGACCCCAAGGCATGCGACCCCGATAAACGGGGCCGCCGGGAACGCGCAAAACGTGCTTTCCCTTTGCTTCTATAATGCGCGGACCATGAAGCCGGCCGTCCCCGCCGGCGGAGAACCGCATGAAACAGACGATATTGCGCGTGCTGCTCGCCACGCTGCTGACCGGCAGCGCGGCGGCGGCGCGTGCCGACCAGGCCGACGGGCTCGCGCTGGCGCAGCGCAAGAACTGCATGGCGTGCCATGCAATCGGCAAGCCGCTGATGGGACCGTCGTTCCACGACATCGCCGGCAAGTACGCGGCGCGCGGCGACGCCGCCGATTATCTGGCGCAATCGATCGTGAAAGGCAGCGTCGGCGTATGGGGCAGCGTGCCGATGCCCGCCAATACGCAACTGACGAGCATCGAAGCCCATACGCTCGCCCAGTGGGTGCTGTCGGTCCGCTGAATCGGATACTCGCGCGGCGTACCCGCGCCGTGTGGAGGGCGCAGCAAGAAGGCGGCCCGGTACTGGCCGCCCCACACCTCTGCAGCGCCTTCGCAGGCCCTTACCGGACCTGCCCCTTCTTTTTCGCCAGCGCGAACGATCGGGCGTTCAGCCGGAATGGCCGACGGAATGACCGACGCGACGGCGGGCGATCTCTTCATCGACCGCATCGCGCACCCAGTCCATCACCTCGGTTTCCAGCGCGAGGGCGACTTCGCGCGTGATCTGGCCGACCAGCCAGGCCGAATGCTCGTGCAGCGCATCGCGACAGCGCGCTTCGATGGCGTCGCGCCCCGTCCCGGTCAGATAATTCGTCAGCCGATTGCGCAGCCGTTCGGCGATGTGCTGCGCATCTTCCGGCGTCAGCCCCGCTGCGGCCTGCGCGTCCGGCTGCGGCGCTGCACTCGGCAGGTCCGCCTGCAGCATCGCCGTGTCGGGGGCGTGCGCAGCCGCTTCGGGCGCAATCGCGGCGAACGTATGTGGCGGCAAATCGTCATCGACCAGCGACGAGCGCAGCGGCGCCGTCATCGCTGCCGCGTCTTCTGCGACCACGTGCTCCGCGGCGCCGGGTTCGGCCGGTGCATCGGTCTCGCCCGCGGCGGCGGCCGTCGCCGCGTCGCCCGGCAACTCGACGGCCGGCACGTGCGGCGTCGGGATGGGTTCGACCACGACGGATTCGGGGTCAGCTTCGGTTTGACGGAAATCAGCCGGCGCCGCGCCGGCTGCGCCCGGGGCGATCACGTCGGTGAGCACCGGAATCGCCGCGCTGTCGTGCGGTTGGGGCCCGGCGGACGCGAACGAGCGCGCCGGCACCGGCTTGCCCGGCACCAGCACGTCGGTCAGCGTCGGGATCGAGGATGAATCGGCTTCTGTCACGGGAACACTCCGTCGACGGTTGCGGCTAGCCGCCCTGCTTGTAGTTGTTCAGCGCGTAGCCGCGGTCGCGATAGAACCGGTAGCGGTCGCGGCCCGCGGCCAGCTCTTCCGGCGCGTTGCCGACCACCTCGAGCAGGCGCTCGAAGCGGGCGAACTGCGCGGGCACGGTCGCGCCGAGGTTCAGCAGCACGTGATGATGCGGTGCACGGTCGAGATCGGCGGCCAGCACGATCGGCGTGCCGGCTGCGTGCTCGCTGTCGACGCCGCAATGCGGGATGAAATCGAGCGGCGAGAACGTCCAGAGCCGCTCGTCGAGCGCGCGCAGGCGCGCGGGCTCGGCGAGCACGACGACCGGCTGCCCGGCCTGATAGGCCTTGCGCAGCAGCCGGCACGCGTACGCAAGCGAATCGCCGACGTTCGAGTGGAAATCGATCCGCGTCATTGCCCGCGCACCCGCAGCGTCGTCAGCCCCGCCATCACTGGCCGGCGCGGTCGATCAGGAACTGCGCGAGCAACGGCACCGGACGGCCCGTCGCGCCCTTCGCGGCACCGCCCTTCCATGCGGTGCCCGCGATGTCGAGGTGGGCCCACGGATAGCTCTCGGTGAAGCGCGACAGGAAGCACGCGGCCGTCACGGCGCCGGCCGGGCGCCCGCCGATGTTCGCGAGATCCGCGAAATTCGACTTCAGCTGATCCTGGTACTCGTCGTCGAGCGGCATGCGCCATGCCGGGTCGTTCGCCTCGCGCGACGCGTCGAGCAGTTCGCCCGCGAGCGCGTCGTTCGTCGAGAACAGCCCGCTGTTGTGGCCGCCCAGCGCGATCACGCAGGCGCCCGTCAGCGTCGCGACGTCGATCACGGCGGCCGGCTTGAAGCGCTCGGCGTACGTGAGTGCGTCGCACAGGATCAGGCGGCCTTCGGCGTCGGTGTTCAGCACCTCGATCGTCAGCCCCTTCATGCTGGTGACGATGTCGCCCGGCTTCGTCGCATTGCCGCCCGGCATGTTCTCGCAGGTCGGCACGATCGCGACGACGTTGATCTTCAGGCCCATCTCGGCGACTGCACGCATCGTGCCGAGCACCGAGCCCGCGCCGCACATGTCGTACTTCATCTCGTCCATGCCCTCGCCCGGCTTCAGCGAGATGCCGCCCGTGTCGAACGTGATGCCCTTGCCGACCAGCACGACCGGCGCGGCCTTCGCGGCGGCGCCCTGGTAGTGCAGCACGATGAACTGCGGCGGCTCGACCGATGCGCGCGCGACCGACAGGAACGACCCCATCTTCAGCGCCTGGATCTGCTTGAGCCCGAGGACTTCGGCCTTCAGGCCCCAATCCTTCGCGATCTTCTTCGCGGTGTTGCCGAGATAGGTCGGCGTGCAGACGTTGCCGGGCAGGTTGCCGAGGTCGCGGGTGAGATCCATCCCGTTCGCGAGCGCGACGGCCTGCTTGACCGCGACCTTCGCGGCCTTTTCGTCCGCCGGGTCGACGCTGAACACGACGCGCTTGAGCGTGTGCGACGCCGGTTCCGGCTTGCTCTTCATCTGCGTGAAGCGGTAGGTCTCGTTGCGCAGCGCGAGGATCGCGGTGCGCACGCCCCAGTCGGAGCTGCGCTCGTCGACCGGCAGTTGCGCGAGCGAGAACGTGACCTGGACGACCTTGGTCGCCAGCAGCGCGCGCCAGGCGGCCGTCGCCGCATCGTTATAGGCTTTCTGATTGAAAGCATCCTGCTTGCCGAGCCCGACGAGCAGCACGCGCGACGCGCCGATGCCCGACACTTCGTGCAGGAACAGCGTCTTGCCGCGCTTGCCGTCCATGTCGCCGGCCTTCACCACGCGCGAGATCAGTCCCTTGGTGGCCGTGTCGATGTCGAGCGCCGCGCCCGACAGGGTCTGCGCCTCGAAGATGCCGAGCACGATGCAGTCGGACTTCCCGGTCAGGAACCCCTTGGCCTCGCCTTTGCTCCAATCACAGCCTTTTATGCTAAAGTCCATCGCGCTTGTCCTCGGATAAAATCTGGGCTAAGGATGAAAGCCGCAATTATCCGCTATTTTTCCCGTGGCGGCGCGAGCGCTCCACCACGCGTGCGCAGCCTCCCGCCCTCTTCTCATCAAGAATGATCTTCGAACGCTCCCTCCAGCGCGAGCTTGCGTATACGGCTGGCGCCGTGTTCATGGTGCTGCTCACGATCATGCTCACGACGATGATGATTCGCATCGTCGGCTACGCCGCGTCCGGCGAAATCGATCCGCGGGACGTGCTCGTGCTGATCGGCCTGACCGTGATCGGCTACCTCGCCGTGATGCTCGTCGTCACGCTGTTCGTGTCGATCCTGTTCGTGCTGACCCGGTGGTACCGGGACTCCGAAATGGTGGTGTGGCTCGCGTCGGGCGTGAGCCTCACGCGCCTCATCAAGCCGATCGGCGTGTTCGCCACGCCGATCATCCTGCTGATCACCTTCTTCGCGTTCGTCGGCTGGCCGTGGTCGAACCAGCAGAGCAAGATGATCCGCGCGCGTTTCCAGCAACGCGACGAAATCTCGCTGCTCGCGCCGGGCCAGTTCCGCGAATCGGCCGCGAACCATCGCGTGTTCTTCATCGAGAAGATGTCGCCGGACCAGAGCAAGGTCCAGAACGTCTTCGTCACGTCGACGGAAAACGGCAAGGTCAACGTGGTCGTGTCGCAAACGGGCCATACGGAAACCTCGAAGGACGGCGATCGCTTCGTCGTCCTCGAGGACGGCCGCCGCTACGACGGCACGCCCGGCCAGCCGAACTTCAAGATCATGGAGTTCGAGCGCTACGGCGTGAAGATCACGAGCAAGCCGGTCGTCAACGTGCAGACCACCAACAGCACGCCCACGCCCGACCTGCTGCGCAACCCGACGCGCGACAACCTCGCGGAATTCGCGTGGCGCGCGGGGCTGCCGCTGATCGCGATCAACCTGATGGTGCTCGGTATCCCGCTCGCGTACCAGAACCCGCGCCGCAGCCGCACGATCAACCTCGTGATGGCCGTGCTGATCTACCTCACGTACTCGAACCTGCTGAACGTCGTGCAGGCGCAGATCGAGCAGGGCAAGATGTCGTTCGGCGTCGGTCTCGTCGGCCTGCATGTGGTCGTCGCGGCGATCGTCGCGTTCATTTTCTGGTTGCGCGTGCGCAATCGTCCGTTGTTGACACGCGCGCTGTTCGGCCGCTCGGGAGCATGATCGATGCGGCTCTATGAAAAGTACTTCGCGCGGCAGATCTACATCACGTTCGTCTTCATCCTGTTCGCGTTCTCGGGTCTGTTCTTCTTCTTCGACCTGATCAGCGAACTGAACTCGGTCGGGCACGGCAACTACAAGTTCGGTTACGCGGTGCTGCGCGTCGCGCTGCAGACGCCGTCGCGCTTCTACGAGATCATCCCGGTCGCCGCGCTGATCAGCGCGATCTACGTGTTCGCGCAGATGGCCGCGAACTCGGAATTCACGATCTTCCGCGTGTCGGGCCTCGCGACTAACCAGGCGCTGCGCTCGCTGCTGAAGATCGGCGTGCCGCTCGTGATCGTCACCTACCTGATCGGCGAATTCGTCGGCCCGTACGCCGACCAGTTGTCCGAACGCGTGCGGCTGCAGGCGCTCGGCGCCTCGGTGTCGTCGAACTTCCAGTCCGGCGTGTGGGTCAAGGACACGCTCGCCGCCCGCGAGAACGGCGAGCAGGTCACGCGCTTCGTCAACGTCGGCAGCCTGTCGCCCGACTCGACGATCAGCAACGTGCGCATCTACGAATTCGACTCGAAATTCCAGCTGCAGAACGTGCGGATCGCGCAGACGGGCCGCTACGAGCCGCCCGGCCACTGGCTGCTGAAGGGCGTCACCGAGACGGAGCTGACGCCGATCAAGCCGATCACCGGCCAGCCGGCCGATGCGCTGAACCCCGTGTACCGGTCGCAGCAGGTGTCGCTGCCCGAATACCGGCTGCGCTCCGACCTGACGCCGCAGATCCTGTCGGTGCTGCTCGTGTCGCCGGAGCGCATGTCGATCATCAACCTGTTCCGCTACATCCAGCACTTGCGCGAGAACCAGCAGGACACGCAGCGCTACGACATCGCGCTGTGGCGCAAGCTGCTGTATCCGTTCGCGGTGTTCGTGATGCTCGTGCTGTCGCTGCCGTTCGCGTACCTGCACACGCGGGCGGGCGTGGTCGGCGTGAAGGTGTTCGGCGGCATCATGCTCGGCATGAGCTTCCAGCTGCTCAACACGCTGTTCTCGCACATCGGCACGCTGAACACGTGGCCCGCGCCGCTCACCGCCGCGACGCCGGGCCTCATCTATCTCGCGCTCGGCCTGTTCGCGCTCAAGTGGGTCGACCGGCACTGAGCGCCGTCACGACGGAGGCTTCCACATGAGTTCGCACGGTATCGTCCTGTTCGGCCACGGCGCCCGCGACCCGCGCTGGGCCGAGCCGTTCGAGCGGCTCGCCGCGCGGCTGCGCGGCGCCGGCTCCCCTGCCACGCACGTGTCGCTCGCGTTCCTCGAACTGATGACGCCGTCGCTCGGTGAGGCCGTGGCCGCTCAAGTGGCGGCCGGCTGCGCGCGCATCACCGTGGTGCCCGTGTTCTTCGGCCAGGGCGGCCACGTGCGTCGCGACCTGCCGCAGCTCGTCGATGCATGCCGCGCCGCGCATCCGGGCGTCGAGATCCGCTGCGCGACGGCCGTCGGCGAAGACGACGGCGTGCTCGACGCGGTCGCGCGCTATTGCATCGACCAGCTCGGCGGCGACGCGTAGCCGCCCGCGCCTTCGCCGCACCCAAAGAAAAAGCGCCGGCATCTGCCGGCGCTTTTTTCGTTTCGGACCGCGTTCGAGCCGTGCTCAGGCGGCATGGCGCACCGGCGCACCCGCCTGCGCCTGCCGTGCGCGTTCGGCGAACGCATCGCCGATCATCAGCAGGCTCGGTTCCGCGGGATCGAGCCACGCCTGCGCGTCGCCGGCCGCCATCTGCGCGAGCGTCAGCGTCAGCGTACGTTCGCGTGCGGTGCTGCAAGCCTCGACGATCGCCACCGGCGTCGCCGGCGCACGGCCGGCATCGATCAGTTCCTGCGCGATGCCGGGCGCGCTGTCGCGGCCCATGTAATAGACGATCGAATCGGCGCGTGCCGCTTCGCGGATCTCGTCGCTGCCCGGCGCACGGCTGTGCGTCGCGAACGCGACGCTGCGCGACACGCCGCGCAACGTCAGCGAACGCTTGAGCGTCGCCGCGCCGGCCAGCGCCGCGGTGATGCCCGGCACGACCTCGTAGTCGATACCGGCCGCTTCCAGCGCGCGCATTTCCTCTTCGGCGCGGCCGAACAGCATCGGATCGCCGCCCTTCAGCCGCACGACGCATGCGTGCTCGCGCGCCGCATCGACGATCTGCTTGTTGATGAAATGCTGCGCGGTCGAGCGCTGCCCGCAGCGCTTGCCGACCGCGATCCTGCGCGCGTTCGGCGCATAGTCGAGCATCGCCGGCTCGACGAGCGCGTCGTGCAGCACGACGTCGGCCTGCTCGAGCAACCGCATGCCGCGCACCGTGATGAGGTCCGCCGCGCCCGGTCCTGCTCCGATCAGATACACCTTGCCCATGTTTGTCGCTTCGCTAGGGTCCTGCCGCGGCGGCCGGTTCGCCGCCGCGCGGATTGACGATTACGCCGAGAACGCGCGGATCATGCCCGCGGCGACCGTGTGATGCGTCGCCTCGTCGATCAGCACGAACGCGCCCGTACCGGGGTGCGCATCGTACGTGTCGCAGACGATCGGCTTTTGCAGCGTCAGCGCCACGCGGCCGATGTCGTTCATCTTCAGTTCCTGACGGTCGGTCGCGTGCGACAGCGTATGCACGTCGAGCACCTGCTTGACCGCGCCGATCTTCGCGAACACCGTGCTGGTGGTCTGCTTCAGCAGGTACTTGCGCTGCGGCGACAGCGGCGCCTCGTCGAACCAGCACAGGTCGGCCTCGAGCTTCTTGGCCGGCTCGACCGGCTCGGCGGTCGTGACGAACATGTCGCCGCGCGACACGTCGACGTCCTCTTCGAGACGGATCGTCACCGTCTGGCCCGCGAACGCGTGCGCGACCGACGCGGTGCCGCCCGGCACCGGCGCGACGATCTCGGCAACCGTCGCGGTGCGGTTCGACGGCAGCACGACGATCGCGTCGCCGACCTTCACTTCGCCCGACTCGATGCGGCCCATGTAGCCGCGGAAATCGTCGGCCGAACTGCCGTCCTGGCGCGCGACCCACTGCACCGGGAAGCGCAGCGCGTCATGCGCCTGCGTCTCGACCGGCAGCGACTCGAGCACGTCGAGGAGCGGCTCGCCCGCGTACCACGGCATCCGCTCGCTCGCGCCGACGATGTTGTCGCCCTTCAGCGCCGACACCGGCACGAAGCGCACGTCGGTCAGACCGAGCTGCTTCGCGAGCGCGACGTACGCGTCGCGGATCTCGTTGAAGCGCGCCTCGCTGTAGTCGACGAGGTCCATCTTGTTGATCGCGACGATCACGTGCTGCAGGCCGAGCAGCTTGACGATCGCACTGTGGCGCTTGGTCTGCGGCAGCAGTTGCACGACGCCGTTCTCGACCGTGATGCGCGTCGCGTCGATCAGCACGATCGCCGCGTGCGCGGTCGACGCGCCCGTCACCATGTTGCGCGTGTACTGCT
>Ga0268256_1001820_pt1 | contig 11990 bp, 10 predicted proteins | sample AgamicAtAmrz_FD_200247 | JGI IMG/M metagenome (GOLD analysis project Ga0268256, IMG submission 200247) | Agave microbial communities from Guanajuato, Mexico - At.Am.rz (v2) (version 3) | ecosystem: Host-associated > Plants > Roots > Rhizosphere | place: Guanajato, Mexico | collected 2012-06-07
CGGCGGCGGAGAAAGTCGGTACCGGAATACCGTTCTGAACCGCATAGGCGACAACATCACGCAGCGCCTGCTGGTAATCATCAGCGATCTGCTTGAAGTAAGGGGCCAGCAGCAGGTTAGCGATAGCAGGGTTTTCTGCATAGGCATCGGTGATTTTCTGCAGGAACTGCGCGCGAATGATGCAGCCTGCGCGGAAGATCTTCGCGATTTCGCCGTAGTTCAGATCCCAGTTGTGCTCGTCAGAGGCGGCACGCAGCTGAGAGAAGCCCTGCGCGTAGGAGACGATTTTGCCCAGATAGAGGGCGCGACGCACTTTCTCAATGAACTCCGCTTTATCACCGGCAGGTTTAGCCTGCGGGCCAGAAAGAACTTTGGAAGCCGCAACGCGCTGCTCTTTCAGAGAGGAGATGTAACGAGCGAATACTGATTCGGTGATCAGCGACAGCGGTTCGCCGAGATCCAGCGAGCTCTGGCTGGTCCATTTACCGGTACCTTTGTTAGCCGCCTCATCCAGGATCACATCAACCAGGTAAGTGCCCTCTTCATCTTTTTTAGTGAAGATATCTTTGGTGATGTCGATCAGATAGCTGCTCAGCTCGCCCGCATTCCACTCGCTGAAGGTTTTTGCCAGCTCGTCGTTGGAGAGGTTCAGGCCGCCTTTCAGCAGAGCATACGCCTCTGCAATAAGCTGCATATCGCCATATTCGATACCGTTGTGCACCATTTTGACATAGTGACCGGCACCATCAGGGCCGATATAGGTGACGCACGGCTCGCCATCTTCAGCTACCGCAGCAATCTTGGTCAGGATCGGCGCAACCAGCTCGTAAGCCTCTTTCTGGCCGCCAGGCATGATAGAAGGTCCTTTCAGCGCGCCCTCTTCACCGCCGGAAACGCCGGTGCCGATAAAGTTGAAGCCTTCTGCAGAGAGTTCACGGTTACGGCGAATGGTGTCATGGAAGAAGGTGTTACCGCCATCAATGATGATGTCGCCTTTATCCAGGTACGGCTTCAGGGAATCAATCGCGGCATCGGTACCCGCGCCGGCTTTCACCATCAGCAGAATGCGGCGGGGAGTTTCCAGAGATTCAACAAATTCTTGTACGGTGTAGTAAGGAACCAGCTTTTTGCCTGGGTTCTCGGCAACAACTTCTTCGGTTTTTTCGCGCGAGCGGTTGAAGATAGAAACGGTATAGCCACGGCTTTCGATGTTCAGCGCCAGGTTGCGCCCCATCACGGCCATACCAACAACGCCGATCTGTTGCTTGGACATTACATACTCCTGTCAGGTGTGGTCACCGCGAACTATACGCGGCTTGAATGTGCAAAAGATGTTAACTCAAGTTTTGCGGGGTTGGGTAGCGGAAGTTGCGCAATGTCTGAAGGGACAAAATGCACCGTAAGAGATTATAGTCGATTACAACAACTATTTTGATATACGAATAATCGCCCAGCCCAACCAATTCCGCTTCGGTATAATAACTTTGTGTTTTTATTATATTCTTGAGTAAAGATGATCTAAAAGATAAACAGGAGAGAGTGAGACATAAAAATAAGCAGACAGATTATTACCTGAGCCACTCAATTTTGCAAAAAGTCTTACATTCCGCCAATAAATATCGACCTTCGCCTTCGTTTGCTTCGCACGGAAAGCGGGTTATATAAAACAAATAATTTAGATAATCTTTAGCAATGAAAGTACAAACAGCGCCCATTTATCTCTGAGCCTGCGTCTGGCGCGATAACTATTAATGCTTAAATATAAACAACCCAGATAACCGTTACTGAAGCATCTTTTGAAGAAAGTTAGGTTATGGTTGCCTAATGCTTTTGCAATTTTAATAATTTCGTTACGATACCAATTGCTGTTTACCAACTTAACACGTTTTATCGCGGAAAAGAGGTTGTTATTTGCACCAACCTGATTATTAGCATGCTGTCGATAGCGCATAGAGGGAACAGGATCAATATACCATTCATATTTGAAAGTACGCGCATATGAATAGATCAGCCAATCATGCAAGCAGATTTCATTTATTTCATTAAAGTTTTCTACAATGAATTTTTGCAACTTCAGCGCTGCGGCCTTCTTCAATACGAAAGTACAACCTGGACCTGCAGATTCAAACAGGAAATCATACTCTGTTTGTCGTTGCGCTTTATCAATAAGACATTCCCGCCCATCTTCATAGAAAGCGGTTACGTTACTGGAATAGAATTCAAAATTTTCAGCATTTAACGCCCGAGCTGCACGAGATAATTTATCCTCATGCCAAATATCATCCTGATCTGCAAAGCTTATAAAATCATAAGGCGAGAAATCAACATCTTTTATTAAACGGTAAAAATTAGGCGCGGCTCCGCCAAATCTATCACCATAGGGCAATAAAAAGATATTTTCATAGGTTTCTGCATATTTTTTGCAAATTTCAAGACTGCGATCAGAAGAAAGATCCAAGCTTATGTAAATGGAAACCTTTATCCCACGCTGCCCGAGAATCGATTGAATCTGTTCATCGATCCACTTCTCACCATTATATGCAGCGAGTAAAACAGCAACAGTTTCTTTTTTTTCCATTTAAATAGATTTCCTACCAACTTTACCCGTGATTCCATCAATGAAACCCAAGGTGACAGCTTTTAGGTGTTTTACATGGGGTTTAGATACAATAGGGAAAGCGACTATATATCTAAAGGATTTAAAGAACAAATTCATCCTGAGCCATAGCCCTATAGAATCTGAATTTAAAGCCAGATAAAAAGCATTTCTGGTAATGTAATAATGACGCATAGGGGATCGCACATTTATTTGGCGACCAACAAGGCTTTCACTTTTGTCACCTAAAGAGTGCTGGATACAGACATCTGCATTGCCGATGACTTTATAACCTTTTTTTCTTAACCTCCAGCACCATTCTAAATCAACCCAATCAATAAAAAGCTCTGCATCCATCATTCCAACATCTCTGATAGCTTTGGCAGAAATGATTTTCCCGGATGCGATGCCTTGCATAACCTCATAGGTTCCTTGTTCCGGCGTTATTTTTTTAAAGCAGTATTTTGAGACGCCGATAAAAGGATTAATTGTTTGACTAACGCTATCCATAAATTTAGGAACAACCGCGCCAATCTTTTCGTCAGCTTGAATAACTTCAAGCATCGCTTTGATATAGCCGTCAGGATAAATAGTATCCTGATCGGAAAGCATGAGGTATTCAGCTCCATCTTCAAGAGATTTCGTGATACCAATATTCTGTGCCGCCGCAATACCGATATTATCTTGCAATGGAATAAAGATACATTTTTCACTGTCCTTAATTTTTATAGTTTCAAACGGGACAGGAGAGTTATCGACAACTATGACTTTTTCAACTTGATGCATAATACTTGTTATAGATGAATTGAGGACATCTAAATCAGGATTATAAGTGACATAAACTGCAGAAATCATATAAACGCCTTAAAATTCAACATCAGATCAATATTTTTTGCAAGAGTATATGTTAAATACAGCACAAAGAGAGAGTTAATCATCACTCTGGGCTTAATATGCATTGCGACGTAGGGAATTAAAATTACGAGGTAAAAAAACAGAAAATTTGCAATTCTATACGCAAACACTTCAACAAATGAGAAGCTAAATAGTATAAAAAAGCCTATGCACAAAAACTTGATGCTATAGTTAATATATTCATTCTGCAGGTCAGGATATGAATTTTTTTCTGAAACCATGACCGAGTGATAATTTTTGCTATATAGATAATAAGAAAAATAACAAATACAAAGCAGAAAAATGTTTCCCAAATTAATTGGATTTACAGTCTCTAACTTATTGCTTAGCAATAACTCATGGTAAATATTGATTTTGGATGCCAAAAACACAGGCAAAAATTGCGCCATACTAAATAATAAGTGCTGAAATAGATTTAGCTTAGCTATTATAAGCCCAAGGATAGGCAAGGAAAGATAAAAAAATTTGCGATTATTAATGTCACCACGGATCAAATATAAAAGTGCAAATATGATTGCTGAATAGTGAAACATGGTAGCAAGAAATATTTTAGTTATAAATCCGCGGAGGTTTTTATTTATAATATCTCGTGTGGACATGAAAACAAATCCAATCGCAACGCCTGCACGGATTTGTGTCATATCCTGTATAATATAAAAAAACGCAATGTAACATAGCAAGCCTAACCAAGGAATTAAACTATATTTCTTTATGGCATAAAACTTTATCGTTATTGAAATCACAGCAAAGGCAAAGAAAAATGTATTTGGATTGCCTGCGAAAATCAGTAAATTCAGTTGTTGAATTAACCAATAGGCTGGTTCTTTATTACTGAAGCTCAGCTGGTCGAAGCTAAGGAGCATCTCCGTTGCGTAGTTTGGCGAGTCCTGGTCAAAACCCACAGGACGCAATGTCGCAATCAGAATGAGTAGCGTCAGTCCTAGAATAAAGAAAACAAAAGAAGATACATTTTTGTTGGGAGAGGTATCCACTTTAAATATCTACCTTAAATGTGAAATAAACATTACCATTTATTTACTGCCGAGATTAAAGAATTCAGAGATCTCTTCGATGCAGATTTGAACATTTTTCAGAGATCGTTCATGTTCTTTCATAACATGCTCATAAACTTTTGCCTTAGTATTTTCTGCCCACAGCCGCTGCTCTTCACTAAAGCCATAAGCAATACCAAAGCGATCTTCTTCTTTTGGATACCAGTCCGATATCGTTCTGCCCTCTCCTGGGACGACAAAAGATGCGCAACCAGCAAGTACAGCGAAAATTGAGTACGCCGTGTAATCATCATAACAAATGAAATTTTTGGATCTTGCAAAAATATCTGCCGTTTCGCTATGAGATAAGCCATCAATGGGCACAGCATCGTTATTGTGAACGACTGGCTTATCTTTTCCCTTTCTTACTAAATAGCAATATTCGATATCCCTTTTTGCTTTTCTGTCGTAATAAATATCAATGGGATAATAGATTACTTTTAATTCATTAGCAGAAAGTTTGGATCCTGGATAATGAAAGTCATCAATGGCAGAATTAAATTTGAAATAAAGTTCACCCTCAGCATAGTCAATCAGGTCATAGTGAAAACCTGGTTGATGCAACAACCAGCGAACCACATTTTTAATGCCTAATGGATTACCATTAACCACTTCTGGATAAATGGCAACAGAATCGGCTGGGAAGCTATTCTTATTCCAAACAGGTGTATCCCATCCTTCTTTTACTTTGAACTTAGCCTTTGAATGCAGTAGCCATTTTATTTTAGATAATTTTTTCCGCAGTGAAGGCTTACCACAAGTTGATGGATCAAACTTCACTAACCATGCATTATGGCCTTCCAGGCTGTTTATCAAATGGCATAATCTGTGAAGAACAACATTGCCGCCGCTATTCTCATCATAAGAGTGAGTATAAATAAAAAAATTCATACTTTTACCTCGTCAATTATAATTTTTCCATTAACTGCTTTAGTAAAGAACAGATAGATCGCAGCAAGCACAAAACCAACTAAACCAATAGAAAAAATAGCAACAAACAGCTTAAATCTTTCAGTCGTTAATGGTTGCAACATATGTGACGAGTAATAGAAAAAGATAAACTCAAAAATAAGTACTGGTGCAATAACCACCGTAATTATCCTTATCCCATTTGTGAAGTAGCGAACTAGATTATATGCGCCCCAAGCGATGAACAGAAAAGCAGAGCTAAGCATATAAAGAACAGATGATCCTGCCCCTAAATATTTCTGCGCTACGACTATGTTTAATGGGATCAAAACAATGCTAAATATAAAATAGACTATTGTATGTTTCTTTAAATCACCCAGGCTATATAACAAAAGAAAAATAAGATTGGAGAACACGGCAAATACTCCTCCAAGAAATATAGGAGGTAAGTATTTTATAACAGCATCTGACAATTCTGCACTGCCGCTCCAGACAAATAGAAGATCCCTGCCAAAATAAAACAGAAATGCACCTAGCGGGATGGTTATTAATGCGATGAAGTTAAAAGCGTATACATATAGCCTTGTAAAGGTATTAAAATCGCGCTCATGGTAGCATTTTACCAGGCGTGGTTGCAGATATTGATTAAGCGGATCACTAAGTATAGCGAGTATAGCTGTGAATGAGACCGCAACACTGTAATGGCCGTAATCTGAGAGATTCATATAACGGCTTAGTGTTAATTTATCTGACTGGCTCACCAGCACCCACAAAATTGATAGGGAGGAAAGCTGAAGTGCAAAGTTAAGCATTTTGCGGACAGTTAATACAGCTCCGGTAGATGCTAATTGCTCTTTCTTTTCAAGCAAACCCGCATATATTTTTTTGCGGATTTTCTCACTATAGTAAATCATCATAGCGCAACTTACTACGGCGCTGAACAATTGAGTGAGGAAGTAAAAAACAATTCCTTTATCTAACAATTTAATTAAGATAAACGCGACGGGTTGCGAAATGGTAATAGCGATAAAATTGATAGTCGTTAATTTTATTTGAGATTCGTTCGCTAAAATAATACTCCTGAACGGGCCTTGAATATACCTTAAGGAGAAAATGATGAACATCATAAACGAACAAGTTATAACAACCTGATGATCGAGTTTTGTTTGTAGCCAGGAATTGCTATATCGGACACTAGTAAACCATCCAACAAATATGATCAATAAAGCTATCGCCAGAAAAATAGTGATGACTTTTTTATATAATCCATTAAATCTGGAAAAACTTTCATAACTGCTTTGCGAGGTAATTGCCTCTCGAGTTATTACACCGCCAATACCGGCATCCAGGATGCTAAGGCAAGCCTGTAAAACAGTAAAAAAACCAATCAGACCGTATGCTTCAATCCCTACTTTATCAATGATAAAGGGGATTAATACAATACTAATCACAGCAGTATAGATACGTACACCGTAAATATAGATTAATGTTTTTATATTTTTATTCATATCATTAGTGCACTTCTCATATAACACATAAAAAATTAGTGAGTGAATAAATATCCACTCACTTCATTATTAATGCTGGTAAAACTCAACTATTTTTTTACAAATATAATCGACTTCATCGAGAGTAAGCTCATAAAACATTGGCAAACGTAGCAAACAATCGGTGAAGTGGTCACTATTTGGTAAAGTTATATCTTCATTACCAGACAAGTAAAATTCGCTTTTATTTAAGGAAAGATAATGGAACACTGCATGAACTCCATTATCCTTGAGGAATTTAATTAAGTCTGTTCTGGTAGATAAGTTATCGCAAACAATATAGAACATATGCGAGTTGTTAGTCGCATAGTCTGGTATAACTGGCATCATTATCTTTTCTTCAGCCATTAAAGAATGAAGATTTGCATAATACCTGTCCCAGATTTCTTTGCGTCTGGCTTGAATATCATCCAGGTTTTCAAGCTGGGCGTATAAATAAGCAGCAATAATATCTGACGGCAGGAAAGATGAGCCAATATCAACCCATCCATACTTGTTCACTTCGCCTCTGAAGAACGATGCGCGATTAGTACCTTTCTCGCGAATGATTTCAGCACGCTCGATATAACGCTCATCATTGATGACCAGCATTCCACCTTCACCTGAAATAATGTTTTTAGTTTCATGGAAGGAGAATGTGCCAAATGTTCCGATGCTACCTAATGGTTTATCGTTGTAGTAAGAATCGATGGCTTGTGCCGCATCCTCGACTACCGGGATATTAAACTCTTCGGAAATAGCCATGATTGCAGCCATATCACAGGCAACACCAGCATAATGAACAACAACAATCGCTTTGGTCTTGTCAGTAATGCTATTGCGGATAGCAACGGGATCAACGTTAGGATTATCACTGTAGCTATCTACAAAAACGAGCTTCGCTCCGCGCAGAGAGAATGCATTAACCGTCGAAACAAATGTATAAGACGGTGCAATAACTTCATCGCCTGGCTGAATATCCAGCAGAATCGCCGCCATTTCCAGCGCATCGGTACAAGAAGTTGTCAGCAGAACTTTTTTGAAACCATATTTTTTTTCAAAGAATTCGTGGCATTTCTTAGTAAAAGCCCCATCGCCAGAAATTTTGCCACCGCTAACCGCCTGGGAAATATAAACCAGTTCATCCCCTTGTAAATAGGGTTTATTAAACGGAATCATTGTTGTTCCTTAGTACAAGTCTTTAAAACTGCCCGCTTGCATATCTTTAGCAGACAGAATCAGCTCATCAGTTGGCATCGGCCATTGGATAGCTAGCGTTGGGTCATTCCACGCGATACTGGCTTCTGCCGAAGGGGCGTAATAGTCGGTGGTTTTGTATAAGAACTCAGCGCTCTCACTCAACACAAGGAAACCATGTGCAAGACCAGCCGGGATCCATAACTGACGTTTATTCTCGGCAGATAAGTTTACGCCTACCCACTGACCAAACGTTGGTGAATCGCGACGAATATCGACAGCCACATCGAAGACTTCACCGGCCACGCAGCGCACAAGTTTTCCTTGAGCGTGAGGTTCTGCCTGGTAGTGCAATCCACGCAGAACGCCTTTTTTGGATTTTGAGTGGTTATCCTGCACAAAATTGAGCGGAGTGCCGATCGCGGCCTCTAACGCAGCCTGGTTATAACTCTCATAAAAGAAACCACGCTCATCACCGAAAACCTTAGGTTCAATGATCAACACATCGGCGATTTCAGTCTTAATAACGTTCATCGATTTAATAACCTTTGATCATTTTTAGCAGATATTGGCCATAGGCATTCTTGGAGAGCGGTGCCGCAAGCTTCTTCACATCATCAGCATTGATAAAGCCCTGGCGGAAGGCGATCTCTTCCGGGCAGGAGACTTTTAGTCCCTGACGCTCTTCAATCGTGGCAATAAAGTTGCTGGCCTCGATCAGGCTCTGATGCGTTCCGGTATCCAGCCATGCATAGCCACGACCCATCATCGCTACTGACAGCCTGCCCTGCTCCAAATAGATACGGTTGATATCGGTGATTTCAAGCTCGCCGCGCGCTGAAGGTTTCAGGCTTTTCGCCATCTCAACTACATCGTTGTCATAGAAGTAGAGGCCGGTAACCGCATAATTACTTTTAGGCTCTGCAGGTTTCTCTTCCAGACTGATAGCGGTGCCTTCTTTATCAAACTCCACCACGCCATAGCGCTCAGGATCGTTAACATGATAAGCGAACACCGTCGCGCCACTTTCCTGATTAACGGCGCTCTCCAGCAGTTTGGGCAGATCGTGTCCGTAAAAAATATTGTCGCCGAGCACCAGCGCACAATCATCCTCGCCAATAAACTCTTCGCCAATGATAAATGCCTGCGCAAGTCCATCCGGGCTCGGCTGCACTTTATATTGCAGGTTTAAGCCCCACTGGCTACCGTCTCCCAGCAGCTGTTCAAAGCGAGGGGTATCTTGCGGCGTACTGATAATCAGCACATCGCGAATGCCTGCCAGCATCAGCGTTGACAGCGGGTAGTAAATCATTGGCTTGTCAAAAATAGGCAGTAACTGCTTGCTTACGGCCATAGTGACCGGGTAAAGACGCGTTCCTGAACCACCCGCTAAAATAATGCCTTTCCGTTTTTTCATTTTGCTATCTCAAACAATGAGTTAAAGAGTTGTTGTTGTGAACAACTCTGCCAACATTCTTTTTACGCCCTGCTCCCAGTGCGGGAGAACCAGGCCGAAAGTGCGCTGAAACTTCTCTGTATTCAGCCTTGAATTGTGCGGACGCTTCGCGGGCGTAGGGAAACTCTCGGTCGCTACAGGATTTAATTTTGTGAGGGCAAGCTCGATGCCTGCTTCACGGGCTTCAGCGAAAACCAGCGCGGCATAGTCGTGCCAGCAGGTCTCACCGCCTGCCACCAGATGGTACAGACCCGCCACTTGCGGATTCGTCAGCGCAGTGCGAATAGCATGCGCGGTACAGTCTGCAAGCAGCTCGGCACCCGTCGGAGCACCGAACTGATCGTTGATGATGGAGAGTTCCTCGCGGGTTTTCGCCAGGTTCAGCATGGTTTTTGCGAAGTTGTTGCCTTTACCGGCATAAACCCAGCTGGTGCGAAAAATCAGATGCTTCGGGCAATTTGCACTTAGCGCGTTTTCACCATCCAGCTTTGTCTGACCATAGACGTTCAGCGGCGCGGTTTTATCTGTTTCAACCCACGGCTTATTGCCGTCGCCGGGAAAAACGTAATCGGTGGAGTAGTGCACAACCCACGCATCGATCTTTGCCGCTTCGCGCGCAATAGCCTCGACACTTTTCGCATTGAGCAGAGAAGCAAATTCCACTTCAGACTCTGCTTTATCAACAGCGGTGTGGGCAGCAGCGTTGACGATCACATCAGGCTTGATACGGCGCACCGTTTCGGCGACACCTTCTGGATTAGAGAAATCGCCGCAATACTCTTTTGACTGGAAATCCAGCGCAGTCACATGGCCAAGCGGTGCAAGGGCGCGCTGAAGTTCCCAGCCAACCTGTCCGTTTTTACCAAACAGCAGAATATTCATTGGCTGCGTTCCCCGTAGTTTTGATCGATCCAGGACTGATAAGCGCCGCTCTTGACGTTTTCAACCCACGCGGTATTGGCTAAATACCACTCAACCGTTTTACGGATGCCGCTTTCAAAGGTTTCCTGCGGCTTCCAGCCGAGTTCGCGGCTGATTTTGTCTGCGTCAATTGCGTAGCGGCGATCGTGGCCCGGACGGTCAGTCACATAGGTAATCTGGTCGCGATAGGAGCTGGCTCTCGGCACGATTTCATCAAGCAGATCGCAGATGGTGTGTACCACATCGAGGTTCTGTTTTTCGTTATGTCCACCGATGTTATAGGTTTCACCTGCCACGCCCTCGGTCACCACCGTATAGAGTGCACGGGCGTGATCCTCTACATAGAGCCAGTCACGGATCTGATCGCCTTTGCCATAGATCGGCAGCGGTTTACCCTCAAGCGCGTTAAGGATCACCAGCGGAATCAGTTTCTCAGGGAAGTGGAACGGGCCGTAGTTGTTGGAACAGTTCGTCACCAGAGTGGGGAAGCCATAGGTTCTGCGCCAGGCACGCACCAGATGGTCACTTGAGGCTTTGGAAGCAGAGTAAGGGCTGCTCGGCGCATAGGCGGTTGTTTCTGTGAAAAGTGGCAGCGCTTCGCCAGCGGCAACTTCATCCGGATGCGGCAGGTCGCCATACACTTCATCAGTAGAGATGTGATGGAAGCGAAAAGCGGCTTTGCGCGTCTCATCCAGTTGCGCCCAATATTGGCGAGCGGCTTCAAGCAGGACGTAAGTGCCCATAATATTGGTTTCGATAAAGGCTGCCGGGCCGGTAATGGAACGGTCAACATGGCTCTCTGCCGCAAGATGCATCACCGCATCAGGCTGATGCTCAGCAAAGATACGCGCCATCGCCGCACCATCACAGATATCTGCATGCTCGAAAGCATAACGCGCGCTTTTATCCACTTCTGCTAATGATTGCAGATTTCCGGCATAGGTTAATTTGTCGACATTAACCACATGATCCTGAGTGTTATTAATAATATGACGCACAACTGCAGAGCCAATAAAGCCTGCACCACCGGTAACCAGTATTTTCACGAGAATTATCCGTACTTGCTTTGCAATGTTTAGAACGCGCTCGACGGGTAATCGAAGAAGCGTGAGCAAAAAAATGACACGCTACCGCCCCAGGCTTTTCAGCTACCCGAACGCTGTATGAGACAGTCAACATAAATAGTGTTAGCGCCCGACACACGCGTCATTCCCGCTGCGCTGGGCACAAAATGCTAAGCGGCTATTCTCCGCTGAAACAGCCATAGAAACAAGGGAAAATCTATAGACTAAAAGCTTAAAAAATCCACATAACTACCTTTTTTAATTGTTTATTTTCAGATAAAAACAAAAAAGGCAGTAAGAATAACCTGAGAGTAAACTCTCTCAACGTTACCCTTTACTGCCCTGGCAATCAGG
>Ga0268256_1001821_pt1 | contig 11986 bp, 18 predicted proteins | sample AgamicAtAmrz_FD_200247 | JGI IMG/M metagenome (GOLD analysis project Ga0268256, IMG submission 200247) | Agave microbial communities from Guanajuato, Mexico - At.Am.rz (v2) (version 3) | ecosystem: Host-associated > Plants > Roots > Rhizosphere | place: Guanajato, Mexico | collected 2012-06-07
AATCCGGTTCAACTGTAAAATTTATATTCCTAACAGTTCTGCTGATGCCAGCATTACTGTCGATGGGAAGCGCATATAACCAGTCCGGCAAGCCGATTCAATGGTCCCCTAATCGGATGGTGCCATAAAGTATCCCTTGCAATCCCTTGGGTTTTTGGAAGCTCGAATTAAAAAAATGAGGTTTGCTATGAGTAACAACTATCAATGGGAGCTAGCCCTTAATAAAGACGAATCGCTATATTTTTTTCCTTTAAGTCATAAAGTGGAGGGGGGTTTTACGCTTCACTTTGAGCTGAGCGGTTCCTATAGTCTAATAGTTTCCGATACTGATTTTGCGGGCAGGCCTGTATTACTGCTCCAATACATTGATGAAGATAACGATCGGCCTGCCTCTATCGGTATTATCGAGGCTGAAACCACTATCGAGTCTATGATTGAGCATCTGAATAAAATAGATAGCATTTATCATGAGCCAATTTATAGAAGTGTATATGAATGGGCTTTAAAGCTATTCAGTTGATGATTTTTAATCGGCACGTTTAGTCACGATCACAGCACCCTCTGTGCCGGATGCCACACGCAGCCAGACTACCCACGGCGAGAAAACGTCCAGCACTCGACCGGCTTGATGCCATGCCGGTGAATCTGAGCTGTCGGCATATTCGATAAACCCCACATCGACAGTTACGTGAGCGCTGTTCGTGCCGTCTGTTAACTGAACTGGCGTTCGCGTTATAGTTAATGACTCAGACATAGCTACCTCTCATTTAATGGGTTGGCGGTTAGACGGCGGTTATCACCAGCGTTGAAACCATGTCACGCAGCGTCACCGTCAGCGTGCAGGTTCCCGATGTGAGTATGCTCACGGCAGCCTGACCACCAGCGGATGTGCTTATATGCTGCACCATGCTGGGGTTTGATATCGTCCACATAGCACCTTCTGCACGCCCGATTTGAGCGCCAGTTTCACCGCTGACGAGGAATGCCCCCAGATATTGCCAACCCTTAGGGGCGGTTGCGTTCAGCATCGTGTAATGTGTGCTATCTATCTGCGTAACGAACCACGGCGACGTGGGTGTTTTGTTGCTATCGTTCTGGATGAATATCGTGTCAGCTGGTGGTTTATCTTTACCACCAATATTTATTGCGCCAGGCGCTGAGACACCATGCATACTCGTGCCTCAAATAATGATGGCATCGGGTGTAACTATCATTCAGAATTACCTGCTAATTAGTTGTTTTCAACCCCCGGCAACTGTAGAAAAATTCGCCGATATCTCATTGTGTTTATGTTGAAAAGTGAAATCTGTGAATGCATTTTTCAGCACAAGGTAAAAATATGTCTAGCTGGCCAAGTAGTATCAACCGTTCCCTAAAGATACTTTTATTGTTGCCGTTACTAATAAACTACATAGGAGGGAAAATTCATGATAGTTAAGGAACTACTAGTTTTATCGATATGCCTGCTAGTGGCAGGAATGTGTCTCATCTGGATTGCTTCTCACAGCTCGCGTCGAGGAATGTTTCTTATAAGAAAAAAAAGAGGCAATAAAAAAAACCTTTACATGAGGCCATCCAAATGCCCAATTGGTGAGATGGCATCTGCGCAGATCTTCATTTCTATGCGTAAACTTTTGAGAGAACTACGTGCTGAGGGCTGCAGCCTGATTTTTTTTGAATCCCATATGGTGCGTAAAGAGAATCTAGAGAAATTTCTTAAATTTTTAGAGGCAGAAGGCATGATGTGCGAAAAAATTCAGTACAGGAAAACATTGTTAATCCACTCAATTCACATAAAGCTAGCGATGCTTATTTGCCATAAAAAAAGGATCAACGTTCACCCTGAATCAGCCAGGATTAGCATACGCCTCCAATAATCAAAGCCGCCCGAAGGCGGCTTGGTTCAATCAATAGGTTTTAACGGCGGGCTTAATGCCTCAATTTCCTTTTGCACAGCGAAAGCCGATAACGGCTCAGTAGATGCGATCATATACCTATCACCATTATCTGAACAAAATTCACTAATGAAGTAGGTGTCGTTCAAGGGAGTAGTAATTTCTGCTTCTTTTTCACGGCTATAGAACTTTCCTAGCTGTTTGTCTGCTTTGACTGGTAAGTCGATTTTGTCATGGTAAACAGGTCCTTCCCAAACCTCTCCATGACGTAAGCCGCCAAGGACGAGATACTGCACATATTTTTCTTCACTCATACTCAATTCCTTTTTTAAGAAAGAACATTGAATATGTCATAGAATCATCATCAGGCGAACTCGCAAATGCGCCTTGTGATGAACTCAGCAATCATCGTCGGGCTGAGCTACTGCGCGGCATGCGAACATGCACGCCTTCTGCATTTCGGTAATAGCCATAGCAATCCAGCACGGGTCAGCGCCAGTTTCTTTCGACGTGTCATTCAGGAAGTTACGGTTAACATCTTTCAGCTGGTTCATCACTTCAATATCGCCAGGAGTTAACGTCCGATAGCCCTTAAGGTGCTGCCGTCATGCGGTTTTGCTTCGCTCATTTAGTTCTTCTCCTTATTCTTGCAGTTCAAATCCCACGTTTCGTTGTGCGTCAGAATTTGTCGCTGTGTTAGGCCACTCATTACGTCGATATCGTGGTTACTGATATAGATCGGGCGCACCCACTCACAGCTGGTATCAATCGCCCTCGCGCCGCCACCGTTCCCGCAGCCGCTTAGAGACAGCAGCATCAGGCAGGCTGCTAATATCCTGCTGAACATCGACAGCATTTTTCAGTACCTCAATGTGTTTTTCTGAATCCTTAGCCTGAACAGATGCCCGCTCAGCTGCGGCTATGTTTTCAGCTGAGTTTTTACCTCTACGCCGACCCAGCCTGAACGCGGCCACAACTAGACCGGCAATGACGGCCAGCACAGTTAATAGCGTTTGCATCAGATCAACCCCTGATAGGCGTCATATGTCCCGGAGCGCATGACCTCAGCATGACGGCGTGCGCGGTTAGGTGTTTGGCGCGCCCACAGACTATTCAGCATTCCACCAGCTGCACCGGCAAAATCACCACGTGCAATCATACCCAGCGTGTTAGTGAAACCAGCCAGACCAGCCACACCCATCTAATAAGCCATGCTGCAGAGAATATCGCGGCGTGCGTCGTTGCACTGCGCGAGTGCGGCCACAATCGCAGGCTGTCGATTCATTGAGGCGGTTTTCGCGTCTACCAGACATTGTTTCCAGACGTCTCCAGCACGGCGCGGGACGGTAAACTGGTACTGGCTGATTGGTGCGTTTTGAGGGCCAATCCTGATACCACCGGCAACCGTTGGAAAATTACGGGTGTCCCAATAGGGAGTCTCGCGATAACCCTCTTCAAAATTAAGGATTTCAATGATTCTACTCATCACCTTTACTCCGTGGTGGGTATGAAACAATGCGTGCGACATTACCTCGCGCCGCAAAAACAGCCGCGCAGATCAGCGCGTTCGCCACCACTACTGGCCAGCCGCTGGCGTGGTATTGCCCGAACAGCCAAAGCAATGCAAAATTGCCATAAAACAGAATCAGACCCGCAGCTATCCATGAAATACCGCGCTTATGTGTTCGCCCTGTTTTACTGAACGCCATCAGGCGCAACGCAATAGCCGCGCAAATGGCTACATCAATCACTGTCAGGAAATCGCTACTAATCATGATTTCTCCCCCAGCCATTTTTTAACGAATGGCAGTTTTGAAACACCGCCGTTTTTCAGCCAGAAATAGCCTTGCACCGCAGCAGCGGAAATAACGACAGCCGCCAGGGCATCAAGTGGTTTTTCCCGATAATCGAAATAGTCCTCTACTTTGTCCGCTACAAATCCAGCCCCAAATACACCAGCTGCATAGCCAAATAGGAAATAACCAAATATCTGTCGTCGCGTCAGGTCACTGGCGGTGACGATAAAACACATTGATCCGGCGAACGCGCCAAACGCGATTGAATAATCCACGGAGGTAACAAAACCCACCAGCGCAGACGTGACAATGCCCCAGCCAGCTACGGTCGCCGTAGCGCCGGTGCTTAATGGCTCAGCCATTAGCGTCCCCTCTTAATGATTAATAAATTCTGATTTACTCGATTAGCTGATTCAGTTCGCTAACCGTCTGCCGGAATCGTTCCTCTTCTAGCTCAACGCCAATTGCAGAACGGCGCAGCTTTATTGCCGCCTTTATCGTTGACCCTGACCCCATGAAAAATCAGCGACCACGTCACCCGGCCTGCTGCTGGGGTTGATGATTTGCTCCAGCATGTCAGCCGGTTTTTCGCACGGGTGTCTGCCGGGGTAGAACTGAACCGGTTTATGCGTCCATACATCCGTATGGGGAACCATAACCATCACGTAGAAATATCTGCGAAGGGCTTTAAGCTCTTCCACCAGCTCATGGTATTTACGGTTCAGATTCTGAAAGGCTTCCACCAGCTGATGGTGTGGTGCGGCTAACGTTGCGGGTGACTTTTCTGATTGAACATGCCTGAAGGTGTTGTCAGTTGACGTCAATAGAGTGATAACACCTCATGGCTGGTCAAGCCTAAGACGTAATAGCATTCATGTTAAAGCTAAATCTACGATGATAAGCATCACTGCGCAGATGTCACTCTTATCACACTACACAACTTTTTGCGGACCGCGATAGTTTTTTTTACTTTGTCTATCATGTATCTTGTCAAAAAAAAACCGAGGCCATAGACATGGAAAACGAAGAAAAAGCTGATAAGCAGAAAAACTGTTTTGTTGTTACTCCAATCGGAGCTGGAGACTCAGACACACGCCGTAAGGCACAAGGTATATTGGATACTGTGATTAAGCCTGCTTTAGATAAGAAGGGATATTTTGTTCATGTTGCACATGAAATCTCCACTCTGGGCTCAATTACTAAGCAAGTGATCAAGCATTTAATTCAGGATGAACTTGTAATTGCTAATCTAACCGAATTAAACCCAAACGTAATGTATGAACTGGCAGTTAGACATGCTGTGAGACTCCCGGTTATAACGATTGCCGAAGAGGGAACTACGCTACCATTCGACATTTCAGATGAGCGTACAATATTCTATAAAAATGACATGGCTGGTGCTTTTGAATTAATACCGAAGCTAGAAAAGGCGATTGATGAAGCGTTAATCGATAAAGAACCAGATAATCCAATATATCGCGTTACCGACGCCCTCATTATAAAAGAATCCGCAGAGACACCAACTGCTGAAAAATACATATTAAATAGATTAGATGCTATTGAGGAATCTATATCCAAAGTAATAAGAATGCGTTCAAACAGTTTCGCCGAAACGATGGGCCGCAGCAATTACAAAAATAAACACTCAATAAGGAAAGTAGTCTACTTTACCGTAGATGCTAAATTGGATTCCTTTAATGACTTTATTAATCATTTAGATTTAGAAGATGACATCGAATCCGTATCGAAAGTTGCCGATAAATCTGCGGAGCCATTCTCAGCTTACATAGCTTATCCTACTGATGAAAGCACTTTATCGCAAGTAATGGAAATAATTAAAAAAGCCTCAAAATATTACTCTTTGCCGGTGTTAGATATATCAATCATTAATAGCTATAATTAAATATGTATACGGGCTCAATCCTATGAGCCCGGAAAAACATCATTCACACTCAAGCTTAATATTCATAGATGACAAGCATCCATCAATAAAACCTTCCGCCATTTTAATTTTTATTCGCACTAATTTCTCATCACATTTAATTTTTTTTGCTATTCTTCGTTTAGATATATTACATAAATAGAATTGCAGCAAAAGATCATACTCTTCAGGCCTCCTTTTTTAAGCTGCGCAATGCATGAGTCTATCAATAATCCATCATCATCACTGCAAGTCAGATCCATTTTAGACGTTTGTGGCAATAGTCCTTTAAAGCCTGCAGCTATTGATGAGTAGTTAATACTACTATCTCCAGCACGAGCCCAACCCGCCCATAACTCTAAAACATAAGAAATATCACGCATTATTTCCCCCACACATTTATTTTTTTACTGAACAGATAACGCCAACAGAAATCGCGTAATCCAGAAACCGAAACAGCAGCACAATCTGGCTACCGTATTTCGCCTCAAACGCTCTGACGTCCCGGTGCAACTCATCGTGATGCGCTCTGCAAAGCATTACCATAACGAGTTATAATATCTGGTAAATTGAATAGGCTGTTATCGAAATACCATGTTAGAAGTCATCAATAGCCCCAAATTGTTTGGCAATACATAGCCTCAGCTTCCCATACTCTGCATTTTTATATGAATCCTGATCAAACTCCAGTAAGTCTTCTAGTTCGGTTTTAAAGAGGAGCTCGCTATCTAACATATGCTTTCGAGCACTAAAGCTTCTCGCTCTTCTTGCCAAATGATAAGCCTGTTTAGAATAACTCTTATATCTACTTTTAAGTTGAAATGTTTCAATAGACTTTTTTGCAAGAGGTTTATTAATTTTAGCTTCTAAATTTAATTTATAATTTTCTGCGGGTAATTGCAAAGCAAGAGCCTCTGCCAAATTGGAATCGAAAGCTATAGGGTGCAACTCAAATTCAATTGATTCTTCATCAATAAGCGGATTCAAATGAGGTATCAATGCAAAATCGATTGAATGCTTCATCTGACTTCCATTACATTTCTCACAGCATGGAATGAAATTTGATAATGTCAGAGAAATAAACGAATATTCTGACTTAGCATAAAAATGGTCTATGGGTGGTCTATACCCTTTTTCTTCGTCGTTTGGAAGGCTTGCTCCTGTACTATTCATATGGCAATAACAGCACACTTTATATTTTGCCATTAAGCACAAATCGTAAGCCGTCCACTCTTTTTTTTTGGATTTCTTAGAAAAGGAAGAAAAGTCAAATATTTTATCAATCTTCTGCAATGCGCATCTGCTTAAATCTTTATCTCCAAAATAACTTCTAAAGCTAGCAATGCAAAAGATTAGATCGGTAGGCTTACCTCTAATTATAATATCTCTATTCTCCACAAGAAAGCTTCTAATATACATATCTATTATTGAAGACCCTAAAACTTTTATGCCCTCATTCATATGAGCACTCAGAAAATCAAAATGATGATTTGATGCATCTTCCCAAACATCTGATATATTAATTATCATCTTTGATCTTCCTTTTCAAGGCTGATCTAATTGAAATATCCCCTATTGAATTAACCAAGTTCTTATCGAATTTAGTTGTTTTTTTCGATTCTGCTCGTTTGAATATCTCATTTATCTTCGCAGCGGCAAATTCACCTAAGGAATTTGATGAAAACGCGTTCAAAATAACCTCCTCTATTGGCGCTGCAAACGTACTAGGAAAGTCTTTCGAATCAAGGCTAATAACATAATCCCCTGGTATATCTGCTGCTAATAAAGGCGAGTGAGTAGCAAGGACTAGCTGCATATTATCCAAATCATATTTCTTCTTAACCCCCCCCAAGAAATCGTTAAGAATTGATATATATTTCCTTTGCCAGTCTAAATGTAAATATGCATCTCCCTCATCGATTAAAAGTAAAACTGATGTATACTTTTTCTCAGCTGCTTTTCTAACTGCGTCATCAATTGATGAAAGCTGTTCTACTAACGCCTGTAAGCCTGAACTCTGATTTGACCATTCAATTCTTATTGGGGTATTAGCGCTTTTTATTATATAAGACTCATCTAAATTTTTAATTTTGAAACTAAGCCTTCTAAAACCCCAGGTTGTCTCTTTAGAATTGCTAAAAATATCAATTAAAGAATCAGTCTTTCCCACAAGTTTTTTGAGCTCGTAAAAATCAAAGCTCTCTGTTTTTTTTCTTTCGGAATAAACAAAACCAATATAGCCCAGTAGCTCTAGCGCAATTGATTTTGTTTTTTTTTCCTCTTTGCTATACATGTACTCCATTGAAGATAAATATAAAAAAGCTTGCTGCCTGCCTAGCTTGAAAATCATTTCATCCTCAATGATTTCTTCGATATTATTTAGTATCAGCTCTCTCTTTTTATCAATATCATAAGCACTTAAGTGTATGTGCGATATCTTATCAGGACCTGACCCTAAGCGTGCTAAATCTTTAAGAAGAAAGCCCAAAGTGGCGTTTGCCACTTTATCAAAATTACGGAGTAAAGGAATTAATATTGTCCGAAAAACCATCTTGCTGTAACTTATCACACACTCTAGTTGAGTGTTGATTTGCAAAACCTCAGAAATAACCTTAAAGTTTTCAAGTCGATTATCATCTGTCAGAGTCTTATTGTTAGGCGAGGCATTAATGATACCTTTCCTGCGGCTTATCTTTCTTTTATACGGCAATGCAGAGTAATAAATTGCACACAAATGCTTGTTATAAGGAGACTGTGGCTCAATGTGTCCATTAGGGGTTCCTTCAAAATAAAACTGAATAGCATCATCTTGAGGAGAACCTATAGCATTGGCTAATGATGTTAGGATTCTTGTTTTACCTGAACCATTAGTTCCCAACAACAAACTGACACTATCAATTTTAAATAGTTCCCCATAATCTGCAGCGCCATGAGGAATTAGATTAATAAAGTGGTCATATACTCTAATAGCATTAATTTTCATCAAAAGATTTTCTCCATAAATCTGTATCGTGCGACATTATCATACGTTAATTTCCTTTAACTGCTTTAATGATTTTTATTATTGTTAAAGCCTGTAGTTCACTCTCAAAAATTAGTGTGATTTTTGGGCTCTCTTTGGCCATCTTTGCCTGGCAATGTTTTGCTAACAACTCCACAAGCTGAAAAGTATGTTTTGCGCTGAATTTTGGCAGTGCGGCAGCTTTAGTTAATTTTTTCTTGCCTGTGGCTTTTGCCTTTTCCAGTTCCGTTTTCGCAACTCTACCAGCTGACGCACCATGTTCACGAACCAACGCGACGGCGGTAGTGGCGGCAACCTCTTTGTTTCTAACCAGCGCGATCAGCTCATCGCCAGACGTCAGCAGCGCCAGGTGATTTTCAACGTCAGTGATCGACCGTTTCACTTTATTGGCAATCTGCGCCGGTTCCCAGCCCTGATTAATTAGGCGCTGATATGCTGCTGCTCGTTCCAAGGGTTCAAGTGCACGCCCCTGACTAGATGTGACCATGAAGGCGATGCGATCCGCCTCACTGCCTACAAAATCTTTGCATTCAATACGGATATCACAACCGGCCTCTTTTGCCAGTTTAGCCCCGTAGTAACGGTGGTGGCCATCTATGATTTTCACGCCCTGCTCTGTTACCTGTACAGCGAGCGGAGGCACATGCTCACCAGCGATGTAGGCATCGCGGAATTCCTCGACGTGGGTCTGATCGATTTCCCGGATATTGTAACCAATCTCGACATAGAGTTCATCAATGCCCAGCAGGTAGGTTTTGCGGGTGGTGATGTTCATTTTAGTTTTAGATTTTTTGTCGTAAATTTTTGATAATGTAGCCATTTTTATAATCCCTCATTATCCACGAAACCCTGCCGGGGTGGAGTAATCGACTGGTGAAACGTCTGTAACTGACCGCTGAACCGGACAGAGCCTGAGCACCAAGTCATCCCATTTTTCACGGAGTTTTGACGGGCTGAGGATGTTCCGGCACCAGAACGGGTCGCCTTGGATGCGCCGGAACATCGGGCAAATCTGGCGGTGTGTGCGCTTGTCCTGTGAACACATCAGGCGGACGTCATTTGCCCACGCGGTCCAGTTCGGCTCTCTTGGCCTTGCCAGTTCGCCATCAGTCTCAGCCGCTTTTTCGTAGAGATGGATGATCTGCTCCCAAATCCACTGCGCGCACTTCAAATCCTCTTCACTGCCCCACATGGTTCTTTTAGGGCTGCTCACCACCACGTCATGATTTGACAGAAAATTATCCACAGGCAGAACGTCCGGGGGCATAGCTCCGGGACATATAGGGTTTTTATCTGATGGATCATGTTTTGAATTTACTGACGGATCGTCGCCAAATTCTGGCGGGTGAAAACCCGGATTTTTGCCAGATTCCGACGGGTCAAAATTTGGTGCATCAGATTTTGACGCGTCAGATTTTGATGTGTCAGATTCTGATGCATCAGATTCTGGCTGGTGAGCATAGGCAGCTTCTCGCAGTTTCCTGACGTTCAGCTGGTACATGTTCGAGGTGTTACGGTTCCCCTTGCGCCGTGTAGTACTGGTCAGCCAGCCATCGGCCTCGAGCTTGCGTATCGAGGTGCGCACAGTGCTGGAGCCTGCACCAATCTGACGGGCTATGGTTGCGATTGACGGCCAGCATATACCCTCATCGCTGGAGAAATCAGCCAGGCGCGCCATGATGGCCACGCTGGTGATTTTCATACCTGACGCCGCGCAACCGTCCCAGACGTATGCAGACAATTTAACGCTCATCACTAACTCTCCTGAACTTCTGACCCCATAGGTTACGGGGCTGAACGCAGACGTACGGATAGCCTGGACGCCTGAACAGCACCCGGTTATTCGTGACATCAACGCCTATGGTTTCAACAATCACACCGCGTGGATCGGCATAGCGCGCGACCCACGGCTGAATAATCTCGTCTGATAGCTGGGGCATTTAGCCCCCTGATTGATTTGATTTTCTGAGGTAGTCACCCACAGCTCGCTCTATGTAGTCGCGGGTGACTAGATTGCTCGCGCCGTGTAAATTCGACACATAACGGAATGGCTGCCGACTGCGTCCGCCCCTCATGGGAAGGCAACGGAATTGCGGAAAATCCGGGGATCTGTTTAAATTATTCACGCGATTATTTCTCCACACTAATTGATGTAGTCGCCGAGAACGCTGGGCTGCAACCCGGCGTTCTCACTTTTCTGGAACACAGAAAACCCTGTATACCAGCGTCGTGTGCTCCTGTAATTCGGTAATGGCACGGTGTAGCTCCTCGTCAATCACCTCCCGCTCATGCGGTTCACCACTCCATCCTCGATAGCCGCCCTAACCTGCTGTGAGTACCGGGTAATCTGTTCTATCGCTTCCAGCAGTCGCTGGTTTATATCGCCGTAATCCACAAGCTCGACATCCGGTAGTGGCACGAACACGCCGCCAAAGGTTTTCGCTATAGCTGTTGCGATGTGATGTGATGACTGCCTGCTGCCTGCTGCCTGCTGCCTGCTGCAATACCATCGACCAGCCAATCGGAAACAACTGATCCACCGGCTACAACCCAGCACAGGCCACTAAACAGCCACGCAACCGGGTTGTATGTCAGCGTCTTTCACTGGATGAGTGGCAAGCCATATTCAAGTCTGCAGAAGATCATCCGCCCTAACTCCAGTGCGCAATGCTTTTGGCTCTGGTCACTGGCCAGCGCATCGGGGATATCTCTAATATGCAATTTTCGGACATCTGGGACGACATGCTACATGTTACTCAGGAGAAAACCGGCTGCCTTGTTGCCATTCCTCTGAGCTTGAGGTGCATGGCTAGTGATATCTCACTCAGAGAGGTTATCGCTCAATGCCGGGACGCTGTGGTGAGTAAATATCTGGCCCATTTCCATCACTCAGCCTCACAGGCCGTCCGAGGTGATAAGGTTTCTGCCAGCTATATTAGAACGGCGTTCAAAAAGGCCAGAAATCAGTGCGGTATAACATGGGCTGATGCCGCTGCGCCCACCTTTCATGAGCAGCGTTCGCTATCGGAACGCCTGTATCGTGAACAGGGTGTAGACACTCAAAAATTACTCGGTCATAAGACTGAAAAAATGACTGATCGCTAAAACGATGATCGCGGCAAAGACTGGATTGTGGTGGCTATGTGATGGCGATTTTATAGGCAGCTTTGGGGAAGTTTTGGGGAAAGAAGGCGTGAAATAAAAAGCCAACACGATTTTTACATTCGTGTTGGCTGTATGTTGCGTGATGCTAATTACATATTTTCGATGATCGCGTCACCAAACTCTGAACATTTCAGCAGTTTAGCGCCATCCATCAGGCGTTCGAAATCGTAAGTCACGGTCTTGTTGG
>Ga0268256_1001824_pt1 | contig 11978 bp, 9 predicted proteins | sample AgamicAtAmrz_FD_200247 | JGI IMG/M metagenome (GOLD analysis project Ga0268256, IMG submission 200247) | Agave microbial communities from Guanajuato, Mexico - At.Am.rz (v2) (version 3) | ecosystem: Host-associated > Plants > Roots > Rhizosphere | place: Guanajato, Mexico | collected 2012-06-07
CATGAGCATGGCCACTGCTGCGGCAATTTTTGTGCGTCTCATCGTCAACCCTGAATATTGGTAATTTATGGTAATGATTCTGATAAACATTATCATTATCAAACAAAACTTAATATTCCTGAATTGGACGTAAACCTATGTCAAGACAATAATATGGCTATTTTCCCGGGGTAAAACATGAAAAAACATGCGCGAATGAATGCGGAAACCCAGAGAAGGCGCTGGCTGCAAGAGGGGAAAAGTAACCGGAATTGATGTCTGGCGTTAAAGTTCGAATTTTATGACGTTCATGTTTAATATTTTTGAATTAGTTGCTGTACCAACGAGACGTTTATTACCACTGCCACGATAAAAGGAGGGAGTTATCCTGTTGTCGATAAGGTTTTCCCATTTCCAGAAGTACAGAGTGTCAGCAATAACGCGGTTATTTATGCTTCTCGCGCTCAACCGCCGATGCGATCATTACTGCCGCTGTTTATTCCCGACTATTATTTCTTCCTCCAGCCAGGCAATAAAAAGAGCGACTTCCGGTTTTTTTTCTGCCAACGGAGATAGCACCAGCCAGTAGTGCCAGGGATAAGGCGCGGTGACCGGGGTTATTTGTACCAGCTCTCCCCGTGAGATAGCCTCTTCAACCAGAGAACGACGTTCCAGAGCAATGCCGGTGCCTCGTCGTACGGCTTCGATGACCAGGTTTGAATCGTTAATGCGTAACCCGGCAGGCAGGATCTCTTTCTCCAGCCCTGCATTGAGGCACCAGGTTTTCCACGACTCCATCGAAAAAATAATGTTGCTCTTTGCCACCTCTTCTGGCGTACCAGGAAGCTTGCCATTGTTATAACCGGGCGCAGCGATGACAATAAGCTCATCAGAAAAAAGAAAGCGGCTTTCCACGCCTTCCCAGTCACCTTGCCCCATACGAATCGCAAGATCGATGCCTTCCTGTTGCAAGTTGGTCAGTGTCAGACTGGCCTGCAGACGTAATGCGATATGGGGATATTTCTCGCGGAATCGCGAAAGACGCGGCAATAACCAGTGACAGCCAAAAGAAGGCAGCGTTGCCAGCGTCAGTTCTATTGCGCGCGGTTTCACCTGCACCAGCCTGGTGGCATCCGATATACGGTTCAGTGCTTCACGTATTTGCAAAGCATAAAGCCTCCCTTCTTCATTAATCTGTACCCCGCGCCCATGACGGATAAACAGCTTTACGCCTACCATGCCCTCCAGCGTTTTAATATGTTGGCTAATAGCAGAATGTGTCATGTTCATCTCGTTCGCGGCTAACGTGACGCTGCCAAGGCGTGCAACAGCCTCGAAACTTCGCAGCGCGGAGATAGGTGGGTAATCCGACATAGGGCATTTTTCTTAAGGTGGTTTAATCCGTTAACATTACTACCCTATAAATGTTTTTTAAATCCGGATTTAATGGCGGGATAAAATAACTCATTAATTTAAAATGGATTAATTTTCATCGTTGCCTTTTACTCCTGCAAAAGGGGAATAACGGGTTAGAAATACTAACACCTGAGGTAAGGAATCCATGATATTCGCCCCGGCAGGTTTACGATAATGTGTGTCTGCCCGCTTTGCCGAATCACCTCGTGCTGACAGGTAATCGATTAATGACAGTTGTATAGCAAACAGGAATAACGATGAAACTCATTGGTATGATGGATTCGCCTTATGTCAGGCGTGTTGCGGTATCCCTGGAACTCTATGGCATTGAATTCAACAGTATGCCGCTCTCGGTATTTAGCACCTTCGAAGAGTTTTCACGCATTAACCCGGTAGTCAAAGCCCCGACGGTCATACTGGATAGCGGTTTGCAGTTGATGGACTCAACGCTGATTCTTAATTATTTTGAAGCGCTGGCAGGAGCCAATCACAAACTTTTGCCCGACAATGCTGACGCTTTGGCAAAAGATCTGCAGATTTTGGGCGTTATTCTCGCAGCCTGCGAAAAAGCGGTACAAAATATTTATGAGCACAAACTCAGACCAGAAGAAAAACAACATCAGCCGTGGGTTGAGCGCATTACCCGGCAACTGCTCGCCGCATGCCATGAATGGGATACTCTGCTTGATGGCCGCGCTATCGCGCTTCGCCCTGACCAGGTCGCGGTAACCAGCACGGTGGTTTGGTCATTTATTCAGTTCATGATCCCAGGGGTAGTTGCGGCAGATAATTTTAAAAACATTCGATCGCTTGCTGAATCCTGTGAAGCGCTGCCAGCGTTTAAAAAATATCCCTTATCTTAAACGCTTGCTAATGAGTGGCGGCGACGGTTACCCGGTTTCCAGAAATGAGCGATCGCAATCGGCGCAAATTACCCGCCAATTGCGATACCGGGTCACACCGTCGGGATGGTGCCGCCATCAATGACATATTCGGTACCGGTGATGGCGGCGGCATGTGATGAGGCGAGAAAAGCGATAAGATGCGCCACCTCAACAGGCTTTGACGGACGCCCCAGCGGAATACCCCCGAGCGCATTCATAATGATCTGCTTACCGCCTTCATAATCCGTTCCCGCCTGCTGCGCCAGTCGCTCCGCCAGCGCTACCGACGCTTCGGTTTCGATCCAGCCGGGCGCAACGCGCACTACCCGGACCCCCTTCGGTGAAACCTCTTTCGACAGACTCTTGCTGTATGCCGACAGTGCCGCTTTGGCCGCCGCGTAGCCGGTGGTTGATTCCGGTAACGGCAGTTCACGCTGGATAGAGGTGACGTGAATGATCACGCCGCTGCCCTGTGCCAGCATCCCTGGCAACAGCGCACGATCTAAGCGTACCGCTGGCAACAGATTAAGGTTGAGTTCCTGCTGCCACTCCTCTTCGCCCAGCGCGGCAAAACCACCGGCGGGTGCGGTAGAACCGCCCACCACATGGATGATGGCGTCGACACCGCCCAGGTGCGTCTGAACAGCTTGCGCTACGGAGGCACACCCGTCGGCAGTGGTCAGGTCTGCGGCTACGAAGATATCGGCGAGACATTCCGCAGGAGCGTGGCGCGCCGTCGTTAACACCCTGGCGCCCAGTTGTTTTAATAGCCCGACAACCGCTTTACCCACGCCTTTGGTACCCGCCGTCACCAGCACGCGAGTGCCCTGGAAATCAAGACCCCACGACATCAGACAATCTCCAGTGTGTTGATCTTGTCGCCGACCAGGCCGAAAGTATGCTTCAGCACTACCGGGCTACCGGGAAAATTACCGACGACGTTCGACGTGACCGTCACCCGGTCGCCGTCGGTGAGAAGCTGAAGCGGCTCAACGCTGTAGTCGAACGCAGCCTGCGCGGCACGTTGCCATTCCTCGATCGCCGCATGTCCCTGATGGGTTTTACCTTCGTCGAACACAACGGCCTCTGCAGTAAAACAGTGTTTAACGTTGGCGATATCGCCACCATTGCTGATAGCGAAATAGGTAGAAATAGCGTGCGGTAGTGATAATGACATGGCTTTATAGTCCCGTAATTTACAGTACGGGAATTTTCAACATAGACTGTGAAATTAACAAGTACGCACGAAAAAGTGAGTGACTATATTATGAGTAAGTTATATAGCCCAGAATCTGCCGCAAGCGGCGTGGAGCAAGTCCTGCAATTGCTGGAAGGTCGCTGGAAATTAATTATTCTTTTTCATCTCTTCGACGGAAAGGTGCAGCGCTATTCCGATTTCGAAAAACTGATCCCCGCTATTTCGCAGAAGATGCTGGCGCAGCAATTGCGACAGCTTGAAGCCGACGGCATCGTGTCGCGGACGGTATATCCTCAGGTGCCGCCGAAAGTGGAATATCGGCTCACCGAGTGGGGGCAAGCACTGTGCCCTGCGCTCGATGCCATGCTGAAGTGGGCGGAAAAACGCGAGGCTTAAGTATTAGCGGAACTTTTTTATTGTTGAGCGAAAATCACGGATGCCTGCTTTTCGCTCCTTGCGGGCTTGATGAATATTGTCGATGGTGAGTGCTGAAAACAAGTTAGAGGCATGTTCCATCAGGGGAAATAGTGAAGCAGGTCAACATATTATCGTTAACAGACATCGCGAGCTGCGCGAAACGGTAATTAATAACAGGCTAATTAGCCACTCCACACTATCAATCAAAAATTGGATATATTATATGCCATGCGATGGCGCCCGGGGAATGAAAACTTTGCGGGATCATCATTACCATGGTAATTGCATAGTAATATGTAGACTTACCCACATTATTTTTTTGCAACGTTCTTCATTTGGCTGGGATATATTTTCCACAGGTCTCTTTTTCCATTTTTTTATTAAAAGAAATTGCGCGATTGACGATAAGTAAGTAGATAGCCAACTTCTCCTGAGTCCTCAAAAAGAAGTGAATAAAGTTGTGATCAGCTACGAAGTAAAATGAAACCATCTTTCGAAAATTAAGAAAGATTACTGAGGATACCTCTATGTCTAAGCTGTTACCGTCAATAAAAAACCTGCCTGTGGCTGCCAAGCTGTTTGGCGGTTTCGCAGTGTTAATCGTTATTATTGTGCTGTCCTCACTTATCAGCATACAACAGTCTGGCAATATCCGTGACCATGCCTTAAAGGGCAAATTAATCAATGAAATCAGCACGGAGCTTAATACTGCGCGACGTAACCGTTTGACTTATCAACTGAACCATGATGATAAATCACTTCAGGCGAATAAAGACGCCATTGAAAAGATGGATCAAAAAGCCATTACTGGCCTCGACTTTACCTGGGACAGCGATGCCCGCGTTTTGTTTGATGAATTGCGCAGTGCTATTCCTGACTATGCCAGCCACCGCGATACCTTCGTTAAGCTGGAACAAGTGACTGTCGGGGAAGCGCAGGGATTGACCTCTTCCGATATGAAAAACCTGCTGGAAAAATTCAGTACCCGCTTAGAGCAGCAAGAAAATACGCCAAAAGATGAAATCATGTTGCTCAATAACCTCAATGATATCTGGATCGCTGCTTATGAAATCCAGTCATCTGCGGGTAAGAAGGGGATAGAGGCTTTTAAAGCACAATCCGATGCCGCGTCGAAGATCGTCCATTCAGAAAACCTGAGCCTGAATGCGGAAGACAAAGCGATGGCGCAGGCGTTTCTTAACGGGATGCAGGATAACGTTGTTTCCTATGTTAATGCTCTGCAGGAATCGCAGAAGGCCGCTACAGAGCTCACCGGTGTGGCAGAAAAAATCAATACCATCACTGCAGATTTGGTGACGGGCCAGACGCAGAAGAATATCGATATTATTCAGCGGGTCATGATTATTATGGGCATCGTCGCCGCATGCGCCGTGCTGACGGGGTTACTGGTCGCCTGGCTGCTTACCCGGCAGATGACGCGCCAGATAAAACACAATTTGACGCTGGCAGAACGTATTGCCGGTGGTGATCTGACCGCCATCATTGAGCCGCAGTCAACCGATGAATTGGGTCGCCTGACGCTGGCAATGGGCATGATGAACGACAGGCTTCGCGACATGATCACCCAAATTAAGGAATCGGTAATTCATGTGGCGAATGCTTCGTCGGACATTTCAGCAGGCAACATTGACCTGGCGTCCCGCACGGAAGAGCAGTCTGCTGCGGTGGTTGAAACGGCGGCAAGCATGGAAGAGTTGACCTCAACGGTTAAGCGCAATGCAGACAATGCGCGTGAAGCCAGCCAGCTCGCTGGAGTGGCGGCAGAGCATGCGCGTTCCGGCGGGAAAATTGTCTGGGACGTCGTCAGCACGATGGAAACCATCACTGAAAGCTCCAACAAGATCACGGATATTATCAGCGTAATAAATGGTATTTCTTTCCAGACCAATATCCTTGCGCTTAACGCTGCTGTAGAGGCGGCACGCGCAGGTGAACAAGGGCGTGGATTTGCGGTGGTGGCGGGCGAAGTAAGAAACCTGGCGCAACGCAGCGCTAACGCCGCTAAGGAGATCGAAGGTCTGATAAAAGAGTCCGTCCAACGCGTGACGACCGGTTCAGAAATGGCGAATAAAGCCGGTACGACCATGGAGCAGATTGTCTCCTCAGTCACCAACGTGAGTGGGATCATGAATGAAATTTCAAGTGCCTCAGAAGAGCAGAGCAGAGGTATTGATCAGATTGGTAAAGCCGTCACGGAGCTGGATTCAACAACCCAGCAGAATGCGGCGCTGGTTCAGGAGTCGTCGGCGGCCTCATTATCCCTGGAACAACAAGCTGAACAGCTCACTCAACTGGTTTCCGTGTTCAAGTTGAGTTCTGAGACCGCGAAGCCGAAACTCGCGCCCACCGCGGCTCGCGGCAAGGTTAGCCTGAGACCCGCAACGTCAACAGGCAACGGAGCTGACTGGGAATCGTTCTGACACGTTTCCCATCAAAAAAGTGCCCTCCTGATGAGTGAGGGCACGACGTAAAGCACAACGATATACGTTACCGAATAGCGAAACGCAGGAATAACTCACCTGCGCCTCTGTAGCGGATGTGAGTTATTACTGTTCGTCCTGCGGCTTATTGAAAGTTTTAGTCATCGCAACGTTATTTTCCTCTCCGGCTTTACATGTCGATTTTTAATTTCGCCGGTTAATACCGTTTCAGGCGGTGTACCGCAAAGACGTTTGCTGTCAGACCGAAATCTATGAAACCTCGTTTTACAACTCACAGTTCGCTAAATAATCCCATAAATAAAATGAAATTATATTTAAAGGGCTGGGTGATAGCGCTGAACTTTAATATCCCTTGCCAGTAAAATGCCCAGGGTTTATTTCATAAATCGATATTTTAATATTTCCCCACTATCATTTATCCAGCCCGCTTCCACGTTTATTGCTTCACTGCCGACATTGCGTTCCAGCAAATAACGCCGCTGGCTGAAGGGCTTAATCATCATATCGTCCTGCTGGTACGCTTTCGTCTGCCCGGTGCGGCCTGTCACGCTGATTGTGGTAAACGAAATGCCCAGCGGCGTTGGGTTGTTGAATTCAAGCCAGGACTTTTCACCCTCCGCATACAGGCGAAAGGTCAGTTTGCCGATCGCTTCTTCGGGCGTCAGGGTGAGCGTTTGCGGACGGTAAAAGATCTTCAACTGGGTGTTCATTGCCAGCTTCAGAAACGACTTTTCCAGGCCCGCGCTGTCCGGCGGCACTTCATACACATTGAGCCAGAAAACCGATTCCCGATCCGTCGGCAGCGGATCGTGGTTATAAATGATGCGTAACCCCTGTGTGCTTCCGGGAGCCAGGCGAAAGACCGGCGGCAGAATGACAAAGGGTGCAGCGCTGTTATCCGGCGAGCCTTCGCCGTTGTCTGCCCAGGTTTGCACGATCACCGGCCAGTCGTTGGTATTCACCAGCATCAGCGTTTTTTCGCGCGCGTTCGGTGGATAAATCACCCGTGTCATGGCAGGCATTACGCCAGCGAACGTCGCCGGTACGAACAGGGCGAACAGCAGAATGAAAAACCGGCTCATTGCATTTTCACAATCACGTACGCGGTGGCATGAACGCGGCCTGCGGTGACCGTCATTCCAGGCAGTTTTTGCAGGCTGGCGATAAAGGAGAGACTGTAATTGCTGAAGCCGGGGTATGAACTGCCGTTCGACGTTGCACCAGCGAGTACCGGATACCAGCCCGCGTTATTGCCCGCGGGCGTGGGCGAAAGCGGGACATTCGTGGACTGGCCGAGAAACGTCATTGGCCGCCCCGGACTGGCGCTGTTGGCAATGGTTATCCCCACGCCTTTTGCCATCTCCGGGGCATTATAGTTATCAGAAACCAACGCCCTGACACCGCCGCTGGCGTTGACCAGATTCAGGCTCTGCGCCGCGCTGTAAGCGCCTTCGGAAACCTGAAAACCCAGCGCAACCTGGGTGTCATTCAGCCCGGAAACGACCGTGTTGTTGCACTCCAGTTGTACATTGAAATTCGCGCTGCTTGCCATGCCCGCGTCCAGATCTCTCACGCTGATAGTGGGTAACAACACCAGCGGCGTGGCGTTGCGTACCGCGCAGGTGGGATTGTTATAAAGTTTGTTCGCATCGCGCATGCCGTAGCCAAAGCCATTGTCAGCAAGCCAAAATTTGAACGACGTGGCGCTATCCTGACCGGCCTCATCATGATCAAAAGATATGATCGCGGCGGGCCCGGAAAGCTGGATATAGGCATTAGGCTGCGTGCAGGTATATAGCTCGCCCGACGGGGTGGCAAAGACAATGCCCGAACCGTTGTTATTGTTGTTGCCGCAATAACTGGAGAGCGCTGCGAGACCGGGTAATGTACTGACCCGATAAAGCTCAGACTGCAACGGTGGGATATCCTGTAAGCGGATCTGAATTTTTGCGCCGACGGTGGCATACGTCGTCACGGGGATTTTTTGCCAGTAGCGCGTCAACGTTACGCCCGACATTGACTGCTTGATGCCAACATAGGCAAACCATGTGGCGTACACATTGGTCAAATTGTCGTTCGCACCGATGTCGTAATAGCCGCCCACGCGATCGTCACCATTGGTCGCCACCAAAAAATAGATACTGGCCAGGTCGGCCTGATCGCACTCCCACAACACCGATGCGCCCGAGGCTCCGCCGGTGGTGTAGTTGGTTGGCGGCGTTACCGTGGTGGCAATTAATGTCCCGACCGCACCGAAGTAGGTATTGATCAGGTTAATCTTGCCGAACTGGATCTGCGCGGAGTTGAAATCTTCGGTCTGGCTAACATTGGTCTTGGTACAGATCGCCCACGCCGACGCGTGCAGCAGTGCTAATAATACAAGCAAGCAGAGTTTCAGGAATAAAATAGCGTGCTTTGTCATGCCGGTTTCTCCTTTTACTGGCAGATTGCATTCAGGCGGATTAGAGGGCTCGCAGACTCTTTTCCGGAGAAGTCGTACGAGAGATAACAGCGATCCTGCGGCTCATTTCCCCAACGCAGCGTTAACCGCCCTTTGGGTCGATCGGTGCGCAAGTAAATTTGTCCGTTTTGCCCGGCGATGCCGATCAGCGTGTTGTTATCATCAAGTACATCCGCGCCTGCTGGCGGCGCTGAGCTATCCGGCCGCGTCGCTTTGATCAATAAGGCTTTCCCGTTGCGGGTTCGGAAGATGACTTTGGCCGACGCCCCGGCAATCGGCGCTATCTGTTTTTCGTTGTCGAGCAGTTCTACATCACCCTGCATATCTTGCGGATCGAGGGTGATACGGTTGTAACGGTAAGGGGTAATGGCCGGAAGCAGCGCATAACCGCTGTCATTGATCTCAAGGTGTTCGGAATTGAATACTTTTGCCCCGGCAGCGCCTTTGGCTTCGACCAGCGCAAAGGTGTCGCCGAGATACGGGCCAAATGTGATGCCGCCGGAATGCGCGACCACCGCGCCCTGGACATTACCGGCAGCCTGCCAGTAGTCATTCCCGCGCGAGGCGCTCACGCCGACGGTAGCTTGAGAGAACCGTTTTTGTACACCGCCGCTGAGCGTTGTCTGGTGATATTGCTGATCGCGCATGACATCCAGGTTGTAACTTGCGGTCTGCCCGGTATCGAGCATGCCGGAAAGCGAGCTCTGGTATTGATCGCTGCCGTCCGTCGAGTGCATCCATGAATTACTCAGGCTGGGTACGCGCGGACCGCTCCCGCCGAGCGGAAAAGAGAGGGAGAGCGAGGTGAACGTCTGCATATCCCCGGCATCCTGATAGCCGCCAGTGTGCTGACGGCCAACGGAAAGGTTTATTGAGATCCCGTAGCGGAAACTGTTGCTGTAACCCAGTTGAAGCTGTGTGTCGCGGCTTTTTCCGCCGCGATAATTCTGCGTGGAGCTGGAGATAAAAACGTTGCCGAAATCCGCCAGGCTCTGGTTCATGGTCAGTTCAAAGCGCGATTGTTGGCGCCAGCTATCTGATTCCCACAACTGATTATTGCGCTGCGCTTCTCGCGCTCCCAGCACGTCCATCAGGTCATGATAGCCGCGGGTGGAATAGCGATATCCCGCCATAGAAACCGTGGTGTTGGTCGGCTGGAAGGTTTTACTCCAGCGAAGTTGCGACATCCAGCCGTCGGTATAGCCGGTATCAGGTAGCCGTGCGTGTGACCAGGTTAGATCCGCGCCGATGGCACCGAAAGCGCTGGCATATACGCCACCGAGCATCAGCGCCTGGTAACCGTCGGCAATGCGCGTCGCAGTGTTGAAGGTGATGGCATTGGTGAGACCGTGCTGCCAGGTCACATCGCTGAAAAACGAATCATCGCCGTTGTCCTGCGTTTTGCCCATTTCCAGATTGAAGCGGGAAATCCCCGGCCGCATCGATTCCGGAACGGCAGAGAAGGGCACGCTGAAGCGGCTCACGGAGCCGTTGGCTTCGGTTACCGAGACGTCCAGATCGCCACTAAAGCTGGTGGGATAGAGATCGGTAATTTCAAACGGCCCCGGCGCGACGGTGGTCTGATAAATTTCAGTGCCATTCTGCATGACCGAGACGCGGGCATTGGTCGTTGCCACACCGCGAATAACAGGCGCATAGCCGCGCATCGAATCCGGCAACATTCGTTCGTCGGTGGCGATGCTGGCGCCACGGTAGTTCAGTCCGGAGAAAAAACGCCCCTTCGTGATGAGCTGGCCGAACATAAGCTGGCTACTCAGGCCAGGCAGCGGGTGCTGGACGTAACTGCGGATATTGTTCCAGCGGTTACCGTTCTGGTTATCCCATGTGAAATTGGATAATTGCCGGTATTGCCAGGAGCCGAGATTCATACCGCCGCTTAATGACATCCACAGCGAGCGTTGATTCGGGGTAGTTGGCTCTGAATAGGAGACGTTGTAGTAATTCGTGAGGTAATTGATAAATGCCATCGATGCGCCATCATCGAGTTCATGCGGGTCAACGTATCCGCGTGGTTGAATGCGTATCTGGTTTTGCGGCACAGAGAGATCCAGCCGCAGTTGCGGTAAGTTTGTCCGGCTGGTGCCGCCAGGCGCAGCCTCCTGAATTAATACGCAATTATCTTCAGTCGAGCTGGAAGCGGGGCTTTGGGCGTTTTTAATATGTGCGGACTCAAGAACCTCCGGGCTCAGACAAGGTTGGCTTGTACCGTCAGCAAAACCTTTAAAATAGACATCGTATGTACCCGTCAATTTATTATTGGTGTACACATCCATCTTGTAATTGCCCGGAACGATCGATCGCGGCGCAGCAAGCCGCGTTAATGAATCCTGGCTAAAACGGCTGCCACGAAAGAGTTGTGGATCAAAGGTGTAACGGTCTTCGTTGGCGTCGAGGGTTGCAGCTATTTCTTTGCCGCAGGCAGGCAATAAAATAAAAAAAAAGGCGCTAGCCGAAAGTAAAACATCGAATTTATTCATTGAAGATTGCCCATACCGAAAAGAGTCCTTCCTTAGCACAAGCAAACGTTATAAGGGGTGTCTGGAATCCACATTTACGCCGTAATCATTCACCGTCACCAGCTCGATGGATGCATTCTGGGTGTTTATGTTATTGGCGTGCAAAGGCCATTCGACTTTGCTTTTAGGGGGAACCATGACCGCATCGGCAAGGGGATATTTTGTGCCGTTAGCAATAAGCTCAGCGCGGCGAATAACGGAGTAATAACCGGTAGGATTCGTTACCTCAATGCCATGTGGTTTTACCTGGAATGACAGCTTTTCTACCGTTTCATACGAATTTCCGGGAATAGTGTGCGGACGATAGAAAATTTTGAGGCGATTAGTCAGTGCCAGCACTAATTGATTTCGCTCCTTGTCTTTATTCTCCAGATACGGTAGTTGACTAAAACTGAAGTAAAAAATCGATTCACGATCCTGAGGCAATTTATCCCCTGTGAAGATCAATCTCACGGATTGCCCACTCTCTGGTTCCATTCTGAATATTTGCGGGGTGGTAATAAAAGGTGCTTCAGGATGTTTTGCTTTTTCAATACCGGAACCATCATCAACCTGGATACTGACGATAAACGGCTGCGAACTGGTGTTTCTTAATTGGATTGTTTTTTCTTTGATATCATCGGG
>Ga0268256_1001829_pt1 | contig 11937 bp, 11 predicted proteins | sample AgamicAtAmrz_FD_200247 | JGI IMG/M metagenome (GOLD analysis project Ga0268256, IMG submission 200247) | Agave microbial communities from Guanajuato, Mexico - At.Am.rz (v2) (version 3) | ecosystem: Host-associated > Plants > Roots > Rhizosphere | place: Guanajato, Mexico | collected 2012-06-07
CTGGAACGGCATGGGATTGATAGCGGGCAGATGTTTCACGAGCTGGCGCTCTATCTGAAGCGCAAGATGAAGTCACTGCAGTTAACGCCGCATCAGGATTTGCTGGAGGAGCTTGACCTGCTGCTGCTGCGTCTGGAGCCCCTGGCCCGGCAGGATAGTGAGGCAGTCGCGCCCCTGATCCACCTGTTTAACATCCGGGTCTCGCTGTTTCCGCATCAGCGCTGGCCAGAATGAAAGGGTAGAAACGCGGGCTGGTGGTCTGAAGAGGCTGGTGGCCCGGAACATGTCTTAACGATTCTCTATTTTAGTTACATCATACATTAGATCTCTTCGTTTAACTTGAATTCGGCATAGTGCCTGTTTGTCATGTCTGGCAGAAAAGGAAGGCGGGCTGTCAGAATCGCGCCCGGAAGCAGGGCGCGAATTGCAGAACCGGGGTATCAGCCCTGTTCACGGGGCTGAAGCTGATAGATCCAGGCGCTGAGCTGCTGATTATCGTGGGTAGAGACGCACACTTCGACGCGATCATAGCCCTCCTCAAACGCATCCAGCATCGGCCAGTGAGCCGCCAGCTTATCGGAGGTAAAGAGAAAACCCGGCACCTGCGGCCCGTGCTCATCCAGAATAATGCCAGGAAAATCAGCCGCTGCCCCCCAGCCGCGTTCATAGAAGGTGCCCGTGACCGAACCGGCGAGCCACTCTCCGCCGATATTCTCCAGGATATGCGCATTTTCACGTCCAGGGCAGAGCGTGCCGTAAACAAATAAACGTTTCATTTTCCCTCATCCAGCCTGCAAACCGAAACAGGCAACTTTAGCGTGCCGGGACGCCATTGTCCTGCAAAACATTCACTTAAAAGCCGTGGTGTAGTTAACCGGAATGCCCTGGTCGTTGATCACCGTATAGTTCAGCGCCGTTCCGTGAGAGAGCGCGGCCTGACTCTCTGCCTGCAGTTCCGCGTGCGGGGCGATCATCAGGTTTTTAATCGCTGCCTGACCTTGAGGTTTGACGTTCAGGCTCATAAACCAGGGCGTCGGGTTAGTTATCGTGATTTTATCTCCCGTGACGGCGAAACGAAGCTTTTCCGGGTCGGTCGCCTGAGGCGCGTGAAGTCCCGCAGGCCGGATAAAAATCTTCAGCCGGATTCGCAGCGGCAGCACGACTCTGCGCTCAGCCGCGTCAGGCGCTTTTTTCAGCGCCGGAATCTGGTAAATATTCAGCCAGAAGAGACTCTCTTTACTGGCGGGAAGCGCATCGCGTGAGGTCAGCATCAGGCGCAGCGATCGCATCTCGCCCGGAACCATTTTTACCACTGGCGGCAAGACAAGCACGGGCGTGATGCTGGCATCCGGTGACAGCGTCACGTTACCATCATCCGTCCAGAGTTGCAGAAACGTCTCGGTGTTGCCGCTGTTGACGACGTTAATCGACTGCGTCAGATCGGCCTGATTAAAGATGATCCGGGTCTTATCCACGTTGACCACTGCCCAGACGCTGGACGAGAGCAGAACGCCAGATAACACAATGAGGTTACTGAAAACTAACCACAACCTGTAATTGCGCATTTACTGCTCCTGCTGTAAGGGTTTGCCCGCTGATGGCTTCAAGGGAGGCGGTAAAATCACCGCTGTAGATATCACTGCCTCCGGAGGAGACCTGCGAGGTTAAATCTTTGTAGGCATACCAGCCGCGGCTGTTGCCGGTGCCAGTGCTGGCGCGGTCCGGCAGTAAATTGATGGGGGTATTGTTGCTGTCATAAATTCTGATACCGACGCCGGAGGCGGCAGTGCTGCTGCCATAATGGGTATCCAGCAGCCAGGTTAACCCGCCGCCCGAGGTGGTCAGCCCCAGATTTCTCGCCTCTATAACCGCATTAGACTGGTTAACCAGAAAGCCCATGGCGACATTGGCCGAAGTGGTCGTCGACGTGGCGGTGCCGGAGAGTGCGCCCGATTCGCACTGGATGGTGATCGTAAATGGAGCCTGGCTTTTTCCGCCTGCCGCGAGCGTGCTGGCGCTCACGGTAGGCAGCAGTACCACCGACGGATAATCCTGAACTTCACACAGTGCGCCGCGCACATAGGTGACGTTAGAGTAGGTGCTCCACGCTGCCGGCCAGTTACGGTACCAGCCGTACCAGTAAGAGAGGCTGTCCTGGCCCACCTGGAGGCTATTGGTGTCGAGTCCCGGACCTTTGAAAGCGATGTAACCCCGCGGCTGTGTCCAGGTGTCCACGTAACGATTACTGTTGCTGGCGTAATAGCGGGTTGAGTCAATTTTAAACATCTCATACAGCACATTGCTGAAGGCGCTGGCCGGGATGTAGATATAGGTGCCATCGGAATACCAGTCGCTGGCCGTCAGCTGACGCGCTTTCCAGTAGCGGCTGTAATATTCGCCGGTTGAGAGGTTAGTCAGCCTGACCGCGACATTTGCGGCGACATCATAATAAGCGCCGTCCACTTCAGACGTAACGTATTGCCCGGCATAGGGACTGTCGCCGTTGGTGGCGTACATCTCATACAGGCTGTCAGCATCCGCCACGGCGCAGCGGTAGAGAATCTGATTAGCCGAGTAGGGAACGTTACTGGCCGAGGAGAGAAAGCTCCCCACCGAGCTGGCCAGCAGGGTGCCGGAGGGCTGAAAGGTCTTTCCGCTGTTAATGCTGATCACGGACGGCAGCCCGACATTCCCGGAACAGGTGTCGCAGGCACCCGTCCAGCTGGCGGCGGTGTAGCCCGCCGCAATCGCGCTCTGAGAGAGCGAAGAGGTGGAGGTGACCACGCTGCAGTTCGCCCAGGCGGGCACATTAAGCAGCAGTAACACGATGTACAGGAGTAATTTTTCGATTCTCACACTATTCACCCTTGCGGCAGACGGCATCCAGGCGAACGATATTCTCATTCACGCGTCCGGTTATCTGATAATTAACGAGGCAGGTTTTATGCCCTTTATTTTGCCAGCTGACCCTTAAGGTGCCGGAGTCATGCGGAACGCGGGCATAGACCTGTCCGCCCTGACCGACAATGCCGATGACGGTATTATCCGCGTCACGGACTTCACTCCCCATCGGCGGAATGTCCTGATCGTCACTCTTCAGCGCGATCAACACCGCCTTGCCCTGCAGGGTGGCAAAATGAATCCGCGTCACGGAACCGGCATAGGGCACCACGCGCTGGCTGCCGCCACTTAATTCCGCATCGCTATTCATGTAGCGGGTATCCAGGCTGACGGTATTCGCCTGATAAGGCGTGAGCGAAGGCAGGATGGCGTAACCCGCATGATCGATAACCGCGCCCTGGCCGTTACGCACGCTGGCGCCCTGAGCGCCTTCCGCATGAATCAGCGCAAAGGTATCGCTGGTATAGGGGCCGGCTGTAATACCGCCGGAATGGATCAGCAACGTGCCCGACAGACCCAGACCCGCCTGACGGTAGTTATCACCCTGGCCATAGTTCGCTCTGACGCCGCCCACGCGGGTATTCTGCTGCACGTTTCCGCCAAACGAGGCGCGCTGGCTGCCGCTATTCTGCGTCTGCCCGGTTCCGCCATACAGCGACCAGGAGAGCTGATTGTTCTCGCCCGACGAACCGGTGAGTGAGAGCGTGGAATTGCGCGTCTCTTTAGACTGGTTGTAGTTATAGGCCACGGAAGCGTTGTGATTGCTCCAGTTCAGCGGGACGGAAACATTCAGGGCAACAGTATTCTCGGTGTACTTCTCCCGATAGCTATTATCGCCTTCGTCCAGGCTCAGCCCGAAGCGATCGCTGCTCCAGGTGGTGCGCTGGCGGGCGACGTTGAGACTGTAACTGATGTTATGCCAGCTGTTGTTGTAACCGAGCTGAAGCTGGGTAATGCGGGAGCGGTTATTGTAATAATCCGCTGTGCTGGCACTCAGGCTGATCAAGCCATAGTCAGCCATTGTCTGACTCAGCGTGACAGAAAAGTTATTACGCTGATGCAGCGTGTCGGAGTAGTAGCGGAGGCCACCATCCTGCTGGCGACGTACGCCCAGCACATCCTGCAGGTCGCGATAACCGCGGGTTGAGTAGCGATAGGCAGCCAGGACCACATTGGTGCCGGTGGTAAAGGTTTTGCTGTAGCTCAGTTCAGCGCGCCATCCCGTGGCAGTCTGGTTCTGTGCCACCTTTGCATCCGAGAAGGTGGTATTCAGTCCCACGGCGCCCGCCGCAGAGCTCCAGACAGCACCAAGCAGCCAGGCCTGATAATCCTCAGCCAGGCGCGAACCCGCCGTCGCGGTCAGCTGGTTGCTGATACCGCGCTGCAGCAATCCTTCAAAGAAGGTGTTATTGACGGAGTAGAACTGTCGCACCCGTCCCAGGGCAACGGAGTAGTGCCAGTTACCCGGCCTGACCGAATCGGGCACCGAGGCATAGGGGACGGTAAACGAGGACGTTTTGCCACTCGCTTCAACAATCTCCACGTCGAGATCGCCCTGGCTGCGGGTATTGTACAAATCGTTAATGACAAAAGGCCCCGGAGCCACGCTGGTCTCATAAATAACGCGATTGAGCTGCCTGACGATAACCCGCGCGCTCGAAGAGGCAACGCCCCGGATCTCCGGCGCGTAACCCCGACGGCTTTGCGGGCGCATCCTCTCATCCGTTGTCAGCTTAATCCCGTTATAGGACAGGCTGCCAAACTGCGAACTTTCTGTGTAGCTGTCGCCAACGGTCAGCACACTGTTCAGCGGTTCGATGGGGCGCTGAAGCCAGGTTCTGACCGTGGTATAACGCGCGTCGCTGCCGGTGACGTTATTGTCGATAACCCGCAGATTGCCCTGATGGCGCAGCTGCCAGTTATCGATATTGGTGCCCGCCGTGACACCGCTCCAGAGATACTGATATCGGTAACCGGAGGCGCTATTTTCCGTCCAGCTATAGTTGGTGTTATGCCGGATGAAAAGGGCGGTGATCCCTTTATCCCACTCGGAAACGGGGATGGTTCCGCGAGGCAGACGGATTAACTCCGCATCCGGAATCGTCAATTGCAGCCGCAGTGATGACTGATCAAATTGCCAGCTGGCCGCGGAGGACCAGTGACGCAAAGGCTGGCATTGCTCGCTGGCTGCGGTTTTATTCAGTGACTTAAGGCGCAGTGATTCCGCCACCTTCAGGGGAAGGCAGGGTTCAATGGGCTGACCTTTTTCTGCTGATAAAAAGGTGAGGGTGACGCCGCTTTTGATCAGCTTATTATTGAGATAAATGTCGACATAATAGCTGCCGGGGGCAATCGTCTGATGATTAAACTGTTCGATATTCTGGCCAAAAGCCGAACCTTTAAACAGTGAAGGATCAAAGTAATATTCCTCAGCGTGTCCATACGTTGAAAAAGTGAAGGAGGCACAGAGAGGTAAAAAAAGGGTGCGGATATTACCTGGCTGCAAGCGGATAATCTTCACTGACTTTCGCTCCCTGGTCATTCATTGCTGAAAGAGAGACCACGCTGTTCGCGGGTAACGCGTGCGTTGCCGCTTTGCACCTGACAATTTTTTTAGAGAAAGGCGCAATCATATCGGCGTCGCAGGCTATTTTTTTGTCTGCTGTTTTTAGCGTTACGTCGGTCAGCGAGAAAAACCAGGGCTGGGTGTTATTGATTTCGAGGCCCTCTTTTTTCGCCGTTATTTTTATTCCGCTGAAAATATCCCCCGGCTGACCAATCGCCGTAGGCCGGTAGAAGAGTTTCATGCGGTTGCGTAACATTAAAACGATACTGTTACGGCCTGACTCGCCCTGAATATTGGCGGGCGGAATTTGCAGGGAGTTGAACCAGTAGACCGTTTCGCGATCCTGCGGTAAGGAGGCCTCTGGCGTAAAGCGGATTCTCAGCACCTGACCAGTCAGAGGCTGAATCCGGAATAACGGAGGGGTGATAATAAAAGGCACGTCACTCTTATCGCCCGGTTGCGAATCCATATTGCCATTATCAAACCAGGCCTGAATAACATACGGAATATTATCGTTGTTCTTTAACTGAACATCGACGGAGAGAGCATTGCCGGGATAAATAATACGGCTACCCAGAATCGTGACGCTCGCCTGGACTTTATCCGAAATAAACGTCATCAACAGAATGAAAATGACGAACAGTGAGGGGTAGAGCACAATGCGTGAATACATGTCAGAGATCTCAAGCGTGGCGTGCGTACCCGGGATACCGGATACGCACGAAAACGATTACTGATAAGTCACGGCGTATTGCAGTGATGCGGTCACGGTACCGGCCGTTGGTGTGCCTGATGCATAGTAGCGGGCAGAGTAGGTGGCTGAGCCTGAGGTTTCCCCTGCCTGAAGCGTCATATCGCCGCTGCCGGTGTAACCGCTGGTCAGATCGACGACGGTATCTTTCGGGTCGAGGATCTGAACCTCAACGTTTTTCGCGGTGCCGGTGTTCGACAGGTTGCCGGCAGCGCTGACGTTATTGCCCACGAAGACCGTGGAGATTTTCGTGGTCTTGGTGCTGTCACCGGTACAGCCGCTTACGCCCACGGTGAAGGGGGTTTCGCCCGCTGTCGCACCTGAGGCCGCAAGGTCAGAGGTACTCACGGTTGGCAGCAGAACGACAGGTGAAGCGTTGTTACCGTTCACCGACACCGAACAGGTTTCGGTGGTCACTTCGCCCTGGAAGTTGATGGTGTTATCAGAAGCCGCAGAGACGCTGGCTGAAACCAGCGCGGCACTGATTAACACCGCAAGATTAAGCGTTCTGAAATGGGTGTTCATGTCATACTCCTTTATCATCGTTATACGGAAAGCAATTGGTTGAGGCTGATGCCCATTTTCCGGCGAATAGCCTCTTTGATGTTATAAACACGCTTGATTTCAACTCCCATTTCTCTGGCAATAATCGGCAGTGAGAGTCCATTCACTGCCAGATCAAGGAACTGAACTTCATCCTGTTTAAACGCATTCACTTTTTTTCTGACGTCGCCCTTCAGGCCGAAATAGCAGCCATTAATCTGACGGCTTATCTCTTCACGCGACTGATCGGCATAAATAACGGTCTGGATACGCAGGTCTTCTTTTTGCCAGAACGCGGCAAGGGATTGCATATAGCGATCGCTGACGATAATCAGCATCAATCCGGTGTTTTTTAAATATTCAATCCAGTTACTGTTGGTAAAATACCTGATATTCTCTCTTGAGAAGTCAACAAATATGCATCCCCGGCAAAAGATGCTTTCATATTTACCCGCCACCATGCTAAGCAGGGATGAAGAGAAAAAATGATTTCCTCCGGGCCAGGTGGTTATTTTTTGCAGCGGACATCGGTTATAAATGTCTGATGCGCGATGGGCGAGATCACAGCCATATTTACAACTGGCGCAGCGAATTTCCTCTCTGGTTATCTTTATCATAATATTCTGGTGCTGTTGCGAGAGTTGTATTTATTTTATCGATAAAAATCTCCGCGTTTCAAGGCGATGAAAATTACCCGCTATTTCCTGCATTCGGATTTTTCTTAACGCACCTCCTCTGTGGCCTGGCGTAATATTGATTGAAAATTCGGGACAAAAACGTCTGCCGCCCACTTAGTCGTACTGAGAGACCTGGATTTTTTTACGTCTGTTAGGAATATTTCGCAAATAACGCTGTTTTGATCAATAAAAATTCCGCACGCAAAGCTAAATATGCGTGAATTTTGATCAGTGTCATTTTTTGTATATTTTTGACGCCGGATTGTCGTTGGGGAATAACCTTTTTTTGTCGCTCTTAATGCAAATCCTCTTATTAATACCCGTTGGTTATTTTTCTAATCCTGTTGAGCCAGAACCTCAGAACTACTATTTATCGCTTAAAAAATCCTTTTATTAAGAAAAGTCCTGGTAACAAAGATGTTAATTGACGCATCTGCTAAAAATATTGATCTAAATCAGTAATTTAGCGCGTGTTATCTGTTCTGTTTTCAGCATTGTCATTAATTCTCTATTTAATTTTACGCAGGAAATGATTATTCAGCTTTTGTATAAAATAATCGCTGCGCATTGACGTTTAGCTGCTCTGGCCGGTTTTAATAAACCAGTAAGGCTGATTACTGAACAGACAGAGCAGGGATGTTATGTTTTTTTGTCTCCCGTAAACGTCTTATCAAAACCGATTGTCTCTGACTGAATCTCTGCAGGTCATCAACAGGCGCGGCCGATGCGGCAGGCCTTATCATGACGATGCGCGGACGTGTACAGGAGCAGGCGTTGTTCGCGCCGCTGAGCGAGAGTAAAAAGCAGGCATTCAGGAGACGCATTTACAGCATTTCTGTGGCTGTCAGCCCTGATAAGAGCGCTAATTTTCACGTAGCGACGTCTCTGGCGGAGTGCGGAAAGCCGCCGGATGGCGTTAAGCGAGCAAAGTGCAGAGATGTACAGACCGGACGCACAATCCAGAGCAAGGTGAAGAGCGATTGAAAAGCTGAGCGCGCAGCATGTCGTGAGCGCTCAATTCATTCACTTAGCCGTAAAGATGAAGCCGGGTGTGATATCTTCGGCATCGGACATTGAAGAGAGTGAGTGAATCAGGCTGCGAAGAGAATGCCGGACGGATGCGCAGCAAATCACAAGGCATTCAGAAAAGCGGATGCGTGGTGGTGAGAAGATGAGGCTGAGTTGCATAGAGATTTACGGCCAGGCAAAAAACAGCCAGGATCGGTGCCGAAAGGTAAACAGCGAGGCCCAACCCTGATAATGATAAATATGCGCATAATGTATATTATGTTAAATAAAACATCTGATAACGGCTGTGGCTGCGTTATCTCGTTCCCTGCCGTGCTGCTGCCGACTTCGTTTCTGCCCGTCTGATGAGGCAATTATGATTCCCGGTCAACCCGATACCGGCTGTTCCCTTAGCGACGATATCTTTCCGTTTATTCATCTTCCGGCACGTCTGCTGATTAACATCAGGCGATTCTTCGCTTCCACTGTTTTGAGCTGCCTGCACTGAAGCCTTATCAATGCCTTGGCATCGTCCCAAAAACACCCGCCTCCCCGGATGATTCCTCTTTCACAGCCATCCCCATCATTCACGGCTTTCCCTGAAAGCCAGCGCTTCTGGCGTGTGTACGTGACTTTGCGGCTGATGATGCCGGTAAGATCCTGGGTAAATGCATCCTGGCTACTTCTGCTGGCAACGGATTCTGTTTCACGGCCAGTTCAGTAACGGGCGCAGATGACGCCCTGACAGGCAAATCATTCAGCGTGCGTCGCGCAGGCATACCGGCCCGATGACGCAAACCGCGTGGATTACAGGCCGTTCGGTGAGTATGGTCCTGAATTTTCTCATCCCTCTGAATCAGCTGGATTTTATCACCCGCCAGGGGCTACAATCCCGGAGCTGCAACAGAATGGATCTTTGACACCTGAAGAGTTTCTGTGACGCTGTCACGCTTTCTATCACTGTTTTCCCGGCCTGCGATTCTGCTGCCCTCTCCTTTTACATACCTTCTGGCCGCCGCCTCATCCTTATCAGCGATATTGGCACAGAGCCAAACTGAGGTAGAGAGAGAATATGTATGATGTAACTAAAAAGGCATGCTCTTCTGGGAAATTTCACATTTAGCGCCGTTAAATGTCCCTTTCGCCTCAGCCCGATTACGCTTCAGCACAACAACACGCACTCCAACAGTCAATAAAGGAAACATTGATGAAAAAGACAACGGCTCTGATTGCCACCTTACTGATGACCTCTGGCGTATCTGCTGTCGCCGCTCAGCCTGCCGCTGCGAAAAATCCACTGAGCGTACACGTGCTCAACCTGCAGACCGGTCAGCCCACCGCGGGCATTGAAGTCGAGCTGGATCAGAAGCAGCAGAATAACTGGGTGAAACTGGCTTCTGGCGTGACGGATAACAATGGCCGCATCAGCGCCCTGTTCCCGCAGGACAAAACGGCCAGCGCCGGCAGCTATCGCGTGGTATTCAAAACCGGTGATTTTTATAAGAAGAGCAGCCAGAAAACCTTCTTCCCGGAGATCCCGGTGGAGTTCAACATGGAAGCCAGCGGTGAGCACTACCATATCCCCCTGCTGCTGAGCCCGTTTGGGTACTCAACCTATCGCGGCAACTGATTGATTCTGCCCAATCCGGCATTCAGGTGCCGGATTGGGCCTCTCCCGCTATCCGCGCCGGAAAACAGGCCACCAGCCAGTCGATAAACACCCGCAGGCGTTGCGTGACGTGCCGGTTCTGCGGATAAACCAGATGAAACGGATACCCGGCAGGACGCCAGTCGCGCAGGATCTCCACCATCTCACCCTGCCGCAGAATCGACGACAGCGAATAGCTGAACGTCTGAATGATCCCCAGCCCGGCCAGCCCCGCAGCCAGATGCCCGTTGCTCTCATTGACGCCAATGCGATGCCCACTGGTTACCTCGATTTTTTCCCCGTCACGTTCAAACCGAAACGGAAATGGCCTGCCGGTCTGCGGAGAGAGATAGCTCACCAGCCGGTGTCCGTTGCGCAGTTCATCCGGATAGGCCGGTACGCCAAAGGCTTTCAGATAGGCGGGCGTCGCACAGGTGATCAGCCTGGCGTGCCCAATCAGACGGGCGATCAGTGAGGAGTCCATCAGCGGACCGCCGCGGATCACACAGTCAGCATTGTCACTGATCAGGTCGATGGGACGATCCGAAACGCCGAGATCCAGCGTAATGTCAGGATAGCGGGCAAAGAAATCGGGCAGCAGCGGAATCAGCACGTCCCGGGCAGTCGAACCGCCGACATCAATACGTAACTGCCCGCGTGGCTTACTGCGCAGTGCATTGAAACAGGCGTCCACATCCTCAAGGTCGTGCAGAATACGCAGCGCCTTCTCATAATATTCCCGCCCTTCCGCAGTCACGGTCACGCGCCGGGTGGTGCGCTGCAAAAGCCTGACGGAGAGATGCGCTTCCAGCTCCTGCACCAGCTTGCTCACCGTCGCTTTCGGCATGTTCAGCGTATCTGCGGCACGGGTAAAACTGCCGCTCTCAACCACCCGTGAAAAGGCTCTGATCGCCAGCAACTGATCCATTCTCTGCCCCTATTGTCCACCCATGTGGATAGTCATTTTCATTTTAACGGATTTATCCGTCAATCCCGCTCTTTTACAGTGACCCCCTGTCCGGCAGCGACGCTGACCGGGAAGCTTATCCTCATTCACTGACCTACTCCGGAGACGACTTTATGAGCGCATCACTCGCAGGAAAAATTGCCCTGGTAACAGGCGGAACAAGCGGAATTGGCCTGGCCACCGCACGGGAATTGGCATCACAGGGCGCACAGGTCTTTATTACGGGTCGCCGTCAGGCGGAACTGGAAGCCGCCGTCGCGGACATCGGTGGAACGGTCACCGGTATCCGGGCCGATGCGTCACAGCTGCACGATCTCGACGACGTGTATGCCCGGATTGCGTCACAGTCGGGCCATCTGGATATCCTGTTCGCCAACGCCGGCGGAGGCGACATGCTGCCGCTGGGGGCGATCACAGAGGCGCATTTCGATCGTATCTTCGACACCAACGTACGCGGCGTGCTGTTTACGGTTCAGAAAGCTCTGCCACTGCTGGTTGATGGCGCGTCGGTTATTCTTACCGGCTCTACCGCCTCGGCTCAGGGTACCGCAGCCTTCAGTGTCTACAGCGCCAGTAAAGCCGCCGTGCGCAACTTTGCCCGTTCATGGGCGCTGGATCTGAAAGATCGCGGCATCCGGGTGAATGTGGTGAGTCCCGGCCCTGTCCGTACTCCGGGCCTGGGCGGGCTGGTCAGTGAGGATCAGCGTCAGGGCCTGTTTGATGCGCTGGCTGCGCAGATACCGCTGGGTCGCCTGGGTGAGCCGCAGGAGGTGGCCAGAACCGTTGCCTTCCTGGCGTCAGATGCCGCCAGCTTTATCAATGCGACAGAACTGTTTGTCGATGGCGGAATGGCGCAGGTGTAACGTTACGCTTCAG